>Ga0209568_1001031_pt1 | contig 10376 bp, 11 predicted proteins | sample WorMetOlspDAHAB2_FD_187406 | JGI IMG/M metagenome (GOLD analysis project Ga0209568, IMG submission 187406) | Marine gutless worms symbiont microbial communities from Max Planck institute for Marine Microbiology, Germany - Olavius sp. DAHAB.2... ...
ATGGAAACATCGCCTCTGGCAATGGGTAGGGCGCGCTACAGGCTACACCCCCTCTCCCCCCGGGAGAGGGCCGGGGAGAGGGGATCGAACAAGTCCACGCCAGCCATTTAAAAATTTACCACTACCATATTCCGTTAATCCTGAAAATCCTGTTAATCCTGTACTATTAGCTGGCGAGACGAGACTTCGCTTTAAGCCCACGAGGCGTGAACTTTTTGTGCAATGCAAAAACTTGACTCATTTGTTAGAGATGTGGGTCCCTCAGGGAGCTTAGGCTGATGCCGGTGCGGATCGGGCAGGGAATGGACGCGCACCGCTTCGAGTCCGGACGACCGCTCGTGCTCGGAGGAGTCCGGGTCGAGCACGACCAGGGACTCGCCGCCCACTCGAACGGCGATGTCCTCATCCACGCCCTCTGCGATGCCCTGCTGGGCGCCGCCGCCCTGGGGGACATCGGTCGCTGGTTTCCCGATGATGAAGACGGGTACGCCGGTATCGACAGCCGCATCCTCCTCCGGCAAGTGATAGATACCCTGAACGAACGCGGATTCGGCGTGGGCAACGCAGACCTGACCATCGTTGCCCAACGCCCCCGGCTCGCGCCCTACATCGCGGCCATGACCGAGGCCCTGGCCGCGGACCTGCGCTGTCCGGCGGAGAGAGTCAATGTGAAGGCGACCACCACGGAGCGGATGGGTTTTACGGGCCGCAGCGAGGGGATTGCCGCCTTCGCGGTCGTCCTGCTCACCGGGTCCTGAAATCCATTTTTTATGTATCTTGGACCGCAAAGACACGATCGTGCCGGATTGACGTTGATATAGCACTGGAAAAATAGCTGTCAGTCCATTCCATCTGTTGACGGTTAGGAAAACGTGGAACACGGTCCATAGCAGTCATAATGTCTTACCTGTATCCACGGCATATCACAGATTCCCGTAATGATTCAGAAGCTCTTATGGCCCAAAGACCGAATCGAGCATATCGGGAGGCATGGCGTTACTCCGGAAGAGTTCGAAGAGGTATGCTTCGGGCAAGCATTGGTACTGCGGGGAAAATCAGAAGGTGTGAGTCCCGTGTATCACGTTCTCGGGCACACGTCGTCAGGAAAGTATCTGCTCTGCATTGTCATCAGTTTTCCAGATGGAAATGGGTACCCTGTTACAGCTCGCACCATGACCACACGTGAACGACAGCGTTATCAGCGCTGGAGAAGCAAATGAGCCACTTACCGGAGACAGATTCGATTTCGGAGCTTGCCGCATTTTGGCAGACTCACGACTTGACGGATTTCGAGGGTGACCTTGAGGAGGTCTCGGAGCCCGTGTTCATACGCACAAGGCAACTCACAGTGCGGCTTTCTCCATCCGATGCCGCAGCGCTCCATGTGAGAGCAAGCAAGCAGCACATCTCCGACGTTGACCTTGCTTCCCGGTGGGTACATGAGCATCTGCAAATGGAATGAGAGTCACCAACAAGAGGCTCAAGCCGAGCGCCTACTGCGTAACCGTTCAGCCCCCACCTCGTCATTCCGGCTGGGACGCCGGAATCCAGGTGCCAGGGATGGCAAAAACAGCGGGGGGCTGAATGATTACCCTACTGCGCTGTCGAGCTCCGGCAAGAATTTCAATCCTCGGGGTGGGCACAGTAGGCGCCGGCTGAGTCCGGACGTTGGCTGCTCGTGAAGCGCCTCACCCTGCTTAAACTAATTAATTGAGTTTGCGATACAGAGTGCTCAAGAATAATTTTTGGAATGGTTCTTACATAGTGGAGTTCCAAAATATGGTAGTGGTAAATTTTTAAATGGCTGGCGTGGACTTGTTCGATCCCCTCTCCCCGGCCCTCTCCCGGGGGGGAGAGGGGGTGTAGCCTGTAGCGCGCCCTACCCATTGCCAGAGGCGATGTTTCCATTTATACCTTAACCATTACCGGAAGCTGTTCGGTTAGAAGCAATCCTGAATTATTCGGCGCGGTTTGGGGAATCAGTCAGATGCCTTATTTTGTCTATAAAATCTCGCCGCCGTCATCGCTGACGCACATAGAGACGAAAGACCACTATCGGGATGCGCGTACCTTGGTGCGCCGACTACGCCGAGAGCACCCTGCCGAAGCGGTGTCTCAATATCGGATGGTCTTTGCGAACAATCAGGCCGAAGCGGAGAAGATCCTGTCCAAGCCCCGAGACGAGCGGGTCATCGGAGAGGACTGACGGTAACAGGCGTAGTGGGATTGCGCCCGCCGCAACTCGATTGCGAAATCGAACCACGCTGAACCGAGAATCCACACGCAGTAAACACGAGCTCGTGTCCGGGTAATGGTTAAAGTTTAAATGGAAACATCGCCACTCGCAGTGGGTTTGGCGCGCCATAGGCTGCACTCCCTCTCCCGCTGGGAGAGGGGCTTGCCCCGCACCTATCGCTGGGGGGGGAGCCGGTAGAGATGCTGCTGGAGCTACCGGCGATAGGTGCGGGGTAAAGGGAGAGGGAATCGAATAAATCTACGCCAGCCATTTAAAAATTTAGGGACCTATATACGGGCACTTTGAAAAATGGTAGTGGTAAATATTTAAATGGTCAGCGTAGAGGGGTTCATTAACCACGCCCGATCGCTTCTTTTGATTCCCTCTCCCCAACCCCTCTCCCGGCGGGAGAGGGGCTTTTGCGACACCTTCGGAGGGAGAGGAGGTGCAGCCGGTGGCGTGCCCAACATATTGCTATCGGCGATGTTCTCATTTAAACATTAACCACTACCGGCTCGACTATCGCGAGACCCCCGAGGACGAAGAGCGCGAGCACATCCGCCGCACCATCGAGACCATCGCGAGGCTGTGCGGCAAACGCCCCGTAGGTTGGTAACCGGCAGGGTCAGTCACAATACCCGCCGTCTGCTGCGCGAGGAGGGCAAATTTCTCTACGACTCGGACGCCTACAACGATGATCTCCCCTACCGGCTCGCCGGTTCCCCTCCCTATCTGGTGATCCCCTACACCCTGGTCACCAACGATGCTCGATACTTATTCCCGAACGGTCTTTCTTCGGGAGACGGTAGTGGTGAATTTTTAAATGGCTGGCATAGACTTTTCTTTGATCCCCTCTCCCCGGCCCTCTCCCGGCGGGAGAGGGAGTGTAGCCTATAGTGCGCCAAACTTATTGCGAGCGGCGATGCTTCCATTTAAACCTTAACCATTACCCGGGAGACGACTTCTTCCAGCTATTGAAAGACGCCTTCGACATCCTGTGGCAGGAAGGCGAGCGATGCCCGAAGATGATGAGCATCGGGTTACATGGTCGCATCAGTGGTCATCCCGCTCGGGTGATGGCACTGGCGCGGTTTCTCGATTATGTCCGGAGCCGGGACCGGGTCTGGGTCTGGATCTGCCGGCGCGAAGAGATCGCCCGGCATTGGCTGGCTGAGCACCCGGCGTAGTACCTCATTTCCGCTTATATTGCGGTTCGGTAGTGGTAGCTTTTCAAGTGGGTACGAAAAGCCCCTCTCCCGTCGGGAGAGGGGTTGGGGAGAGGGGATCGAATCGGTTCCCACTTTCAACTCGCCCACCACCTGCGGTTCTAGTCGCTTACCAGCTGCCGGCAATGGAGGGAAACTACGAATCACGCGAATCGGCGCGAATCCATTCGCGCCGATTCGCGTGATTCGTAGTTTTGCCTCTTGTTGCTAACTGGTAACGCTTAACTTAATGGCATTGAACCGTGACCGATCTGAGGTAATGCTATGAAAGCCAAATTTACAGCTGATGAGAAAATGGTCGTGATGATATCCGGTGCCAACAGAGGAATCGGTGAGGAAATAGCAAAAAAACTGATTTCCGAAGGATATATCCTGAGTCTCGGCGCACGTAAAATCGAGGCCCTTCAAAACAAGTACAGTGTATTCGACGGGAATCGGGTATCCTGTAACTGGTACGATGCCGAAGCACCTGAATCGGCGACGCAATGGGTTGATGCCACCATAGGACAATATGGTCGTATTGATGCCCTGATAAATAATGCCGGTATATTCCGTTCAACTACAATCGAAGTGCTCGATGAAGAAATTGTCGATGAGCTATGGACTGTGAACGTCAAAGGTCCATTGCGTTTGATAAGCTTGGCCTTCCCCTATCTGAAGAAAACAGGGAGAGGCAGAGTGATTAATCTGGCTTCTTTGTCCGGAAAAAGAATAAAAGGGCAGTCAGTAGGGTATGCGATGAGTAAATTTGCACTCATGGCATTGACACATTCAGTGAAATACGCCGGCTGGGAGCATGGCATCAGAGCAACGGCAATTTGCCCGGGATGGGTCAATACTCGGATGGCTGAAAATATTGGTCGAAGTGTTATCGAACCAAAACAAATGACACAGCCGGAAGATGTGGCCGCTCTTATTGTAACACTGCTTGAATTGCCGAATACCGCATCTATCTCGGAATTATATGTTAATTGTGTTCTGGAAAGTTCATATTAATGATCCATCAAAGCTCGTTAAAGATCGAGTTAAACGTTATCGGTCGGCAAAAAGACGGAAAGCTACGAATCACGCGAATCCGCGCGAATCGAATTTTGTGCCCACGGAACATTCGCGCGATTCGTAGTTTTCTCTTCGGCAATGGTACAAGACTTTAGACCGCGTTTGGGTATTCTGCCGATCTCACAGCGCCGTTTGTGGGACCTGCATCCATTTCGGGATAGCGCGTTTGCCATGGGGCACGCGCCATACGTCGATGTGCCCTTCACGCTCGACGTAGAAGATCAGGTGAGAATAGGCAGTAGGTCGGGTAAGTCCGCCGGCCCCGCACCTAAATCTGTCGAATATCCACGTCGTCAACAGCAGGCCGTCATTGCAGACCCATACTGGCTCTCACGTCGAGCCCGCGGGATTTAGGTGCGGAGCAGGGATGCGGCGCACCCGACATTCCTGTATTCAAGGGAGAACCAGAACAGGTATAAAGGGCAGTAGACATTCCGGCTACATCCAACGCGAGGTCCGTGCGGGGGTAATGTGGGTGTAGGTTGCGTTAGCCGTGCGAGAGGACGTTTGGAAGAGCACGGCGTCGAACGCGGCGTAACGCAACACGTCAAACTCCTTATCGGTGCCTTTTGCGACACCCTCTGGAAGGAGAGGGTGATTCAAGCAGTCGGTCATGCAAGTCGCGCCTTATAGTCCTGAAACAAGCCGTCCATTCGTCGCCACAGGGCGCCGGGCACGCCCTCGCCCACCGGCTTGCCGTCAAGCAGAGTGACCGGTTGCACTTCCCGGCTGGAGCTGCAGATCCATAGCTCGTCCGCCGTTTCGAGCGCGTCCCGAGTGATGTGGCGTTCCGCGCACGGCAGATCGGCGCCGCGGGCGAGCTCCAGCACCAGGTCCCGGGTGATGCCGCGTAATAAACGGTTATTCGCCTGGGAGGTCAGAATCTCTCCGCCCTGCACGATGAAGGGATTGGTGGATGAGCCCTCTGTCACCAGTCCGTCGCGGACCAGAATCGCCTCCTCGGCACCGGCATCCTGGGCCGCCTGTCGTAGCAGGACATTACCCAGGAGCGCGGTGGCCTTGATGTCGCAACGGTGCCAGCGATTGTCTTCCAGGACCACGGCGGCGATCCCCTGGTCGGAGATGCTCGGGTTCCGCGGCCCGGCGGGCCAGGCCATGACGAACACCGTGGGCTCGACGCCTTGCGGAAACAGGTGGTTGCGCACCGGGTCCGGACCCCGGGTTATCTGCAGATAGATCAGCTGGTCGCTGCCCGCTGCCGAGTCGATCAGGCGCGCGAAGATCCACTCCCAGGCATCAGGCTGGAGGGGGTTCTCCATGCGAACCGACCGCAGGCTGTTGTCCAACCGCTCCATGTGTTGTGACAGCCGAAACGGATGCCCACCGTAGACGGGAATGACCTCATAAACACCGTCACCGAATAGAAACCCGCGATCCATGACCGGAACCCGCGCCTCCGCGAGGGGCACGAATTCGCCGTTGAGGTAAACTTCGTTGGTATCAGATTCTGTCGACATTGTCGTGGATACGCTTATCAGTTATCAGGAGGCAGAATATTGGGCACTTTGAAAAATACGGTTTTCGCCAACTGAACATCCTAAGAACCACATCAGCACCGCGTCCCTGCCCTTCTGCAGGATGCCGCCCTCGGCCACGTCCCGCAAGGCCACGAGCGGCACGCGACGCACCTCCTTACCTTCGAGGGCAATGCTGATATGGCCCACGACGGCACCCTTGACGACGGGCGCGGAGATGTCGGGGTCCTTTACCAGCTTGGCGGATAGCTTGTCGTAGGTGCGCCTCGGAATGGTTACGGAAACGTCCGTGGCCGGACCCACGGGTAGGTCTTCGACCTCGCCCATCCAGATGCGCAGGGTTTCGATCCGTTGGCCTCCGGCGTAGAGCTTGTGGGTCTCGTAGAAGCGGAAACCATAGTTGAGCAATGCCAGGCTTGCGTGGGCCCGCGCCTCTTCCCCTTTGGTCCCCATGACAACCGAGGTGAGCCGCATATTGCCGCGTTTGGCGGAGGCTACCAGGCAGTAACCCGCGCTTTTGGTGTGTCCCGTCTTGACGCCGTCGACGGACTCGTCCCGCCACAGGAGACGGTTGCGGTTGCGTTGCTTGATGCGGTTGTGGGTAAACTCCTTTACGGCATACCACGCATAGTATTTCGGAAATTCACGGATGCTTGTTGCGGTTACCAGGGCAATGTCGCGGGCAGTGGTATAGTGATCCTTATGGGGCAGCCCGGTGGCGTTCGTGAAGTTGCTGTTCTTCATCCCGACCCGCCTGGCATGGGTATTCATCAGGTCCGCGAAGGTCTCTTCCGTGCCTGCGATGTGCTCGGCCAGGGCCACGCTGGCATCATTCCCGGATTGAATGATCATGCCCTTGAGCAGATCCTCCACCGACACCTGCTTACCGATCTCGACAAACATCTTGGAGCCGCCGGTACGCCACGCCCGCTCGCTGATGAGCGCCCGGTCCCGGAGCGACAGGCTGCCTCCGGCCAGCTCACGAAACACCACATAGGCGGTCATGATCTTGGTCAGGCTGGCCGGCTTCAGGCGTTCGTCCGCATTGGACTTCGCCAGCACCCGCCCGCTGTCATGGTCCACCAGCAAATAGCCCTTGGCGGCCAACTGCGGCGGATCCGGGATGGGTATCTCATTCGGCGTTCGGACCGGGGTAGGGTCGACCGGCGTGGGCATATCGCCGGACCGGACGCCGATGGAGAAGAGGAGGATAAGCAGGGCCGAAATGTGGAAAAGTGGCTTCATTGGCTGAAATCGGTCAGTGGATTGGGCCAAGGAGAAGGGACGCGGACGTACCGGAGGAAAAGGCATTACCATGTCCCATTTGAATCACAAACAATTCCAGTCGATCAGGCGAAACTCGATCCAAACTTTCCATAGAACCCCTGGGACCGAGCCTATTCTTTAACGATGTGGAACCCCTTCAGTCCCAGGGACGCCAAGCGCCGGGACAGGCTCTTTGCGCTTTGTCGGGAAGCGAGTGGTCCTACCTGGACCTTGTACCAAGGTGTCCCGTTATCGCCCGGCGTGTAGATCCGGATCCGCTCGGTGATACGGTTTACCAAGCGGCGGCGCAGGTGCTCGGCGTTCACGCGGCTGCCGAAGGCCCCTACCTGCAGGTATAACGAGGACCGGGATGTTTGCCTGGGCTGCTTCTCCTTGGTCGTGAATGCCGCGGCCTTCGGTCGAGGCGCGGACGGTTCCGCAGTGTCCGTCATCCGGCCCGAGGTGCCTGTGGTCGGCGCACCGGCGGAACGCTTCGTCTTCACCACCCGAGTTGCCGTCTTTTCAGGACGTGGGGCCGGTCTCGCCACCGCCGGTGTCTTTTGAACAGCAATTTTCCTACGCGCCCCGGTTTTTGCCGCGGGCGTATCGTCCGCAGCGAAAAAACCATCCTGCCGGTCGGATTCTCGGGCAACAGCTTTTCTACGCGCCTTGGTCTTTGCTGTGGGCGTGTCGTCCGTAGCAAAAAAACCATGCTGCCGATCCGGTCTTCGGTCAACAAGTTTCCTGCGCGCCTTGGTCTTTGCCGCGGGCGTATCGTCCGTAGCGAAAAAACCATGCTGCCGGTCGGGTTTTCGGGCAACAGCTTTTCTGCGTGCCTTGGTCTTTGCCGCGGGCGTATCGTCCGTAGTGAAAAAACCATTCCGGCGATTGGATTTCGGGGCACCGGGATCGATGGCCCTGACCTCCACCATCGCCACCCCCTTGGCCGCCATTCCCAGCTTGCGGGCAGCCGAATAGGACAGATCGATGATGCGCTTCCCGTGGAAGGGGCCACGGTCATTGACCTTGACCACCGTGCTGCGTCGGTTCTTCAGGTTGGTCACCCGCACATAGGTCGGCAACGGCAGGCTCTTGTGGGCCGCGGTCATGGCGTACATGTTGTAGCGCTCGCCGTTGCTGGTCCTGCGTCCGTGGAACTTTTTCCCGTACCAGGAAGCCAACCCCCGCTCTACGTAGCCCTTGCTGCTGGCCTTGGTGTAATAACGCTTGCCGAAGACGACATAGGACTTCGGATTACCGTACTTGCTCTTGGGCTCGACCTTGGGCTTTGCGTCCGGGATGTCGGACAACTTCTCCGGCACCTTGTCTCCGGTGCCGGAGCAACCGGACAACAGCCCCAGCAGCAGGAGCAGAGCCACGCCGCTCCTACTACGGCAGTCCTGAAATACCGATAACATGGGAATCATTTTTTTCCGCAAATGAACGCCAATAAACGCAAATCGGAAGCAACAGATCACATGATCTTTTTTGTCCACAGATTACGCAGTTTTTCGCAGATTGTTTCGTTTTTATTTGCGGATAAATCTTTTCGACTCGTATGCTGCCTGGATCTCCCGACTGAGCTGGTACACGGCCATGGCATAAAAGTTGCTGTGGTTGTAACGGGTGATCACGTAGAAGTTCTCGAGTCCCAGCCAGTACTCGGGCTTCGGGGCATGGAGGCGAATCAGGGTCACCCGCGTCGATCCCGGTAGGTGGACATCGGCGGTTATGCCCGCCGCCCTGAGTCTGTCGAGGCTGATCGAGGGTTTCATGGGTTTTTTCCCCGCCGGCACGATGCCCCTTGGCGCTTCATCCGTAACCCTGGTCGTGAAGGCCACCGGCTTTCCGGCCTTCCAGCCATGTTGCTCGAGGTAGTTGCCGACGCTTCCGATCACATCCGCCTTGCTCTCCCACAGGTTCCGCCGGCCGTCACCGTCGAAATCCACGGCGTAGGCGCGATAGCTCGAGGGGATGAACTGGGGTAGACCCATGGCGCCGGCATAGGAGCCCCGCAGCCCCAGGACATCGATGGATTCCTCCCGGGCCAGGAGCAGCAGCGCCTCGAGCTCCTTGCGGAAGAAGCTCGCGCGTTTGGGATAGGAAAAGCCCAGGGTACTCAGGGCGTCGATCACCCGGTGCCGGCCCAGGTTGCCGCCGTAGCTGGTCTCGACGCCGATAATAGCGGTGATGATCTGTGGCGGTACCCCGTAGACCGCCTGTGCGCGCTCCAGGAGCTCGCGGTTCTCATGCCGGAACGCGGCACCGCCTCGAATCCGCCGGTCGGTGAGGAAGAGCGGCCGATATTTATACCAGGGCTTGGCCTCGAAAGGACGGCGGATGGCGTTCATCACCTCCCGGCTGTAGCGGGCCTGTCCCATGAGGGTCGCGAGCTCGGCCTTGTCGAAGCCGTGCTTGCGGGCCATTTCGGAAATAAAGCGTTCGGTGCCCGTGCGATAGCTCGCCGGCTCCTCCGCCGCCGCGGTCAGGAACACCAGGGCCGCAAGCATTCCGCACCACAAACGAGTTAATCGCATCACTGGCTCCAGAAATTCGAGAGACTGTCCAAGAACTATATTGCCACACGGCATAATCTGCGCATTTCACTCCCTCTCCCTCCGGGAGAGGGCGGGGGAGAGGGGGAAATTCAAAAGCTCAGATTGTGCCGCCTGGCAGTATTAACTGTCATGCCCCGTGTGATTATATACCGAGTTCTTAGTCTCTGGAAGCATGCAGGTGGTCGAGCAAGCCGCTCTCAAGCAAGTACTGTGCAAGAATATTCGCAATCTGGTAGTGGTAAATTTTTAAATGGCTAGCGTAGACTTGTTTGATCCCCTCTCCCCGGCCCTCTCCTGGAGGAAGAGGGAGTATAGCCTATTTAGAGCGCCAAACCCACTGCCAGTGGCAATGGTTCCATTTAAACCTTAACCATTACCGAGGATCGAATTCCCGGGGCTGTTTGCTGGTGGCTCGTGGCGGAATGACTGCCTGCGCACCGCGGTCATGAATGGCGTCGATCAATGCCCGCGAATCGTAGGCCTTGTCTGCAACCACTTTCTCGGCTTCAATGCCCGCCAGCAAGGGCTCGGCTTG
>Ga0209568_1001032_pt1 | contig 10372 bp, 6 predicted proteins | sample WorMetOlspDAHAB2_FD_187406 | JGI IMG/M metagenome (GOLD analysis project Ga0209568, IMG submission 187406) | Marine gutless worms symbiont microbial communities from Max Planck institute for Marine Microbiology, Germany - Olavius sp. DAHAB.2... ...
TGAAAACGTTAAAGCTAGTCCGAAATATTTGCGCGTCAACGAGTAACCAAACATGGTTGCCGTCAACTTTTTATCTGCCTCCAGGGGTTTGAATGGCGCTAGCAAAAATTCCAATCAATTAAAGGCCTTCTTCACACTTTCCAAAAACACCTCAAGTTGAATGTTTTTTTTAAATTCATGGCCAACCTTGAATTCAATGCTGGAACAGGAACCGTGGTTTAATCTCGTCTGTAAAACTGCAATACAATTCATTTTGGATTACACGACACATCACGCACACACACGAACAAAACTTCTGTCGCCTATCAAGGGATATCTCTCGGCCACCACGAGCTGAGGCCATCAACAGGCCCAGTGCTCAGAGAGCTTCGAGGCATGCACCATGCTAACTGTGCTGTTGCGCCGATTTTCTCCGAAACCGACAAGAAATGTTCGAAGCAAACCGAAACCGCGAGTCATAAATATAATTATTGTTTATTACAGCATTACTGTCAGACGTACGTATGCACGGTACAAAAGCACGCTGCCGCTCTTGGCGGCCGACCGCAAAAAAAGAAATACAAGACACGTAGCGTACGATCGGCAACAGCGGATAGGGCCGCGGTCTTCACTGGATCAGCGCGAGTCAGTCTTCTCAGCATGGAACATATCAACCACATATATGCAAATATGAACTGGGGTTTGTACAGACGGTTTCGCAGATGCCCGCAAAACGTTTTGCGCATCCAAAAACATGAACTCATTGATGCGATGTTGGACTTCTGCGTAGTAATATCCAAGACATTCACAGAAGCCACCACCATTTTCGAGGGGTAACTCCCACTCCCAGATATTTAGGCTTCTTGCAAGCTGTGCAAACCCAGTGCACAGTACAATCACAATCAAATAACACCAAGCCGTCCCTTGTCCGACTTGCCGCTTTCACGCAAGCTGCCGAATCGGACTTCTTGGCTGGCTCGCAGACGGCAGCAGGTCGACAGAGGAGCACGGCGCTTGAAAAGAAAAAACACGAACAGTCGCTAAAACGACCGGAACCGAAAAGCTCGTACAAAAAATACCCGACACGGCTGGCGGGCGAGAGGCCGGCCATGTCGCCGTCACGACACTAAAGCACGCGGCGTTAACAGCACTTCTGTGGCGGAGAGAAAGGTACACACTCACATGCCGGCAAGAACGAATCACAAGCACGTACCGTCCAGTCATCGGAAAACCTCTTTCTCATACAACACTGTACAAATTGTAGGTATGTCATGTCCCTGGCCAAAAAAACGTCCACCTATTCGTTCCTGGAATAACTCCGTCGAAAATCTGTCCAGTTGTAATAATGAGCGAGTACACAGCCATCGGTGATTGAGCTTTTCCGTTTGCCGCTGAAACACTCTGCCACCGAACATCACCTCGGCGCTGTCACTGCCTGTTTTTCTGGAAACGTATGAAGACCCCCAAATAATTTCCTGTGGAGCATGCACAGTGATTGTCATTTCGGACACCATAATCGATCTTTTGCTTACAGTAAACTTGGAAGACCCGACAACAGACAGCTGCTGTAAAGCTGCTTACTGCATAAGTGAACAATGGTAGCATTATCCTGACAAGTCACGAAAGTGGTATTCAAAGATTAACAGTAATCAAGCAAGTTTTGCAATTTTGAGAGCTAGAAGACTGTTATGTTCAGTGACAACCTAAACACTCTTGTGTGTAATACTGTGGTGTACCAAACATTAAATGACTGATTTTTTGATGGAGTTATTACAAAATAACCCAAATATACTGTGGGCGTTTTCTGAGCGACACTGTGTCTCTTCGCGTCTTGTAGCCTGGTCTTTGGATGAACATTTCATATGGTTATGACAAGCCAAGCAAGTACGTTGCATACAACTGTTGGTGATACTTTTCAGTCTATTACACCGGTAAAGATACATGCAGATTATGACAGCCGAAAGAACACCTCAAAAGTCGCTAATCTAGAACGGGACTAGCCTTTAGATGAACCGGATAGACATTACGGGACAGCAACAATACTCCAAAACCAATATATCGCCTTCATTACTTACTGAAATGCATTTTGCAGCGTTGGATATATATGGCAGAAACAGAAATGAGGATCACGATGCACGTCATCAGACTGGCCGACATATGAATGAGTGCAATGGTTCCACATTTTCCCAAAAGTGAAATTACACTACAAGCTGAACAGTCACAAGGTTGCCACATGCCAGACAGACCAAGCACCTCGACTTAATGCGGCAATTATTCGTCATCGAATTGCAGGAAAGATAAGTAATCTTTTTTTTCACAAACTGTACTTGAAACTGAAATTCTCCTCTTGCCGCTCCCAAGTTGGTAAGAATATTAACATTAATCCGTGGCAATTTCCCTGATAAGACAAAGACCTTGACTTCCCCTCACCTGACTTTTTGCCTTCTCAACTTTGCCACCTCCGTCTTTGTTTCCCGATGTATCCCAATTTCCATCAGCAGCAGATAAGTGACTGGCCGTCAAGACCACCATCAAAACGACTTAAACTGTGTTGGCTTGGGTGCAGCTTTAAACTCTGCACAGTCAGTGAATCCCTCCGAAAACGTGGCAACCTTGTCGTAGTCGCAGTCGAACTACACCCGATGCCGCGGCGCCAGCAAAAAGCAGCAAAGTCTGAAACGCAGAATAGATACACCCGGGAGGAAGTGGTCAATCAACTGACAGTGGCGCGACGTCGACAAACGGCGCACGTTGTCCGACGAGTCAAAAACGCAACTTAAGTATCACAATTTCAAACAACAAATCCTAGCGTCGACTAAATGCCCTTCAGCCGCCGTCACCACCGCTGCCGACGCATGCCCAGATCACCACAGTGCGGGTTCTCACGGCAAAAACGAAAGCGACCCCACAATCGAACGTGCGGATAAACCCAACTGGTTCCTGAACGCAGGTGTATGGGTCCACTCTCGTTGGCCCGCCACTTGCTAATCCACCAAATTTGCTAATCCACCAAAAACAGCACAGAATGAATTCGTTCTCAGTTATAAAAGTGTTCACTAAACCGCTGATATACAAACTGCCAAATGAGCTTCAGCACCAAGCAAATTATTTTTACTCTCTAATCAGACAGACTTAATCAATTTAGTCAGGTATGGTACGTAACTGTCTCATAAGGTTGCTCCATAAGCTGGCCAAACAATAGACTATATATAATACATGGCTTAACCAATAAGTTTTACAAGATCACGAACCTCACAATGCTATGTTCTCAAGTACAGTGATACAGTGCACTAACGAAGGCTTACACTGTGCAGATATGAATACAGTAAACATATCACATGTCCGCGAAAGACCTCCATTTTGTACGTTTCACGTTTTCCCGAGAAAAATAGTCAAACTGTGGCAGACAAACGACAGTGGACCTGTTGAATTGCCAGTCATTTCACATGACGCTGACATGATATACAGCATCCTATGCACGTCTCGTCCGAAAAAAAGCCGACCGGGTTGGCAGACCAGGACCAGCGTAATTGAAGCCACACATGCGCCGTCTGTTTACAAAAATTTTGTGAGGGTTGCCACTTACCGAATCCCCCCCCCCATAACTTTTATGATTATTCCTTGGCCACTATGCAGGAATAGGACGAAACCGCTTCACTGAAACTGCACCAGTAATCCATTATCCTATAATCACATTCGATACAGCTCAAATTTCCCCGGGCACGACAAATCCCACGGCTTTCCCCGAACTCCTTGCCTCATTACTAACCACCCCGATTTGTCCACATTCTCCAGTCGGCAATTCCAACACCAAACATTCGTCGGCAACTTTCTGGTCTTACAGCCCCACACTTTCACCTGTCATTTTCCAGTCGCGTAGTTTGCAATTTCCCCGCGTCATCCTACGAACTCTGCCTTCTCCTCGACCGAATTCCTTCACCATTTTAAGTCACTCAAATACCCCGACTCATCCCAGTTTTCCCCGACGTTACAGAAAACAGCGGCAACCCCAAACTTTCATCCGTCCATCCATCCGGGTCTGAAATCTTCGTTCCAATTTTTTTTCTTCCGGATAGGCGAGCGAAAACGGCACGCGGGAATGGCTACGGCAGCGGACGCGCCACCGACGCCACACCGTTGTAGTCATGGTGATGGGCATCGTCGGACGCTGATGCGGCGTGGCTCGTGCCGCGCTGTCGACCGTGCGAGTGGGCGTGAGTCGGTCTAGAGTCGCCCGCCGCTGTACTCCCTCGTTGTGGCCGTGGTTGTTCTGAACTGGACGATGATGGCTGGGCCTGGGCCGCGTCTCGGGCCGGCGCCGTGGTCATCGGCATTGACAGGTCATCAAAGTCGGCCGTGGCACAACGATCGGCCGAATTAGCGACGTCGTTAGCCGAAGTGTCCTTGCTCTTCTGAGCAATTTGAGCATAGCTTAGTTTTGGCATCTGAAAACATGTACACATGGGCCAGTTATCAACTGTGCCACCGAAGCTCTGCTTAATAACACTATACAAGTTAATAATCAATCACTGGCGAACCTACAGAATCCATCTTTCCATTTTAGCAATTGTAAATAGCATTCCAAAGGAGAAATGCGGTTACCTTCCATAACACTTTTGGCACTGATTAAAAGCCATTGCACTGACACTTTGCTTAGTACAATGTTTAAGCCTGCGGCTTTGTGCTAGTGGGCAAAAAACATTATAAATAATAAATATAACAATAATATTTGTAATTTTTGAGCCGCCAAAGCTTTTCCCCTGGTATAACGATAATATTAATAATGTCATCTATAATGCGTTGAATCTGTACAAGCATCAGATGTGCAGTCTGTGAGCAGTATGAAAGAGAAACATCTTTAGTGTAAACCTAAAAAGGGTCTCACTCTCTGAGATGTCTGAGTGCTAGTCAACTGGCAGACTGTTCCCCAAAGGATTATTACAACTTCTTATGTACTGATTATAATTGTCGGAAAAAAAGAAACTGTTGTATACCAGTACCAAATGAGACACTGTATGGATATTATTTATTTATCTAATTACAGCGTTATCACTCCCCAAACAGAAGATAATCCCGGACTTTTCCTGGACTTTTCTAGACGAAATTGCGGGCAATATGTCGAACAAATGCACATTCATTATTCCAAATTCTCTGTGAACATCACGTAAGTGAAACGGATTACAGTACGAATAAAGTACAGGTAAGTTATATGATCATCTAAGAACGTGTCCATGCAAATCACAGTCATGCACAGTTCACACCGTTTGGTAATGAGCATTTTTTGAGTTGCAACAATCAAATTTCCCGGACTACACAAATTCCTCGACCTTTCCCGATCTTTACACTGACCTTAGCCGAATTCCCCGACATTATCAGGTTTTCAGGAAAAGTGGTAACCGTGTATGTAATGAACTCATGTGTGCACAAGCACGACAGACCGGTTTACTGCTGGTGACTGTGTAGTGAGCAGCAGAGGCAGAGGCAACAGCAGCAGTGGTGGACGAGACGTCGGACATCTGTGAAACGGAAGGCTCAATGTGTCGATCGGACGCAGTCAGGCCATCAGTGCTCGTTGACCGGTTCACCCTGGTGCGTGCACCAAACATACATGTTCGTACAAAAATTCGACGGCAAATTGGACTACACCGTGTTCCAAAAAATGACCCCCTAAGACATGGCGGCTGGTTTGGTGCAGTGTTAACGGCATTGGTCACATCAAAAAAGTAAAGCTATGTCGAGTCCAGTTAGTACTGGGATTAGTGACCACCTTTCGTGGGTCTACCATCCCAGTACTAATCCAGGCAGACTCAGCCTGGCCATTCCTCTACAGGTAGATGCAGCGAGTACTGGCGATGGTTTCGGCCACCGTTGCGGAAGATACGGCGAGTTTTGCATAGCAGTGGGCTCTGTTACCAGGACTGCTGGGATACTGGCTTATACTACGGTAGCTTAATTGGGCCTGAGCCTCACGATTCAAAGGGGGTGAGCTCCCTCGTGACACACCTCACGCTCTATGCGTACATCTTCTTCGTTCGACACGTTGGCTTAAGTTCATCAAAAAAGGCAGTTATTAATGCAAATTTGCAGGAGTAATTGCAATTCCACTGTGCACTGATTTTCAGTGTTAAATGTGGTTTTGGTTTAAAACCACCTGTGCACATTCCATGGCAACAGAACAACACAACCAATGCGACCATACGACAGCGGACAAATCAAAAGCCGCAAAATGGTATCAGCTAAACAGGATTTTGAATAAAATTTGTATGTACAGTAAAAGGCATCATCAGTGCGGTGCAATTTTCCAGCTCAGTGTTCACATTTTCCACGACTTTTTCATGATCTGTACTAACCCTGAAATTTACACAGGGCAGGGTGCCAATGACAATGGAAAGTAGTAAAAACAGTGTAAATAACATTGACTCGTGTCAATTTCATTTGGTACACAGGACATGCGACTATATTTAGTTGAATGCTAAGTACTGCACACAGTTTAGCAGGCAAATGTGAAAATCGCAGCAAAGGGACGTGTAACTAAAAATAATGACATAGGGTCAGGGTCAGATTTAGTGTTCAAGTAGTGTAGTCCGTGTAGGGAACGCCACACATATCATGCTCGTGCATGACCATGTTGACAATTCATCATTACTACATCGCATCCCTCAGTTGACAACTTTCACGTTCCCACAGCAGCGTTAGGGTTCAGAATATATATTTAGCAACTTGTTGGCTAGTGGTAATTCACACATATTTATACTTCTTTCCGTTGTCATTCTCACTCTCCCTTTACACCACCATTGACTGTGACCAATGATCTGCGCGATCCAGATCTCAGCATCGCCAGCTTCAGTCGCCTACTTAAGATGCATCTGTGTCAGCAGTACACGGCGCACCGAGCGCATTACTGGCACTATGCGACTATGCACGAACCTATACAAATTGAAATCGACATTGACCAACCTGTGCGAAGCTGGAGCGACAACAGCGGCATTGCAACTTCCCGTCACGCTCACCGCAGCTGAATCCTGGGTCGATGGACGACTTGCGGCCGAACTGCCCGGAGTGGCTGCGGCAGTGACGGTGCTTCCAGCGACGGAAGAGCCGGGAGTATCGGCAACCGTCAGCTTGGCCGCACCTCTGACCACATCCGACAGGGTCTTGTTGTCCACGACCATTGGGTCGCCCACCGCTGCTGCCGCGTGCGACTACACACGACACGTTCAAGAAAAAAGTAAGCAAGTAGTTAAGTTAGTGACTCATTTTGTGCCAACTTCTGGCAAGAATCGGGGCACATTTGTGGCTGGGTCACTGTCGGGTGGTAAAATCAGGCTGAAAGCAGCGGAGTCTTGAGGTCTTGGTAAAAATTAAATATCCCGTGTACGGGGGTCACAGCGAGCGATAGAAAGCCTGGAATTTTTTTCATTCGACCACCTCCGAACCCCCCAGGAGTCAACGGCAAGCTGCAAACCTTGAGTTCCCCTGCAGGCTTCAATAGGCCAAACTTTCACCCATTGCCATATATGTATTATTTCTCAGCTGATACTTATTTTAAGTCCCACAGAGGGTGAAAGGCTGAGTTTACATCAGAACTGTAGTAAGTAAGGAAAAAAGATTACAATGTCCTGGTGTAATCTCTATGAAAAGCGACCTGGTTAGTTATGTCTCTTCTGTGTTTGAATGTTCATTATATCTTACCGTCATTCTGATGACAAAAAAGAAGACTCCGCATATACAGCAAAGTCCACTGCAAGAGACTTCAAAGTTCCCCTTTAAAATAATTAAGCTAGCATACAACTTGTGTCGCAGGCCAGCTCAAATTAACAGCCAGAACCTTTTACCAACTTCAGCCAGTACGCCAGCAGTCCAGGTCACAGGGCCTACTGCTACACAGAACTCACTGTTTCTTCCCCCCGGCAGTGGCCAAAACCATCGCCAGTACTCACTTCAACTATCACCGGAAGGATGGCAAGACTGAGTGACCTGGAAAATACCAAAATGGTAAACCGTCACAGATAGGTCACCAATCTTAGCAGTAAGTAGGTTCAATGCAGTTACACTTTGTTGATGTGACCAACACCGCTACCATATACCAAACCAGCCACTAAGAAATAAACACTGTTATTACTATGGCACTAATCAAAGCAACTGTACTCACACAGCCAAAACAATAAAATAATATAAATTTAAGCTGTAGACTCGGCTGATTATTTGAACTCTCGTTTTATATCGAATCGTTTGTTAGTCTGCTACTCACCGAGGAGACTCCTGGCAGTGGAGGAAAAGACGTCGGCTCCAATTCAAAAGTGGCCGACTCAAAGACTTTGCGGCCATCGGTCTGCTACAACGGCAACAACACTGGATGTGGTCGTTACCCGAGGGATAAACTTATCGGCGCAGTTTAGAGTACACACTGAAAACTATTAAAATCACAAAACAAGCAAAGTTCCTGCACGCACCGTCCAACACAATTCAACGCCTTTTATGGCCGCTCCTTCAAGAGTGCAAAGCCAATTCAAAGCCCTTCGTCCACAACTAACAATAATTGACGTCAATTAATCAACTTGCGATGGACATTTGATTCGCTCCAGCAAAATTCCAACCTTTTCAAGGCCTTCTTTGCTCGGATCTTTTGGCATATCTAGTGTATTAAAACTCGCCAGACTTCAAGGCCGGCACGGGAAACCCCCACCCCAATATCAAAGCTACACTTTTATGGAAAAATGGGAATGTCAAGCAAAAATTTTCGAGCGACAGCCAACGGTCATTGTGCTCTTTTTTTCGGAGTATCATTCACAAGTACTGCGTAAGTGTTACAACAGATACATATTTTACCGGCACTATTATTCCAGTATTCCTGGAAATATAATTTCCAAAACCACCAGGTCACCCACCGCTGCTGCTGCGTTATCCATACACAATGCATTCAACATTGATTGACTGACTGGGTGTAACGGCATTTCTGCACAATAAGGCTACGTTGCTGACGATCTGCAGAGCTTGCAGCTAATCGCTGCTCCTCCTGATGACGTTCAGTCTGGCGTTGACTGCTACAATTCAACTCTATGTGCGCTGCTCGACAAGCACAACCCGATGGAGATCAAGCGCGTCACAGATGGTCATCGTCGTCTCGCTGGTACGACCGTGAGTGTCGCGACATCAAGCGCCGAACCCGGAAACTGGAGCAAAGTTACCGTTGGCTGCATACTACCGAGTCTGAGATAGCCCGACAGCAGCAGCTTGAAGCGCAGCGTCGGCTGTACCAAGTTTCATTGTTCTGGCTCGATACTGTCAACTCGTGTCAGTGTAATCCACGAGCTTTGTGCTGTACCTCATATTCGTGTTTTTAGGAAACTGCAGAAGACACATATTAACCTATCTTTTAACGTACACTGACATAGTTTTTAGAGTTTATAGTATGTGACTCTTGGAATGCTCGAAAGTTCAGCATGTAATAGGTGCAATACAAATGCTTAGGATGATGATGATGATATCGTGCCTTAAGAAATTATAGTTTAGTTAAAAGGTTGACCAGTAAGACAGCGACAATATTACGTTTTGGGAAATGCAATAGAGTGCGAAAGTTGAGTTAGGAAAGTATCGTTTCCGATTAGGTTCATATTTGGTGCTAGCACATCAAATGTGTTCACTTGTTAAAATGCATTAAAAGTAAGTATGCAAGTAAGTGAGTGACTCGTTTTGCGCCAGCTTCTGGTAAGAATCGGGCACATTTGTGACTGGGTTGCTGGGCATTAAAATCAGGCTGCAAGCAGTGAGTCTTGACGTCAGGGTAAAAATTAAATCTCCGTGGCTGTAACTCCGATTCACAACAGACACTGAAGCCGAACCGCTTACCCTGACATTCACTCCGTCTTCCAGCCACGTTTTCCTACGTCCTCGACCGCCGCCTCTCCTGCACAAACCACAGCAAACCCGCAAACGTGAGACGCCTGCTGTCAGCAACAGACATGTTATGCCGGCTTCACTTTCAGCTTCAACAGTAATTTACTGACAACATATTCCAGGACTTTTCCAGGACCGTCGTCGAAGCTTTTTTTTGAGGACCTACTCGGATCCGCAAGCATTTAAATATGAAACAAGCGCAGTCATTTACTGCATATAAAAAGTGTAACCAATCGCAAAAAGTTCATTGTTAGAGTAAAATTGACACAAAACTGATCAGCTACTCCTATTCTCACATACTGTAGTGCTCTAAAATCTACATACATGACTCCCACACTTTCACTAACAAAAAAATTCAGGACTTGTCCAGGACTAAGCTAATTTTCCAAGGCCTCAAAAAATTGGGGGAAATAGGAAATAAATCGGAATTACAGGACATGTGGAAACCCAGCTTGTTGTGAGTAGCAAGTTGGGCCACAACATATCAAACCTAATA
>Ga0209568_1001033_pt1 | contig 10372 bp, 6 predicted proteins | sample WorMetOlspDAHAB2_FD_187406 | JGI IMG/M metagenome (GOLD analysis project Ga0209568, IMG submission 187406) | Marine gutless worms symbiont microbial communities from Max Planck institute for Marine Microbiology, Germany - Olavius sp. DAHAB.2... ...
GTTTTATACGAGTATAATTTTCATGAATAACTCGATATGTAGATATGCTGATGTCATAGTGAAAAGTGAGCAGCCGATAGTATGGTAATGAATTGTTACTGTTAATTGCCGACATGTGTTGCAGCTGTTGACAAATCTCTGTCATCGTCATTGAGTGACGCACGCGATGCTTTGATCAATGCTGTTGTTGACATGCTGACGGCATACCGTACAGTTCAGGGTGTGAGCCAGTCATCTAGCCAACTGGCATGCCCATTCGAATTGCGACATATTGCGCTCTATGTGCTCGCAATGCTCAAATCGGTCAGTTTCCACATATTCACTTTTTGTATCATTCTCTCGTAAGAGTGGGCAAGTGAGTTGAGAGTAATGCCCCACCAGGCACAGTTTATCTAATTTCGGTGGTGGCATTTTCTCCTGAAGTGAAATCGATGAAATATTTAATTTGAAGGATAATGTAGTGATTTGAATTTTTGTATCATTCCCAATCTTTACGATACATATGAGTGTTTCTACTTTAGAGAGGCAACTTTCATGCTTACTTCTTTGATAGCACTACTCACTCGCTGCATCTGTCACTTTGTTCAACGTTTTTTGGTTGGGTGAATACAAAATGGTGGTGTGTTGATTTCATTTCTGTGTACAGAGTGCTTTTCGTGTGGGTACAAGTACGAAGTTGGATGACAGGATTTTTGCAATGGAGCAGTGCAAGACATTACCCGTGTGCTATCTCATCCAGAGCATTTATCCAGATCTCTATCCAGTTCATGCTCTTAATGATAAGGTCAGGAAGATAGGTTATGTTGTGGGTTTTATTTACTTATTTTTATTGCAATACAGTTGCAAATCTCTGAAATAAAGTTACTAGGATCTATTGCAGTAGTCTTTTCTGGTGGTTTCTCATTGCTTATGTAACCAGCGTGATTGTTTCAGTGTCAAAAAATGTTTGCTGCATTTTGTCAGAAATCTTTTGAATTCTCAGAAGTTGCTGAAAGTTGCTGGGCCACTTTCCCTTGGTATTGCCAGACAAGCGTAGTGATGAAATACAGTAATTATGCTGATGCCTAAAAGTTATTTCTAGGAGAATCAAGTTTTTGGTGTAATTTTTAGTAAAAGTGTTTTGCCTTTAATATTGCATCCGTACACTGTAAAGACACAAGCTTAGACACAGACGATGTATTTATTCACAGGATGCAATATGCCAAGACGACCGGATAATTCCAAACCCTCCGTGCCTGCCGCTGTCGTCAGCACATGTTGATCGTCACGGTGCATACCTCATGGACACAGGAACTCATATGTATCTATGGATTGGTGCTGCAGTCTCGGACCAGTTCTGTAGCCAAGTCCTCGACTGTGCGTCGTATCAGAGCATGCCAGATACTATGGTACATACGTTGTCACTGATAGTGCCCTCTTCAATATATAATAGTTAAATAGCTAGTTAATTATTACATGGATTGTTAATGAATAAGGCATGAAGCCAAAGGCTGTTAGGCCTAGGCTGTGCAGTGGACAATCAGGAGTAGATACAGTCAACTAGAAAATTTGTTATTTGTTGCAAGTCAGTTTGGTGTTTTTTTGAATAAGTCTTCCGACATGTACTAGTATAATGTTTACTTCAGTCTAATAACAGACACTTAAATATGGAGTATTTTGTGTTATCTGAAGTATATGTTATGTCAAAGATCATTTAAAATACAAGGCCTATGTCATTGATCTTGCGATAAGTTAGGTGGAATAATTTTCATTATTTTTTGGATGTCTTAACTAAATTTGCTCAGTTGAATTCTATAAATTTGTTGCCACCAGGTGTCAGATTTTAAGGTAAAATGCACCAGATTCGATTTCTGCTGGAGACCCCCAGACCCAGCTGAGGGAGCTTACTGCTTCTCCCAGTTGCAGAGTTCGTATGCTGACTGTTTTTTTGTCGATAGTATGCGCTGCCTGATGTTGAGAGTGAACCGCTGGACCGACTGTATGATTTCATCAGATACTTGAATGATCAGCGTCCAGTCGCTGCTGCACTCATCATCATGAAGTGAGTTTACTCGGCTGTTGTTTTCCCACTCTGTACTTCAGGCCAGGTTCAGTACGCTGGATATTTCATTTCATTGATTTATAAAATCAAACGCTGGTTTGCCGATATTATTTTGATGATTTGCACGTCTAGTCTAGCGAGCAACTTGTGTATCATAGAAGTGCACTTTTTACGGATCTGTAGTCTTAAGAGACTGATCTGATTTTGCTGTTGTGCATATGTTCACTTTGGAAAGATTATCAGACTGAGCTTGAAAAATATCTAGACTCGGTGTATTCGCAACATGTTTACACACAGTTTTCAGTTGAACACGTACTCATTTTGCGGGACAACCCAGTGAACTGATACAGAATGCTTGGGTTCAGTTGGAGAAGGTTGCGTGATGGTGCAAATGGCAGTGTTATCCCAGATTGTTAATCCACCTGGGATGTATACTGATAGCCGTTACGTTTGGACAGCACTAAAGAGCTGCTGTGTTGTGTTTAGGGAACATAGCCCACTACGAGGTTTCTTCCTGCAACACTTGGTAGAAGACAGGTCCGAGTCATCTTTGTCGTACAATGAATTCCTTATTCACATCCAGAAAGAGATGAAGAGTTAATATCACCAACTGCACCGTTTGAGATGCAGACACCACAATTGCATGTAAATTGTATAAAACGTGCAAGTGGCATTGACGTGGTGAGCATTATGTACAGCGTGTCTCAAAAAAAATGTCACTAATTTAATCTCCAATAACTTTTAGCAAACTTGCACCGATTTCAATAATTTTTTTGCACATAGCATTAGTAGGATTCTTTTCTACAAACCACAGTTATATTTTCTTACTGAACCTCTTGCGAACTTACTTTACCTTGCAATATCTCAGCAGCGTAACTGATGTGTTGCCATTACGTCATCTGTTCCACAGAGTGTGATTGACAAAACCGTTGATCAGAGCGAGTAGAGTTTAACGCCCCACTCGACACAATGGCAAAACCCGGCTGCATACATGTGTTAAGGCCATCGTTTTGAACATTTGCTATAGACCTCTGCTGATTTCCATCATGATCTAACCAATCTAACTTTTCAGAGCCACTCACATTTCAGAGGAAGACAGCATGCAGAATCGTTCATTTTTGTGGTTATTGTTTTCTCGGGTTGTGTAGAAGCCAGTAGTTTCAGCATATAGTGTACCAAAAATTATTAAAATCTGTTCAAGTTTGTAAAAGTTATTCACGACTAAAGTAGAATATGTATTTGTGCTGTCCTCCAGCAACCAGGGTTGCAGTGACGTTAGTAACCTTGCAGACGTCGAGTGTCAGTTGATGCTGGATTGAATCAAATGTTGCACATATTCTGTCTGTATTTGACAATGCATTTTGTGATATTATTCACCGTGCGTAAATTCACACCTGGTCTAGTACCGCATTGGCTGATGTTGATTTTTTGTAGGCGTTTGCCATGGTCCCGTAGGCAATTTGAAAATATCTCCCCATTACCCAGTGGTAACATTGGCACCTGCAGTATGTTCTTCTAAGCCCTTGTCTTCTGTGTCATATACGACCATTTCATTCTAAAGCATAATGGAGCAGTTTTTCTTCCAGTCATGCAAAGTTGATAGAATTTTAAGTTTCTGGTTGAATTTCATCAGCTGAATGTTAAGTAATTACTTTGCCTAACCTGAAATTCCTCATTTGTTGATGCATATGGGCACAGCTTTTGCCTTCCTAAACTGCCACACTTTTCATACATGTGGTTTGCAATGTAAGATTGTAGCATTTTTATTTCAAATTTTGTGGAAATTGTATGGATATGACAAAAACACTGCAGTCAATGTGCTACAGAGATTGTGCATTTCATACTTACTCGAATTAACTTGTTGTTCAGTGTTGACGTTTAGATATATCCTAAATTGATACTGTCACCCATCCATGTATATATTGTTTGCCAAATGTTTTAAGTTTGTTGTGATATGCTTTACAGACAAAGCTAAGGTGGAAAATGCCGTTTTTGCACTGGCGCAGTTTGTTATTTTGCTGCACCTGAAGCAACAAGTTGTAACAGCACATGTTAGTGGTAGATTTGGCGACGAAAGCTGTCCCGCTCATTATTAAGATTTTATGATATAGAAGAACCCGAGTTTAAAGTGATGCCAAGAGTCGTTAGTACAGACTGTTTAATTAATTAGTTTAATTAATGTAAAACTTCCCCATCCCCCAGAAACGATACAGGACAAAACTGCATCATCTGTGTCATCCAGCTACTGCAATACACTGTACTTCTAATTTTTTCTTGACAGGAGCAGTGCGTCATTGTACTGAAACACTCAATAACAACAGTGGTGTAATTAATTTTGAGTATGTGCTATGCAATAATATGCACAGAATTTGTGCATAAAGTGTAGATATATTCTGTTTGAATATTTTCATCTGAAACATGTTTAATACTGCGTTGCTTTTGTGTGGTGCGGGTGAGTAGAGTTTAACGCCCCACTCGACACGATACAGGTCATTTCGGAGGCAGATTACAATAATAATCCTTATGCTTAAGCAAAATGATGGTTTAACATACCATTACCACCAGCACTGAATCATTGTCGTCCATTTTTTGACCATGGCATCTGCAGGTTATGTGCAAAAACAAGGTAATATTACAACTCAATGGTCAGCATCAAACTACTGCACTTGAGGAGGCTTAACGACTACTGGAATTGGCAATTTGGTAATAACAATAACAATCGTTTCTTTGGGATCATTGATTAGGTAACAATGCACTGTATATAGATATACCTGTGTACTATGAATACTGACAGTGTGGTGGCATAACAGAACTGAGCAACAACCGGCGGTTATTAAAACGTTCACTGTGGTCATATGCTGTCAATGAAGAAGAGAAAGGTGACCTGCACAATGAATTGGATATTTCCAGGTCTCGAAATGTTACTTTTGTGATAGAAATGCGCTTGTTAATTATCTTGAAATAAGTAGTTTCTGTAACATATTTCCATCACATTTTAATCTAAAAATGTGTTTGTGTCAATGCAGTCCAAATAATGTCTTACATTGCAGGTTAATTTACACAGCAGTTTAGCCAATGCTGAGCAACGGTCAGCAGAACTGGTTACATATTATAACAGCTATTAATCATTGTAAGCATAAGTACACATTCTTTTTATAGTCAATTTTTGTCAATCAAAGTGAGGCAGTCTTACTTGCACCTGAATGGTGATCATGCAACAACAAATAACACGGAATGATTACATTTCCGTCATTAACATGGTGGTCAGTCATCAACTACAGAAACAAATATGTATGAAAATTTATCTTAGCAAAAAAAGTGACCGTGGCAACATTCTAACACTACAAAAATTAACACTAACAACATCTAGGGATAGCAGACCACGTTATGAACTACAAGTTACACACATCTCTTGTCAATAATGTACAGTGAAATGTCTCTGCTTATCCTTCACTAAAAGTGAAACAACTCAGTTCGCAGAGTTCACAGCTGCGTTGCTTCAGGCACGGCCGCCGACTCTCAGTAATCGCCTATAAACACATTCATCAGTTTAAATATACAGGGTGGCCCAAAAAAAGTAAGCCACTATCAAGTACCATCATTAAATCGTATTAAAAACCGTCAATAAGGCTAAGGGCCGGTTCCATCGTCTCAGGTTAACTCTCCAGTTAGCTAACCTTCGGTCAAGAGATAACCAAGGGTTATCTTCAGCTTGCGTTCCATCGTCATCAGTTAACCTAACTGCGCAGTTAACTTGCGACCTGACCTCGTTTCCATCAAGCCGCGTCTGTGATTGGTTGTCGCGGTGACGTGTCAACGCTTTCGGGTCACATTAATTATAATAATTATTGCAGCGCATTCGATAAGCGCAATATGGCTTTGGCTATGTTATCCTATTCTTAGTGAGATCGAAAGGGATTCCTGAATTTTGAAGGACTTCAGTTTAAAAACGATCGATAGTCCTGCGTACGACACAACAACGATCATATTACAGTATAGAATCAATCGAAAAATTAACCGTATGCTACACGCATCAGTTTAACTGCTAACCTCACTACTGTTTCCGTTTCGATGTTGTGGTGACGTTTAAAATGACGTAATACAGAACATTTACGAACAAATAGCAAAAATATCGTTTGTAGATCAATTATTGTGCATTTCAGGTGAACATATTTGGCGTTTCATTTACTTTTAACTGTTAACCGGCGATTTAACCGGTCGATGGACCTTGGTTAATTTAACTCGGAGTTAACTGTCAGTTAAGCGCTGTTGGAACGCGTTTTTGCTAACCGAGGGTTAAACGGACGGTTAACTTCCGAGTTAACTTAACCCAAGACGATGGAACCGGCCCTAAGTCTTCAATAAATTTTCACTATAAAATGAGCACAAGAATATAACAAGTCTGTATTTAGTATTCTATGTGTGACCTAATTAGTGACGTCATCACTTGCTGTGTTTGAAGCTGTGATACGGGTAAAACCAACGCATCTGATAACATCATATTCGCTAAGCAGAAGAAAAGAGGAATATGGAAATGAAAGATATTTTTTACATAAATCTCCATCTAAAAGATTGTTCAGACATAGAATTTCACAGCTGTCTAAGGCGAGCTGATGCCAGAGGAAGCGCTGACATCATTTACCGTATCTGACGCATATCGCTAGTTTGTGGGTCAGGCATGAATGGTCCTAAGAGAATAACTGCAGCAATTTATTCACCTCGATGCTGTACCTTGTCTTTCTCTTTGTCACGCTGCAGCTTGTCTCTAACAGAACAGAACATCCAGTCAACAATTCATATACCAAGTGAAGGCTAGGTTAGCCACAAGAACTTTCTGCCAGAACTCTCAACTGGTTCACAGGAAATAATGACCATCCCATAGGCGTCATGCAGACAGCAGCTTATTTCGTAAGACTAGTCAGGTTAACACAACTCATTGCACAATTAGTTAACAGACTAAACACCTGTACACTGGCCAGTTTCTTTACTGTTCCTTTAGTGGCAAGCCATCTTTAACTGTCCACATCTTTTGGAAATACTTGGAACTGCTACTATGCTGTGTTTGTGACCTTTAAGTTTGATCTTTAATTGTGCCTGTGTTTCTATCCATTCACCACACCACCAGTGCCTCCTCACATTTGTTCACAACCACTGCAGCAGTGACAATGGGAAAAGTTTTAAAGCTGCATGCATTATAATGCCGAATATATAGAATACAGAGTAAAGAAATAGGCAAAACTGGGATAAATGACAGTGGAAGTAACTGAGGGAGTGATGCGGGTCACTACAAGCGACTTATGTATAATGAAATTGTACATGTAGTACACAAAAAATATGTTAAAAGTGTAAAAACGTGCTATGTAATACAAAGCAATGGTGTTGCTAAGGCAGGACAATGGACATGCAATCGAGAGTATTCTGATTCATCTCCATACCAGTCCACTTCACAGTTACTCCAGACAATTTGTTCACACAATGCCTGCCGTTAGTCCGTGAAAACTAGTGGCGACCATGAAGTGGCTATGCACTGTATGCAACAGCAGGTAGCTGGCAATGTCCAGACTACTGCCCATAAGGAACTATAGAGCACAGTGCCAGTTTAGGACTTTCGAATATGGAGATAAGCGCCACAACATTTACAGTGATCAATACACAAACATTCTGTGTCGTGAACTATTAAAAATATAAACTCAAACACAAGATTGGGATATTCTGCGTTACACACCAGGTCAAGTATTAACAAATTAATGTCAAAAAGATGCAAGAAAGTAAGTAAGCAAGAGAATATCTAAAGTGCAGTTTAAAAGGGGAGAGGTTCACACTGCACTTTGGTCCCAAAAATGTCTTCATGCACTGCTTGAAGTGGCAGCATGACAATTCTGGCTGCATGAGGTCCATCAGCAGATAGCTCCAAAACTCGAGGTCCAGTTGCACTGAAGGCTGTGTCACCAAAACTGGTCCGTGTCCGACTGACAAGAAGTCAATGAAAAATAGTTGATGAGTCAAAAAAAACTTACGCCAGTAGCTGACTGAGATTAAGCAGCAGACTGACGGGATCCGACTGCTCTGAACCCTGTGAACCTTGAGCAGACTGGCGTTTTGTGGGCGTCGCCTCCTCCGACTTGAACTTCTCGAAATGTTCCGATCTGTCCGACGCCCATGTGTTCCTGTCATCTCGATCATATCCATGCTCCAAAATGCTCGGCCTACTGGATGGCAAGCTTTCTGATTCATTCTTATAATATGGTGTTTCCTTAATGTTGTCCTGCATTGAAGGACTGGGCCGCTCACGACCTGGACGTTCTGAGATATCGCGCATCATCCTCGAATCGAATGCTGGCATTCGCTGCTGCTGCTGGCGGTCTGAAATGACATTACGATCAAGCAGTGACGGAACAGGTTGGTTCTTTGGGGGCCTTCGTCTGTCTTCCTCCATGGGACGACCATACGGCACAGGCTGATCTCGCTCATCATTCCAACTGATCATGCTCGACTCAACTGATCCTCGCATTGGCTGATTGCGCTGTTGCATTGCCATCCTCTCTTCCTCGTCTTGACGACGGATGCCGAACTGCTCCAAATGCATGCGGTTTCCAGCGGGACCTCTGATCTCAACGTCCTCTCGACGCAGTTCGTCACTGATGTCAAAAATACTGACCACCTGTCGGTTGCGATCAGGCATCTGGCCCCCCATCAGTCCACTCCTGTGGTCTGGCCCTATACGACCTTGCTCATCTTCCCACCGGTGACGGTCTCTGTCTTCTGCCACTGGTCTGCCCCTATTATCTAGCCTGAAAGGACCCACCTGCTCCTCTTCCATATACTTTGGGCGACGGTCAAATTCTGGGGACGGTGGCCTCATCCTTCCCAGCCAATCATCATCCATACGGCCCATCTTTGGCATCGGCTCTTCAGAGTGCAGTGGACGTGCACCGTATCCTGCTGATCCACTCATCTCCAGTTCTCCGGGATAGTTACCAAGCAGGCTACCTCGATTGCCACTAACACAATTGCACACACCAGACGACGGACAACATGTGGTACAGTAGTTTCACAGAAAAAGAACTGTTAACATTTAATCGCACTGCAACTGCAACAAAACATTTTTGGTTCACCTAAATGCAGTACAACCAAAAAGACGACAAAGTGGACATAAAACAGTGTTTGATAATGAGAAGCAAAACTGAACAGGAAAAAAGTAGTTGTCAATAAGCAAAAATAGAGTACACGCACCAAGTTAATTGAAACTGCTTGTATAAAGTTCATCAGATGGCCCAAGTCTCTCATAAAAATTTTGAATAAGGGAAGGTAACCTCGAGTCAGATTGGCCATCCATTACAGACTCAAATATATATTACCTACTGGTTCACTGCACTACATTTATTCTGCAAAGCTTTTACCATTATCCTGCATAAATGTGGTTTTCTTTATCCTTTTATCTTTCTTTATCCTTTCAGATAATGTTGAAAAACATGGCCTGTATTCCACGCACTAATAACAATAGTAATAGTACAGCAGGAAGATAAGCACCTTCACCTTAATAAGCTAATAGCAGGATTGACTGACTGACTGAACTTCAGCACAAGGGAGCTATATTACGCCTTTTAAAAAATTCTAGTTTAGTGAAAAGTTGATATAAGTGAAATAGTCATAAATATTACATTGAGGAGAATATGATTATATGTGTGAAAGTCGAGAGTTAGAGAATTATTATTTCATATTTTATCATACTTTTTGCAAATTAATAGGATGTGCTTGACTGTTTTGCAATGTTAACAAGAAGACACTAAGTTATTTTTTGCAAAGAAGATAACTATGTGTTAAATGAGTATGCGCAATCTGAAGCCTATTTAATGCAGTTTGTCCTCTTCTACAGAACATTCTTAATAGCAGGAGCCTAGTGATACAAACCTTGGTGGAGAAGGTTCGCGATTAAAGCCACCAGGAGGCTGCATGTAAATCTGAGGAGGAGGGCTTGGTGGTGGCGGACCTCGGTCCATGCGTGATAATGAAGGAGCCCGAAGAAGCTCAAACGGTGCTTCAAGCAGAGGCTGGTGCATCTGTTGCATCATTGGCTTATTCACAGACGGGTAATTTCCGAGAAGACTGCCACCAGCATTCACAACTGGCCGAACCGACATTCTGGAACCAACAATAACAGAAATCGGCATTCATATCAGCATGCTTGGAGGAGGATCTCATCAGAGGAACAACATCAGGGCAAAGATGATGACTGATTAATTGATTGGGGCTTAACAACACTTTCAGCACAAATAAGCTATATCATGCCTTTGATAAGTATGTTGCAGTTGAAAAAAACAATGTTACGTG
>Ga0209568_1001034_pt1 | contig 10370 bp, 6 predicted proteins | sample WorMetOlspDAHAB2_FD_187406 | JGI IMG/M metagenome (GOLD analysis project Ga0209568, IMG submission 187406) | Marine gutless worms symbiont microbial communities from Max Planck institute for Marine Microbiology, Germany - Olavius sp. DAHAB.2... ...
CTACTACTATTATTATTATTATTATTATTATTATCGTGTATTATGTCACAAAAGACAGCATGAACACATAAAAATGTGCCAGAGCAACTCAGTCTGTGCGTCCGTCGGTCATTGTGTCATAAGGTTAAACGTTTTGTCGGTTTTTTACCACCTGCAGCGCCACTATACTAGTTTTTCTCATTTTCTGCGTAACTTGAAATGACTGAGTCATCGATACAGGAGGTAGGCCCTATAGACCCACTAAATACAGGCACCGGCGCCGACTTTATAAGGCACGGGGGCACGTTACCCCCACTTTTACAAAAGGCCGGGCAAGGGGCACCGTGTTTAGAAAACAATAAACAAGAAACTGACCAAACTGTACTGACCATCACGAAAGCGCTCACCAAAACGATTAGGCCTAATTATAGCCTACTTGTAAAGACAAAGCAAGAAGACGTTTTTCCTAAACAAAATTATATCGTCGCAAAATTAAACAATAGCGACAACGTGATGTCTATTGCAGTAGCTTGAAAATATTCACTTATAAGAGCAAACAAGAAAGTAGGCCTACGCGATGAAAGAAAGCCTGTGTATGTTTTTCTTAATGCCAAACTATTAAGTTTATACATGCAGCTATAGGTAGGCTATACACACATGAACCGAAGATCGGGAGTTCATGTTGTTAAAAACGCATTTTTAAAAAATATAACCCCAATGTAAGATGAGTCCTCCCTGTAGTAATGCATTTTAAAGAACAATAGGGTTTGCAACTTTGTCAGCGAAGTAGTGTCCTCAAGTGTTACAGAACAGATATATGGGAAACACATTTTTACCCGACAACTTAACCGTTACCTACCTTCGTTGTTGCATTCAACAAAGCATCAAACAAATTGAAAATAGTTTCGGCGAAAGACGCCTAAGTCGGCCTAAGTAACGGAAAAAAGAAAACGTTGCATTTCCTTTACCTTTGGAATCAACCTTGGCAATGCAACAGACGACCAAGAGCAGAACAACGATTTGATTCCACGTCATCATGTCACGTCATTGTCGAAAGAAGACGACCGACTCACGTCACTGTCACGTACAATCGCAGCATGCAGACTGACAGCTCGCGTACGGATCATCAGGCATCGCAGCCGCATACACAAGCTTCGCCACTCAACTGCGCGATCGCACCTGCGTTACAGCATCAACAGCTGCAGCGTCGCGAATCCGCGAATCGACAGCAGGATTTTTTTTCTAATCGTCATACATTTCGAACTTACTCGGGTTGACTCCTTTCTTCCAACACGCCGAAAAATAAGCACTAAACGTTCTTATTTTTATTTTGTGTAATTTTGCTGTAATTTTTATTCTTTGCTGAACGCAAGTATAAAGATGACGGTTATGTAAGCTGTCATGTGCATAAAAAACTTAATTTTAAACTGTTTTGTATAACACGTATGAAATATAACACTAATGAAATCGTGTTAACTGAATTTTTTAAATTTATTTACATAGACATCACACGTAAAATAAACCCATCGTCTCATTTGCAGACGCGCCGAGCTTTCACATGGCATTTTTCACGCCGAATGATTGTTCATTTGACCGGGTCTGGCGTCGCCGATCACTAACCATGCTGTGTTTAACTTAGCAGCATAAATGGGGGATTAGGTCTTCCTAGGGTGACTGAGTCCGGGGTTTGGTTCTCTAGACGGTGTCCGTCATTCTGTCAGTGATGAAGTTCGTGCGGTTTGGCTTTCGAAAATCATGACATTTTGTTCCCAGATTATACATGGTTTACTGATGTTGACCTTTGACTATGGACTGTCATTGAACTTCTCATAAAGTTGAACTTTCACGTCGACTCATTCCTGACTTATAACACCAGATTGCACTCGCAGACCATCATCGGTATGCTGACCTTGTTCAGTTGTGACAAGGACTTTGACCAACCGACTCTTTGTATTCTTTGTCTCAAAGTTATGCACACTACTGAGATAACGACAGACGCATACTGACTGCGACAGGTGGTCTGACTGGAACCCATTATAGAAATACCCAAAAACAATGCAGTCAAATGACAGACTACTCCTGGCGATGTTTGGCGACTGCAGGCTGCTTTCTACTATTGACATTTATCATTCTGCACAAACCACAGCAGTCCCGTCATGGAATGTTGATATATGGCTCTATCCGATTGCTGAACACCAGAACATGCACATCGTAATATCGGTGTCAGGTATTACTGGTTGATAGTGATCTATTTAAGTGCTTACTGGTCGGAGAGCACAGATGGCGGTGTGCTAACACCATGCATCGGTAAACGGAACAGATTAGTTCGTCAACTGTGACTGCCAGAACATCTTGCAATCAGCGAACTTTAATGGATGCCTCATTCGGACTGACGTGTGTCAATCGATCCGACAACGTCGATCAATAACGGATGACATCGTTATTCATGTCTTCAGCAGCAGCGGCGGCGGCGGCGGCAGCAGTAACATCACTGCGCGAACAGCTCACTGGACATCACCCATCGATGCTCATGCTCATCACAGTAAAACGTTGATTCATTTTGTGCTTTTTATAACGCGACCTTACTTCTCGAAACTTTTACACGCCACACCTACATGTAATATTGGCTGTCATGCAGTGGCGCCGGCTCCATGGGGCACGGGGGCACGTGCCCCACTTTTACAAATGGCTGGGCACGGGGGCATCGTGAGTAGAAAAACAGCAAACAAGAAACTGACCAAACTGTATTGACCATCACGAAAGCGCTCACCAAAACGACTAATTGTGCTTTTAGAGCCAAAAAGTGGAGGGGCACGACCCAAAAATTTTTTTCCTGCGCTTCGATCGCGCCGGATCTGTGCACCCCACTTTCAAATTCGTTCCGGCGCCACTGCTGTCATGCACAGTTTGTTTTCGCTAGTCTCTACGTTGTGTGTTAGAACGACTGAACAGATAACAAACATTTCATAGTCAATTGATAGGACATATAGACGTAATATCATGATCTCCCTCTCTCAGCAGAGTGATCGTATTGTTTTGACTTAGGTTCCTCTTTGCCAAGCTGTCGCGGGCTCACGTTGCAGTTAACACAGTGTTCACGTATTAACGAAACTACACGTAGGGCCTATAATAATGGCATGTACAGCGACGAACTGCATTATGGAGTTGAAATTGGGACACGAAACCGCAAACGGCTACAATTGGTCGAATTGTTGACATAAAATGTGCAAGCGTCCCGAAGCGCGAAGCATATGAGACAGAAAATCCGACAAGGTCTTTCCACCACATGCGTGTGGTATATTGTGGTCCAAAAACTCGATATTTAATTGGCTAAGTGTCCACTGTTGAAAAACATAGTCACCATTATACACGACCGTAAGCAGCAGTACCAAATGAAAAGGCTTAATTTAATGAAAATAATTAACCCTCAGGTCGAAACTGTTTCTAGACGATGAGTTTCTGTTTAAGCTGAAAACTGTGAGAAATGTTGATTCGTAATATCGCTACAGAGTTGTTCTTTTGCAAGAACAATGCACAATTGCAAGGATGGGCGAAGACGATTTTACGTTGACGTTATTAGTCGGTGTTCAATAACCATCACCGTGTGATGCCTTTGTCGAACAAGCGCAATCGTTCAATATGCAATAAAGTTCAATGCATGCAATCTTTGTCTGAAACGGTAAATCCCACAGCTGTAAAACAGCTGACGGCGACGATACAAAAATAAGAGCAGTCGATACAACTTTTACAAGTAGGACTGTATAATAATTGTTTCACGCTGTAACGTGATTGAAAACCGTTTTTGATGCTGATTAACTGAACGTTCAAATGAATATCGTGAGAATGGAAATAATAGATCACGAAATAATAGACTTAAAAAGCTCCAATAACGTTATATCTATCGCAACTCTATCACGGAGACATCGGCGTCACTGCATACGTCAAAAGTCCCATGCATCCAGTATATCAGAATGTCAGCTGTAACAGCTTAATCGTTAGCTGTAACATATGAGTGACAAGTTATCATCATCATTATCATAATTATTCATCATATTCGTTTATTAAACTTTGTCAAAACGCAAATTAACATAATGAGAGATATATAAACGATACAAACTAATACATGTCTTTATAAATCATACGGATAACAAAGTCAGAGTCTGCAAGACGACTAGTTTTGTTAATGAGTTCTCTGTTATGACGCCCTTGTCTCAGTTCATACGAACAAACTGTTTTCTCCCGCATAAGATTGTTCAGTAAAACCGGAAGTTAGCTCAAGCTTAATTAGCATTTGTTGATTAAGTTGTTGCATACTGCTCGTGCTTAGTGGCGTGGTTTAATTGGGGGTTCACTCTGAAGCTGACACTATTCAGGATAACAATAGCTGTCTATGCACAGTTGTACTGTACACCGCCTTAACAGATGAGTGGTGGTGGTCTTAAGTCTACAATCACCTGTATGTTCACGACAGTTGACGAAGTGTCATACGCCGGCAACTGGGTTTTGGGCTATCACTGCCTGAGTTTGTTGTGGACGGAAGAAAAGAGGCGGCGAGGGCGACGGCGGCGACGTCCCATGTTCGCCAGTCGTAGCCACGGCGGCAGTAGCAGCAACAAGACTAGATCGAGGTCCTGACAGTCGTTTGTCGGCCGCAGTCGGATTCGTAGTTGCCAATGAGATGACCGTACGCGACATAATGCCTCGACGACAAAATGTCTGAATGACGATCGCCCACGGCTTGTCGCGTATTTCTAAGGTCACGTCATCACGCTGTTCGTTCGAAGACCGATGTCTTCCATGATGCAGGCGACTCTGTTGACGCCGCGGGCAATAGACAAGCAGCCATCTTTCCAAGGCTTTTGGTGTGTAGTTCAACCACTGAACTCTATAAATAGTGAGTTCAACACACAATTTGCAGTTCTAGATAATTATATTTATGCAGCTGTAAAATCCATGTAGTGCAGTTATAGATGTTGATTTTGTGTCAACAGCTATAGAATCATGACTTTCAGCTCCAAAGCATTCGACAGAATGGAAAGAAAACAGGTTGTGCAGTTCTGAAAATTTTTTTATAAACTCCCAACTTCGTTTTTCCCGCGCAACTCGACACCTGTCTACAGTATAACACTACAGTGTGCCTCAAACTTCGATATCAATATTCGATGGACCTCGCCGACTGCTGCGTGTCAGGCTGTTAGCCCCCGAAGTTTCGGACAGCTTACATCTCAGTTTGGCCTGCCGTCGCAAACTGAATATTCCACTTCCATTGTTTCGTCACAGCACAGTTGGCAATCTCTCATTCTCCGGTCCCACGGTTTGGAACTCACTGCCTGATTAGTTGCGTGTAGGATTACCGGCCGTCGAGTCTGAACGGTTTGGTGAACATGAAGACGCATCTCCTTGCCTGACATGAGCGCAATTAGGCCTAGGGGTGTCACCGTTTCACGGAATCGCGCTATAGCCTACAAATTGACAGTCACTTTATTTATTTACTTAAACACTTACCCAGTAAATATGTGCATTCACGAATATCGCGTACCAAGCTGTGTTTACGGCAGATAACACAGATGGGACGTTATCTTGTCTTTATTCAGTACAGAACGACGATATATAGCAACACCTGCTAAGTCAATGTCATGGTACTAGACTTCCGAGAAACAGGAGGGTGTGGCCGCCACGAGTTAGCCGATACAATATGGGATTCTCCGGGCTACTTTCACGTTCACTATTTCCGACGGACAGGGTCGGGCTGGCTTCAGCATACAGTGATAAACTTTGAATTGCAATACGACGTTCTCCCCATATCTAGAGCTGTGCTCCGCCGCCGCCGCGCCGCCGCCGCCGCCGCCGCCGCCGCCAACCGAATGTCGGCATCGCGCCGGCGCCGTTTTCGTGACGTGTTCACGTCATGTTGTACACCAGCTACATATTGCTAGATTTCTGTAATGCCGTTTACAACGAAGCTTCAACATCGACAAAAAGCAGTAGGAACGATGCGGGCGTGTTTTGCAATAGCCCTTGATACTCAAATGAAAGACGGCGGCGTCAAAGCAAAAGTGTTTTCGTGGACAGTTTTGTGAAAATGAAAGCTGATGCTAAAAGTTTCGTATGGTCTTCTTTGGTAATTGGGTTAATAAAGCGGATGGTACAGTGATAACTGCTTATAAAGTAGCGAAATAAAAGACATTGTCAGCTCGAAAAATTTGTTACAACATTTTCAATGTTTGGTAAAAATGCAGGCAACTTCCAGCTACTCTGTTCGTCCGTGTCAACACTGGGGCGACTGAAAACGCAGGAATGGAAAACGCGAGACGGTCGAAAAGTGACGGTGGAAAACCCGAAACCGACACGCATTACTGAATTCAATGTTTAACAAAAACATATGACGCATGCTTCCGGTCCCTCGAAGCCTAAAACTATCAATTCGGCACTTCGCCACTAATGTCGTTATGTTATACAGTTTAAAATAATAATAATACCAATAACAACATTTTTAGTGTTCGCGTTACAAATAAACCGCAGAGCATCAGTAACGCCGCATATAACTTTCCTGGTAGTTATTCATCTACTGGTATCACGAATTGAGCGACACAACAGACTTGGCTGGACTGCTTTTACGGGTTCGTTATTTTAGCGATCGATTAAACGCTAGCCATATTTTTTATTCCCACATTTTCCAGTGCCGCGTTTTCTACTCCCGCGCCATTAGCGTCCCCTTAACACTCAACATTGCATTTATATGAGCCTCCAGAAATTAGGCAATGGACAATTAACTCATTACAACTGTGAAATTGTGCACAGCGTGCATATTCACAGTTAACTTTTCGGCGCCAGCAGCCCAGCTGATATCACAGGTGAAGTGACTGACACCTGTAAAACCAGGAAAAAACGCCTGTCCAGCGAGTGCGCTGTTTCAGTGTTCTCTCATTCGGTCTGACGCCGCCGACGCCGCCGACCATAAAGCCACGCCGCCGCCGCGGATGAAAAATGCGCGGCGCGCCGCCGCCGCCGGTCATAAGACCACCCAACGCCGCCGCCGACCACCAGTTCGTCGGCGCACAGCTCTGCCCATATCCACATCCTGTAGGCCTATTACAGTATAACGCTCAACGAACCTATATCCCGTAGGCTACCCTATGAAGTTCTGTCATTCATTACGTCGAGCAAATAAATATGAGGCTTAACCGTTCCAGTTGAAGTCTGAATTGACTAGGCTATATGCTGTGTCTCAAAAACAGAAATAACTTTGACACGCTTTATAGCTTCGACTTGCAGTTGCAGGGACAAATTTTGATAATTTTTGATATAGGCTTCGCATCTATGCGCCTTTTCGAAAGCAATGTTCATATTCGACGTTCAATAAATATAACTTCATTTTACGAACTTCGGTCTGTACTTGCTTTTGTTTGGCAGCGATGAAATAATGTAGGCCTAACATAACTTTTCTTCGTTCGGTGGACTGCGGGTGACTGTGAAAACAGCCGGTTATGGGATGATGGTTTTGAAAATAGCCTGCTTGATCAACAGATGTTCTGAATGATATGATACCCCTCGTCTCGTTGTATTATCTGCTTTTCCCATTGATCAACAGCTTTGTCGGTGATGTCGCCGGTGTTTACGAAACGCTTATTCAAATAGCTTGAGCTGGAACTATAAAATCGGCTTTCCCTACTCCTGAGAAAGTTGGACTTTAACGGAGCTAGAAGTGACGTCATATATTGCGTCATTTCTGTCGCTGTGATTTAAAAGCTAATTAAGCTCAAGAAATACTTAAGGTACATTTAGAACTTATGACTTCTAAACGTATTGGATATTAAATCAATAAATAAATTCATAGTGCAAAAATATCAAAACAGTCCCTGCATCTAAAAGCTAGAGCACGACAAATTTGGCTCATTTTCGAGACACAAATCGCTATAGTGATAGGCCTAACTGATTTTATGAGTTTCGCTTCTGCTTTGATTAAATTATCGTACAATAACGCAGTATTAAGAGTTGGAGTATTAGTATTAGCATTAGAGTGGTGTTATCGTAAAACCGATATTAAAGTAAGACATTCTGATCGTGATCGGAGTCACAGAGCCTTTTTTTATCTTGTTTGCTACACTGTCAGTGGCGCCGGAACGATATTTGATTTTTTTTGCCGTGCCTCTCCACTTTTTTGGCTCTACAAGTACAAGTAGTCGTTTTGGTGAGCGCTTTCGTGATGGTCGGTACAGTTTGGCATTATGGAGTTTGGCCAGTTTCTCGTTGGCAGTTCTTTTACTCACTGTGCCATTTGTAAAAGTGAGGGGGCACGTGCCTCCGTGCCCTATGGAGTCCGCGCGCTACTGAATATGACCTCAATGGTATCCATCAGCGCAGTGCATAATACACAACAACACGGTAAAACATTTCTGTTTAATTAGCAAACGCCAGCAAACGCACACGGTGCGGCGCACTTGTGCCATCTAAGTGTCTGTTTAATAATAATAATGACGATGATAATAATGCTGCTAAGGTTTCCAGGTTAAAAAAACAACACACGACTGCCATTGGTCGTCGTGACAATCGATTACATGCAACTGTACACAATAATGCACATAACCGACAGTTGTTCTGCGCATACGCCGCATCAGCAACATCACGACAAGCACAACATAATAGAGTACGGTCATCAATAAGCACACGAAAAGCGATTAGAAGCGATCGGCAAGACTACGTCGAGGCATCGCGAACAGTCAAATATTTACAACATAACACACTTGCATGAACACAGTCCACTAGTCCTACACACTATAGCAAAATAAAGCATCGTATCATAAAGTGAGTCGACTATTTTTGTTCTCTTGACGATACTTCGGTTACCTGTACAATATAAAGTAGTCCGATTTGTTGTGGCTGCTTCTGCAGCTGCTATTGTCTAAAATACGTCACTATGTGGATACGTAGGCCTATGCGAATGATAATTAGGCCTATTTTAATCCGAAGCTATCAGTATGCTACTGAGTATGTTTTATAGCACCGAACAAAAATACGTTATCTCTTTACAACGTAGGCCCATAGCGGTGAACATAAAAATTAAGTGCAGCCTTTCCACAGCGATTACAGAAAGGCTACAAGGTGGCCAAAAATCCCGGCCTGAATATTAGACTGCTCCATCCTCGAGTAACTCAGTCAATATAATCATTCCGACAAAACATGTAATATTATTATGAAATTTGATATCACATAGCCACAAATCTAGCGGCATACAAATTATTTTTGTCAAATTTTGTATAGAACATTCTTCCCTACATGCTTTTTGACTAGTCAGTCATGGCCCAGAATCCCAGTACTTTAGGCCACTCTTTGGCTTACACTAAAATTCATTGTTGTTCAACATTCTAAAGTGTTCCACTGTGGAAACACGCAAGATAATCACATTAAACAGTGACATGCACATACATACATTGACATACGAATATAATGCATTAATTAAGTACACTGTATTCAGTTAGTATAATCGAGTAAAAGATATAAGCACAATTTAGGCAATGCTTTTTCCAACATTATATCAAAAGTTTCCAACACTGATATATGCACCGACGTCTGCCCTAGTGACCACTGTGTTGTTATCAGTTCGACGTTATTCAATTCATAGATATAATTACGTGGAAGAACAATGTTGGAAAGAGCTGATTCAAGTAAATTTCGTGCACTTCTCTTATTCTTTGGATTCTGTAAATGTTGTGTCTCGTTAGTCGACAGGCTTCGTCGTCTCTTCGGCACTTTTGTCGCAATCTTCAATCTTTGGTTTTTCATCTTCCGTTTTATCAGCATCCTTTTCATCTTTCTTCTCTTCCTGTTCTTCTTCCTTCTTCTCCTCGCCAGTCTCCGCCTCCTTTTTCTCCTCTTCGGCCTTCTTTTCCGCCTGCTCCTTCGGTTTGATGTCCTCCTCCACTGGTCGTGGCGGTGGCGCCAGCGGTTCGTAGCCGTTCAGCGACGTGTAGCGTCCGCTGATTTCCCACAGTTTCGTCTGAGTTTCTTCGCTTTGCGTCTCCTCCGATGAACTCGCTTCCTGGCCTTCCTTTATGTACTTGCCAGTCACGTCTGAATCAAACAGCAAAACGAAACTATTCGCCAGTTAATAAATGTTTTGGACAGAATCATCATTAACGGACACCTGGACTAGCGTCAGAACTTCAGCCTGTATTGCATATTTTAAGCAGTTACGTCTTTAACACGGCTAATATAATTGTAAGGTTGACTTGGTCTGAAGCACAGTACTGTTTAGATACCTTGGGAACTTATAAAGATTCTTCGTGTTGGCGACGTGGCTCAGTGGTTAGGATGTCGGTCTGTAGCCGGCGGACTTTCCCTGATCTGCGCCTGATCCATGGTAGACGTGTGACCACTTTGTGGGTAAGGCG
>Ga0209568_1001035_pt1 | contig 10368 bp, 5 predicted proteins | sample WorMetOlspDAHAB2_FD_187406 | JGI IMG/M metagenome (GOLD analysis project Ga0209568, IMG submission 187406) | Marine gutless worms symbiont microbial communities from Max Planck institute for Marine Microbiology, Germany - Olavius sp. DAHAB.2... ...
GACTTATTATGAATGATTAACTGATAAATATAGATACCAATTATTTGGCCAAATTAGATAAAATATCAACTGCTCAACAGTCAATAATCAGTATGTAATCATCAAACACCTGGTAACCACAACGTTCAAAACCATTACTTTGAATGCGTACTGCTTCCGCCATCACTTTCATCACATCAGTAAGCTAGATTCAACTGCAGACTGACTAACACAAGGAAAAGCAGTATTACGAAGTTTTACTACAATTATTACACAGTAACCTGGACTACAACTGAATACAGATCTCACAAATGTTTTATTTAGAAAAGGAAAAAAATGGACATTGATTTTTAACAAGGAGATTATAATTGTTATTCCCAGCAGGCACAAAAGCTGTAGATTTGTTTATATGTCTGCTGAGTTGTCTACTGTCTTTACAGCATGTAATGCATAATTGATAGAAGTGTTAGTTATCCAGGACCAGTTCAATGTCAGAGGATTCAGTAACATTCCGTGGATGAGACGAGTTGAAAAACCATCTAAAACACGTAACAATACTAACAGAAGTTATACACTCACATACAACACTCAATTAACAATCTTATCACTATCCAGCATTTCGAATAGTATACTATCACCACAAAATATAATAAGATGCAAGTCAAATATGTTGTTTATATCCATATTGAATGCATAATGTTTACTAATGAATTTAATGTTTCTACTTAATTTTTAGCTTACCAGTAAAGCCATTAGATTATGTGAAATAGGAATTTCTAAGCATAGAGCCAAAGATTGATGAATATTGTTTAGAGAAAACGGTATTCTCATACTTTTTGTGAGAAACTCTTGGAGTGTTTCTGGTAGTATAAACTTGTTCCAGTCATGCACACCATGTGGGACGACACGGAACACATTTTCTGCAGCAAAAATGGCTGTAGCATAGCTGCACAATGTCTTGCTGATAGTTGTAAAGAAGACCGATCCTCCAGGCTGCAAAAGTTATCAAACTGAACTTACATAACTACCACAAAACACTAATTTTAAGTATACTCACATGCAGCAAAATAACTTACTACTGAAATTATGACAAGTTCACGTTATTGAGAGAACTTTAACTACTATCTGAAAATCCAGATTGTTTGTTGGTGGAGGCTAGATTACATTCATTATCATCATTATCATCAAAAACAACAAACACATACAGTATCTAGTGCATGTACTACACAAAATGCAGGCGAATTTCACCTGTATATACTGGGTGGTGCAGCAAAAAAGCCCCCCAAATTTTGTGGTTTTGTCAGCAACTGCTCAGAATTTTGAACCACAATTTTGCCTGTACATTTATTCATACTACTCATTCATAACAGTCTTATCATCACTTAATTAGCCTACAATGTTTTAAAGTTATGAGCACTACAGTGTTGTTACCTAATAATTTTAGCATCTCAAAAACTTGCACATAGTTTGCATCTATACACATGTCTAACTATTCACCTCAACATGCTTCAGTGGAGTGTCATTTTATAATTAGCAATATTTTGCTGTCCTCAAAGCACACAACCTGACATGATTCCACCAAACACCTTTCCACATTAGAAATGTGGCAATATCGGCAATGTTCCTAACTTTGCCATCAAGTGGGAAAAGGCAACATGTGTAACCATGCATTTGGTTTTATTTATACTAACCAACAAACGTTTCCTTTTTTAAACCATTTCTTTCAAAAGTCGATTCAATCAGACTTCTCTTCAGTGTCAGCCATTTTGACCATAATTATCATCCTCATAAGCAGTTCAAAGTGCACTAACTCTGCACTCTTTATAAACTATCCTCATAACAATCAAAAACAGTAGATCACTTAGTGCTGCTCCCTAACACATGCCCACTCAATATTTCAAGAGATACAGAAAATTACCTTTACGAGAGAACAACAAGCATTTACAAACAGTTCGGTATCTGAAACATGTTCAATGATCTCAGATGCAACAACTCCATCGTAAAGTGGAACACTTTCGCTGGCTGTTTTGTTGCTGTTGTATAAGTCTTCCACCGCACAAATTTGGTACTTCACTCGACTTTTGATCGTGTCATCCATATTCGCATGCCACTCGGCCACCTTAATAAGCTCAGCTGAAGCATCAATGCCATTCACTTCAGCACCAAGTCGTGCAAGTGGCTGACACACAGCATGAAACACAAATAAAAACACTAAAGACACCATGTCCACAGTTATTTATCATATTGAACAATATCTGGTAAACAATTAGCAGCTAAGATGTTCAAAGTGCAACAATCCAGTACCGAATGGTTCAAAATTCAGCAAAAACTGGGAAAGTGATGGTGTAACACAATAGTAATGTGTTGGTCTCAACCAGTTACTACTGGCAGATAAAACATCTGAGCATATCTACCACTCAAGTTAGCCTGACCAGCCTGTTCATCCTCAGTGGGTAGGTGCAATGATGATTATGAAAATGGAAAGCAAACATATACACCATGTGATGCACCAGCATATGTGTTATATAATGTTATGTTTTCATGGCAGCTGTTAGTGCTATATAGTTAGCCTTGCTGTCCTGCTCTATTGTGTTCTCACTGTACATCTGTTTTTTTAAATGCTGTCACTGGAGCAAATAAAATGCTAATGATGATGCCACATAACTGCAACAGAAATAGCACTTAGCAGCACCACTTGGAGAAGTGACTGAGTGAGTAGAGTTTAACGCCCCACCCAACACAATATAGGTCATTTCGGAGGCGGCACCACTTGAAGAAGAACTAATTTTATACTGGGCAAAATTTTTTTAAAAACCTGACCAAGACAGTCAATGGTGTAGCAAGACCTCTGAAATATTTTTTGCATCAAGATGACACGTAGCAGGCAAACTCCGCCACCATGTTTTGGTATTCAAATACAAAAAGTGTTTTAAAAAATTCTCTAATACTTATGACTGATGGAGGGACAACTGGGCTATATTGCATCTATAGGCCCACCACAGTTAGACCAGCAAACACTGCCACAACTAGAGGCAGACCGAATTTCGTTTTCTTCTTATTTTTCGGCACCAGAAAATGCATTTTTTATTTTTCGGCCGAAAAAGACATCCGCATTTTCATTTCTTTTCTTTTTTCGGTACTAAAATGGCCGTAAAAAAACAAAAAAAGAAAGTCAGTACTTTGGCTGAGGCAATGCACGGCGGGCAGAACTCTGTGTCACCTGCAGTCACATACAGCCACTGTCTACATCGCCACCTTCAGTGCATGAGTATTGTGAGGCAGTAAGCACTGAGCAGAGTCAGCAGACTCAGTCTGAGCAGAGTCAGCAGACTCAGTCTGCTGTCTCTGCTGCTGCAGTCGGTTTGCGTTAATAGCCCCTCCCTCCATGCACAGAGTTATGCATTCATTACGCCGTATTGGACAGCGATGGTATCAGTTTCTGCGCGCCCCCATGCTTTGTCTCGTGTCCAACAACTACTGCTCCACTACTCTAGCATTCTGTAGCTGTGTAGTAACGCAGTATTCGTTTGCATACATACATGTATACAGAGTATCGTAAAGTTTCATACTGTCGTCAACTAGGCCCAGAATAGACAGACTAATGTCGCAGAAGTCAAACCCCATATGAGAATATTTTTCTAGAGTGGACAGCAATGCCAGTAAGGCAAAATGTGGCACATGCGACAAGTTACTGTCGTTAGGCAACGATAAAGTCTGGGGCTATAACAATTTTTATTTTTTTTATTCTTCGTTTTCGGCCGAAAATGTTGGGTCTTTTTATTTTCTTTTATTTTTCGGCCCGAAAATTAAATTGCTTTTTCGGTACTTTTTATTTTTCGGCCGAAAACGGAAAATCCTTTTACAGTCGGCCTCTAGCCACAACACAACATGCTTCTGCACCATTAACATCCAGAATTTATGTCTGGGTTACCCACACCTTTTGGAACAATAACATGTGTACAAATTAACATTTTAATGACAACAATTAGCAATAGATAAGTTTAGCAGAAAAGGGAAAGATATCCCAGTTAAAACCCTTATATATAAATCTGCATACAAACAGACCTATTGCTGCAATAAAATATTTCTTCTTCTGGTAAAATGCATCCCTCGAGTGATCGGGTATCAGTATCACGCACTGAGAATGAATAGTTTTTCACTAATACCTCACTCAGAATTCCGCCACCACAGCCAACATCAAGAACAGTCATCCCTTTAAGAGGAGTTGCACTGTCATGAACATTCTGAAACAAAGCTGCCTGCTGTCGGGTCAGAGCATCACGTATCAGGGGCACTCGCAGTCTATTTAACGTATGCAGTGCTGTAGTGGTATTCCACCATCCAGAAGCTAGTTGGTTGAATCTTGTCACCTCATCAGCATCCACTGTACCTGACGCTACACTGCGAGTGACTGCACACCGATGTGACGTTCTATTAAACACACGAATACAATGTAACTTTGGGATAATGTGAAATAGTGTAAAGCATAATCAAAATGAGAATTATTCAACTATGCAATATTATGAAAATAGTACTAGCTAACTCACCAACTGAAACATTACGCACCTACAAAAACAGTACACTAGTTCCACAGTTTAAAGAGATGACCAATAGTTCACCTAGTTTCAGGAAAGTGTTGCCAGTTTTTTTACGTTTCAGCATACTGATAATTCAGCACTTTTATGCTGCAGTCCAGCCCGTAGTTTTTTTATATAAAATTCATCAGCCGCATTTATGCCAAAAAAGTATGATTAAATCACTATATCGGTCCATTTTGACATATCCAAGCTATTATGCACTAAATTTGACACTCATCTGCATCATTTTGAAACAAACCCTATCACATAAAACTTCTTTTTCTGTCTTGTCAACATTCAAAGCAGGCAAACCACAGCATCCGCCAGTGAAGACTGAATGCTAAACCACCCAATAGACAGGCATTCCCATGGGGATGCGTTGTTTCTGAGGGCTGAGCTCAGTAATAATAATAACCACGACGATATTTATAGTGCTGTCATCTACGGCGCCAGCCATATGCGAGAGTTCACTGTGGTTCCTCTGGGCCAAAGTCGGTCAGCGCCAGGTGGCTGCCAACTCGTAGGCCAAGCTGCAAACTTGACCTTTGAGTCCGCCTGTAGGCTGCTACAGACCGAACATTCGCCCATCGCCATTGGTATTATTACTCAACCATAAGGTTGATACTCATTTACCGTCCCTCGGAGGGTGGAAGGCTGAGTCGACCTAGGCACTGCAGTCAGTGTGCAGCCCGTGCCCAAAGCTGCGCATCGCAGTAATTTTCGTGAAAACACGAACTTTTGTCCGCAGCGCGATTCGAAACTGGACCCTCTCGCGCAGCAGGCAAGCATGTTACCACTAGACCACTGCGACCTGCAGTAGTCCACAAAAAAATTCACGGAAAATAGTGTACATCTGCCATTTGTTTCCGTGAATATTCACGGCAAATAGCACCTTGCCAATGTCACACCAACATGCTCTTAACACAGTCACATCACTCACATTACCTACCTGTAACACTGAAGCACCCTGACAGCAGCTAGACGAATATACAAAAAAACTGTCATTGTAAGACAATCATACAACGTTATTTTTCATTACAGCAAACGAAACTTAAACACCACAAACGTACGCAAAAATGTAAATACATAGAGTATTTAATACATCAACGAATTTTCCGATAGTGGGTTTCCCCATTGTGGGTTTTCCCAGATCACAGTGATGCACATGACTTGAAATACTGCAGTCCGAATTAAGAGGTAATTATAGCTTTCGATTTAACACGTTAATTAGCGCGTGGTAACCGCGAGATAATAGTCTAGTTTAGCTTTGCCACCCAGATCTGCCAAAACTGGCTCAAATCAGCTGAATATGTGTATTTGTGAATGTTTCTGAACGAATTTCTGTTTGGAAAGTGCATGTCTGAGTATCGGGACTCTGAGAACAAACATGGGGTTTTGGGTGGGACAAGATTAAAACAACAAAATCCTTTTAATCCGCCAAGTGTTTAAAGATGAAGAAAAACGGGTACTGCTTAAGACGTAGACGTGATAATAATAATAATAACAAGATCGATTATAGTGTCCGAAATGACAAAGTCACTGCACAGGCACTACAGGAGATCCGTGGTAAGAATGACTAAAGAGATGAGTCTTTAAACGTTTCCTGAAAACCGATATTGACGATGCCGACGTGACGTTCAGCGGCAGAGTGTTCCACAGTCGGGCAGCAGCAACCGGAAAAGCTCGATCACCGATGGTTGAAAGACGTGTGCGTCGGACAACAACCGATGATGTCGAAGCAGAGCGGAGACGCTAACGAGCCTCGTCAGCACATGACTGATGAAGTTCCTCAGCAAGGTAATGCGGCAATGTCTGGTGCAGGCATCTGTATACCAGAACAGCCAGCTTAAACTTGATGCGCTCCGGCACCTTCAGCCAGTGCAACTGTGTCAGGAGTGGCGTGATGCGGTCGTACCTTGATGTGGAAAACACAAGCCAAGCATGTGCATATGATTGTCTCTCAAAAACTGATATTATCGTACACGTACATTATGTTAGATATTATACGGTACTACTAATCTCGTAGGATGTTATTCGTATTAGTGAAGTGCAAGCTGTGCTGAACAAGCAATGGAAATTGAACGAAGTAGTACACATGCATATGTCGCATAGTACTTCAGAAATTTCAAATTTTGCTTTGTTTCCAAACATACATGCTCAAAATGCAAGACTCCCAAGTATTGTGAGCCATATACACAAGCAACATGGGTGGTTCATCACATGCTGTTCCACATATGCATTAATAAAGCGTTAACACGCTATTAGTTTTTAATCGCAGCGATTAATGCAATTACAAAAATAATCACTCGAATGCTATAAATGTAAGTCGTTTGTGTTTCTGGATATACTGGCTGGTGTTTGGTAGATTGCTTAGTATAGTTACATATAGTTACTGTAGTTCTTGTCCACACTTGTTAGTTGTTATCCAAAGCAGAAACTTATTTGCACGAGCAGGCATCTCTTGAACGCCTCACTCCAGTCCCAAGACGTGCACATAAGCGGGTGGGTGACAGTGATGAGACGAAGATACCAACCCTCAAGACTGAGACCACATCATCAGCCTTCAACACCAAGACACTGCAGTCCAAGACTAAGACGACCAAGACAATAAAAATAAATCTTCCTCGAGATGAGTCACTGCCTTGAAATGTAACATCCCTCACCATGAAGTCTATAAGTAACGAGTTTGGTTTGTGGCGGTATTGTTCATTACTTAAAAGGTTAATCAATGTGTCACTTTATGTAGTGCATGACACAATTCTCAGCATTCATCATGCTCTGTGTTGTCATTCTATCTGTATATAAATTTTTCATGCTCACTGGCAGTTCTAGCTTCTAGCATAGAAGATCAGGTGGGGATGGGAGATGGCCCCATGTTTAGTGTTTTGTGGTCAATGGAGTCCAGGGGAAAAGTCTGCTGAAGCTAATGGCATATCATTAAGAAAGTAGTTAGCTAACTTGTGTAAAACTCAGGTTTTGCCATATTTTGAATAATTGCATCCTTGTTTTGCATATCTGACTGGGGCCAGTGTTTAATCTCGCATCCCTAGAACTGGGGGAGGGAGGGATGAAATTGTTATAGCTGGGGGAGACAAAGTATTGAGGCTCAAAGGGCCGAATATTGAAGCCCAAAGGGCCAAGAGAGGGGTGGGGTTTTTTGGGAGAGAAATCGAATTTATCAAATTTAGTGCATGTTATCCGTAAAATCTGACATCTCGATGCGACTATTTTAATAATTTTTGTGAGAATCAACTACCGAATTTCGTGCAGTATTCGAATATAGACAGTATAGACAATACGAAGGCACTCATGAGATCAGGCCCGTTGGGGACAAAGCCCAGCACACCTAAAGCTGAAAGCATTTGGCCACAATCCAGTGATAATTCAAAGCACGGCGAGCAAACAGTAATGATGGGAATAATAAAAACAATGCAGTGGTATGTTGAAATTGTTACAGTAATGTTAGACCTAATACACTCAGTACCACACAAATTCACAATTCACATGCGAGTGATGTGACATAACTGCAAAGTATAGGTTTTTAGATATAAACATCAACACAGTTATTTACCAGGTAAATTTTATGCCCCCCGTATTTTTGCTCCCCCCCCTGGGGATTTCCGTGACACATTTTGCATCGCTGGGGGTGCCTTTGGATGCCGTTGTAACTGCACACTGACTATAGTTCTCCATGGAATCATCTATGTATGTCACAGAGTTGGACATGGAATGGATCCAATCCATGGATTGGATTGGATTGGGTGGTAAGAATGTCACCCCATTTTTAATTAGTAATCATTGCAGCACAGTTTATGCCATTTCTTACAAATTATGTTTTATGAAGGCTCAACTATCCGGGTTTTACACAATTAAAAATTAGTTAGCGACACCTAGTTTACAAGTTGATTTTATACCAAATAATTATGGATTGAATTGGATTGGTCTGGAAAAATGGACTTATGTCCAAATGTGGTAGGTCAGTCATTACCATTTAGTGAATTTTAGGCATACTTGACTACTTTATATTAACGGAATCTCACAAGACTATTGTCAAAATTTCTGGGGGGATTCCAAATTTCCGGGTGATTATTCACTGACTGGGGCAGGTACTGGGACAAAACTGGGGACCTCTCCTTCCTCCGTCCCCAGTTCCAACATAAAGCGCCACTGATGAAGCTCCACATTTTTGCCTCCTCCTTTATTCTTTTCAAGTTTCATATTGTTTTTTTCTGTTGATAGATATGTAAAATGAACAAATATTCTGAAATGATCAGATGGAGACAATAATAACTCAGTCAGTGATTGTCTTGTCAGTCATCAAGCTGCTTCTGATATGTGATGTTGTCACCGAGCTCAGTGCTAGCAGAACTGAAACCGATTGCAGTGGCTGTCATCCTACAGATCCAGATGCAAAACGAAATGTTGTGAGTTTACAGTTGCTGTTGATCATCTTGTGGTGTAGTTATTGCTATCTTTACATTCCAGAGTTTTGAAGACCAAAAATTCAGTCTCAAACAGTGAACTTGACCTTGTTGAGTACTGCTTGTCTTGTGCTGAATTGATAGATCTCTTCTTATTACCTGGTATAGGAACAGTTATACCTCTGCCTTCGAAATGACGTAAAGTGTGTCGGATGAGGCGTTAAACTATTCACTCTGCAGTTATACCTCATTGTCTTGAACGAGCTGACACATCTCTTCATTTTGGGGTTCCTCAATACACAAGTGAATTTTACAAAGTGGATTTTCCCAAACATTCAAGACTTATATCAAGCATATGTGGAAGTATTTTTGCCATACAGTTCTTGCTAATTTATTTATTATATACAGGTCCTTTGGTTCTACGGGGGACGTAAATATACTTGATAGATTTATTAACATATGCAAAAAACTGTCATTACAAGCTGTTGAATCTATTCACGTTACTGAACCAGTTGGTTCAGGCACATTATTTCCCTATTTTTCATTTTTAAAAGCATGACATTGGGTGAGTGCATTTAACTTTGGATTTCATTTGTCTGAAGTTTATTGGCATCAAAACTCAAGTATACAGATGTATCAAAACATTGTCTGTATTAATGTAACATCATCGTCGGGGCAATAGTTATTTCTTCTGTGCCCACTACAAGAAGAATGCATGTGCATTGCAGTTGTCCTTGTCATTTCAACCGTCCAGTATACTGCAGACATAAATCATTATTCTATGTTTAATGTGTAGATGCAGCTGGTTACAAGTAAAGGTTATCCGTGCGAATACCATAATGTTATGACTGAGGATGGATTTATATTGGGCTTACAGCGGATACCACATGGAAAGAAAAATGTTAGCAATGTGTCGTCACGGCCAGTTGTATTCTTGCAGCATGGTCTGCTTGACTCGTCTGCTACATGGGTGATCAATAATGCAAACCAGAGTCTTGGTATGTGTGCTTCTTTTCAAGTTAATGTGATGTTACATACTGTGAATGTGAGACTAAAAGACGTCTGTACTGTGTTTAGAATCCAGTGATGATAACACTGCCAATACCACCATCATTTTTCCCATTTCACAACAACTCAAAATTTAATTGTTTCAGGGCCGGTTCCATCGTCTCGGGTTAAGTTAACTCGGAGGTTAACTATCAATTTAACCCTTAGTTAGCAAAATCGCGTTCCAAGAGCACTTAACAGCCAGTCAAATGCGAGTTAACTTAACCGAGCTCGATCGACCGGTTAAATCCCCGGTTAGCGGTTAAATCATAAATGTAAATGAAACGGCAAATGTGTTCACCTGAAATCCGCAATAATTGATATACAAACGATGTTTTTGCTAT
>Ga0209568_1001037_pt1 | contig 10355 bp, 10 predicted proteins | sample WorMetOlspDAHAB2_FD_187406 | JGI IMG/M metagenome (GOLD analysis project Ga0209568, IMG submission 187406) | Marine gutless worms symbiont microbial communities from Max Planck institute for Marine Microbiology, Germany - Olavius sp. DAHAB.2... ...
AAAGATCGTCTGGCAAATGATGTCCGTCGAAATGGCACGTATAGCAGTGGGACGGACGACGATCGAGTGTTGAGTGCACTATAGTTGGCTCAGTTTCTTTTGAGACAAAGTGTTGAAGGCAAAGAATGCCATACCTATTCGTAGTCAATACATGTTGTTTCATTCGCTGTCGGGTTGTAAGTTTCGGTTCATCTGCATGGTTGGTTTCATGGTTATTAGCTGCTTAAAGTTGTATTTAAATAGTAAAGTGGCGGACAATACATGATGGTTCAAAATTCATAGTAAAATAGCCACCACAGATAACTTATGTGCCTCTCTAAAACATACATATCAAATGAAAACAACAGCATAATATGTCTTCTGAGTATTTTTTAAAATTTAGGTACCACTCCTTTGCCACTAATCCAAACTAACTTTATGTTTTGTTATAATGGCTCTTGTGAAAACGGTTGACAACCGTGATCTCAAATGAATGGGTTATCTGGTGACTAACTATTAAGTTGTGTACTTCTGTGCTTTGTGGTAGGTGTGGCCTCAGGGAATGAGCAAAACACTTCCTGACTCTCCAGCAGTTGTACAACCTGTTCCTGAGGTAGCGTGACTAATGCACAATTCTTGAAATGTTCTGTGCCAGTCTTACATTGAAGTTTTTGTTTGTTATTTGTACCTCCACTATTATTGTAATTATAGTGTCAGACCGTCTGACAGTCTTGGATGCCGTTGATTGACTACAGTCCAAATTTCATTGTGTAGACTTCATGGGTCGTGTTTTGTCTTGTTGACGTTTAAATTCTACTATCCCAACTAAAGACAACACAGTACACATGATATGCTTTATTAAGTGCGCCAAAATCACACTTTATGGTGTAGCTGTGTTCTCGGCATTATGGCGCTATATAAATTTTGTATTATTATTATTATTATTATTATTATGTATTTGACTCGCTGTGTGCAACGAGTCTGCATGAAGTCAAAAATGGAATTTGGCATTTAATGGTTAAGCTGCAGGGTGCATAGGGTCCTAAGTTTGATTCTTAGGTCTGTGACAGATAATTTTTTATAGTGACTTATGGTATGTAGGTTATGAGGTAAATTCGTTTTGGACATAAGGGGGAGTTCTGCTGAGTCTTTTTATCTGTTGCCATAGGTATCTAGCAGCACTTCTGTGTAGAGAGTATAGAGTAATTTGAGGTCCAGGTATGAGATCACCTTGTGTTTACTACAGCCATAGGATCGGTTCCATAGCTTAGGCTGAATTTGCCAATATACAGTAGCAGTAGCATTATCACATAGACTGTCCCAGCTTTTCAGTCGAAGCTCATTTAGCACTGTATTAGCTATGGTCTGGCTGAAGCCACACTCTTGACTAGAGCAGCCGGTTTTGTAATCCGATGCAACTGATTAGTTATGTATTTGTTACAGTACTTTAAAATGAGCTGACAGACTCAATAAAACAAATTTTTAATCTGGTTCTTATAGAGAGACAGTTATTGAGTGTACACTCAGCATTCATATTTTATCTTTATAGTTCTATTGCAGTGACAGGTCATCTGTTAAACAAATGTGTCATGTATATAATGTTATGCATTGAGAGCTTCATTGCTACGGTCATTCTTCCTTGTTTACTAAAAGTCGGAATAGTTAAAATATGATCTGGGTGTATCTGTGCACAGCAGGCCGGCCCTGCAGCTGGCAACAGGACGTTGGAAGATGCTTTTCCGACAAGTTCGTCTTCTGGTGCTGAACTGGCGTCAAGCAGTAAAAACTTGGATGCTGTTCCAGTGAGCAGCTCGACAGACAGTGACATCCAAATTGTCCTTGATAAACAGACGCTGTGTGAAGGAATCAGCAAGTCAAATGATGGCAGCATTCACGTTGTTGTGGACGACAAAACGTCATCATCTTGTGTTGTCCGTACAATGGTATGTGTCACAGCACGTCTGGAATGTGACGACTTTTTACGATATTTGTAAATTATTTCATATGCTGTTGTCCACTTTTTCTCCATTGACTTCTGGTCACCTTGTTTCCAGATGAGTGTTGTAAGAGGCAACAGAATAAGGTTGTTTTTAGTTGTTTGGGTTTGTTGTATTGTGTTTTGTTATTTGTCGTTTTCTGCGCACTTTGGTTTTGTTTTTTCTGTCGACTTTCGTTTATACATTTCCCAACAAGTTAAGTTTTCAACCTGCTCCTTAATATCTTAACTACAACATACTTTTACAGGTCTGTTTGTGCTGAAACTGTCTTTTAAAACCAACTGACAACTAACTAACCTCAACTTCTTGTACATTGCCAATGTTTCCAGTGCTTTTTCTGGTATCCTGAAGATCCATTTGTCTTAGTGATTTGTGTTTAATTCGGAGCTTTGTACATTTCCATCACTATGCATTTTGTTGCTCATTAATGCAGATTCACATAAATCCGACTGCATCAGAAAACCAGAGTCGAAAGGTGGACATCGTTGTGGACAACTCGTATGTGTGTCAGTACTGCAGCATGAAGTTCGTGAATTATTTCCAGCTGAAGTCGCACATGGTCGTCCACAAGGATGAGCAGGTGGTTTTAATGTATATCAGTATACATATACATATATATACATATATATCAGTATATAGCAGTATCTCATTTGCTGGTTGCACGTTAAAGCATGTGATTTTGTATAGTCTGCTTTATCTTCTTTGACTTAACAGATACAATTTTTAACGTTTTTTTTAGAAAGCTCGAGGTTTTATGTGTGAGAATTAGTTCCTTTCAGTAGATTCTCATACTTCTGTATATACAGGGTGCCATTAAAAAGTATTCCCTAAGATTTTTTTTTGCATTTTTCTCTGCAATAACTGGGAATTTCGAAGCTAAATTTATTGACATGTTTAGTTATCTTACATGCACATAATGGTATTGTCGTCATTTAATTAGCTTACAGTATTATAAAGTTATCAGCATTACAGTGACGCCACCTAGTGATTTTAGCATGCTCAAAAACGTTCGTACAAAAACCCATTCCAGAAATTAAATGCTGCAAATGACAGTCCAACTCATGTATACAAGAAACAGTATACTCGTCTGAGCAGCGAGACGGCATTTTGCAGATTGTGTGCATGTTGTGGTTTGCCGCGCTTCTGTCCAGGTATACAAGTGCGTTGTGAAGTCGTGTGGCGAGAGTTTTCAAGAGCTCGATGCGTTTCTGGAACACATCCGACTTCACGAGAACCAGATGTCATACCGCTGTCACCAGTGCAACAAACAGTTTCACTCTCTTGCTGACCTCGGAGTTCATCAATACTCGCACAGTATCTACCCAAACCAGAGACCAAAGTCAGGCCCAAAGTAAGTCTCGGTTTCCATGCCAAATTGTGAATTTGCACAGAACTGTTGTTCATTTTTGAATTTTATTGTTGTATTTTATTTGATTTTTTGGCATTTGTTATCTATCTCTGTATTTAATTTTACCAGATAGTCTGCTAAAATAACTACTTTGGGTCCTTTTGCACGCCTGAAAGCACACTGTCATAACCGTTTTCAGTTCCACAAAAAAGAAAATAGACATTCTGCTTTCCCCCAAGTTTTTGTACACTGTAAGTCAAAAAACAAGACACCCTACTAATGTTGATAACTTTGTGAAATATTGATCGATTTTCAAAAGCCTTTCACTGCTAGACTGGCACAAAATTTGCTACAAAGTGAGCATGATATCCTACCATGCCACCATGAAAGAATTTTGAAAATCAATTAATATTTCACGAAGTTATCGACATGAGTAAGGTATCTTGTTTTTTTGACTCGCAGTGTACATACGGCTAAGCATTAAGCACATATATCACGCTGGACATTTAATCTGATGTGAAACCAGATTGTATCCATCAAAGAAGATAAGAAACTTTGGTTAATTCGTGTGACAGATATTTCCGTTGCAACAAGTGCAATAACAAGTATGCAACTCCCGAGGCCTTGCAGCATCATTTGGAAACAACGTCGCATGTCTACAATTGCCCCAATTGCGCAAAAGTTTTCACATGTGAGCGCTATTTACGACGGCACTTACCGATACATGGGACTCTCAGTAAGTATGTCTTTGCTCGTCAATAGTAGTCAAATGCTGTGGTAATGAGGGACTGGTAGTTAGCCCCTCAACGGGCAAAGACTACAGAAACAGACCATTATTGTGCTATTGGGCTACTAGTACAATTGCATATGGATGCCCTGGGCTCTTGACAATGGTAGACTTGAGCAGTTTGACACCCCATCCAGTCTATTTTTCACTGTAACAAATGTAACCGTACTGAACGTTGCATTGTGGGCGGTAAAGTAAATCCCGTGACACAGTAAACATTACAAATTCCATGAATATGAAGGCTCTATAATTACTATTGGCATACAAACGGTTAATAAATTAAAAGAGAAGATATAAGATTGATGAATATTTATATTGTGTATTAAAACATTGCTAATAAAAATATTGTGTTCACTGTCACAAAGAGAGCAACTGTTAATTCTGTGCACATCAGTGATTGTCTTGACAAGCAGCAGTCTAGTTAGGATTCAGAAAGGGAATTTTTGAAAGTGTTGCACGGTAAAGTAAATCCCGTGACACAGTAACACATTAAACGATAAATCACCACTCTTTTTTTAACTGATTTGCAGAAAGAACGGGTTATCACATTGTATTATAATTGTCACGCTGTGTGTGTTGCCATCTCTCCACTATCCTCTTCACGCTGGAGCTTTTAAGTCAGAATTTTATTTAGTTTTCTAACTTAAGACCAAGGTCTAATGCAAGAAACAGTTCGCTTCTATTATCTGTTGTTGTGATGTTTTGCAGTGAGCTATGAGTGTGCGACATGTTCGAAGACTTTCAAGACGGAGCAGTATCTCAAGATGCACATGGTGATACACAGCAATGACAAACCTTTTCAGTGCGACATGTGCCCAAATTCATTCAACCGCAAAGACAAACTGAAGCGGCATCTGCTGATTCATGATCCCATCAAACGATTCAAGTGCCCACTACGAAATCGTACTGGTACTGATTTCCATTGCTGCAGTTTTGTATTAATATTGTTTTTTAAACTTCCGACGGCTAAAAACTGAAACGTATGCTGGAATGGCTACGGCTCTTTCTGGGGTGCTGTGTGAGCAAAGATGTGTAGCATGTCAACCACAGGACAGAGAGGTGTTGGAAGAGAAAGCTGCTCCGGCAGTAATCTTTTGTTTGTGTCGTGTGCTTTTCTTTAGTTATTATTGTTGTTATTGTTACTATGTTACCACTGGCAGGGGCACAGTCTCAAAATGCTACAAGAGCAGTTTACACGGTAACACCAGTTGATATTAAGATCGGAATTGTTGAAAGCTGGAATTGAATGGGTATTAGGCTGTAAATAAGCCCACCTCGTTTCCTGACCAAGTGTCGTAAGAGGTGACTAAATCAGGGTGGGGTAGTTTAGTTGTTTAGGTTTGTGGAGTTGTTTATTTTCCCGTGTTGTTTGGTTTTGTCATTGTGATTGATCGAGTGATTGGCTATCAAGTTGCCTCCAAAATGACCTAAACTGTGTCGTTTGGACATGGTTTAACTTCTTCCACTCACTTATTTGTTTCAGACGACAGCTGAGGTGACGTGTGGTAGGCAGTTTGCCTGGATTAGTGGTGTGGCGTTAAACTATTATTTTTTGGACAACAATCCATTTGTTATTGCTGCAACAAGTACGATGCAATGACGGTCTACAAAAGTATTGGTATTATTTCTGTCGTTTTGTTGCAGGTTGCACTAAGGAGTTTAACCGGGCGGACAAGCTGAAAGCGCACATTATTGCACACGCCGGGGTGAAGCCACATCGATGCCAGAAATGCGGCCGAACGTTCACCCGTCGCCCGCACTTGCGCGAGCATGAACGCGTCCATGAGGAGAATCTCCGATTCTGGTGCAAACTGTGTCATCAGGGGTTCGTGCGTGCAAGTAGTTTCAAACAGCATCACTGTGACGCTGGCTCGTTGGCCGTCGGCAGGCCAAAGCAACATGCGTATAGACGGAAAGTTGGTCGTCCGCGCAAGAATGTCTCATTGCGTACGGACCTCTCGGAGTCTGTCGGTTCCGAACGGGAGGCAAGTGTACAACCTATTCCGAAGTCACTTTTTGCGGCACATTTTTTTGGGGGCTAGAAATGTGCGTACTGATACGTGTTGAGTGGGACAACACAGTTTTTGCTCAGAGTTTTCACTGTTCATAACCATGAGTGAAACCCATAGCTGATGGCCAAGGTGTGATTCTCAGATAGTGGTCGGCCAATGTTCGGCTTCGGCTTGGCGGCCGAATTTGGGCATTGTGCATATTCGGCCAATATTCTTCTTCGGCCGAATGTGAAAATTATTCTTTGGCCAAATTTTCAGCTTAGGCCATTTTCTGTCGTCATATTCGGCTTCGACTAAAGGTGATTGTGCGACGGTATACATTTATATATAGAAGGCGTTGCGTGCACTCTCCAGGATAATAAACTCCAGTCTTCCAAACACTCGTAGGGTCGGGTGTGCTTCACGTGCAACGTGGGGTGTTACATACTGGCACGATGATACCCACATGTTGTAAAATACCCGTGACAAATTAGTAGCAGGCACAGCATTCATTAATTATACGACATTTCGTCGACTTCTATGTGTAACCACCTCAGATGCAAGATAACACGCTTATCTGTTAATGCCGATGATAAGAGCATGCATTCACCATCAAAGAGAGCATTTTCCGCTACTAGAACTGCCTGCAAAAAGTAGTTGTCTGCTCCCCCGACTCGTATATATAGCCAGCAAGCAGCTTTTCAGTGCAGCCGCTCAGCTGTTCACAGATCGACGGAACTGTCTTTCTGGTGAATATGCCGAGTAGCTGCTGTTACTTGCATACAACATTTGCTTGTTTAAGCTTCACTACCAGTATATTTGTTTTGCTATATTATTCTGCTCCATACGTCGGTGAAACATGTGATCTTTAAAATGATTGCACTTTGTTTTTGCATGCTATGGAAATTCCGTCCATTTGTTTATTTGTCTGTCTGTCTGCATGTAGCGTAAAACCTATAACATTTGCGATCACGTTATCGATATTTGGCTTCGACTTCGGTCGAAGCTGTAATTTTTACATTTGGTCGACCACTATTCTCAGATGTCTCGAACATTTAGGGCTGTGTCTGCTATGTACAACTTGTCTGACCAGTTGGTAGCAGTACCGTATTTTAATTATAACAACGAGTGCTTATATAGTTAGTAGGTTTTTACGGGATTACTAGTTAATATAGTTATTCTGTAGTACGGTTCTCTTACCCTGTTGTGGTTTTGATTGATGCAGAATGCGCCGCCAAGACGGGGTCGACCGCCAAAGAGAAGCTTGACAGCAGCAGCTGTCGACATTAAAGAAGAAATTTGTACTCGCGACCAGGACGTGTCTGCAGCTCCAGACAAAACGACTGTTACGGAGGAGCAGGGAGACATTGGCCCGACATCATCATCCCAGGTCGACAGTAGTGTCACTGAGGTGCATGTGGAATCCAGTGTTGACTGTACTGACGCTGTTGATATTTCCAACGCATTTGCGATAAATTCTCTCGAGAACGGAACGCTGTATCTCTTGCAGCCGCTCGATTCGGCGGTCGATGCACAGAACGGCGGATGTCGGACTCTGAGAGTGATCGGTCGGACAAATGGCGATGAGGACGGTGGTAACACGTTGTTTGTGGCTGCGTCTTCTGCAGACCTCATTTCCAACCAGGCCGATTTGGTGCAGTTTCTGCAGTCCGCTGGGATCACAGGCATCAAAGCTGAATCTGCCAGTCAGGCTCAGTCTTCGGCGCAATAAGCAGGCTCATCTTTATGGGTCTTCCACTGGATGGAATAGTGCACTGTTTGGAAGTCGCTGAAGTTGTAATTTGTTTCTTAGTGTTTAACCATTGAGAACGTTGGTAACGCTGTATCAGTGGTTGAACTAATTTCGTGAACGATGATTTGAGGGGTTCTTGCTAACATAGTCACACTCACTGTGGACTGTGAACATGGGCCCTCATGCAGGCCAGTGCGAGGGACCCCGTGTTGGCAAAGATCGACCTAACAGAGTGTTGTTACACTTTTTCAGTGCCTGGAATTTATGCGAGTCTTTTTTGTGTTTTGGTATGGCTTCTCACAAAATGTTTAACTAAGGCTGCGTTGTTAATTTTTCTGTCCGTCTGCAGAGTCAAAACTACACCAAGATATTTATTTTCACGATGTAGTTATCGTGCTTAGCTTAGTCAGTAACTTGTCTCTCCGGGTGGATAGACCGCACACCACTATTCTCCATCCAGCTGTATTCTTTGCTGCAGTTTCTAGCTTCCTCCAGCTGTACTTCTGTCCTGCTATCCCCATCTTCATTTTAACTCATTAGTTTACGAGTCGTTCTGATATAGTTTCAACGACTCCGTATGGCATTATTTGGAACAGTCAGCGAATTATTTGTGGCATTTGGATGAAATTGTGAATATCATGTTTAATACAAATTGCACGGCAAATGCAGCAGGAAATTTGTGACACTAAACTGGTAATTTGCGTAAAATGTATGACTGTCTCAAAATTGTGGTGACCATTGAATAAAGATATGTGCGTCTTGCTTGCGCTTTGAATTCAATCTCGATTCGGACTTGCGCTTCTGAATTATTTAACTCTTTTAACTGCATTTTCGCTATTCTTTGTGCTGAAAATTTTTTTGCGATAGAACGTTCTTTGTCTTTAACACTCTGGCCGGCAACAGGGGAACAAGGTAATTTACGCCGAGGGTGGTTTTTGAAAATCACTAGTTATCAGCGGAATGTAACATGTGTTTTTGAGACGTTACTGAATAACTCGGGCTTCGGAGACAAGTGACGGAATCATCTACTTTCGGTTTTTCGCTACCGGTCTATAAAGTGAACTTTTGCAAGTCAGAAAAACGGTTTTTACCGCATAAGAAATGAATGGCTATGACACTCGCACGTAACGTTTACAAATGTAATGGCCTTGAATTTTATTTGACGCAGAAGAATATATAAAGTGTAGGTAACCATGTTCGTGCATTTTTTCTACATGGCGGATACGAACCGGAAGTAATAATATTTCACAATCTTTTGCATCTATAGCAGGACTTTACAAACAGTGATACCACGTGATAATCAGACAGTTTGTACATGTAAATCAGCAATGTTAGAGAACTGACTCCCAGGATGTATCCGCCTCCGAAATGACCTACATTGTGTCGAGTGGGGCGTTAAACTCTACTCACTCACTCGTGATTGTTGCAAATCGGGATTAGTTCGATTCAACGATAGAAGTTGCTGTCGCCCATAGTCTATCTAAGCCGTTATGTATTGCTTCACTCGTTTTGGATGTGAAACGACGACAGTATTCGGTAAGCTCACCATTTCCGGTTATTGCCCGCCATCTTGGATATTCAGCAGACGATGGTGTCGCCCGCTATCGCTCGAGGTCACATGCCGCCAACTTTGTAACCCCATTTCGGCTTTGGAACGACGTTTCTATCTTTCGCAATGGCGACGTTATAAGTACTTCCGTTTCCGCCATGTTGAATTTAACGTTAGAAAATATATTGCCAATTGTCGCACTAGGGCAAATGTTGCTGTCTTGATATCGAACCAATTTTTTTAAATTTGCAATGATAATATTATCACTGAAAATTGCCAAGTTATTACTACTTCCGGATCTTGTCCGCCATCTTGATATTCGGTAGAAGACGGTGTCGCCCTCTGTCGCTCGAGTTTATGTGTATGCAGCTTGACTGGTAACATCATTTCGGTTTTGGAACGATGTCGGCATCTGAAACTAGGAAAGTTATTTGTACTTCCGGTTTTCGGCCGCCATCTTGGATATTAGGCACAAGATGATTCACTATCATGACCGTTTTACAGTCGGCCGTAAACGAAGCAACATTGGAAGTGCTGTACCAGGCCATTGCATTTTTGGTGACTAAACCGCAGCTAAGTTGCGGTTGTCGCTAAGGTTTTAGCATTCCCGGTGACGTCATAAATAAGGCTGAGGTCGTTTGATTTACAGTGTGACAAACGTACCGAAAATTGATTCACACACAAGATGCAAAAACGTATCAATATCTGGAACTGCTTTCACTTCGTTATCTCATATAATTATGAGGCCAAATATTAAGTCGAAATATACAGGGTGGCCCAAAAAAGTAAGCCACTTTCAAGTATCATCATTAAATCGTATTGAAAACAGTCATTAAGGCTAAATTTTTCATTAAATTTGACTACAAAATGAGCACAAGAATATAATAAGTATGTATTAAATATTCTATGTTTGACCTAATTTGTGACGTCATCACTTGCTATGTTTGGAGC
>Ga0209568_1001038_pt1 | contig 10350 bp, 5 predicted proteins | sample WorMetOlspDAHAB2_FD_187406 | JGI IMG/M metagenome (GOLD analysis project Ga0209568, IMG submission 187406) | Marine gutless worms symbiont microbial communities from Max Planck institute for Marine Microbiology, Germany - Olavius sp. DAHAB.2... ...
TAGTACACATAGCCTAAAAAAGTAAATGCCAATATTAAAATTTTAAGTATAACAATAAGATCACCAGAAAAAAAACTAAAACCGTAAACAACACAGACATAAACACCACCAAAAACTCAAAAAATTGAGCAGAATTTAATCAATACTAAGCATAAATACAAATAAACACATATCCATACCGACCACGAATAGCAGTTAAAACGTGAAGAATAAAAGAGTGCTACCAATCTAATACTTTAGTAATTCCTGTAGCATAAAATAAGTATCTATGTAATGTATAGTTGAAGCTTATATTAACGATATTGCGTCAACATGTTTGTTGCTGTTTGTGAATGATATCGTTGTGTTTTGCAGTTGATGCGGAAATAATATCTCTAGATGCATTCAATAGAAGTCAGTCAGTAGCAGTGGTTGCCATTGCATTTATGAAAGTGAATGTCATCGTTTTTTTTTTCAATTATTCTTAATTTGTGCGTTATACAACTGTGTAGCTGTAGCTATCTTTTGTTAAATCCAAATGTAAACAAGGTGTGTCTACTCAATATCATAATGATGAATTGACGATGTTTAAATGTGACTAAGTAGAAAAATTAAAAGTTTGTGACATTATAATTTCATAAGAAACGGCATCAACTTTGCTGAAATAATTAATACTTGAACATACCACAGTGCACTTGTTATAATATTAGAAAAATTATGCATGCCACCAAAAAGAAAAATTCAGACAAATGATAAGTGCATGATTTGCATAAATAAATATAGAGCCTTTGGTCAGGGACTTTTGCCCCATAAAGGGGAAGACTTTCCAGCTTTTCAGTATTCAAAGGAGAGGCAGAATTTGCCTCCTGGATATTTTTTACCAGTAAGCCACAGATGCCTGCCTATTATTGTGTCTCCTAAATGAATGACTGAGCAGGCTGTGACATGCAGCTGTGAATAACTGCCGACTAGCAAAACAGCTACCAGTAAGTGAGTAAGTTTTTTTTAATGAAATGCACACTTGTTGCAAAAGCTAATTCAATGAATAAAATCAACGAAAGTCCGACAGTATGCGTGCAAAATTTGCTGTTGTAGCTGTCGGAGGGAAAACTGAATTACTACCTGAATGTGTATTCGGAGTTTGATGCGCGAGGATCAGTGGACCTTAACAGTATTGCACGTGAGAATTGAAATGCTAAATACACTTTGATTAAAAAGACTTATCCATAATACACGTCAAAACAAGCCAGTTCTTACTGTATGCCATTTCATTGCACACTGATTTTCTTCGACAAGTTTTTCACCAAAAGAGGCCGCCTCGTTTCCTGACCGAGGGTCATATGAGTATCACCAAATCAGGGTTAACTTGTGCATATCATGTTTAGGTTGTATAGTTTTATTGAGTTGTGTTGAGTTGTGTATTTTTCTGTGTCATTTGGTTTCGTTTGTTAGTACATTAGCCAAGTGATTGTCTGGGAAGACTATACTTTTCGTGATATCTTTCATATCAAAGGGTTTCCCCTACAAAGACCAGATTTGAAGAGTTATTTATTGTAATGGTTTATTGTATGTATTCCCAACACATAACATTGTCAACTTTCTCATTAATTTCACTTTTTTTAACTGCAACATACTTATCAAAGGCGCAATATAGCCTATTTGTGCTGAAAGTGCCGTTAAACCCTAGTCATTCAATCAATCTTCGACAAGTTTAATATTGGCTGGTTTTTTTGATTACACATGGTAGTCAGTGGACCAGTTTCATATTTATGCATAGTTTTTACATTGCTGCACTAACACTTTATTTTTTCATTAGTGCCGTGCGCCATTTAAGATTAGCTGAACTGAGGACAAGTGACAAAGACGTTGGAAGTCTTTGAGGTGGTAAATTGGTAGCATTGGAAAACCTGTCCTGGATGGATAAAACGAGCAATGACAAAGTAACGCGAGAAGACAGCTATACAATTTGTACACATTTTTCCAGGCAGTAAAGAGCATGGCTATGACACGTGTTGAGGAGAAATGATCTCTTGAAGTTGTCAGTAGAAGGAAGAATGTTACGGAAAAATAGCCGAGGGCAGAAATCGGACAGTCATGATAAGCGAAATTATGGGCAATCAGAGCTATGGTGAACTAAAACTACATACAGAAGGTCAGATGGTTTGACAAAAGTCCTGGTACACTGTCCATAAATTGAGTATCGCGCAGATCTGTTACTGTTAAACCTTTTGTCGGCAGCAAATTATTAAAAAAACATTTTGAGCTTGAAGTTGCTCGTAGCTACTTCACTGCTTGCTTTTTGTCGGCAAAAGTTGTAATTTAGTTTTTTTATTCCTGCAGTAGTGCACGTGCATGAGCACTTTTCTGTATATATATAGAGTATACATGTCTTGTGTTTTCCCCACCATAGTTTATTGCTAGTATGTTCTTGTCAAGTGGGTACAGTGTACTGTACAAAAAATCACTGTTAGCAGTTTGATAACTAATACGTAAGGAAGGATAAAATGTGCCAAAGTATGTGTTCTTTGTTGCAGTAAGACTAATGACATTGAGTAGGTTACTGTAGAGTTGATTACTGTTAGAATTCTACTTTGTGTGAATGCTTTATTTAATTTTGTAGTCGGCTGTCAGAGTCTCGACTTGCATTTTGTACCGTACCAGTTGTACCACACAGAGTGAGTGCTGCCTGTAATTTTTTTTATTTATCCTGTGCTGTTTAAAACTAATGACAAATTACAATGAAACAACATTTTGACGTGATCTCACAGGTTCTTTGATGCAAAAAGTTGCCCCAATGGGCCAGCCTTGTTGTTGCTATGGAGCCACACTTAACCGACATCAAGATTGGGCTTAGTTCTGACTGTGCATTGAGTGAATGATGTACAATGGGGTAGAGTGAGTCTGGCATAATGATAGCTATATTATCATCAAGTCCTTTTATAAGTAATAAATAAGTAAGTAAGAGCATATATGAAGTGCAATTAAAACACTGTGTTGTGGTCCCATTGGGGAGAATGACAATGAATACAGAAAGTAGTATAAATATGTATGCATGACCACTAACCAACCAGGCACTAAATGTAATCCTAACGATAACCCTAACCCTACTACTAAACAGCATGCAGTAGTAAGAACTAAATATAGTCACATGTCATAAGTATCCAGTGAAATTCACACGAGACAATGTTATTGCGTCGTTTACACCACTTTCTGTTGTCATTGCCAAAACAAAAACTTGCCCGTAAAGCCTTGGACAGCATACGGTAGTTTGCAGTGCTGGCAGACCATAGACTGCTCCGTGGTGAAAATATCAGCAGCTGTGTTGACCAGCTGTTCAAGATATGCTAGAGCTCAATCTTGCCGTGATGTGATACACATTGTATGTCCTGAGCAGTGCAAGCTTGAATTACAGGGAGGCCTAGGGTGGCCTGGCACCCTTCAATGGTGCAGACTCCATAGGGCATGGGGAGTGGCACATGCCCCCCACTTTTATAAATGGCTGGGCACATGGGGCACCATGAGCAGAAGAACAGCAAACAAGAAACTGACCAAACTTCTAACCATAACGAAAGCGCTTACCAAAACAAAAAATTGTACTCGCAGAGCCAAAAAAGTGGAGGGGCACGACAAAAAAATCTGGCTCTGGATGTGTCTCCCATTTTGAAGTTCGTTCCGGCGCCACTGGCCCTCTTAGTTCTGCAGCAGGCTCCCTTAGATTCTGAAAAAATTGGACTGAGGGAGTCTAGTTTGGGCCGCTTTGATCTCTTCTATTCCGTTTGTAATTAGTCGTTTCTTACTAATTGTGTGCATAATCAGATCACTGAATCGTAGCACAGGTAAACCGATGTTTGAATTGCTGGGAGCTGGAAAGCTTGAATTTTCCGTATGACCAGCACCCGCAGAAAAAAATGTAAAACGTGTTTGCTTGCCACATTTGGCGCATCCCATGCCCCCCTTTGTTATTTTTCTATAATTTGACCTCTGGTCATGAGCCTTCCCAACGGTTTGCATAGTCTTGGTTTCTAGTGGTATACGTACTGCGATTTTGTGAAGGATTTTTCATGATCTCGAGGCAGAAAAAGTATTGCTGCTGAGTGGCGGAGACACAAAAGTCCATATGTTCAGAGAGGTTTGTGTGTATGTTAAGAGTTACTGAACTTTAGCGTTTGTTTTCTTTTTAAGATTTAAATGTGGGTATGGTACAATAACAGCGCAAAGCATTATAAATACATGTGCATAACCATTCACCAACCAGACACTAAATCTTATCTTAACCCTAATGCTACTACTGAACAGCATGCAATAATGAACATTCAACTAAATATAGTCGCATCTCCTACGTATCCAGAGAAATTCATACGAGACAACGTTGTTGCGCCGTTTTTACAACTTTCCGTCGTCATTGAACCTAAGCCATTTCAACATGACTGTATTAGCTATATTCGAAATTCTACACCACATCAGCATCTACTCACGTGAATAATATTGTAGCCAAAGCCCACCCACCATCGAAAATACTCGGTACGGGCCTATCTAATATATGTCCGACTGTTTTTGGAGTATAACTCGGTTATATGGTCGCCTCATCGCAATGTGATGTTGACGCTGTTGAAAATGTTCAGAGACGCTTCACAAAGCATATTCCTGGCTACATTCAGCGATTAACACATTAAGTCTACCTGGACTTGAAATTAGACGTCTTCAAAATGACCTCATTTGGTGCTACAAAATACTTTTTGGACATTCCAAAATCTCTTTGCAAGATTTCTTAGAATTCCGACTTAGCAGTACATGTGGTCACCCTTATAAACTATTTGAGTGACACTGCAGCAGTACAGTGAGGTCAGCATTCTTCACAGAGCGTGTCATTAATGTTTGGAACCAACGGTTTGTCGTGTGATTCAGTTAACTTTTCATCTCTTAAATCGTTCCAGCATTGCATATACGTGCTGTAGACTTATCCGGATTCTGCACTGGCTCTACTTAGCTAGGTCTCATTGTTGCTATTGTACATGCTCAAGTTTGAGTCTGTTTTCATTTCGTGTGCTAATTGTCCACTTTTCATCTGGCCTGGGACGATTGTTTTTCTTTGTCGTTTTTGTGTATTTAGGGCTTTGTTCAGACCATTGTGGTCTCACTGTCCTGCCAGCTGCATGTGATAGACTTATTGTGTTTTTGTGCTTTGTGGACAAATAAGGATCGATAGATAGATTTTTGTTTGCTAAATGCTTCAAAATTCTCCCAAAAGCGAAATTATCTGTCTCGTTTTACGTTAATGTCTATTCTGCACCTTTCGTCAGCAAGTTTGATAGGACGTCGTCATCTTCACAGCTGTTTCTTCCTTCTGTTTAAGCAGTAGACCGTTTTTCTTAATTTATTATGCAAATTATATGCAACCGTAAATTAATTGCACGTTGTAGGCAAAGGATACTCGGATGTTTGTGGAAGAACAGATTGACGATTATTTTCCCGAGTTGCTGGAACTGCCTGGAATGTAAGCAGAATTTTTTCTTTAGACATTGTCTGTGTCATAGTAGTGTAATGGTTAAAGCAGTACGTCAGTTGCCTATGTATGCTTTTCTGATAGAATGTCATAATGTTCTGCACATTATATTGGTCATTATTGTGTGACAAAATAAACTCTTTCTTCTGTGCAGGCCCATAGACCAAATACCATTTCCACGGGAGTGTAAAATTGTAAATTTTCTAACAAAATGGACCGTAAATTTTTGTGCTGTATTGTTTGAGATTTATTGCATCCGGTTATAGGTTTGAGGGATTTGGAAATTTTTTGCATCATCAGTCTGAATTTGTTAATCTGGCCGAATGATGGGAGAATTCTGCGAATTTTTCAAACAGAATAGACTGCAGTTCCTCTGTTGTGGCAGCTGCGTTAGACAACTCAGTGCAAAGATGGGGTGTAGCGCTGGTGTTGTCAGAACTCAATGTTGGGTCACGGAGACGATCCGCTAAGGAGTTCCACGAAGTAGGACCGGCAACCGAAAAGGCCAAAAGGCGCCAAAACGTGTTCAACTGGTAACGCGGAACTGTAACATGGTGTCGACTGGCTGAGCGTAGTAGTTGACAGCCGGCGACTTCCGAAACTGGTGTGCAACAGTCGACCAGGTATCTAGGAGTTTTCTCCTGCAAGCAGTGATGTGTGTGACGACAGACGAAGTTTATGTTGTTTGCACAGAGTGACACATCTGCACTGCATCTACGTTGGCTCTCAGTGGCGCGTGACTGCATTCGGCTGTCAGAATGGATATTTCGCTGTGGCCGTCTTCGATGTTGTCAATAAAGGTACCAGACAGACAGGGCTGTAGCCAGGAGTTTCATTTGGAGGGTTCGATATAGAGGGCAGAAAAACGAGTGGCCAAAGGTCACGAGCGGGGTGGGGAATTTTTTGCTTTGAAATGGTGCATTTTGGTGCAAAAGTAACTAACGCATTGGTTTTCGTGAGGTTACAGTGAAAAGACTGACTTATATTGTGTCGGCCGGGGTGTTAATTTTTGGTCATAATTTCGGAGGATGGAATCCATAAAACCACCCCCAACTACGGCCCTGCAGACAGCGTAGACTCGTCACAGAAAGTATTTAAATGTAGTAATAGTACTTCTTTCTGTTAATAAATATGGCTATAAAGATAATTATTCTATTTATTCATGGTTAGATACCTGAGGGGATATGATGACGTTGAACGGAGAGTATAACCAACACTGCCATGTTGTAGGTATACTTAAGGTGAACAAAAAGTGAGTTAAAATGCGATTAGCTTGACAATTCGTATCCAGGGATCTTTGCAATGGTGTATAATTCCAGAGACTGTTTGCAAGCATAGGTAATTTACGACTTTACACTGCTGCAACATAGTATACCTCCAAAATGCGGCAGTAGCTAATATAAGCAAAATGGCGTCATGTTTACCCCATATATACTGGTATATACTATACAGTAAAGTAAGTAAGTAAGTAGATGGTTTACATAGCTCCAACTTCTGTTGAGAATAAGCTAAAGCTAAGTCGCCAGCAATGGAAGGATATAAGAAATGGTAATGAGTTAGTGTTAGCCTGTTAGGATCAGGGTTAGATTTAGTGTTCAAGTAGGAACGCCATTGATGTTATGTATGCTCAGAGATGACTAGGACGACAATTCATAATTATTTCTATATCTCCTAATGCTGGCGAATCATTATCTCCGATTAAGCTTCATCCGTGAGAATTGGGGCACTAAAATGTGTATAGGCAAGAGAATAGCACTTTCAGTGGCCTATATGTGCTGAACGTGCTGTACAACCAGCTAGAACAGATAGTGCATTTGTGTCGTTGTAGCCGTGATGAAAACACAGAGAGTTCAACATGATAGCACAATCACATCTGTTCACTTGTTTCAGATGACCGAGATTCCTCAGCAACATATCAGTTGTACAGGTGTGCACTATTACACTCTTCATTAAGGTAAAAAGGTTCACTTATATATAGCGCCCACATTGGCGTATATTCTGCCTTCAGTGGCGCTGTCTTCACTTACAGGGCCGGCATTCAGTCTAGACCGCGGCAGACCAAGCCAGCACACATGGACTTTGACCTGTCTGTATGGTGATACAGCCGCACGTAGCCTAGTCTGCCGTTATCAAAAGTCTCCACGTCTGTGATCCATGTAAATACATGGATGGCTACTCATTTATCGACCCCAGAGGGATGGAAGGCTGAGTTGGCATGATTGGCTGACCCATAGCGGACAGCTTACCCACAAAGTGATCACGTCAACCATAGATCGGTTGCAGGATAGGGAAGCCCGCCGGCCAAAGACCGACACATCGTAACCGCTGAGCAATGCTGTGTGCTCGGTTGGTGGACTAGAAAGAGAGGGCTCATTGTGATGCGAAAAGTAAATGTCTACTATTGGCGACCGAGCTTTTTCGAAATGAACTGCCACACCATGTCACATGCGCACTGTCCCTGTGACTTTTCTGGCAGTCGTCTGAAGACTCATCTTTTTATCCGTTCCTTTCCCGACTTTCTGTAGTCCTTGTGAAATGATGTGTGTCATGATCGGATCACTTTTGTTACTTACTTACTTTACTTTATTCTGACATGTATGACATATTGCTTATGAACTACCGATAGGTCAGACGCTAACGAGTGAATTTCTAGTCGAGTACTCGTTCGAGTATCTTAGCGAGTAACTGAGTACTCGATAATACCGGAAGTACTTTAATACAAGCTGCCAATGACGAAGAACGGGTGGTGGATCAGCGTACCTGGGGCCAGAAGGGTCAAAGCCTTAAAACAAGCACCCCCTCTGCATGTATATATTCAGATCTATTTCCAGATTGGCAAGTTGCAATGAAATCGCGAAGCCCCGAATTTCCATAAATTCCAACAATTCATCAACTGACTGCAAAAACTGCAACCGGAAATGGAAATTTGCAACCGGAAATAGAAAGTAACGAGTACTCGAGTAGTAAAAAATTACTCAAGTAGGTTACTCGAGTACTTGCGGCAGCCCTAACTACTGAGTGGCTGGTTTGGCGTAGTGGTAACGTGTTGGTCGCATCAACAAAGTTAAGCTACTTTGAGCTGGTTAGTACTGGGATTGGTGACCACTGACGGGTCTACGATCCCACTATTTATCCAGCCCACTCAGCCTGGCCATCCCTCTGTGGGTAGACGCAATGAGTAATGGCGATGGTTTCGGCGACCGCTGACGAAGAAATGGCGAGTTCTGCGTAACAGTTATTACGTTATTTGGACTTCTAACCTGCTGGCTGTTAATTGAGTGGGAGTTCCCCTGCAGTGAACTTTACTGTCTCTGTGTAGACGCTCTTCTTTTTATCGTGTGCAGAGGTGACCACTGCATTAACAACTCAGCCTGCACAGTGACAGGACTCTCATGCTCAGTGCTGTTAGTGTCAAACTCCATGTGGGAGACACACAGACAAAAAGACAAACACAAAAGACAAAGAGACTTGTCTTTTCTCTTTTGTGTTTGTGTGAGAGATAAAAAGACATACGCAGTAGACGAAAAAGACAAATTTTGTGTCCGTCTTTTTATCTTTCAGATGTAGTGTGACACATAGTACTGGCACTAATATGTGTGTCTTTAATGCGCAGTTAGCTGGAGAATTTTGCCATTACTGTGCTCGTTTTTGACCTATTTGAGCGCTTTCTGGACCGGCATTGTTATTTTTTTGCATTACGTAAAAGTTACTTGCTCCGCTAATTACGTTAACGTGTTTGTTTAGAACAGGCGGTTGACGTTCCCGTTTATCATCTGGTTGTGACAAGTGCTGTTGAAGTATCTGTTGTCTACTTGTGAGTTGAATTTGCACTGTTCTCTGTGTGCTGTCACTATTGAGAGAAGCTTGAAAATTTGCTGTGTGTAAAACTTTCTGCTGATATTTTCTGAAACACTTTGCACTACACGATAATACGTAACAGGGGATTTTTTTAACATAATGCGACTGGCTAAGGGCACGGTCGTGGGGTCACAAGGGGCACTCCGCGGTCCAGACTCGCCACCCTTTACTACGCAATATGTATATACTACTGAACGTCAGTTTTTTTATGTTATAAGCCTCAGATCTAGCACCTTTGTCTAGTGTCTGCCCGCGGAGATGATCTCTCCCGCAAGTTTTTCTGGACATGGCTTCACGAACTCTTCATCATGTCTTCATCAGTGAGCGTAACTAAGAAGGGCAAAACACTGTTGGGGCATTAGCAGTTACCAAAGGGCTGGTGGGGCAAGTCAAAGGGCTGGTGGGAAACTCCACACCACTTTATATGGTTAAAAAATGCCCTGATAAATGAAGTGAGGAACTCCGGCTAATTTTTCGTTCATTTTATTCACTGGCAGGCTCAAGGCCATGACAAAAAAAACTAACAAAACTAACAGCAAATTATCTGACGTTCTTTTTAAATGATACCTAAAAATGGACTTACTTTTTGGAATGCTGTGTACAGATCAGCAACCTCGTTATTGTTATATCTTATATGAAAAATAATTGGATAGTTTCGTTTACTGCAGTCACCAGAAACTGTTAATCTGTTTTTTTTTCGTTAGAAACGTGACAGAGCAAGGTCTGGCTGAAGTTGTCGTGCTTCCCGAAAGTGACTCGTACGACAGTGCTCTGTGCAGTTTAGCGGCCGACGTCGACTTTGACGGACAGTCGGAAGTTCTGATCGGCACCTATGGACAGGTAGCGTCACATGTGTGAATCGACCTACATGGCAGTGTGACAGTAATAATAATAATAATAATAATAATACCAAATTGATATAGCGCCATAATGCCGTTAGGCGGCTACAGAGGCGCTAAAGTAGTACAAACGGTGCAACAACATGAATACGTCGGACATGTAGGACTATA
>Ga0209568_1001039_pt1 | contig 10346 bp, 8 predicted proteins | sample WorMetOlspDAHAB2_FD_187406 | JGI IMG/M metagenome (GOLD analysis project Ga0209568, IMG submission 187406) | Marine gutless worms symbiont microbial communities from Max Planck institute for Marine Microbiology, Germany - Olavius sp. DAHAB.2... ...
GTCATAACCTAAGATCATAAAATCGTCATAAGAGCTTTCGAAAATTAGCATATTTATGATCGTAAAATTGTCGTAACGTCGTCGTAAAATCGTCATAACTAAGTTACGACGATTTTACGATCGTAAATTTGTCATAAGATTTTTTGAAAATCGGGCCCCAGTCAACTCGTCACACGGTGTGGGTAAAATATATACTACATTGGCGGTGTCGGCCGGATTAGGGTTAAGATTAGGGTTAGAACTAGGGTTGGTGTCGGCATAGAAGGCTGATAGCACATACTACGGTGTGCTGGCCAGGTGGCCGCCAACTCGTAGACCAGGCTGCAAACTTGATCTTTTTGAGTCCACCTGTAGGCTACCGTATCGGTACTGCTCGAAAAATGTCATTAGATAGTATATCTCTTGTTGCTTATTCAGAAGAAGTTGCGCATCATGCAGTACTGATATGTAGTCGGCGCTGTCAGGGAAGTTCACCTGCGGGTTATATAGTGTTATATAGCGTTTTTCAACCAAAGAAACACAGGAACCTATCATATACGATTATATACAATTTGAAATCGATTTTTCACAGTTACTATGAAATTCTCAGCGCAAATGTTTGTTGTGATCTAACTATTTGGTGCGAATTCACTATTATGCGAACTAAATGAAGCTATTGTTGTGGCAATTCTTTAGCAGGGCCTCCGTTGACACCTAACGGCATTGTGGTGAATTAAAAATGTTGCATTATCATTACTGTTGTTGTTAAAGACATCAGAGAAGGGACCAATTAGTTCATTTTAGAAATTTTCTGAAGCTAATTAATTAGAATTAGAAAATTTTAAAGCTAATTAAGTAGAATTAGAATTCGCATGGTCCTGAAATTGCAAATTTGAAATTTTTCTTTACTATGAAATCCAAAACTTTTCTCATAAATGTTACAACACAAAGTACACAGCATGGACAAGGGTGAATCCAGGATTTTGCGAAAGGGAGGGGAACAGTTCCTCGTCATTTGTGTTCGAATCGACTTCATTGTTTCCTTCACGATAATTAGCATTCACTTACTGTCATATGTAGTTGATTGTTAACAGAAGCTTCACCGAGAAGGAAAGGCGATAAACGGTAGTCCGTATTCGTAGCTGAGTAAAAGCGAATTCGGGAGTCGATATAAACTAATCAAATTTTGGGTATCGACCCAGCCACACGATTACTCTCTAATAATGTTGGTGCCGCGAATGGTGCATGTTGTACATATTCTTTGTGTATAACGCATTTGTTTGTGTGTGTGTTTCGGTGTTAAATGTTGCAATATAAGTCACATCCGTTGGTGTACGTACGCCGTAATAAGTGGTAGGAGATAATGTGGTCGTATATGATAGGTTGCTGTGTTGTTTTCGTTGAAAAACCGCTACATAAACGCTATATAACCCACCAAAACGCCATATAACCCGCGGGTGAACTTCCCGACAGTGCCACGGTAGTCTTTCCTGATGCTCATTTACCATTCCTCGGAGGGTGGACTCAGCCTTCCACCCTCCGCAGAAAAGCGCAACTTCTGCTGAATAAGCAATGACAGATCTGGGATGGCGTCTATAACCACTGATATTTTTCTAGCAATACTGATACGGTAGTCTTGCCCTGAGTCAACCTAGGCACTGCAGTAAGTGTGCAGCCCATGCCCAAAGCTGCATATCGCAGTGATTTTCCTAAAAAAAACACAGAAACTTGTCTGCAGCATGGGTTTGATCCTGGGACCTCTAGTGCCACTGGCAACTTGCTACCACTAGACCACTAAACATAACAAACACGTGTAACGAGTTGACCAATAGCTATTGGGCCTGTGCAGTGACCCACATTTAGTACTGAGTGGGGTGATGCCCAAATTTTGACCCTGTTACCACCTGACCTACACACTTCACAGAGTCCATTATCATCTGTCGAGAATGGAATTCTTAGAAAAAAAATTATCGGGTGAATAGCAAAGACTAAAACTAATGCAGATATGTAAAAATAAAGATAGTAGTATCCTAAATAACAAGTCACTGCAGTCTTCAGGCATTTCCCCCAAGAAACAGTCGGTGATGGCACCGGTGTGATGTTCCGTGGTAAACTGCTTCCTGCCAGATGCAGTGACTTCCTAGAAAAGCTGTGTCTCCAGTGGTTGAAGGTAGTTATTCTGGCCGACAAGCATATGATGGTGAGACAGGGTAGAGATGCCAGTGGCCTCAACATGATATGATAGTATAATACAATACACTAAGTTACAAATAGCAGACAAATAAGCATTAGCTGTTTAATTGAATCAGTTTGAATTACAGTCACGTTCAATGATACAACTTTTGTTTATTGCGTTTCATCACGTAGAGAGAATATGGCACGGGGAAATAATCGTGATGGACTGTGGCGTTTAAAATAAAGTGAGTGTCACCTAACTTAACTTGTACACGTTGACTATCTATTAGGCTAGCGAAACAATTATGTGGTGCATTTTGTGGCAGGAATTGGCAAAACTACGCTGATCAAGAAGACATGTGAGGCGCTTAGAAATCGAAACATTGAAACTCAGGGATTCTACACGCAGGAATGTCGTCAAGGACAGCGTCGCGTCGGATTCGATGTTGTGACACTCTCCGGTGACAGACAGCCACTTGCACGAGTCCCGTCAGTGCCGAAATTATTGCTTTCCGAATTCCATTAATCGAACGTGTTGTGCAACAAATATTCTTGATGTATAACTCTGTGCGAGTTATGAGCTGATTTTTTTGTGATAGCGGCTGAGTGCATGTATCGTTCGGTGCGGGAGGAGGCTGTCTAATATTACAGGGCAGTAAGAGTCAGTAGATTGAGGAGGCGGTGAAAAAATCCGCTCCTGTTTCTCTCCCCATTTCTCCTCCCTTTCCTTCCCTTTCTCCCCACTTCCCCTTTTTATTACAATTGCTCCCTCTCCCCTTTTCTTCTCTGCTCTTTCATTCCCCATATTCATCCATATCTGGGGAATTTCTCAAAATGGGCCACCTCGTTTCCTCATCTAGGGCGCGTGAGTACGACCAAATCGGGTTAGCTTGTGTTTATTGTGTTTAGTTGTTTAGGTTTATTGAGTTGTATTAAGCTGTGCACTTTTCTGTGTCGTTTGGTTGTGTTTGTTAGTACATTAGTTAAGTGATAGGCTGGGAAGACTATACTCTTGTGATGTCTTTCATGTCAAAGGGTTTCCCCTACAAAGACCAGATTGAAGAGTTATTTACTGTAATGGTTTATTGTGTGTATTCCCAACACGTGACATTGTCAACCTTCTTATGAAGTTAGCTTATTTAACTGCAGCGTACTTATCAAAGGCACAATGTATCAAATTTGTGCTGAAAGTGCCATTAACCCCAGTCAGTCAATCAAATTTCTGGAGTAACAACTTCCCCAGAAACAAGGAGGCATCTGCTTTCCTATGTCGGTTCTGCATTGTGTTCGTACTGTGAGTGTGTCATGTACGTAGCATGGTTGTTGCACTGCTGGTAGTGAGGTGGCTCCTTCTGAGGCTGAGCGTACTGGAGTTGTGGGCAAATATCGTGTTCTCACGTCATCGTTTGAAGCATGTGCTCTGCCTGTTCTTGAACCTCCCGTAAGTTCCAAATTGGCATCTTTGCAGTTATTGTCCAATTTTTGCTGTTTATTTATTTCTTTTAGCAGTTGTACTCTGAGTATACACAAAAAAGGAGAGAAAAACATTAAACAATGAAATACACCTACATTTAAGACAAAAGACTAAAAACACACATCAAGTCGTCTGTAAAACACAAAAGGTAATATGTGGTACATAAACAATTGAACGTCTCTAATGAAAACACACTTTTGTGGTCATTGTTGGATTTTGTGTAGAAATGAGATTTGAGTTGGCTTTAACATTTTATCTTTTTTTTCAGTCTCGCCAGCTGATGTAATGCTTGGTTGTAGGCTAGTCACTATACATTTCTATAATGTAATTTAAGGTAATTAAAAGTGCCATTAGCTTTACACATTTTCATAAAATTTCCAAAAGTGTATGGATTGTGCTAATCTCTAGGTTATTACACAGAATCTTTGTGTTTATTATTTGATTTATATGTGTAAGTTTGCACTTCATCACGAATTTATAAAAGATATTGAACAATAAAAATATGCTAAAGAAAACACACCCTCTCCAGAAACCAGAAAGACAAAAAAGGAAAGAATGTATCTATCAAGACGTCCATGAGAAATCAAGAAAGTGAATAAGAGTTCCAGCAGTTCCATATGGATGTCACTAACTGTTGTTGTATGTCTTTGTAAGGAAAGAGTTTTGTGCTTAGTATCTTGGCATGCTTTTGGTGTTGAGTTGGCAACCAGTGCAACTGCATACAGTGACACCGACGTTGGAGAGATTAGTTCTACCGTTTGAGCCAAGCGGCTCTGGAAAGACTTTAGCTTTATCTTTTTATATCCTTGGTGCTCCGTGATGGGTTGGGAAGACTACTCTCATGATATCTTTCTTGTTGAAGGGTTTCGCGTACAATAGCCAATTTTAAGAGTTATTTATTACAGTGGTTTCATGTTGCATATGCCCAACACGTAACATTTTAGACTGTCTCATTAATCTCAATTATTTTAACTCTTAACATACTTTCTGAGCACGCAGTAATGCCTATTTTATGCTTAAAGTGCTGATAAATTCATGTACAAACTTGCTGTGACTGACTATTCATCGGTGTCTTCAGTACTGAGCTAGAAAGTACCTCGCCAACTGCTGTGTGCCGCCTCCGAAATGACATATTGTGTCGGTGGGACGTTAAACTCTACTCACTCACTCACCAGTCTCTGAAGTTTCTGGCTGCCCACATCTCCGCTTGGCCAGCCGTCACAAACTGACTTTACTGCAGTTTCGTTGCAGCACATTTGGCACCCGGGCTTTCTCAGTCGCCGGTCCAGTGGTTTGGAACTCACTGCCTGATTCGTTGCGTGGTCCGGCTGTTAAGTCTGAACGTTTTAGGCGGGACTTGAAAGTGCATCACTTTGCCAGACATTAGAGACATGAGCGCATTAGAGGTGTCACCGTTTCACAGAATTGCGCTAAACAAAAATAAACATTTACACTGACCGACTTTGCTTACTTTTGTCGATGTTGATTTTACAGGTCCACCAGCAACAGTTGCCGGTGATTGTGGTGGACGAGATTGGCAAGATGGAGTTGATTAGTCGCCAGTTTGAGCAGAAGGTTCGTCAGCTGATGGCTTCCCCGAATGTCACACTGCTCGCAACAATTCCCGCACGTGGCAGTCGACCAGTCCCGTTTGCCGACGAAATACGTCAAAGTTCCACTGTTCGTTTATTTCAGGTATTTTAAAAAATTGAATACCTCTTTGTTTGCTGTGCTGATACAGCTGTTTAGATGTAGCGGTAAGTATTCTAAATCTGTGTTCAATCAACAGAAATGCTCATGTGTTTGGGCATCACGTTATGGACTATGCATAGTTCTGACTCATTGGTAAGGCTTCTTTTGCCGAGTGAGTAAGTTAGTAGACTTTAATGCCCCACCCGGCACAGTATAGGTTACTTCATAGGCGGAACTGCAGACTTTAGGTCTACTTTAAATGATTCAGTTTGTGGGTTTTTTTACTGTTGTTACAACAGTTGTTTTTCTGCAAATCTAGAGTAAGATTTTAATATTCAGCCCTACTCAGTAAGTGATTATATTTATGTGGTAATTTTCGTGTTAGTCCCCAAATCAGAAATTTTGTCCAATTTTCAGTTAGTTTTGATGCAAGATTTCTCCCATCGTGGCATTATTGCGTCATGCACTTTTTGTCTGCCCACAGAAATGCAAGTCGCAAAAGTGAAGAGTTTTGTTATTGGTAAAATGGGTGTTTGACACACGCGTTTCACTGACTTTTTGAGTTTCTTTTTTTATCAAAGACTTGTGTTAGCACTTTGAACAGTCAGGTCACTTCATTAAAAATTAAGCATTATTGCATGTAATTTGATGTGGTTTGGTGGCATTATGGTTATGGCGTGATTTCAATTCCAGATGCTATGCTGCCGAGTTGTTTACACACATTTCCTCTGTCACGAAGCAGTATAATTTGCTACCTGTAAGCTGGGAAGTAAACAGGCACACCATGCGATACACTGGCCCCGTGTCCGTGGTCCTGCGGCTTTGGCTGGTGGCTGGCTCAGGGTTGTAGAATCGGTGATGAGCACCATTCTGTGTGCCAAATGGCTCGGGAAGGACTTTTCTTTTCAATTTGCTATACATTGAAGTTTCAGCCACGTAGAATCTTGCAACGTTCGGCGCATATTAGTTGAGTTATTTCTCTTGTTTTCTTTGCAGAGACTGCTGCACTGTTGCACTGTTCCATTGTATTCGCAATTTTAGTGATGTTTCTGTACTGTTTTTGCAAACTGCTCCATAGGTGTACTTTAATTGAAAATCATACAATGAATACCAGTATTAAGTAACTACACATGGTCAGGAGCTCGCTCATCATATGGCAGTTATTGCCAAGTATTTCTTTATTTCTTATTGCCGTATGGTAATATTGCTGCTCTGAGCTGAAATGATAATCGTTCTTTCTTAATTTTGTGTTGTTTATGTTTTCGTTTGTAGATTAATTACAAAAACCGTGACCATATTGGAGACGAAATTGTTGATTCTATCGTCAATGCCTACAAAGCTGTTTCAGTGCGATGATTAATATGTTTTCCAGTGATTGCGTGGTGCTGATAATTCGGATTGCATTTGTTTTGTTTCGTTTTAAGATGTCTGTGTGTGGTTTTTCCTTTTCATGGACAGCTGATGATATTTGTGTATGTCTCAAATGCGATAATAAGTTTTTTTTTTTTTTTTTTGAAAAAATATGCGTTCAGTCACACTTTTGAGTTAAGTAATTCGTCACATCATTAATCACTGTGCTTGGAACTGTGATATGGATAAAATAAGTGTAAAACTGTGTGTAATAAAATGTCAGTCGAAAACCTGGGAAACAAAGCAGAAAAGATGGGCGTGAAGAAATGTCTACATGACTTTCAATCTAGACAATCAATCCAAGGCAACCGATACAGAAGGGAGCGCTGACATGAATTTGTGTTAATGGCCCTGTGTAGTGCGAAAACGATTCAGCAGAGACCAGTCTTGTCGAGGAGGTCGTTGGATTGTGGGTTTGGGCACTAATTTTGGCCATTTTGTGGCATTCGGGAACATGGTCTTGATGCAACGACGGACTGAAGCCGTCAGTCACGATCATGTTAGGCTAACATTAGCTAACATTGTTAGCTAATGCTAAATTTTGATCATTCTACTGTAAAACATGATACTCAGAATATTCAAAATGATTGCCACCAGTGGCTCTCTGACAGCTTTAGAGTGCACCAAATTCGTTTTCGGCCGGGGATCCGCCCCGGACCCCACTGGGGGAGCTCACAGCGCTCCCCTATAACTGGTTTAAGGGGCCCTACTTTAATGGGAGGGGAAGAGAGGAAAGAAACGGGAGGGACCGCCCCTCCCCTTTCGCAAATTCCTGGATCCGCCCCTGTAGTGTGCCTGTACGAGGTGATATTTTCGTAGATATCCAGGTGCCTCGATGCGTTTAAGCTATGTGGCTTACTAATATCTCGTGTTGCAGGCACTCAAGAAATACGCCTTAGTGAGAACGTTCTCGTCACGTAAAATATTTGGTACCGAGCCGTATGTTACAGCGAGCGTTGAAAAGGTGCGCAGAAAATTAGCAAAAAGCTAGTTAAAATTGAAGAAGACCGTGATAGTTTAAACATGTACCGATTTCCAAATATTGAGAAGTTCGCGTATGTTCAAGAATAGGTCTACATTTTTTATTTCAAAAAACGTTAAAGGCCAAAAATAAATAGACAAGCAGGAGTATAGACCTCAGTCATAAACTCAAAAAATAAGATTACAGTCAAGTTTGCTGATTCATCAGAACAATTACCAATTGCAAAATTTCTCGTCTTGCCAGTTATACGGTGATAAAGTAGGCGTAAATATTCTATTTAGTGTTCATTAATTATAGCCGAAAGAATATGGACTCAAATGTTTTAGTATGAAGGCCGAAAACTGGTTAAGTGGTATCTTAAAGTGTAGTCTACCTACGTTTTTTACGTTTGTAACGTTTTATAATTTAGAAAACATGACTCGACATTTTTGAGCTGTTGCACATGTGTTCTAGAACGCCGTGAAGGCCCATGCGGGTCTGCATAGTTCTTCAAGTCGCTTGTGACATCGATCTGAACACGAACTGCTAATAGGCCTACAGTAGTCTATTCCAGAACTGATATTATACAAATGAAGCTTTGATGTTTTATGGCGACGTCTCCTATAGGAACTGTAAAACACTCGAGGTAAACTCTTTTAATTTTCTTAACGTGGCAAGAGCGCTGACTGGACAATTCGCCGACAAACCAACTCGCGGTCAGTCAAGTCGCTGACCGGTCAACTCGCAGACTGGATAACTTGTGGACTGGTCAACTCGCCGACAGCGAATTTGTAAAAATAATATTTGGAGCGATTATTTGTCCAAATTTTGCGTCAAATATTTCGTCGAGTTTACCAGTCCGCGACTTGACTGACCGCGAGTTGGTTTGTCGACGAATTGTCCGGTTACCGCGAGGTCGAGTTCAAGCGATTATAACTAGTCTTTGAGCCGACAACGACGGAAGTGAGCACGCAATGAAAGTGATTGTTTGACAATCGTCGTCGTTCATCACTGGCGGGCTCCACGCACTCATTCGCCCGTCGTCCATCTGTTAGCAGCGGATGCAATCGCAATCGCGACTCTGCAGTTAACCCGAGCAGTTCAAAGGCTCCGATTCCCTTGTCAATGACGCCACTGTATCAGGCGCAGCTTGCGCAGCCGGGATGCATCGTATAATGGTCGATCTGCTAGAATTGTTAGGCGTCGACCTTGCCCTGCCGCTCAGCCGCGGTAGTCCATTAATTGTTTTACAACGCTGGCCGGACGTCCCACCTTCGCCTGCAACTGCAGAGTTACTCTATTTCCGTGTTTTCGTACTCCGGCATAAGCTTGTGATATCCGCGTGTGGATTAGTCTACTCTAAAGCATAAATCGGTGTGAACTGTTGAATTCTCTATGCAATGGCGAAAGTTGGATGCCCGCGAATCTGCTGTTGGATGACCACCTCGCTGGTCCTGGCGATGTGCGTGTCTGGCGACTACGGCGGGCGCCAGTTCGTTACGTTTCGTCTGCAGGAAGAGCAGCCGGTAGGAACGCCGGTTGGCAACTTGACCGACTCAGTGTTGCTGATGCACAGACGGGAACCGGAAACGAGTCGCAAACTGCACTTTCAGCTGATTTCGGACGACGCCGGCGTCGTCGCCGACCGGTTTAGCGTGAACGCCGACAGTGGCATGCTGACTGCAGCTGGTAGCATCGACCGCGAAGAAATCTGCAGTTCAGCGTTGAGAGCGTCATCTCGTCCACGAGCCGATGATGTGTGCGTCGTCCATCTACGGGTTCAAGTGTCTCCCGTCGGTGACGTGGACGTTGGAGTTGTGATCGACGATGTCAACGACCACACGCCGACCTTCGCTTCCGCCGAATCGTCGGTCAACGTGAGTTTTCCGGAAACAGCGACGCCCGGAACACTGACGCAGCTTCCGACGGCGACGGATCGTGACGCAGGACAGAACGGTCGACTCAGCTACGAACTCATGGTTAGCACACAACATCTTCAGGGTGGCCAAAAAAGTAAGCCACAAATATGAATTACCATAATCAAGTTTGTATTAAAAACCCGCCGTCAACTTTGAGTACAAAATGAGCACGAAAATTAGCTTTGATACGATTTAATACGATTTATTGATTATTTGATTGGGTTTTTTTTGGGGGGGGGGGCACCCTGTATATGAGTCTTTATTCGCACCATAAGTGCAGTAAACGGTAACAGGACAACTCGCCGACAAACCAACTCGCGGTCAGTCAAGTCGCGGACTGGTCAACTCGCGGACTAGTCAACTCGCCGAAATGTTTGATTTATAATTTGCAGTATATAGTAGCTCTAAGTGTTATCTCGGACATATTACACTATTTATTCGCTGTCAACATTCGATAGGGTTACGGTTATGGTTAGGGTTAGGTTTAATGTACAAATAAAGTATAGTAATTCCATGATTTTTGAAAATTCGTTGTCGGCGAGTTGACTATTCCGCGAGTTATCCAGTCCGCGACTTGACTGACCGCGAGTTGGTTTGTCGGCGAGTTGTCCTGTAAGTACACAAATAGCTGGTAAATAAGGTAAATAAAGTAATTAAATCTTAATTTGAAAGAAACACAACATAGCAGCTTGCTTGCGCGAAACATCCATAGAATTGCGCGAATCATCCCCTGTTG
>Ga0209568_1001040_pt1 | contig 10343 bp, 8 predicted proteins | sample WorMetOlspDAHAB2_FD_187406 | JGI IMG/M metagenome (GOLD analysis project Ga0209568, IMG submission 187406) | Marine gutless worms symbiont microbial communities from Max Planck institute for Marine Microbiology, Germany - Olavius sp. DAHAB.2... ...
CGCCCAAGGCCTAGAGTCACGTGACCTAGCAACCAATGGTTGTATCTAAAACAGGAAACGTCAAAATAGTCTATCCACCACAGCCACTACAGCGTGTCTCAAAAATATCACTAGTTTCATCTTGAATAACTTAAGAAACTTGTACAGATTTCGATAATTTTTTTGCACATAGCATTAGGATTTTTGCTGCAGATCACAATTATATATTCTTACTGAACCTTGCAATATCTCACAGTGGCGTAAATTACGTGTTGCCATTACGTCATCTGTTCCACAGAGTGGGGCGACTGAAAACGCGAGACCTGACATCGCGAGACCATCGAAATTATGGGGACTGACATCGTGAGACTGGACAATGTGGCACAGCGAGACTTGTTTCAGTTTTCGAGTAGATGCTCACTACAAGTTTATGTTTGATGCAGGGAGTATTATATGAGCTGCTCATCGGTTCTATGTTTGTAGTTCTATTTCTTTCTGTTTTACTTATTCCTACGTGCGGCAGACTAAGTTGGCCAGCTCTCTAGTCAACGTTTGGGGGCACTGTAAAATAGTGATTGATTGTGTGATTGATTGATAGATCAATTACTAAAAGTTTTCTTTGTCATCATTGCGTCGTCTTGTATACTGTCTACGTGTTCTATGTCCGACGACTTTGTGATTACACTCTGTGGGGGCGCTGAAATCGTGCATGTGTTAAGGCTAAAGCTGGCCATCATTTTGAACATTTGCTATAAATCTCTGCTGATTTCCGTCGTGATCTAACAGGCTCTTTTTATAGCCACTCACAGATCTCAGACGAACACTACAGAATCGTTCATTTTTTGTGGTTAATGTTTTATCAGGTAGCGTAGCAACATAGCTAAGGTGAGGTTGAAAATTTTACATGCATTTTGAAGCCAGTAGCTTCATCATATAGTGTGCCAAAAATATTAAAATTGGATCAAGTGTGTAAAAGCCATTCATGATTAAAGTAGTGACATTTTTTGAGACACAGCGTGAAAGAATTTCACACTAAAATGGCACTCTACTTGCCTATGTGGGCTAGCACTATGTCGACTACTGGAATATTTGTCACCAGAACGTGACCGGTGTTGAGACAGCAGTCGACTGTGATTGCTATGGATATGAGTGTCTTCTTCGCACTTGTAATGTTCACTGTACTGATGAACAGCGCCCTGGACGAGATATTGCTCACCTCCATCATTCACAACTGCAGAACTGGAAGCCTCACACAATTCGTAAGATATTTCATTCACCTAAACACATGAGCCGACTCAAAGTGATAAAGTTTTACACATATGAAATGCAATGACAAACACTTGGCTGACACAGGAAGACAACAGCTGAAAGAACATGTTATATTGATATTGGCATAAGTTAGTGCAAAGTCCGACAAAGAAACGCACTCCATTTATTCTAAGTCACATTTCTAACTTACAAAATGCCACACCCTGATAGTCATATAAGTAACACGATGGCCAACAAAGTGTACTGGTAAAATAATGATGATGAAGTTATTTGCTGAAAGCAGTCGACAGACAAGACAGATAAAATACAATAAAAATACACTATCGACTTGAAACGACTATGAACAATGTGATTAAAAGCACTAAAAGCACTAAAAACATTACTTCTTATGTCAACTTCAGATCATAAGTCAAGTTTTGTATCAAAACTGTAGCACAACAAAGTAAATTCCACTGCATGACTGTACATATCATAGCAAGCTTTGGTAACAGGATTATTTATTCTAACAACTTAATGTACAAAACTGCAGTTTATATGCTAGTTAACGGCGTTACTACACATCAAAAACCGCAAATATAAAAAATGTGATATTATGAAGCAATGACATTGCCTAAGTGTCAATGTACTGCTGAGCAATATCACATTTTTCATATTTGCGGTTTTTGATGTGTAATGACGTCGTTAACTAGCGTATAAACTGCGGTTTTGTACATTAATATTTGCTGTTTTATTAGCAATTTTCGCTCAGTGGTTAACTTCAGTTACATTAGTTCGCCTAAGCTTGTGCCAAATTAAAAGGATTTCATAATTTCGGCCGCTTGCGTATCAAGGTTTTGAAGTTGTCAAAGTTTCTGAGGCTTTGCAACATCACCAAGTGACGGACAAACCAGACTAATGACACTTTGAAAAAAATCCAAAATGGCAATGGCCGCCAAGTTGTTTACTCAAAGATAGTGATTTTGCCACGCTTTCTAATTTATGGTGTCCGTCTGCGTACCTTTTTGAAATACATGTATAAAGCAAACAAGTCGTAGGCCGATAGAAAGCCGAACTGCACCATTAGCCACTGGTGTCATAAATGGAAACAGCAAAAACAGCAAATATCAAAAACAGGTGAGATTACACAGCATAACATTACCCAAGCGTCAATGTACTGCTGAGCAAAATCACCCTTTTTAATATTTCCAGTTTTTGACGTACAATTCCGCCATTACCTAGCATAAAAACTGCGGTTTTGGTCACTAATATTTGCTGTTTTAATAGCAACTTTCACTCAGTGGTTCAATTACGTTAGTTCGCCAAGTTTGTGCTAAGTCAAAACGGTGTTGTAATTTCCACCGCTTGCATAAGTTTTGAAGGTTTAAAAGCTTTCCAACATCACCATATGATGAACAAACAAGACTACTGATCGAAGCATTTAGCGTATTAGAGACGTTTAGGACGATACGCTCTACAAATTTACTTACTTACTTACTTACTGACACTTCGAATAAATCCAAAATGGCGGCGGCCGCCAACTTGTTTACGCAAAAATTGTGACGTTGGCCGCACTTTCTACTTTAGGGTGACCAGTTGCCTCACCTTTTTGGAAATTCATGTATAAGTGAAATAAGCCGTAGCCCGATAGAAAGTCGAACTGCACTACTAGCTACTGTTGCCATAAGTGCAAACGGGCGTGAATGAATAATTATTCATTCACGCCCGTTTGCACTTATGGCGGCTTTCAATCAGTTGCACAACAGGCCCAACGTATAGCAGAGGAGTGGTTGTTGGAACCAGTTTGTATACATATGTACGCTGCATTCTGATGGCGCCAAGTTTAAAGTATATTCTCAGTAGTTTCATATTCTCAGTAGCTATAGCTTTTGAAGCTGAAACAGTAAAATGTACCACCAAACAACCTATGATAACCCGTAAGTACCAGTGTGCAAATGCTAATTTTGATGCCATGAGTGTATATCTGTATAGTATCGATTGGATGCAAGTAATCCACACAAATCCATCCGCCAGTAGTATGTGGACTGAGTTTGTGAAGTTACTTCAGTATGTGACTGATGCTTGTGTTCCTTCATTTGCTGTTCCAGTTAAATGATAACTGTCAACTAAGCCTAGACATTCCCGTCTAGTTCGCAAGCTTGATGCAAAGAAACGCCATATTTGGAAATGCCTTTCAAAAACACCACATAATTTTTTCTTGCGCCAAAAGTATAAGGATTGTGCTGATGAGTGGAGACAAGCTGTATGCCAAAATGAAATTCTTGTTGAAGAGCATGTTGTTGCTGCTAATAAATTCGGTGCCTTCTATAACTATGTGTACAAGCGCACTACAAACCACTGTGGCATTGGTGTAGTTATAGACAAAAGTGGCTCACGAATTACAAATAATCATGAGAAGGCAAATGCTTTCAATAATCATTTTTCATCTGTAGGTGTTGTTGATAATGATGTACCTCTATGTAGTGATGTTCCACTATGTTGTATACTTGAAAATGATGTGATACAGTCTATCAATAAGTTAAAAACTAACTCCAGTTGTGGGCCTGATGGACTGCCACCAGTCTTGTTCAAACGACTCAAACATTGCCTTAGTGAGCCCTTGGCCCAAATCTATAACCAATTTATCTCTGTTGGTATGGTTCCTGATAGCTGGCGTACTGCACACATAGTTCCAGGCGCGGCTGGTGACATCAGTAACTACCGACCAATCTCCCTCACCAGTGTACCTAGCAAAATAATGGAGAGAATAGTTACTAGTAAAATACTAGATCATCTTTACCTAAATAACATTATGAGTTCTGCCCAACATGGTTTTCTCAGGCGTCGTTCAACATGCACAAATTTATTAGAGTGCTTCAACGATTGGACTGTGTGTGTGCAATCACGGCAACAAACTGCTATTGTTTATATAGACTCTGACATCGCCACCTTAATTAGTGGCAGTGGCATTGGGCCACTTATGTTCCTTGTTTATATTAACGAGCTTGCTGCCATTCTCGACTGTTACGGCATATAATCAAATTATTTGCTGACGATGCCCAATTGTATGTACAGATTGTCAATGAGTTGAATGTTGTACAGCTATAGCAGGCTATTGACAGCTGGTTAGACGGTCTACTGATTGGCAGCTATCTATTTCAATCAGTAAGTGCTGTGTATTAAATATTGGTAGAGTTACTTTTAGTACCTGCCTGAACATTGATGGTATTGTTCTTCCAACTGTTAAATCTGCTCGTGATTTGGGTGTGTTAGTTGCACATGATTTGTCACCCTCGTTGCACATTACTGCAGTATTGTTGCCAAGGCACATAAGCGTACGGCGGCTATATATCGTGCATTTCATTCACGCAACATTGAACTACTTTTACGGGCTTACCTCACATATGTTCGTCCTTTGATCGAAAACGACTCAGTAATATGGTCCCCCTATACAGTCAAAGACACAGAACTCATTGAAAGCGTTCAGCGCCGTTTTACCAAGCGACTACCTGGCTTCAACATCTTCCCTTATGCTGAACGTCTTAAACGTCTCGATTTGCCGAGCCTAGAATTACGGCGCCTTCATGCAGACTTAATTTTCTGTTATAAGATTGTGTTTTCGTTGACTGACTTACAGGTCAGCGAATTTTTTGAGACGGCAACCCGCTCTACCACTAGAGGGCATAACCACAAGCTATTAAAAAACGTTGTTCGGCTGATGTACGATCGAAGTTTTTCAGTGAACAGGTGGTTAACTGCTGGAATGATTTAGCTGTTACCGTTGATTTCAGTTCCCTCACTAGATTCCGTCACTCAATTTTAAAGGTCGATCTGTCCGACTTTGTCAAACGGTTTTAAACGGTTTTAATCTCCTTATTTTTAGTTAATTCACTGTTTTATGTGTTTTATGCGTATTTTATATTTTGTGCTGTATCTTAACTTTATCAGTACTAATTGCAGTAACAAACTACTTGATTTTAGGCAGCTGTAAGCGCTCGCCACAAGCCTAGTCTGTCTAGCACGCTGTATTTACATATTGACTGTATAATTATGATGTGTTTTTGAGCAAATTAAATACATACATACACATAATTCGTACAGCATTACCAAAATAGATATGAAAATATCATAGCTTCAGACATTTCAAGATTCATGGACGAAAACGTGCACATAAGTGCGCAAGTAGTTTGTTTGGGCCAGTTTGGATGGGAACAATGATTTGGCATTTTTGACAGCAGTTTGTCAGTAAATTACTGTATGTTTGGCAGTGGTCGTCGAAAATTAGATGGCAACCCTGCACTGCTAAATAACGAATGACGCGAATGACGTCATTCTTCTATGGCAAGGCACTCAAAATAGCCCAGCGTTTGAAATGATGCTGTTGCCCAACGTTCACACGCCAATCAGCGAAGTTCTCGCCGAGTAAATGAAATTCGGAGAGAGCCAGAATCATCATCTCTTGAAGATCGCGTGGCTAAGATTGAACGTGAACGTGTTGCTACTTTGAATACTTCAGCAGGACCTTCTAAGACGAATGGTCCTCCGCCCAAGATGGATAGAACAGATAAGAAGCGAAATAAAAACCAAGCTTATGCTGGTAAAGTTGAGAATGATGATGCTTGGAAGAATCAACTTCTGAGCACAATTCAGGATTTGAGAGCTGCTCAACAGGTTGGAGATGCTCGTCTACAGAAAATCGTTGCGGAAAACGGAAGAAAAAAGAAGTTGGTCGTCTTCGTCACATCGAACAACTCAGGTCCGTTCCAAAGACTAGCGTTATTGAAAATCGACAAACGTCGCAGCAGAGCATGCCAGCGTCAAGAAGCGGTGAACTGAAAGTATGTTATACATGCAGAAGACTGGGCCATTTTGCCAGAAACTGCCCTTATCCAAACGGACAAAATGGAAATAGATCAGAGGTGCAGTCTACGGAGAATAATTCACTACATGTTAGTGGTGCTAGTCAATTTATTTCCAAGGGTCATATCAACCGTAGTTCGTATCTTCGTGCATGTTTAGGAAACAAGATCTGTGATTGTCTTCTGGACACAGGCAGTGATGTGTGTCTCATACCAGAGTCATAAGTGGATCCGTCCTGCATTATGGAAACCAAACGTGGATTGAAGGCCGCAAATGGAACGCCTATAACAACACTTGGTGAGATCACTATGACCATGGCAATTGAAGACATCGAGACAGGTTATTGGGCTAGTTTCTAAGCATGTCTCAGAGCCCATGCTCAGAATTGATTGGTTGCTATTTGGGATTTTCGTAAGTCGACGATTTGGATCAGCGGGAAACCAGTTTTGCTGCATGGCCGATTGGACAAAGAGTCATGGTGCCATAGAGTTGTTCTGCAGCAGGACGTTATGGTGCCTGCCAGGTCCAAAGTCGACGTACCAACACAGGTGGTGTTTCAAAAACTTCCACTGTCAGCAGATGATGGTTTGTGGGGTACAGAGCCTAGCAATATAAAGCCAAGTTTGCATGTATCGCAAACGTTGATTCCCCGTGATAGATGGACAGATCTTCCTGTTGGAGTGATGAATGTCTCAGAGCAACCTATAACTCTGAAGTCCGGAATTACAGTGGCTGATTTGCAACCTCTGGAAATTGTGAACGACGAAACATCATCCGCCAGTATTGCACAGGACTGTGAACAAACAGTACCTAAGCGTGTTGATGATGCAGGCGATAAAGTTCCAGAATCCATAGAGAAGTTGGTTGATGACGTGGATGACTGTCTACCGGAAAGTGCTTATATAGCTTTACGTGAGATACTGAAAGATCATATAGGTGTATTCAGTCAGTCTGAATATGATCTCGGGAGAACCGACATTATTACTCATCAGATAGAGACGGGAGACTCACGCGCATTCCGTCAACCTCTTTGGCGCTATCTTCCAGCTCACGTTGAAGCGATTTCCAAGCATGTTGATAGTATGCTGAATCAAGACATTATTGAACCTGCAGCCAGTCCATGGGCCAGTAATGCTGTACTCGTGAAAAAGACGGATGGGTCACTTCGGTGTTGCATTGACTATAGGCAGCTAAACTCGGCAAGCCGAAAGGACGCCTACCCTTTACCTTGCCTTGATACATGTCTTGACGCTATGTCTTCTGCATCGTGGTTCTCAACATTTGATTTGAGACAGAGTTATCACCAAGTGATGACAGAACCTAAAGACAGAGACAAGACAGCATTCATATGTCACAGGGGCATGTATCGTTATCGGATGATGCCGTTTGGTCTTTCCAATGCGGGCACGACTTTTCAAAGGATGATGGACATAGTGTTGTCTGGCCTACATTTGGACGTTTGCCTAGTTTATCTGGATGACATAATAATTTTCTCAAAGATGATCGAAGAGCATTTGGAAAGACTTGTAACAGTACTCGACAGGCTTAAGTCTGCTGGTCTGAAGCTGAAACCAGAAAAATGTTCTCTGTTCAGACGTCCAGTATCCTTTCTCGGTCATGTGCTTTTGCAGGGAACTATAGCGACTGATCCAGCGAAAACCAAGGCTGTATCTGAGTGGCCAACACTCGCATCATACTATCGTCGTTTCGTTAAGGGATTCGCAGATATCGCAGCTCCCTTGCATGCATTGACGAAGAAAAGTCAGATTTTCAGTTGGCCAGAAGAAGCTCAGACTGCTTTTGAAAGATTGAAGGAAGCACTGACTTCGTCACCAGTTCTTGCTATGCCAAATGATATTGGAGAGATGATCATAGATACCGATGCTTCCGATAGAAATATTGGCTGCGTTTTGAGCCAAATTCAGGATGGAGTTGAGAAAGTTATAGTATACGCAAGCAGATCATTAGACAAAAGAGAATCCAATTACTGTGTAACAATGAAAGAGTTGTTAGCAGTTGTGTACTTTGTGAAGTATTTCAGGAAATTCAGAGTCAGAACTGATCATGCAGCATTGACTTGGCTACGTCGCACTCCAGAGTCCATTGGTCAACAAGCTAGGTGGTTAGAAATTCTGGAAGAGTTCGATTATTTTGTGAAACATCGACCGGGAGTCAAACATGGAAACGCTGACGCTCTCTCGCGTAGACCATGGAATGTAAAATCCTGCGTTTGTCAACAGAAATCTGACGTCATGTCAGTCAGTGACATGAACAGTGAACAACCGGTAGCAAGCACCTTTTCGGCAGGGCCGGCCGATCTCTTTGCTCCGGCCGTCACTGAAGTCGAAATTGGAATTGAGGATAATGGCGTATCAGTTCGTCAAGTGAACGAACATGAAGAGATATCTCAAAAGTCAGGATGGTTTGGAGATGATCAGCGCGTCGCATAGGGCGATGACTCAGACATCTCTTATATCATGAACCTGTTAGAACAAAGCGTTGAAAAACCACCGTGGGAAGCTGTAACCTTACAGTCTCATGATGTGAAAGTATTGTGAACCAGTGGCCTAGATTACAGATTAGAAACGGTATTCTGTGTCATCGCTATGAGTCGGTAGATGGATTGTCGGTCGAGTGGCAAGTAGTATTACCAACTAACTTGCGACGACAATTCTTGACCGCAATTCATACCGGAATGTCTGCTGGGCATTTGGCCAGACGCAGAACAGCTGCAGCTATTCAGTATCGAGCTTACTGGCCCACATGGTCGGATTTAGATAATTATTTGAAGAGTTGCATTCCGTGCGCGCGTTATCATAGAACGGCAATTCCAAGGCATGCTGCGTTGCAACCAATTTTAGTTGGCGAAGTGTGAGAGAAAGTTTCGATAGACATAACTGGTCCTCATCCCCCGTCGGCGCCGTCAAACAAGTACATTTTGACGCTCGTCGATCATTTCTCAAGGCCATTCCGTTGAGAAACCATAAGGCTCCAGTTGTACCTACAGCACTTATGCTTCACGTCTTCTTGAAATACGGAGCTCCTCAACAATTGTTAAGTGATCGTGCTGCAGAATTCGACTCGGAGTTGTTTACGGAATTAATGTCATGGATGAAGATAGACAAACTTCATACAACTGTCTTCAAACCATCTACTAAAGCAGTAGTAGAAAGATTCTATAAAACGCTGTACTCGATGTTGGCAAAATCTGTCTGAGAATCACAACGCGACTGGGACGAAAAGGTACCTCTCGTTCTTGCTGCATATCGGGCAACGCCACACAGTTCAACTGGATTCTCACCAAACAGACTGTTTCTTGGTCATGAGGTCAGGATGCCGATAGACCTGGTCATGGGATTTCCGATTGACAAAGGTGCTGCATCAACGAAGATCAATGAATATATAGCCGAAATTGAGCGTAAGTCGTCAAGTGCGTATAGATTAGCACGTGAACACCTGCGTGCGAATGCCGAAAGAAGGAAAACAGCGTATGACATACGGTGTAAAGGAACTCGTTTCTCTGTAGAAGAATGGGTCTGGTATTGGTATCCAAGACGGTACCGTTCGAAATCTATCAAGTGGCAGCAGTGCTATACTGGACCATATTTGATAGTTCGCCTGATTGAACCTGTCAACTGCGTACTTCAACATTCCTCGAAGTCGAGACCTTTCGTTGTACATTTTGAAAAGTTAAAGAAATGTTATGCTCCAATGCCTGTCTCCTGGTTGCAAGAGGAAAGAACTCCTCTGGTTGAAATAGTGTTCCGAGACTACATAAAAACTTGCGCGTCATCCCAGAAAAATGGCAGATAACATGTCTCTTAATAGTGACTCGGACTACGACTTTCACAATACGAACACTCGTAAATCACAAAGAAAAACTCGGTCGCCCAATTATTTGTGTGATTGCACCCGCTTCTGAATTTTCGATTTATGGCGGTATGTGTATGTAAGAAGTTTGATTGTTACTATGTTCATTATTAGTTGTTGCATATTGATTCCGAAGATGCCGAACCGTAAACCTTCGGATGTTGTTTTCTATCCTTGTTGCCCCGTTGCTGTACTGCATGATGGTTTGTCTCGCCATAGTCACACATCAGGTTGCAGTGGTCTAGTGGTAACACGCTTGCCTGCGACGCGAGAGGACCCAGGTTCGCATCGCGCTGTGGGCAAAAGTTTGTGTTTTCACGAAAATCACTGCGATACGCAGCTTTGGGCACGGGCTGCACACTGACTGCAGTGCCTAGGTCGACTCAGCC
>Ga0209568_1001041_pt1 | contig 10342 bp, 8 predicted proteins | sample WorMetOlspDAHAB2_FD_187406 | JGI IMG/M metagenome (GOLD analysis project Ga0209568, IMG submission 187406) | Marine gutless worms symbiont microbial communities from Max Planck institute for Marine Microbiology, Germany - Olavius sp. DAHAB.2... ...
TCTACATCTACAAGTAACGCAATCTGTAGCCTTTTGCATCAATTTCTGTCAACAGTTCGAGGTTTACCAGAGTGCAGGTTACGCTAAGTCCCAAGCAGGCAACAATTAATCCCTATCCCCTATTTGGGTAAATGCAATACTGAAAATCTGATCAGGCAAAGATGCAGTCAAGAGCAAGATCCACTGGTTTTAAGAGATGCTGCTTGTCCACAAACGGGGTAAATGTCTGTTGCAGATACCACATTCCAATGACTTGTCAACCATGATAATTTGATGGAGTGTTACGTCATCCTAAAATCAACACAGCATCAATTGCATGAATGAATCAGCACGGGGTCTATGTATGCATGCTTCATAAAATGGACCACGTTGTTGGTGTATTGTCTAGCTATATAGTATGAAACAATGCAGAACGGTATATGTACATTGCATGCAAGTTTTTTCAGATTTCAAAACTGGAAAAAATTGCAGTTGAACGTTGTACTGTGTATTGCATACACTGTAGTTGACACTGGCGTTACGGCAGACTCCCGACTTCTCGGCGGAGGCGAGACAGGCACCTGATAGTTTGATGATGCCTGCCGTGGGGACATAGACTCTCGATTCCTCAGTGGTAGGGGTGGTGTTGGAGGTTTTGGCACATTTGATGCCTGTTCCTCACCCGATGAGGTATCCTCAAGGTTGTATTTGCTGCACACCACATAACAAGAAAGAATTTGATTCGCAACATCGACAATAGCATCTAAATCATTGAGTGTATCTAGACCAATAATGCAGTAATGCCGGTAACACCGAATTCGGTCTGGGACCACTGCAGCAGCACGTCGTCGTCTCTAGTGTCAAACGCCGCTGATATATCGAGACCGACCAACATCGTGGCCGTCTTGTTGTCAGCGTGTATACACTGTCCATGACATGCAGCAGCATCGCAGTTCTACAGATAGGCCAGTTCACGGCATTTAGTAGTGACTGTTTCATATGCTGTAGCTCATTTACAGTTTTCACTCTTCTTCATGAGCCTGTGTGAGTGCATTTGTCGCCTCCAGAAACCGTATATCCGTGTAGGCGCCGCTGTCATAACGACGTATACACGTTGTCATCTGCGCATCGTTATTCAGTTTTCGCGGCGAATTTGCATCCCAGGGTCCAAACGGCTCTCCTCCATCTTGCAGTCGACTCGTTCTTTACGGATGGATGATGAACGAAAATTCGTTATGGTTCTCGTCAGTCTTGTCATCCATGACCCAGTGTTTAAATTGCTACTTGCTAGTGATCTAAAACAGTGACAGATGAAACAGAAAGCTGCATCAGAACTGACACTGTACTCCAGTCACGGAGACGTATCCTGTCGTTCGTACCATGACTTCTGGAAGCGTCAGTTTCGTGGTCCACTTGGTGGATATTCTTTAACGTTTGGCCTAATTGGTCCGTGTCTAATAATTTCGTCTCTGACGACCATAACGACCACTGCCCCGCCTTTATCTGCGCTTTTTATGATAATATTAGGGTTCTCTATCAGTTTTCTGATGGCTGTGGCCTTGAAACGAGCGATGTTAGGGCGCAAACCTGGTAGGCGTATTAGTGGCCCAACCGCACAGTTGGAAGTGCGCACAGTATATTATTTTTAACAAGTGAAGCAGTATAATCCGATATATTGGTAATAATTCTGCGTGTTTGTGCAGATTGTCGATGTGCAGGCAGTTCCCATGTTGATTTGGGAATAACAAGGTTTCTGTGTGTCGTCCTGGAAATTATTGTGCAGTTTGAATGTTTGGTGCTACGTATATTGCGTTTTTTTGCATTCACTTATACGATTATAGGGAATATAACAGGTGGACGGGATGAAGGTGAGACCTTTATCTAAGATGGACACCGAGCCGCATCTAATTCGCATGTCGAAAGGTTAACAGTAAAATCGGACAGTTAAAAAATTTTGCTTTGCAGTGCTGCTTTTTTGTCTGGCTTTAAAAAACGGAATCAGAAGGCTGAGCGTAGCCGTGGCCGTTTCTACAGAATAGTGAATACCGGCGTTGTCTTGGCCAATTGGTCTCTGAAGATATCGGCTGCCGAATTGTTCAGAAAATCGATATTGTCTGTTTCTGTCTGAGGTAGTGTGTCCAATGGTGGCACCCTTATGAACAGCCGTTTTTGTCAATCCTTTGTGCCCAGTCATGCGGGAAGCGGATCTGGCTGATCGCGAAGCAGGGAAGCTGGGCTTCAGCCCACAACATGATAGATGATACCACGTGAAGCAGGCATCACACACTACACTGGCATTTTCATCCAGGCGGTAGTGACACTGTGCGTTTTCTTTTTCAGCTGGTCGCTTACTGAATGTTACAGTTTTCTTTTGGCGCACATTACCTCTGCCCCGCACTCTCTTCAGCGTTACTCCCTCTGCACGTTGTACACTGCTATCAGGTAGTTGAGCAGTTTCTGTCGTGTCTTGGCTCTGGTTATCACCAACGGCTGGTGTTGTCTCGAAGACATCACGCGACGGATAGCCGGCAGTGGGAAGTACTGCATCATCTGCTTGCTCGGACTGGTCGTCACCAGCGGCTGCTGTTGTCTCCAAGACATCATGCGACGGATGTAGCTGTACGTCAACACCATCGTCCCAGTTTTGTACAGTGGATTCCAACAAGCGTAGCCGCTGTACGGCTTGTTGGTCTCCACACGCCGTTATGAACTCCGTCAGTCTTGTGACGGTAGCTCTGATGCGTCGAAATGTTGGCGCTGGTTGCCTGACAACTGCCACATACTGACGACCAGGTTGCAGAATGTTACACCGCTCTTTCGTCCAGCCTTTAAAGACTAATTGGTCCAATGGAATCATTCCTTCCTGTCAACACTTTACCATGTGTCGGCATGAGAGGAGCTGCTGCCGGTAGAACGTGCACGAGCAGGTAATGGGAGTTACAGTCGCCACATGATGAACGCGGTTGGCGTCCGTCACCCGATATCGTTTCCAGTAGTCCCACCAAGTTCTCAGCATCTGTCCGACTTCTTGCTCCATGTCCTTTGACTGATAAAACAAATATAACAATACTGCATTTGGATATGAGCAGATAGCCTACAACAATTCAAATCAATTCATATTTACTTCATTAGCCAGATAGTCAATGACAGTATTGCAAACGTTGTTGTAACAAATTGTGTCAATCGCATTGAACATCGGAAAAACATACCCTTTTGTTTAAAGTTCTTTAGGTCTGACAATGTCCATGCTTTGCCGAATTTCTGTTGTGCCGTATGGAGTAAACCGGAGTTCGTTGGTTCGCACTGAATGTAATCGGTAATAGTTTCCGTCAATTTGCAGTTTTTCGGGTAGTGAGCGTATAATTCTCCATTCAATGGATGGTTGTGGTTTGCAGTACATTTGTTAGTTAACTTCAAACGCCATTCCTCTGTGTGTATGATACCGTAAAATGTGCTTCACATCCACTTGGCATATAGCTGCAAATGAAAATTATGCAGTTAAACACTACTTGTGTCATAGCACTTTATGCATAGCGGCGTGGCTCAGTGGTAAGGGCGTCGGTCTCTGACTGGCGGACTTTCCCTGATATGCGCCTGATCTATGGTTGACGTGTGACCACTTCGTGGGTAAGGCGTCCGCTATGGGTCAACCAACCAGGCCAACTCAGCCTCCTACCCTCAGTGGGACGGGGAATGAGTAGTATATCGGTTGGCTAGATGGAAGAAACTGTCAGCAGCAGTTTCGCCCTCTAGCGAATACTTATACGAAGGAAAGGCAGATGTGGTGTATTTGCAGGTAACTCTGTGTGATCCACATCTGAGCGCGTAGTGGTCGAGATACTGACAATAGGCGCTATACAAGTCCACTTCCTTTCCTTTCCTATATGTTATAGCAGTAAGCGACAACATGAAAAATTCTGTGTTATGTAACGCCGACTCATTATCTTGTCACCGGTGTGGCCCTAAATTTTATAGTAAATGATCACCGTTGCATAATATTCAACGTAATTAATAATGAATACATACTGTTACAAAATCGCCACGTCAGCCTAACCCTAACTCTACTACTATCAATACCTGTTCTATGGGCAAGGTGCTAAATTCCAGACTATAATAATAACATTGACTATAAAAATTATCTGATACAAACATTACCTCTGACATTTATGCAGTCCTGTTGATTTGCTGTTGAATTCGCCATAATGGCAACAGACAAACACGGCTCTGGTATACTTGATGGAATCAGGTATCATTGTCTGGCCAAGGCGTTCTCGCCGACGATTTATAGTCAACACCAGATCGCTTCATTCCAGCCTATGTGCTGTGGCTGTACGCTTTTCAAAGTTCTTAAAATCATTCTCATACTCGGCCCAATTGGCCCATGAACTTTCTTTAAACTTTAAAAATTCTCGCTCTAAGATATCAACACTACTTTCCGCCGCCATGTTTCAACCATAGATGTTCAAGTAAACCGGGTTAGTGTGCAGCCAGGTGTTGGTGTACTTTGTGGTGTCTCCGCTCATCTCCACAAACTGAGGCTGTAATGCATGACCTCTTGATCCGACAGATAGCATTGTTCCTGCCAGTTTCTCGGCTGCTGATAGACTGAGCCAATTACACGCTGCATGCCGTCAATAATGAGGATTCTGGACTATCCAGACAGTAATTTGCAAACGAGTTGAAATGTCGCAGCCATTTTATGAATAGGCTACAGTCTGTCGCTGAATGCACCAATTGAATGGTATGCTGACTGGCAATCTGGCAAGAGGTCGTTACGACAATAACTGTTTGGACACGAAACGTTCCAGAGTTCACATTTTATTTGTATTTACCTTGTTTTCATATTGTCGTTTTTAAAATGTGAACGGCATTGAAATGGCCTTTTATATGCCAGTGTGCGGTTAAGAAACTGCTCACTCATACATACAAACATACATACACACAACACATCGTAACCCAACATTAAGTAACTGAGTGGAGCCACCTGGCACAGTTTGGGCCATTTCAGAGTCGGTGAAAAACGAAGAAATATTAATATGTAATGTGCAGTGCATGGTACACATTTGGATACTGCATCAGCACGTAACGTTCCTGTGTCGTCAGGTGTGACCTCGAAGGGTAGACTGCTGCTGGCAGACGTGTCGCGTTGGGATTCATCGGTCATAGATCAAGTGGTGGCCGAGGCGTGCTTTTTCATTCGTTGAGGCAAACATGTTGTCCCAGTGTCACTCTTTAAAAGATATCGAACGTAATGAGGCTAACAAAACGAACGTTGCAAAATGACAGGAGGCCTGCTGTGTTCTCGAACGCTGCGTGAGTCGTGTTTAGTCCTTTGTCAGTTTGTCAATCCCAGCCTTCAGTTTAAAAGCTGGGCCCAGCTTTATGCCAAAGTGAGTGATATGAGTGAGTAGAGTTTAACGCCCCACTCGACACAATATAGGTCATTTCGGAGGCGAAGAGAGTGATCATGACATCGGTCTCCTGCGCAAGTACAAGAAACACACACGTCTGCCCATCACTATGTATCGACGAAAACTCGCAGCACAGTTTAAATATATTAGTGGGCCAACACTACTTATTGAGTAATACAATCAATAATATGCAATCATTGTCTTATGATATAATAAGTATTATGTTGGATTTATGTTAGATAGTTGTTGATTTTTTCTTGTTTTCGGTTTTTGCTTTTAGCACTGAAAAGGCCTATTGTCTGCCGTTAAGACATAAAACTATTCGTTGGCTTACTTCATCAATCCACCTTGCCTCGAACTAAGCTGCAAATGAACTCGAGCTTGGCCGCTTGAACGTTTTCGACCAGTTGCTTATATACTGCTGACTTCGGTTTTGGTGGACGTCTCTCTGACAGCTACATGATTCAACACTGAGTCTCGTACTGGCACTTCTGCAGCCAGTGCAGCAACGTTCCGAAAACTGGATGCGGCATACCAAAGCGGCTGTTGAGGCTGTTGTGGTAACCCTCAGCCAGATTCGTGGTTCACGGACCACGGTGGTCGTAATGGGTCAGCCCGCCCGCGTCCTAGCCTATCTAATGTCGCGTTATGTGTCAGAAGGTAGGTTTCCTTTTGTTGACTGGGTTGCCCACATTTTTGCTGCCAGTTCATGAGAGTTCTCAGTGACGGGTGTGGAACTGTGAAACGGGTATTGAGGCTGCTGTGAAACCCTTCGGCCATGATTGTCGTACGACAGCCGAGGTGGTCAAAATGGGTCCTCTGTTGCGGTACTAAATCTGAAAGTGATTTTTTGCGAGTCTGTGATTTACAACCGTTTGATGCCACCGACAATACATAGCGACTTCACTTGTCGGAGACTTTTATTAGTATACTTGTATTACACGATTTTGCTCGTTCCCTCTTGCTGTACGGTCACAGTGTCGTATGCGAGAAATGTAACTTATCTAGTGATGCTTTATGTTCGAATTGTTGGTATTATTCGATAATTTCGTTGATGTTTTTTCTGGTGTTGATAATACCTTTGCTGATGAGGGTTTGCGTTTGGTTTTGGCATTATGGTTTTGCTTACAAGCCCTACTGAAAGTCGATTACACATGGTAACTGTGCACTAAATAGCCTATAATGTGCTGATGTGCCGTTAAGCAACTACTCACTCAACTGTGGACAGATGGACCTCAGTTGAGCCAAAAGTAACGTCATTTACGTTAGATGAAATGAGCTGCTGTTGCTGCTACTGTGGCTCTATTGGTATGGTGACGATGTTGTGTTTGTGGTGTTTTTAGGAGCAGCGTGGTATTCCGGCAAAGAAGCCTCAAGCCGACTATTTCCTGTGACCAAACGATATGCAGTTTCGTGCTAGAAATTTATTTGACTCTGGAAGCGAAGTGAATGAACTGAACGTTGTATAGGTAGTCGCCGTTGACGGTTACATTACATGTATTTTTTATGAATGCATAGTCAACTCTGTTGCGTCTGTTCGACCAACTCTTCTGTTTTATTATAGAACTTGCATGTTTAGCCTTTTCCAGGCTCGGGCCTTGGGAACTGTTAACTGTCTGATGTGTCATATAGGCGTAGGGTTGTGCAAAAATCATTGCGACTCGTCTAAAACAACTCGCCAACTTTGACGCGCTCTGTATAGCTTGACTTGATGAAACATTATTTTGATTCTGTCTGTACGAAAAGTTGTCGAAATAAGTGTCAAGTGTCAAGTTTTACTGGTCGAAGCTGTGTGCTTATGGTGCGTGCCAGAGCTGGCGCACTTTTAGACGCGGTGTGAAAATCTGCAGAATCTTGGTGAATTGTCGAAAGGAAGTGTTGTACATGTATAAGCTGATGCACAGCACAGTTCGATACCGGTTCTTGTTGTTATACCAACAGTCAGTCGGCGTTTCACTGTTAGTGCTAACACGTCGTCCGACTGTTATGTTGTACACCACACACACACTCGCACACTATTTCTTGCGATTCTGCAGTCTCACTATAGTTCCGTGCAGCGTTCTTGTCACGTTTCCGACTGTCACGCTTGTCTGGGAATTGCGATATGTCTCTTGTTGTCGAACAAAATACAGTACTACGCACTTTGCTTTCGTTTTCTGTTTGTACACGTTGCACAGAGTTACACGACGGTATAGCATTAAATCAGGTTTTTCGTAGACCGTCTATGGGATCTTCCTTAGTACAACCATGTGGATTGGTCGCGGTGTCTGCCGTCTGTCTGTCCCATGACTGCCTGCGCCTAAGTCTAGAAGGAATGGCGGAAAGGTTTCCTGTTTCGTGTGTGACTAGAGTAGCCTACCCATTTAGGCCCTAAAGTTTAGGGTCACCAGACTGATTAGGGCCGGTTACATGAACTTAAGTGACATTACGTCATCTTGAGCGTCATTTTGTGTGCCTTTCTCGAATGAAATAAGAAAAACATCAACTAAAGTCAAATTCAGTTCGTAGGTCTATAAACGCATGTGTTACGTAAAAGTGTCACTTAAATTCAGTGACGTTCATATTCATGCAACTGGCTATTAATACCTTGACGGAAAATCTATCTCATATCTTGCGACTGATTAAACATACTTTGACGACTAATGGGCACCCACGCAATACACAGGTGCAGTAGCCTCAAAGGTCAATAGTAAAAGTCACAGATAGTCATTTCTGTGACGCATGAGCCTAAAGCCCAAATTCGATCCACTTCTTACGTCAAGACACGACGTGTCGTGCATGTCGCTATCCGCTTGTTCCAACGTTGCGGACGACGAAGAAGCAGTAGTGCTTGCGTGTACAAGTTTAGTCTTTTGTGCTCTGGATTTGCATCCATCTCAGGAACAACTGGAAAAAGTGAGATGGACGTGTGCCCCTGAACACGTGTCGTGCAAGTCGCACTTGTGACGAGCGTGTCGCACCGTGCTGTGCGACAAACGTGACACAGCAAGTCACGACTTTTTTTGTGCCAAAATGATGGGTTAGACGTGTCACGACGTGACAACAAGTGGAATTTGGGATTAAGACTCGACAGCGAAAAAGTGCAGGAAGCCCATAATTGGCAAAAAGGTTACGCATATTATATATGACCAGCGGATGACTAACAGGAAGCCGTGATAATAACGTTAAAAGCATGAAAGGCCATGAGGTTAATTGGCGCCAAAACAAGATAAATGATACATATAATACAGCATAAACAACGAAATAAAAATAAGCTATTAATACAGTGGTTTTATTGCAACGTGTTTGGTTTGTCGTAAACAGTGTAGGAACCAATAGTTAACCACACTACAGGATGGTCCAAAAACGGATAGGCCGACCCAATTTTATTTTTGGGATAACTTCGGTAATTCAGCACCGATTTTAACCATTCTTTCGCTGTTACAAGCATAAATTTATGTCGCGTAAATGTGAAGTTCTCTCACTCACCACACCTTTATTGTGTGACCATTTGTCGTCTCTCGATAGTACTAAAATGATGTGCGGCTGCTCAAGCCAAATTGCAATGCTCGATGAATCCGCCGTCATTCTTGATAACAGCTTCAAGATGTCGACGCCATTCAAAAACACAGCGTTTCATTGAAAGTATCAATGGATGGCGTCGACGTCTTGAAGCTGTTATCAACAATGGCGATATTAGCAGTAGTGTTTGTTTTCCAAGGTAATGTGGACACACAATAAAGATGTGGTGGGTGGAAGAACTTCACGTTTACGCGCCAGAAATTTCTGCTTGTAACAGTGAAATAATGGTTAAAAACGGTGCTGATTCTGATTACCGAAGTTATCCCAAAAATAAAACTGGGTATCCGTTTTTGGACCACCCTGTATTTAAATACTATTACCAATAGTCAGGAATTTGTTCTATTTAAATAGTATTTAAATACTGTTGATTATATAAATAGTAACAACACTGGTCGTAAACGACGTTAGCTGCAACTGGACTACAAAACATGACGGTGACAGCTATTGTGGACAGAATGGCGTTGCCGTCTCCCCATGCATATTATTTTCTCAAGTTAATGACGCATGATGCAAGTTGATTGTTTTCAAATACGTTGTGTTTGCGTTGCCATGGCACAGACGTCGTAGCAGGAGGCAAAAGACATCTGGAAAATAAGAAACATCAAAACTATATTTTACAGAAAACATTCAGACGAATAGGTATGTGTAATTGGCGGTCTTTTGTCAGTTTTAGTCCAGTGAAAGTTCACACCAACAGTTTTTTGATCAATGTCTAAAAAACAGTTCGAATTTTGCATGGCCCTACTTGCAGTCTGGTAACAGTGAGGGGAGAGTCACTGTGTTATACAATTTCAGGTTAATGATCGTCTGGACGGCGAGCTTTTTTATTGCAACGTTTATGGCGAGGATTCTGTTCTGAAATGTCTGCAAGTGACTAATATTCAAATTAAGCGGCTATCGTTCAACTATAAATTTGTCGGGGTTTTCCGCATAAATGCTCGAATTCCTGCGTGCGAAGTGTCAAACTACATCTAAGAGACGGACAGACGAACGGACGGATCGTCCGTCCGAATCTTAGATGGAGTTTGACACGAAACGTTGTAGACTGCTTACTGTAAGCTACTATACATGTACATTAGAAACCCCGAATTGAATGCTAGAAAACTGTTTTCTACTCAAACAAAATGATCAGGCTAGGGTATAGCAAGCATATATATATAGGCTCGCCTAAGCGTATCCAGGAACGGGGAGCGTTTATAAATTAACGAACGCTCGTAAATTTGTAACTGATTGTGAAGTTAGGGCTCGATCATGCAACGTTTTCAGTTACTGTATTGATTTTGTCATTATCAGGTACGTACGCAGGAATTGACGGAGGGGGTGTTGTGTAGACGAGGCGCTGCAGGGGCGGATAAAGGAATTTGCGTTAGGAGGGTGTCCTCTCCCCCTTC
>Ga0209568_1001042_pt1 | contig 10341 bp, 4 predicted proteins | sample WorMetOlspDAHAB2_FD_187406 | JGI IMG/M metagenome (GOLD analysis project Ga0209568, IMG submission 187406) | Marine gutless worms symbiont microbial communities from Max Planck institute for Marine Microbiology, Germany - Olavius sp. DAHAB.2... ...
GGATATGTAAGGACAGCTGTCAGCTAAATTTTTTTTTGATTCAACAAACGTTGACGACACCACTGATCACTGCTTTGGAATTCCAGTCGAAGCATAGCCAAGCATCACTTTCTTCAGTTCACCAATCGCTGCAGCAGGATTCAGACCCTGACAATGCAACAGTTCAATGCATCAAACACACATGGGCGAACACACTTGTCTTTTTTATTTAACTAGAAATAAAATACGAAATAAGGGAATTAGAAACAGGACAGGCATGGAAACGGTGTATTCCTGATAAAAACAAGACTTCACGGGTAAGCCAGATACAGAGTAACAAGGAAAGCAGTAATGTGGCTTCCAGGAGGTGGAAAAGAAATCCTGGAAGACCCACAAAGTCATAGAGTAACATGTTACAGAGGCGCCATCTTCTTTGCTCTGTTAACACATCATGCCTGCACAGACTGCACATATCAACCGCACCAGTCCTTAACTGTATAGTGTTGGGCACTGGAGATAACTGCTCGTTTCAACATAGGTGACAAAGGTATGGATGACACATCTTACTGAAATTCCACTTTCCAAACATAATAGAACAGAATTCCATCATCGTCAGTTGTTACTATCACCAGTTCCAGTTTCCATCTATAAGACTGATTTTTTATGGCCCATTCAACGACTTTTCCATCCGAACAAAGTAACTTAAGGTGTCAAAAAGTTTTCAGTAGAAATGAAATGCTGTCTGCAACTCATATATCTAAGAATACAGCAATAAAATTGGCGTTAGCGAAAAGTAACACTCCTGAGCACACAATCTTAGTACTATGTCAAAAGTGATTGATGAAACTCCAGTAAATTTGACTACACAGTTTTTCTCTTGTTTTTGTCAAACAGGGAAACTCATTTTCAGCAAATAAATATTAGTCGCTGTTGTCATCGCTACATAAAAAAACATGTTCAATGTCGACTGACAATCATTAAATAACAATTCTGAAATTCCACAGATGCGAATACCTTCGGGCAAGTTTTGGTGCAGTTCATGATCGTGTGACATCGATACATCGACCACTCGTCGCGCAGCTGTGCCAAGCGCTCCTCACGGAAGTCATCGCGCGAGTCCATGATCCATCTAATCAGCAAACAATCGCAACAACAAACTCATTTTCAAACCGAGTGATGTCGTCCAACTTTCCCTCACTCTCGGTGGTCTTCGGGTCTGTACTGGATCATACCGGTAATGTAAATTGGGTAGCACCACAGATCAACAGACAGAACTTGTAACATCCACTTTAACAATATATCACTTGCTCTCGCCAATACACACAAACATCATTGTGGTTACAGGTTAAGCACTGGGCCTACTGAATGCCTCAGCTTGTGACAGCTGACCGATCAGTTACCTCCCCAATAACCAACAACATCTATCACACACAGAATTCATTTCTGGTGCCAAGCTGTGCAGCTGTTCTCAAAAACAGCTAAAACAGCACTGTTGTGTGTGTAAAATGTCATTAATAGTTCACTGATCACTCAACTGAGCGAGGCTGAGCTTAACAGCGTATTATAAAGTGTCGACTATCATTACACCAGAACTCCAAAACTAATTATCTGGACTTTCAACTTTCCAGCGAAAACAAAGTTGGTTGGAAAACGTGCGAGTGCACTGAAACATCATGCTTATGACACTTGCGTTACACTTGACCATATATGTCGTCCAACTAATACTAATAAGAGTTTCAATCTAATAACTGTTAATTCATGCAACTGCCTAACCAGCAATCATGACAAACTACACAGTCAATCTGAAATCAAATGAAACGTCTTGATAAATAGCAAAAAAGTTTAAGGTCTACCACTTGAGTGAAATGACTGTTACAAACCTGTATGCCTGCATAATCACTGCTGGGCCAAGATACTTGTCACCATTCCACCAGTAACTCGGACAAGAGGTAGTGCAACACGCACAAAGAATGCAGTCAACCATGTAGTCCTACAAAACACAACACAACACGCATCATCAAGAGCGACTGTTTACGCACACCATCACTCTGTGTTAACTTCTGACCAGTTACAGTAGTTGATATAGCACATGATGTCAAATCGAGACATACAGAGTTTTCAAGCACATATATCTCACACAATACTTCAAGAAAACCTACCAATATAGACGCATGAACAATTCTTGTTACAAAACAAAAACTCCTATTTATCAGATGCCAGTGAAAAGCACTTCTTTATGACACAAAACATAAACATTAAGCTGTACAACAGATCAATGCTGCACAATGTTAAATTGTAATAAAATTATTACGTCGTAAGTTTTTCCTAAGTCTGTACTACGTTCATTTTATATGCCATCCATCCTACATTTCTCCTTAGCTCTTCCTAAGATTCTTTGTAAATCGGGCCCCAGTCAGCAGTTTAAAATATTACCAATAAACTTTAACCCTTACGTGGGCAGTGAGAGAGAGACAAGCACTGAGCATATGAGCTGTGGTACAGTAGTCAAGGGTGGGAATGGCACTGAACCATTGGCGGACTCAACATACCATCAAATCTATTCATCACTGTACCAAATACAACTGTACCAATGTGACAGCCCACCCATCAACGAACAGTATATACGAACTCCACGAATACAACATGGCACTAAATTACCTCTTTTCTGCTGATGTGCCGTTAAACAACTGCTCACTCACAAATATAACAGCAATATAATCAATCACCACTATGTTGTAAAGGATTAGCATGACTGGACATTAGTCGAATGAAAACAAATTTTACCAGCTTGGCTCGGTCTTCTGGACTTTGCAGATACGACTTCTTCCCGATGTCCTCCTCTTTCTCGTTTTTCTTCTGCAGATACGGCTTTATGTACTTGTACTGCGCATAGAAGTTGTTCATGTCCTAAAAACGTCAGCACAATGAATAAATATCGGAGACTATATAATTATCGAAACATAACTTGTATGAAATGTTTGTTGGTTAGATGGCTGGGATTTAATGGCATTTTCGGCATAATCAGGCTATACAGTGCCTTTAGAAATTATAACTTAATTAAAAGGTTCAGGACTATATCAGCTCCACTGAACATACTGAACAATGGTAAGCAGTTCTTTCGATGTTTTGTTGGAGGCACTACAGAAATGTATTTGGACTGACTGTACTGTTCTTTAACATCCTTGATCCATGGGCTGGTTGCATCTTCTCCACACGTCAATCTTCCACCACTCGTAATGCTCCCCAGTGTTAATGCAGTTCATTTCGGAATAAATCCAACCCATGACTGTCCTATTTTGACTCTGCCCTGGTGTTGTTCCTAGAATTAGATCCTCAGGGTTTCCACTCTTTTACTGACAAAAAAATCCAGGACTTTTCCAGGACCCCATGAAAAATTTTCCAAAACCTTTTCGGAGCCCATGAATGCTTAAATGTTAAAAAAACAATCTTGCAAAAAATTCAGATGATGACAAAATTCATCAGCATTCCACAATGTATTTAATTAAGCAATAGTCAACACAAATTGGGTGCTACACTATTGCATTGCTGCTTGTGTTCCATTTGAACCACTAGGAAAATGATGCATGACTTTCAAGGATATTTTTCCATCATGACTTTCCAGGTCCCGGAATTTTCAAGAAAAAATCCAGGACTTTCCAGGAGGCTTGGGAACCATGGATCCTTCTCCGAGCATGACGACAGTTGATGGTATGACTGAAGAATAATAGCTTCCCTGATTCTCGAATATCTCGCTTTACTCCAGCTTTGTCCAATACCCACTTATTTGTTTTCCTTTCAGTTCAAGAAAGCCTCTATTAGAGTTTTCTGATGCAGTCCTTTCATTTCACAGGCTCTGATTTGCTCATCACTGGCCTTATTCAAAAAGACTGCTTCATGAATGTGCAATTTTGTTCAGCTGGCAACATCTAGTGAGGCCAAGCCAATAAGGTATACCATGTTTATAATCAGTCACCTACTTCAGTGTGTATTTGGAATTATGGAATGAAAGACTGGAATGCAACCAACAACAACAAAATTGTAATCGAGACGCTAAAGTAAAATCAACCAAGTTACAGTGAATAAAATATGAATTCAGCATACCGGGACAATGTCCTTGATGACATACATATGAGGCAGTGGATAGATCTTCGTGTTTCCAGACTCATTAATTTTGCTACAAAACACAATATTACAAACAAAATTCTGTATAACTTGCATCACAACAGTTAATGGGAACAATTATCATCAAGTATTTTATAGTTACAAATGCTGCTTGTAATATTACAAAATCAAAACCAAGAGCTGCTCTGCAGCTAAAATTAACAATTCAAACCAATGAGCAATAAAAGGGCACAAAATAATTATTTACTGCTATTTTCCATTATTTTTTCTAACTCGGTTATGATTTTGCAACAATTAAATGCAACAATTATACTAATACTGAAGCTACTGAAATACAAAAAAATGTATAAATTAAAAGTCATCCTAAAATTTCTGTATTTTATAAAAAAAACAGCATAATCAATATTAACAATAAAACAAATAATTTGCATAGTGCCCACTACATGCAATCGTAACAAAAGTGCAGACAAAACCCGGAATAATAGCTACAAAAACTCAGAAAAATCGGTGCATATTATACACAATAGTATGTCTTCAGACGTTTCGTAAACTTCTGAAACCATATCTTCTGAATGTATTTGTGCAAGAAGGCAGTTTAAAGACGAATGGCCAGACAGCAGAACGCTCATTTTTGGAGTTTCGTTTGGACTTAGGTAACTACAACTATTACTACTGTATGCCACTTTCCACCCAAACGCATGCAGCATTCCGCTGGCTGTAACATGCTGTGTACCACGGCACCGACTCGGCACATTATGCTCCTGCACTTTTGCCATTAACGATCCAACTTCATGGAACAGTCTACCACACACTGTCCAAAATCTGATCAATGAAGCTGTTTTCAGGCATTTTCTAAAGACGTTCCTGTAGCATGGTACTAGCACACTGAGCATATTAGGGAGTTTCCGATGACGTGCTATTCAAATCCTCTCGGGCACAGTCACCTCGACACAGACGTCCAATAAAAGGCAGACCAGAGCTACATCATTCTGCACGAAACGACTTTTGAAATATTGTTAATTAAACGGTTACAAACCAGATGCAGGCCAATGTATTGCCACCATCAACGCTCATAGCACACGACCCGCAGATGCCCTCGCGACACGAGCGTCGAAACGTCAGCGTCGGATCGATCTCGTTCTTGATCTTAATCAGTGCATCAAGCACCATCGGCCCGCAGTCGTTGAGGTCGATGTCGTACGACTGCATGTGCGGCTTGTCTCCTGGCTTGTCGGGATCCTGTCAGAACAATGACTGTAGAAACGAGGCTTAGCGGAAGATTCTCATACAAACGAACTCGTGGTCAGTCAATTCACAGACTGTTCAATCCATGGACAGGATAATCTGCAGACTAATTAATTTGCCGACAACGAAGTTTTAAAAGTCACATTTAGAGTGGTTATCTAAGCCCAATTTTACCTCAACATCTCTGCGAGTTAACTGAGACAGCGCAAATGTCCAACTTCAACCCATTTCCACCAGCATCTCTGAAGTTACGACCTTATAGCACTCTCAGTTTATCATTATTATTAACTAGAGCTTTAAAATTGACATGTTAATTGGCATGTTAATGTGTTAAAAAATTAATGCATTACAAATTTTAATGTTTTATTGAAATAATGCCACATGAAAGGCAAATATGCCGCTATGAGATCGCAGATGTCTTTCAGGACTCCATTCTTCTTCACACACAGATGTGACAGCATGCGTTATGTACTTTGCTGACTACTGTTAGGTTTAGTCCTACTGTTTGAAATGCCTGAAGTTAGTGTAGGCAGGGATCTACAATACCTGTAAAGTGCAACATTTAGACGTCACACTCACACTTCATACAGGATTGGGAAATGTTTGCACTTTAAGAACTGAAATGTGCGTCTTCTCCAGCAGACAACTCGTTAATCTTATACTATTCATCCGTTACCCAAGTAAAAATGACCAAAAGCATCTGTTGCACTTTTACCATTCACACATCTCGATTGCAGGCTGTTAAAAACGTCTACAGTATGTAAAACAAAGGACAAGCGTCTGAATCCTTTTGCTTTGCTTCTGCTATACACTTAGGCCAATCTATCCATTCCACGGCATCGCACCCCAGACATAGGGCTTGCCTCGATCAGCTAAGAAGATGATCCATGATCGTGACGTCATAAACAGCTGATCAGGATCACACAGATCACACAGCGCCGCCTAGAGAATGATAAGATGACAGCTGCCTGTGTGCAACCAGCTGTTGCAGGCGGTCGTGCTAAGCTGCAGTCTCGCTACAGGAGGGGGATGGGGAGGGGTGCGGTCAAGGCGATCCAAAAACGATGGCTATCTATAGACAGTGCTGAGCGGATTGTGAGGCAGTATTGTTACTCTCGTTCACGACCTATATTGTAAGTAATGGGTGCAGGGCGTAGAGCTGTGGGAGTCTGGCGGTGGTCAGTGAGGTAGGGAGGGACTTCAAGCAGATGGTGAAGTTGAATTCTTGACACGGTCACAGACGCTGCCCTATAACCGCTGTATAACTGTGGTAAACAACAGACGGAGACCACCCAGCACTTGACCGGGAAAGACGGCTGGTGGGGGAGGGGGTAGCTCATCCAACCGACCAACTGTGCATACATGGTGTCGGATTACCGTCCCATGGCGTTGACACCTGGAAGTCACCAGGTTTCTACATGGTGGGCGGACCTATAGTGAGCAGCGCACGCTGTGCAGATGTGATCAAGATTAGCTGATTTTTTTATCGTGATCGTAGCGTATTGCTGGCGATCTGATCGCGATCAAAAGCTGATCGAGGCAAGCCCTACCCAGACATCTCGTATTACTTACAACCGCCTTCCGAAATATAGCGATATGAATGAACGGGCACACAAGCGATATGGGTGGTCCCTCACATGCCATCTATACATATGCATTAATAATGCATTAACGAATGACTTCTTAATCCGCAGCGAAAGCCAGTGATTACGCGATTTTAAAAAGTAATCACTCGGAAGTTCTATTATTAACCAGTCCACAAATCATCCAGTCCACAAACTGATCAGACCGTGAATTTACCAAATTAAAACTTGGTTTGTTGGTGAATTGTCCAGATACAGTACCAAGTGCTGTGTGTGTGCTACAACTTTGCCAATATCATGGAGTAAACATATCTCAATACTATCTTTATTCATTAATGCAATTACAGATAGGTTGGCAGTTTGTGTGATTCACTACCACGAATCACATTTTCATTGCGTATGAAGTACGGATCGTATCTTATGTGAAGTTACAGTATCTCAGCATCTCCACAGCAAAGTCAAACCTGGTTTATTAAACTGAATACATCTGTTGCTGTTTATTTTCTTTGTATAAAAAAACCTTCTGTCTGTTACCTTTGTTCATTTGTTGCATTATTCACTGAACATACATAATCACACTTCAAACCCAAATATGCTCCTTAAAGTCAATGAATTTACCAAATCCACCAGTGTCTCAGAAGTGGTGTATGAGTAGGCTCACACAAGTAAGTAAGTAAGTGAATTTGCATAGCACATCGTCCTGAAACCATCCCTAATGCGCTATTTATGTCACAGGCAAAGCGGGCGTCGGTCTATAGTCTGTAGACTCATATACCACCTACTGTCTTAATTAATAGGTACATTTTAAGCACAGTCCGGTTCAGTGACATGCACTAGTTAGTCTTTTGGCAACTATTTAGTTTTACAAATTATACTAGCAACAGAGAGAGTGAGCGAGTTAAAGTGAAACTGACATATCTGTAGATGGTAAACTTCTTCATCCGAGGAGCAGCAGCAGTCGCAGGGGCAGCCGATGCATTGCAACGCACCTACAAAATACGCAACATTAACAGTCTCATTTACTGCCACAAAGCAAAAATGGGAACAAAACTGACGATAAGGTTAAGCATAATGCAAAAGCAGCACTACGCACCATACAGTAGTGTTGGCTAACGACCAGAGCAGACGCAGAAGTAGAATGAACACAGGCATAGGCAAAACTAAAACGATAATTATAGGGTCAGATCGGCGATCTGACTGTAAGGTAGAGAAAAACTGATAGGGTCAGATCGGCACAATTGAAAACCATGAACTGATATGTTAGTTCGGCTTAATTTGTGTTACAGCATTTTAAACCTTCTTTAACACTCTATTTCAGTTTTATGTGACATTTAAAGTAGCATACATGTGCGTAAAAGTTTATATAACGAGCTTCGTCAGAGTAGTAATGTAGACCTATGCCACTTGACTATATGCATATATAATCCCGATATTCTGGCTGTTTAAGCCAGGCAATCCGGCGACATTGGTCTGATACATCGAGAAGAAAGATACATTTACATATCTCAGTCAAAAGTAGTCAGCATTTTCATGACAAATCGATGATCTGGTGGTGCCGATCTGACCTTATCAATTTTTCAATGCTTTACAGTCAGATCGCCGATCTGACCCTAACACTGTGCAAACTAAAATACACATATTCCCGACGACTCGCTGACAAACGACTCATAATAGGCCAGTTGGTGAACTGGTCAATTTGCGGAAATGTTCACCCAAAATGAGACGGAAAATTGGCATTAAGGCAAAGGCAAAGGCATATAACACTTGTAGAGCTTGTAGAGACGTTCTTACCACTGAGCCACGCCGTCAACAAGGGCGCTGAATGTGGTTTTTACATACTTGCAAAATTTCCAGTCCATGGGTAAACCAGTACATGTGAATTGACTGTGTAAGAATTGGTTTGTTGCTGCTCAAACAGTAGTACTCTTATCACAGCAGTTGTTGGGGTTTTTATATGGTGCTTGATTGATTGATTGGAGTTTAATGGCACTTTCAGCACAGTAAGGCTATATCGTGCCTTCAGAAGTTATAGTTTGTGTTTTGGGTTTTATATGGTGCAAAGTATTTCTAACGTCGATAGAACCTGATTCCATCAGGTTATAGAAGACACCACTGACAGTATCTTCATTCCGTTTTTTTCTTCAGCAATACAAGAAGCTCTGACAGAGACTCCACAAACGGAGCCGATCCGGCATTTACTCATGTCAAGGTCATACCTAGACACTACAGTGCAAACAAAGGGCATCGGCCTTTCAGTCTAGATAAAAAACAAATATACGAAGCTTCCCAACTACCTGGCTTAATAAAGCTAAGCTTCTTCTCGGCAAAACAAATTTCATCAACGACATCTTGTGTAATTTATGAATGCAACCGCATAGCTCAATCACAAAATGACGTGACTATGTCCACGTAATTTACGGGTGGTGAACGCACTGCGATGATTAAACGCACTAAGTTCGGAGCACAGACCTATAGAGATATTCTATTCACGTGACAATACCAGTATCGCCAAGGCATCGATAAACCGTAGTATATCGTTGCAGTAAAAAATACCGGGAGACGGCGCAAATATCACAAGTAACGACGACATTGTCCAGCTGATACCAGGGTGGCTTATACCACTCTATCCCGCCTCCGAAATGACCTGTATTGTGTCGAGTGGGGCGTTAAACTCTACTCACTCACTCACTATACCACTCTATAGTTTCTAGGCACAGTGTACGCTGCATGGCTGCAGCCTGCGGTGCCAAAACTAACTTGATGTAGTCACTCGCAGTAAAGCAGTGAGCAATCTTTCATCATTTCATACACATTTTACGCTGTGATCAAGTTGCAATAATTCGGAAGCATCTTATATTTCTAGCAACTCTCCCTGTTTCCTGTATAGTTACAGTTTATAAAAATTAACTACAGTTTCAAATTCAGTCTCGCTACAATAGTCATACAGGCTACTGTTATGTAATATCACTTGGTGCAAATTTTTAGACCCCATAGGTACAATAATGTAAACCGAGCAATGTTCTGTATCATGTACTCACTGTCGATTGGGTACCTTCAAACCGAATTGCGCTGCTTAATTCTGCTCTGCAGTCTGCAACACCTCGTAATGGCCTACCGAATGCCGTCTGTCTATTTATTTATTTATTGAATATGAACGTCGTACATAAGTACACAATAATAAAATGAAGAAAAATAAACAATATATACATTACTGCGAGCATAAAAATTGTACAATAATTTTTATGCTTGCAGTAATGTATAATGTCTAAAACACAATAACCACAAACGAGCAGGCAGGCACCCATGTTTCATGCAATACGCAACAGACTACGCTAGGCCTATAGCTGACTGACGAGCACACACACACACACACACACACACACACACACACACACACACACACGCACGCACG
>Ga0209568_1001043_pt1 | contig 10336 bp, 17 predicted proteins | sample WorMetOlspDAHAB2_FD_187406 | JGI IMG/M metagenome (GOLD analysis project Ga0209568, IMG submission 187406) | Marine gutless worms symbiont microbial communities from Max Planck institute for Marine Microbiology, Germany - Olavius sp. DAHAB.2... ...
CGCTTGAAAGTAGATAAGAACTGGATGAGCGAACGTCCAGCGACAGAGTGTTCCAGACTCGTGCAGCGGCGATCGGGAAAGCGCGGTCGCCGACAGTGGACAGCTTCGACGTCGGGACGGCTAACGTGTCCGACGACCATGACCGTAGTCGCTGTCTCGACGGCAGGTTCTTGATGCTCCGTAGATCAACAGAGAGGTACGCCGGAGCAAGTCCGTGTAGACACCGATACACGAGAACGGCAATCTTGTAGTCGCTTCGCTGCGGCGCCCGCAACCAGTGAAGGTCTCGTAGTAGCGATGAAACGTGATCCTACTTGTTTGCCGAAAAAATGAGCCGCGCACCAGCATCATTCTGGACTGACTGAAGTCTGCTCAGTTCGCGGGTAGACAAACCGGCGAGTGCTGCATTGCCGTAGTCGAGTCGAAACAAAACTAGAGACACAACAAGGGACTGGAGAACCGGGCGTGTGACAGATCGACGAATGGAGCGTATCTGTCTGAGTACGTTGAAACAGCTCGACACAGTTCTGGAAACATGGGCCTTCATGGAGGCATCCGAGTCGAGATATATGCCCAGGTCGCGTACAGATCTGGCAAAAGTGCACGAAATCGGTGCCGACACGTGTGGGTTCACGTGGAATCTGGTGTTGCCGTCTACTGGTCGCGCACCACTGCACCTCGGTTTTGCGGTGTTCAGTTGCAGACGGTTGCTGCACATCCACAACGCGACATCATCCACGCACGCTGACATCTTATCTGTCAGAGCAGCCTAGGGGTCGGAAATGGTTGTGTGCAAAATGGGACATATTGTCAGAAATAGGTCACTTTGTCAGCACGTAAACCAGCTGACGAAAGTGGCTTCTAGAAGGTTCAGCCGGCTTCGATTGGCTGCGCGTGTTTTACAGGTTGGCACCGCCCCTATGTATTACAGGCTGGAAGGCAGGAAGTGAATAATGGCACGAGGCAAAACATATAGCACATGGCTGAAACAGGAAGAAGTCACAGCAGTAACATAAATGCCCCCTGCGAAAGCAGTGGTCGTTAGTTAACAGTGTACGGTACTCTCAGGTGGGTCATCTTTTACAGGTCGAGTTCGATTAGGAGGGTGACCACTGCACTAATGACGGCCTGGTTGGTCGAGGCTGACCTGAAGTTCACCCTGTCTCCTTGGGCCAGTTCTAATGGGGTTCCAAACGTAGTAGTACCAGAGTATTGGCCGTCAGGCTTTGTTACCCCATACAATGTCTGTTCATTCCCGTTGACCACAATGTTAACTGTTGCGGCGCCCGGGGCAGTGGTATTTGTGACCAGACTCATACAAAGAACCCTGCCCCGCTCCAACATGGTGTAACCCAATTGGCATGAGCTGGCCCTATGGCACCATTTCCGAATGACCATTCATATTCGTTGTCATCGATTGTGCCGTTTTCCTCAGCCCACACGGTAATCAAGGGCTTCCGGCTCTATACGTAGTTTTTTGTGGCAGCGTCTCGGGGGCGGCGGGGTCCCGTTGGAACTCGATTAGGTTATTGTTCATCGCGATCCTTCGGTGGCCTATCAACTGATTGTCGGGGCTGGCATACTAGCTGGATATTCATCAAAACCAGAAAGCCATAGGTCGTGTGTAGCGTAACGGGCGTTTGCGTCCGGGGAGGGGCGACAACCGCAAACTGCAGCTGATTCTCGATGTTTCCGAGTGAAGAGTGAATCCTTTTCCTTCTGACAGGTCAGTACACCCAAGCAGTCTGAGAGCATCAGATCCTATGCTCATGTGCAGGTCGCCGCTCATAGTTTCAGTTTTATTTAGGACACGGATGCTGTCTTGCACATCAACGTAGCCTGAGAGGTCCTCTTGGTCAACCCCGCGGCAGGCACTGGGGCCGTAAATACTCATGTTTACTGGCAAATACAAAGCGTTGTGCATTGAGAGGTCGTGATTCTCTACTAGAGGATATGTGATTGTCGATAAACTTCCCTGTCCTATCTCTAATGGTAATTTTAACTCACCCGCTGTGCCATCCCAAAGGCGCTTATACTCAGGGTGCTCCACGCGGACCGTGTGAATGTCCCCAAAGGCGTGACATCCGACCCCTATGCTGGTTAGAAGTGTTGATGGCCCCCATCAGCGATATTTTCAGTGGTGTTAATCTTCTGCAAGTGAACCCTTAGCACTTCCCTCATCGCAAAGTTGATGGGACGGTCTCCCGTATACACGCCGGTGTCGAGCCACACCCCGCCAAGCCCGTCGTCTAAGCCGAGAAGAGAGAGCATTCCGTCTGACGAAAGCATTCCCACCCATTGGCAACTGCTAGAGTGATCAAACCATTTACTCGGCTCACCGCAACCGCGGTGGCGGGGGCGCTGCCCCTCCCCCTCAAGGACGTCTTTTAGTTTTGTGAAGCCGTACAGAGTGTGGGCCCACCCGCGCTTCTCCGTGAAAACCTCTCCTCCGGCCCAATGTGTTGTACCACCCACTGCGAAGGTGATTGAGCGAAGGCCAACGCGGAGTCGCCCGTCGCGATTGTCAGTGTATTGTTGGAAGGGAACAGCCTCCCCCTTTGAAAGTCTGACAGCGTGTGCTACATATGACGATTCGTAGTGTCAGTGTCACGCAGTCAGTCAATATGACTAATGATCTGTTTCGGTTCAACAGTGAGGCGAAGTACCATCCTGGGGTGCAAGCTACAGACACACACAGTGCGTCATCACTCATCAAAGCCCGCATTCAGGTACAATTGGCGCAAGGGAAATGGTTCGAGGCGCAGTACCCCGACGTGCGAGAGAAATATCGTCTGCCCCTGGTGTCTTCAGACAAACTGGTCCAGGCTTGGCAGGGGCTCTGGAGGTGCTTTGCTGATCGCCATTCCTATTGCGGTGAGGATAGACACAATCGTAATCCCATGCTCGCGGAAGAGGGTTCGTATGCGCTCAGCTAGTGTGGTGTCTTCATGGAGGATGCGGCTGATGGTCTCTCGCATGCGGTCGATCTGAGAGCGGAGGTGTCTGTTGGCTGAATCGGCATCAAGGCGGGAGGCTCTTTCATTCTGCAGATCACGCAGATGCTCAGCGATGCGGCATCTACTGAACTCGTCAGCACCTCCAGAGTCGGCCTCGTCAAGTTTGCGTTTCTCCATGCCAATGTGCTCATCCAACTCTGTGAGCTTGGCAAGATTGTTGGTGAGCTCACCTCGGATGGTCTGCAGGGCGCGGTCCAGGCCCCGGATCTCGCGGAGGTTGAGTGGGGGGTCATCGACCGTCCGGATGATCTCGTCAATGTCTTCCATTATGTGGAAGGTGTCTGAGGCCTCGGTTGCGGCCTGCTCCAGATCCTGTAACTCGACAGTATCTGCGGCAGCCGCTGCCTCGCCCGACCCCATGTGAGCTTCTTAGAGGGCGGCAGCAGCCTGAGTCGACATTTTTTGTTTGCGGTCCTAATCTGGAAATTTTAGCTCCTCTCGGATTGCCGTCGCCCCACCTCGCTGACTGCCTGTAGTACCGAATGAGAGGGGCTCCCCTGTCCTTAAAGCTACAAGATCGATGTTGGGGTTGGCTGGTAGGCTAACCAACTCAAATTTTGTTGGGTCTCGAGTCTCGACCTATTGGGGTGAACTCCCGCTCAGCCAAGGCATTGTAGTAGCCAGTCATCGTTGTTAGGAGAAGGGGTTGCCAATTCGTCGTCGTGACCAACAATCCGTCGACGATCGACCAAAACCAGCAGCTGTTGGTCAGATTTCCGAACACGGGGAGCAACGACGTCATAGTCCCTGGGACCGCGACTGCGAGGTTAGCATTCACTACCGCGCTGACCTCGACCGACGCCAACCGAACCGTGGTCCAGAACCTCGGTAGGGCCTTGGTGAAAATGACCACGGTCAAGATCAGCGGCAACGAGGTCATGTCAATCGACGACAGCGACGTCTTCCACTGTTACATGGACCTCTGGAAAACGGCCCAGGAGAGGGAGATCGCCCAGTACCAGGGAATCGACACCACAGCCAACCAAAATGCTACCAGACTCTGTTTGGGGATGGCGCACCCAATGCCTCTGACACGGCTATCGCAACTGTCTATGGTAACCGCTACTATGCCCCCCTCGACTTTGAGCTGCTGGAGAGCTATATGCAATTCTACCAGTCGGCCCTGGGGGACCGGCTGGAATACTAGCTAACCTTCAACGACTACAGCCGCGTCATACAGGCCATGGGAACACAAAAGCCAGCTACACCGTCGAGAACATCAGTCTCGAGTACGACATGGTCACCCACCCCGAGCTCGCCCGGTTGATCCGAAACCAGTACGCCGGCCGCCTGGCGATCCTGTACGACCGCGTTCTCCGGCACTGCAAAATCGTTCGCGCTACCCTGTGGAACATAAAACTAAACGTTCCGGCCCGCAGCATGAAGGGGATCCTGCTTCTCTGCGAGGACTTCGCCGACCCTGGGGCCACCTACAACCGGGACACCGAGGCCTTCTACAACCCGAATCACAAAGGTGGAAGTAACCATCGAGGGCGTCCCCAACCAGCTGTACAAATTGGCGGCGTGGCTCAGTGGTTAGGACGTCGGTCTGTAGCCGGCGGACTTTCCCTGATCTACGCCTGAACCATGGTTGACGTTTGACCACTTCGTGGGTAAGGCGTCCGCTATGGGTCAACCAACCAGGCCAACTCAGCCTCCTACCCTCAGTGGGACGGGGAATGAGTAGTATATCGGTATAGCTAGCTGGGTGAAACTGTGCAGTGTCGCCCTCTAGCGAATGCTTATACGAAGGAAAGGCAGATGTGGTGTATTTGCAGGTAACTCTGTGTGATCCACATCTGAGCGCTTAGAGGTCGTTATGACGATAGGCGCTATACAAGTCCGCGTTCCTTTCCTTTCCTTCCTTACAGCCAGGGCCTCAGAGCCTACCAGCAGTGAGATGAGGCTAAAAATCTCTTTGGCGGCGGCTCGAAGCGGCACTTAGCGGTGGCTATGGTTACGAAAGACCTTGTTCTCGCAGACATGTCCCTCGCCGAGTACTTGACGACCAAGTACTGCCTGTGGCTGGACCTCCGGTCCACGGATGGCGACCAGCTACACGGCAGCGGGCGGCGCATCGAAAACGCCAGCGAAGGCGTGACAATCCAGATCACAAATCGGCAGAGGCAGCCGGCACATTGAACATCTACCTGTACATCCTCATGGACGCGCAGCTCAACGTCGAAGATGGCCGATTCGTCTCGGCGCTCTACTAGCAGCGCTAGCGCTAGCGCTAATCCGATAGGATTACCGTCTGGAAGTCTCTGGCCTTCAGGCCCCCACTCTGGGATAGTCTGTGGGATGACCGGGTGCGGGAAAACCGAATTCGTGCTCGACCTAATGGAGGTCCCCTACAGCGGCGGCTTCCAGCACATCGTCTTCCTATGGCCAACCGTGTGTCACAACAAAGCGTACCAGAGGCGCCGTTGGATCTGGAATCAGTCGGATGTCTATGTCGTGGACCCCGGCGACCGGCTGCACGACTACCTCCGCGTCTGATTCCGAATGTTCGAAGACAAGCGCACCCTCTACGTAATGGACGATTGCAGCGCCAGCAAGGAGCTGATCAAGAACAAGGACATGCGGTCCGAACTGGCTTTCTCCGGCCGCCACGCGGAGCAGTCGGTGTGGGTCCTGACTTAGAAGTACAACGCGGTTCTGAAGGACCTGCGGGACAGACGCTATATGGGTCGCCCTGTTCCACTGCAAGGACCGAGACAGTTTCGGCGAATGCCTCCGTGAAAACGACGTCGTCCCCCCAGAAGAGCGGGACACTATGAGGCGGTCGCTTGCCGAAACTAAGCACGCTAAGGTCCTCTTAAAGACTAGTCAACCGGCTGCTTATAAGATGCTGTGCTGATGTGGGAAGCATTTTTGTTTGGCAGCTTCATAGACCTGCCAAGTGATCACAGGTGTTTGGGACCGACGAGTTCCTCGTTGATATCCACCGGGACCAAGAAATCGTAGAACGCTTGAACAGAACATTGGCTGAAAGGCTCTTCGGCCATCAGCAGGCACAAGAACTGCTGATGAACCCAGGTCAGCGGTCGCGGGAGTGGGTGAAAAGGCTCCCTGCAGTCATTGCTGCCCTGAATGGTGAGGTGACAAGCTGACTGGCAAGCGGCCTAGATATGCCATAAGGGCTCAGTCTGTGGCACAAAAGCCCTCCTCTGTAACCCCTCGTCGACCGGTCGGCCTCAAGGAACAACAGCTTCAGCCTGATGTCTTTGTTCGATATCTCTACCAACCTGGTGAGCTTGAAGGAGGGCAGCACAAAAGAGCCACCGACGCCATATGGTCTCTTCGGGCCCTTAGGCTTGCTCGAGCGGTGGCTCACAGTGAGTTTCTGTTGTTTATTACCTGGAAGATTGGCCCGACGCGGTTTCGTACGTGAAGAACTGCTGGTAGTCCCGTCTGATACGCAGCAGCTTCCGCGTTGTCTACTCTAGGGATGTCATCCCTCGTTTTCGGTTACATTCGAGGCAGATGAGGCTGACATTGTCATGAGTGTTGCCCTGGGCATTGTCGATTCGGTCAATAGAGAACTGCCGCGTGTCCTTGGGGGCGTAACCTCAAAGCATCTCGATATTGCATGCGGCGCATCGGTTCTCCTGTGCTTCCTTTAAGCCCTCGATGTCCGTTCCTCAGGTTACACTGTTGCTTCGCAACTAGCCCTTTGGCGGTGTAGACCCGCTTGTAGGCCAGGAGCTTCCGTCCAGTGTTTTTCTGTGCTGTGGCTCGTCGTAAGCTGGCGGAGACGTACCGTCATCGTCATCAAGGACAGCCGCCAGGGCATCCGGTGCAGGGCAGCACCTAGAGAGCTGGTGGAGATACCGCATGCGCGAGACGGCGAGGTATGCCAGATTACTCCACTTGAGGTAGTCGTCGACAATCCAGACCTTCTGGGACCTTCGATTGTTAGGCCTTGAGTACTGTGGGCCGTCATTGCATAATCAAGGGTCCAATGGTCGTCCCAGAATTTCGTTGTGATTGCTTCGATCGCATGCTTGAGCAGCACCTTCACCACATCATTCAGGACTAGCTCTAGCTTGTCTGAAAGGGGCCCGGGATTGGTCATTATGATGTTTTGTTTTCGCATGTCTCTTGGTCGGTATACGACCGGAACAGGGTCTTCTGGGAAGGCCTCCTGATGGTGCTCGAAGAGGACGTGCTGCGCTGCGTCGTGGATAGGCTTCCTTGAGGCTAGGATGAGGTCGCCCGGCTTCCAAGCAGCAACGAACCTGACGCATCCGAAGCAGCGGGGGAACGTCTTGCGCATCTCCTGGCACTGAACCTTGTCGGTATTGAGGCGTATATCCTTTTTAGGGCGCGGAGGTGGGCATATTGGGTTGGCTGCCATCATAGTAGGTGAGGATCCATCCCGCAGGCAGACTCTAGGGGCGCCAACGATGGTGGTGCTTTCGCGGGTGTCTCTCACAAGGAAATCGAGTTCGCCTTGCTGCCCTGTCTGAACTTAACCAATGACCGCACAGCCCTGGTCGCGGCTGTCTGGCAAGCAGACCTCCTTCTTCGTTTCGAACGCAACGATGACCTCGGTGATCTCAAGCCGAGCAGCCCATCTCGCATGTAGGCGAGCAGCACATTTGGGCTCAATGCTTTTCGTGGATGTGGTACCCGAACCAGGCTGCGATCACGGGGTGAATTCGGTCGGCAAACTCCCATGCGCGGACTTGGGCGAAGCTGGTGCCGATGTCCCCAGGGATAGGTCCGTTAACGGCGACGCATGTCATTCGGTGTTTTGGGTGCCCGAACCGCTGGAACCATGATGCCGCCTCCCCTTGGCCTTGGAATGAGGATGGGTAACATGCCTTCATGTGTATACTGACCACGTCGCTAACGTTATAGGCGGCGGCGTTCCAGAGGCCTACATGGCCGTGTTCCACACACCCGCTCTGCACATTGTCGAGGATTTTGACGGGCGTCGGCTTCCAGCCGTTCTTTTCCATGGCGATGACGCTGGCAGCGTGGTTCTCGCCGAAGACTTTTTGGGCTAGGGCCTCAGGGTCATCTGGCGCTAGGACGAGGCACGCGTCATGAGTCTCTTGCGTCCTGAAGGCCCTCCCATCCTCGATAACGAACTGGTCGACCGTGAAACGCTCGCTGTTGGGGTCTCCACCTCCTCCGATGACCCAGACGGCCTTGGGCTTGCCTTGGGTTGCTTCTCGGATAGCTTCTCACACGTCACCTCTATGGATGTGGACCTCGCGGGCTTGGGGAAATGGAGATCTGCCCCAGGCGTCACCACTGTGGAGAATGAGTTCTATCTTTCTGTACCGCCCTTGTTGGCACTTCCCTGAGTTGTAGAGGTCGGCGCCTGTGATGTCGCGAACGATGATTGCTCGTTTGAGAATTCTTTCGAGATCAGCGACATCCTGAAAGGTGGCGCCGAACTCGTGGACTGTGGCCTCCAACTTTACGAGTTTCTGGCGCCTGGCGGGGGTAAGACCCTGGCCGCGCTGGGCACCTTGAAAGTGCTCGATGACACTCTGGGCGACACAGTTCAGGTCTCCGTTTTCGGCCAGGTTTTCGGCGTCTCGCATCGGATCGAGGTTCTTCTCATCGGGCTCTCGCATGGGGTAGAGGCCGTAGACAATAGCTCTGACCGGGTAGGCGTTGGCGTAGTACAGTCGGTCAATTCCCTCCAGAGAGCCGGTGTTCCGTTGTAGGACCGCCCCTCCCCAGGTCCGCCCCCGGAGATATTGTACCGGTGTAATCCCTCCGGGAGGAGAGGCTTTTCCTGGAAGGCCACCCTCCCCGGAGGATGCGTACACGGTACGAAATCTCCCCTGCTGTGCGGATGTCTCCGCTCTCATTATTTTGTCTCCCCTTCTGTGACGATCTCTCCCCGGCAGTTTACGACAGTGAAAGTGCATATTATTACAAGTCTAACGATTACGTGACGTCACATACTGTGGAAGTCGGGGCCGATCGGTGCATCCACAATCGCATGCACGCAATAGTAAACCTATCGTTCTGCCACCGAAGTCTAAGGGGTCGCGCAATCACAATGATACCACACTGGCCGTCTCGTATGCAATCTGACACCGGTGATCGCTAACCTGCCAACGCTAGCCTCGCGGCGCCGACCGAACGTCTGGCAGGTCTAAGGCAATGATGTGTGCGATAGCATCAGACGCAGAAGCATGGAAGTCAGATTACAAACATGGAAAGCTGTAGCCGCTGTTCCGCAACCCTTCCGAGGTACATAACATTAAGTAACCATTGGTTTGCAATGGACGTTTCAAATTTCTCGTGCATGGGGAGATGGCATAATACGGGCGGAGACTTCTGCATAACAGGGGAGACTTGAACATATAATGTAATCGCCTGCAAACTTCGGATCAGACCGCGGAGAGTTTGTAACGGAGGGGGAGAGGACTTAACGACAGGGGAGACATCATAACAGAAGGGGAGACTTTGTAATGTGTACACATCCTCCGGCCGGAGAGGCCTTCATGGCGGAGAGTATGACACCGGCTTGCGTTTCTGATGTAACTTCAAGGACGTTGCCGCCCCGGTTTCGGCCCTGTTTCAGGGGGGGGGGCGAAGCCGTCCTTACACGTCAGGGGCCTGCTCGCGGAGAAATTTCACCTTGACGAGGTACTCTCTTTCGAGTTTCTCGAGGACCTCTGCTGCCATTATTGCGGTCAGGGTGTTGTCGATGACGATGTTTCCGCCGCGGATGCGAATGTTGTCGTCCATGGCGACGTCGCCGAGTTAGTTAGTGCGAGTCTACTTCCTCTAGGAGCTAAAAGACGTGGGTCGCGCCCTCACGTCGATGTTGGGCCTTGGCCCGCCGTAAGAGCCGTCCAGCTTCCCCTTCAAGCTGCCCGGCACTCGTTCGCGTGTCGAGGCGAAGTCGTCAGCTTCGATCTTGTGTAGATGAGCAAGCTCGTCGACCAGGTTTGTGGCGCCCTGTCTCCGGGCGTTGTTGGCCTTGAGCTTGGCCATGGCCGCATTGTAGCGGTCGAGAGTCTCGCGGAAACCCTGGAGGGCCTCTCGGGAGTTGGGGTATGCTAGACGAACGCCGGTGGCGGCTTCGAAATCGTCTCGAAGTTGTCTAGCCCTTGCTGCGTGTGCCATATTGGGTGTGTATACCTGACTTATGCTCGCATATATGCTTGCATATCGACCACTGTATTGTTCCGTCATCACTTCACGCTCCAATTTTATTATCCGCTGGGAGAGGCTGAGGGGCGGTGTTCTGCGCTCCCCCAGAGCCCGGGCGGCGAGGGGGATGGGCCGTCCCTATGGCTCTGCGGGAGGGCCCTATCTCTCACTAGTGTTGTCATGTTCAG
>Ga0209568_1001044_pt1 | contig 10332 bp, 9 predicted proteins | sample WorMetOlspDAHAB2_FD_187406 | JGI IMG/M metagenome (GOLD analysis project Ga0209568, IMG submission 187406) | Marine gutless worms symbiont microbial communities from Max Planck institute for Marine Microbiology, Germany - Olavius sp. DAHAB.2... ...
TCGTACCAAAGGTGAATCGCAAGAAACTGGATTCCAGGAGCAAGAAAGTTACATTTCTTGGGTATGATCTACGCAGTAAGGCTTATCGTCTTTGGGACTTTGAGAACAACCGATTGATAATCAGTCGAGATGTGAGATTCAATGAAGAAAGTTTTGGTGACCGAGTTGTCCGGCAGCCAAGTAAGGAGGAAGAACAGTCCGTTCTGGAACTGAAGTGGGAAACCACATCAGAAGTACCAGAAACAGAAAGTGATGTGCAGATTCAGGTTGAAAGTGAAGAAAATTCAGAAGCTTCAAACACTAATTCAGATTATACAGTTCCGCAGGCAGACATAAGTCAGGGACACAGACCTTCTAGGACATGTGTGCAACCAGCATGGATGAGGAGTGACAGTTTCCTTGTCGGAGACGAACTGTATGAACATTGAGAATTAGCTATGAGTGCAGAATCAGTGGGAGCAGACCTAAAACAGTGCGAGAAGCTGATTAAGTTTAAGAAGCAAAAGCTTTTCAAAAGATATCATCTGCAAGGCGATTTCTGCGTTTGCTCAAAATAATGGCTTCAGTGCTGAACATTGATTTTATCCATGCCATACTAGAAACGATCAACTATTTAGTTTTTTCAATAGTAAATAAGCCACAACTGTTGGTAAATACTATTTAAATACTGGAAAATGTAAACTATTTTAAATAGTCGGTTAAATACTTCCAAACTATTTAAACAGTTGTTAATTATCATTGACTACTTCAGTAGTAACAACACTGCAATTAAACTTCATCCTTTACGCTTCAATTCGTGGCGATACATAGTGGTGTTGATACATAGTGCAATAGCAGTGAATGAAAACTTAACTCATGACCTTAATATGCTTAAATTATGGACATTGATTGAGGAAAGCAGCTGATATACTCAAGTCACTGTAGGCCTATTGTCGGTTTTTGTGAAGCCAGTAGTAAAATCCAGGGGTTCTGTGATCCAGTCACTGTGAGGGGCCTGATTTTTGCTAAATCTTATGATCATCATAAGATCGTCACAAATTCGTCACAACTTTGTCATATGATCGAGAGTTACCATGTCCTATCTTACAATCACTGTCAGTTAATTTTTGAAACTGATCACAAACGATCATAAAGTTGTTATCATAAACTAAAATAGCAACCATATCACAAGCACTGAAAACCCGTTGTTTACATTATCGAGTACGGTACTCGGGCAACGAACTGAGAGCCTACAGGCCGCATAACCACAGTAACTGAGTCAGTAGCAGGCGTCTTTCGATTTTGCTTCTCTTTAAAACATACTACCGATTTTAGAGTTCCACGGCATCGGCTGTATAACGTGTGAACAGTAGCGTTAACTTATTTTCATTCTCCATTCAGATTAATATGTATGAATTAATATGTATGCATAACTTCAGTCAATTAACCAGTCATGGATTTTTAGAGTGGCCTGAGTATTAAAACTAGGTCCACTACGGAGAGTGTGCAGACACAAAAATGTACATGATTCAATGTCAGGATATGACGCAGTAAACAGAAACGTCTTGAGACGAGTGCGGAAGGTTGCCAGAGATGGTGCTGACATTACCTCCGCTGGCAAACATTTCCACACCTGAGGGCCAGCAACCAAAATCGCTCGGTTGCCAACAGTGGAGCAGTGAACTGCAGGCTGGACGAGGCAGTTGCTGCAGGAAGGGCGAAGTCCTAGGCGACTTGGAAGGTCAGCAACGTAAGTGAATGGACCAAGGCAGGACGGTGCACAACCATGGAGAACCCTGTGTACCAGGACGGCAGTCTTGGACCTGATGTGTTCGGGAGCACGCAGTGAACGAAGGCTGATAAACGCGTCAGAGACACGGTCGAAGCGAAGTCGAAAATCAGCTGCACGACTGCGTTAAGAACAGTCTGCAAATATAGGCTGGGAGGCCTATCAGGACACCGTTGCCACAGTCTAACCGTTGACCAGAGTGACCGACCACCAGCGACTGGAATGTAGGCTGCATCATCAGATCAACAGTTATGATGTCCTAAGATGATTTTATAATCATCTTAAGTTAACTTTCGAAACTCATCGCAAGAGATCATGAAGTTATGATCGTAAACAAAAATAGCAGCCAATCACAAACTGTGAAAACCAGTTTGTTTACATTATGAATGATGGGTCAACTGAAGAAGTTCAATGAAATAAAACTTTTCACTGTCCACTTAGCGTACAACATGCGTAATAAGTCATGTAGCAGCTGCAATGAAAACAGAGCTGGGAAGCTATCTCGTATTCGATATCGAGTACTCAGGTGACAAACTGGGATTCTACATGTTGTGTAACCACAGTACAGTATCTCTGATTTTAGAGTTGCACGGCTATATAACGCACGAACAGTAGCGTAAACGTATTTTCACTTTCCATTCGAGTTAATATGTATAAATTAATGTGTGAAATCTTTACTTAAATCTTTACTTAAGCGCGTGCTGAATGCTGCTGCAAGGCTCATCAGCGATACCCGGAAATATGACCAAGGACTGTCACGATTGATGCACCAGGATTTGCACTGGCTTGACATTCCTGAGCGAGTCATTTACAAACTTTGTCTAATGACACATCGATGTCTCCTTGGGAAGGCTCCAGCATACCTGTCGGACAACTGTACACCAGTATCCCAAGTTGCTGCACGACAGCACTTGCGTTCAGCCGCTCGTCACCGGCTGGTGGTTCCGCGATATCGGCTCAGCACGTACGGCCGTCGGGCATTCGCTGTTGCTGGCCCGATGACATTCAACGCTCTGCGCACCCCACCGTCTACACAACAACTTTCAGACGACTTTTAAAGACACATTTTTCTCGAGCTATCTACACGTCTAGCGCATTAGAGGTAAAGACGTAATGCGCTATATAAATCCACGTTACTTACTTACTTACTTACTTTAAAGAATAGCCCACTTGATTTACGTCAGACATGCTCGTTCACCATGCAGATGATTTGATGTAGATCTGAAAACATGTTGTTCAAACAATCGCTATTTAGTCTTCTGACAATAAAGAAAAAGATTAACCAACTGTCAATCTTCGACAGAAAATATGACAATCCGTATTGCTTTTTCTCCAAACAGTTTTGCTTTCGGTATTGTGGAGTCACTGCAGTGCGTCATGCCGTCATTGTATACGTCAGTGCGTCATGCTGCACAGGTCAAGTGTCCGATTAAAATCGCAGTTTTCGTAAATTTTATGCGAAAATTTTTCGCATTTCTACAACTGTTTGTGTTGAAGTTTGTGTTGAAGTTGTGTTTCTGATTGTGTTTAAATATTCTCTATTTGTTTCTTTTGGCGACACTGTGCAGTGAGGTGATCTTTTTTGTTTATGATCAGCGGAGATCAATTTGTGATCATAAATTTGTCATAAATAAAGATCATAAAATCGTCATAAGATCTTTTGAAAATTAGCATAGTCATAAGTTTGTTAACTTTTTTATGATCATAAAGTGATCATAAGATTTTTCCAAAATCTGGCTCCAGGAGTAGAAGGGGAGGAACATTTATTCGTATATTTAAAATTGGCTCACGCACCTGTATACAGAACTTTGGATGGCCTTTTGTGAAGCATTACAAATACGCTGTTAATCAGGGTGCGCTGCTGGTCGAAAAGCCAGAAGCTTGGTCCGCATGGAATTCCATCCATGTGTGATGTTATCGCTGGCATGCAGTCTCTTAAAATTTACCGTGAATCCATTGGCCAAAATGAAACCCATGGCAAGTTTATTAGAAAATGAACTTATTAACCACTATGCTGTCTATCTATGCGGGGCTATTACCCTTGTGTTTTTGAAGTGCTGTATATGCTGTGTAGCTGGTAGTGTCAATGACATCTGTAGAACGACTTGCTTCTGTACTGGCTGCCATCAGCCATGACTTGGACCATCCAGGAACCAATCAAAGTTTTCTTATTGCCACCTCTAATCCACTGGTGTCTCTGTATCAAGTAAGGTCACTGGCATTTTTCAGTATAAAATATTATTTACTTTACTGTGATGTACAGTACATCCTATTCAAAAGATATAACCCCCTTTCGTATTTGGTGACAACAGTGCCATATTTCAGAAGATTTGCAATTTTTCACAGCTATTGAAGAGGACTATATTTTCAATAAATTTTTTGTAGTACTTTCTGTTATAACATGAATGTGTTCCTGTACTACATTGTAAAAAAAGTGAAACAATCGTAATTGTCATGTTATTGTTATAAGTTTTCACTTTGTGCCTAAAAGTACAATTTGATGAAAACTATCGTATATTTATGGAGTACCAGAATTATCAACCGTAAAAAATAACAATAATTAAATTTTAAAAATTGGAGTGTTTGTAATTTGTCCGTATTCTCAGCGTGTTGCTTTGTAACCTTGGAATAATAGATAGCAGGACTTTTTTGAAAGCTGCTGATGCATCCAAATGTGACAAAGTTCATCAGTAAAAAAGTTTTCAACAATAGCCAGTCTAAATAATTATGAGGATTGTCATTTGTGTTTTTTTGTCAGTCTGTTGGTTATTTGGTGCATTGAGTTTTGTTATTTATACAAGCGACACACAAAATATTAAGTCTGATGTGACCATATTGTGCAACAGCTGTGAGATTATGAACAATTCGCTTCACCAAGAAAGTTTTAACAAGGTTCAAAGTATAAATCAACAAGAAACCGAGAGCATCACCTCTTTGAAACCAACGCATATTGACAGGAACAGTTAAGTTAGGCTTAAAGTGGGGCCTCTCGCTGTATGTTTGTATCTTCTTACTTTCAGAGGGCCATAGTATAGGGTCTTTAAGACGTATGATGCAATCTGTGTTGCTACCATGTAATGTCATATTTGAAACGTTCTCACTGCACTGGCATCTACTACTCTACTTCTCTACAGCTAAATGACAACGGTGGTGAAAAGTTTTCTGTGTTACTTTTTATTAAGTTTCATGGGTTTTGCATGACGTGTATTCAGCAGTCGTTCACATTTGTACAAGCAAAGCAAGATTCGAATGGTCCTATGTGAGGGAGGGAATAAGAATCACGGCTTGTACGTTAGTTCGAGCTGTTGTATAAGCGATGGGCCAAGGCAATGGAGGTTGTAGTCTACGGAGGTTGAAAACATTGCCATCAGTGCGGAAGCGGACTGGGACGCCAAGCTTACAGTCTTTGAATGCGATCAGCAGCATCATAGCAAAGAATATACAAAAGAGCAATGGCGCCAGAACGCATCCTTGTTTGGTTCCGTTTGTAATACTGAATGCTGCAGACATTTTGCCATCGACTATCACTTGACCCATCATGCCCTCGTGAAATGAACGTATTATGTTCACAAACTTCTGCGGACATCCGATTTTCAACAGGATCTGCCATAGTCCGGCCCTGTCAACGGAGTCAAACGCCTTTGTGAGGTCTATAAACACCATGAGTAGATCCTGGTGCTGTTCGCGACACTTCTCCTGTATTTGTCTTGCAGTGAAGATCATGTCCATCGTGCCCCGTCTGGATCGAAATCCACACTGGTTTTCAGGGATGACGCTGCTGCTGTTCACGTGTCCATTTAGGCGATTGAGGAGTACACAAGCGAGCACTTTGCCAGCAATAGAAAGTAGCAAAATGCAGCGATGGTTGTCACAAACAGCACGGTCGCCCTTGCGCTTATAGATGTGCACCATCTTGTGGAACAGACTCTTGTTCCCATATCACGCAAAACAGCTTGTGCAGTTGGTCCGCCGTTTTTGAGCACTTCAGATGGAATACCGTCTATTCCAGGGGACTTTCCAGATGCCATCTGTCTGAGAGCGTGTTCGATCTCAGTCGCCTATGGAACATCATCGAGATGAGTTGCATTGGCCACTGTGGGATTTCGGAGAGCATCTGAGTTTCAAAGGTTGATTTCTGGTTGAGAACAGACTGGCAGTGTTCTACCCAACGCTCGAGAATCCTTGGTCGGTCAGTAAATAAGGTTCCATCCGTCGATTTGACCGGTGCAGAGCCGAGAGCACGAGGGCCGTAAACCTCTCAAGCCGCCATAGAACGTCTTCATATCATGATGATCAACTGCCATCTGAAGTAGTTCAGTCGTGGCTTGCCACCAGCGGTTCTTCATTTCACGCAATTTTACCTGTGCCTGTTGCTTGGTCCTGCAGTAGGCTGTTCTCTTAGCCGAATTGTGCTTGTCGTTAATGTAGGCTAAGTGGGTAGTGTACATGGTTTGAAGCAGTGCACTGGCTGCTGCATCTTGTTCATCGAACCAGTACTGCCCTGTGCTTTGAGACGACGAAACTGAGCATATCAGAGCCGGCCTTATAAGTAACATCTCTGACGCGTTTCCATTCCTCATCAACAGCGGCGTGAGCTGTGTTGGTTACAGACTGATCAGGTGGCGAAGTGGTGAACTGTGAGGAGAGTGTCTTCTGTAGCACCTGCTTGTACTCATTCAGTTCTAGCTTGGCCACGTCCAGCTTCCTTCGTCTGATGGCGCGATGACGACGCGGACGACACAGACTAAGAGCGACCACACTGCGCACAAGGCGATGATCCGACCAGCAACAGGTACAGCGCATGGCTCGGGTAGAATGGACCTCCTTGAGATCTCTCTGGCGAGTTATGACATGTGCCAGTGTTTTGAACGTGGGTGTTGCCAGGTTGTTTTTTATTTGTCGGCTTGTTGAAAACATGTATTCGTGATGGCTAGTTCATTCTGAGTACAGGTTTGTAGCAACAAAGATCCGTTGGGGTTCTCATTGCCGACGGAATGATGTCCAAGGACCTTGGGCCACGTCGAGAAGTCGACGACTCGGGCATAAAGTCGCCCAGAATGAACAGTTTGTGTATATATGGGACTGACTGGATTACGGAATTCAAACTCTCATAGAAAGCTTCCTTTCCGTCCTTAGTTGCAGTAAGCGTACGCGCATACGCGCTGACATAAACGGCAGTGAGGCCGGACCTGAGGCATAACTGAAGTTTCATGATTCGTGGTGAGATGCCAATGGGTGACCGCTCAGTATACCGCAGCATCGATGATCTGACTGCAAATTCAACTTTGGCTTGTCTGTGTTGACCTTCTGGTTTGCCGATACAGAAGAACGTGTAGCCAGCACCAGATTCCACAAATTCGGATTCACCAGAGATTCGTTTCGCTGAGAGCAGCAATATCGATGTTGTAACGACCGAGCTCTCGCCCGATGATGGCAGTTCTCCTCTCATGTCGAGTTGTGTTCTGACATTCCATGCTGCAATGTGCAGCTTTATCTGTTTCAAACTGTTGCTTTTGCGGTGTTGGATACTCATCTGGCTACGGCACGCCAGCAGAGTGATGTGAGACGAGCGGTTCTTAGGGATCCTTTTATCTCCCTTCCTCAGTTGAGGAGAGCAGCGCTGTCCCTAAATAGGGCTGCTCTGCCGTCTGGACAGGACTCGAATGACAGTCGTTTCAGGTCAGTGTCAAGCGGCCATCACATCCAGACCACCTACGTGCAGGTTTGTGATTGGGTGCTCCCAACGGTATCCTCCGCCTGCAGCCGTCGCCACTCCCCCATCGTCGCAGGACTTTGAAGATAAGATAAGATAAGATAATTGGCACAGTCGTCTGTACAGAAGCTGAGTGTTGCTTGGCATCTGTGATCCACCGTCACGATGAATGGATTATAGTGAGCCAGGCTTGTGAGAACCTGTCCCACTCTCTATTCCCGCGCTGACCATTGTCTACAGGCACAGAGACTGAGACGTGCAGACTGGTGGACGAGGGCGCAGCAGGCTGGCCGATAACGAGCCTCTACCTCAGTCGTTCCGTCCTCGAGCGACCTGCAGCTGCTTGCGTGGGCTGCCTTGCCTGCCTGCCGTCTTCAGGATCCTCTCCTGTGGTGGTTTTCTGTCAGGGTTTTCCTTCCCTTAGGTCATACTGGTTACTGGTTATAGCGCCAGTGGCTCGCTTTTGCCCCTTCTGTGCTCACCATTACCAGTGGCGTGCCAGGGGAGTCGCACAGCTGGACTTGAGGGTAGGAACCTGCGTTGCAGGGTGGCGTTACTCAGCATTTTATAGAGTGACGTAATGGAGGGTAAAGGTCTCAGTGGGTGCCCGCCTGGTCAACGGGAGTAATAGGCCTACTAGGCTAGTAAACGCCAGTAAAGCGTATTGAAAAAAGCAAAAGCGTTTTCGAAATATTCATAAAGCGTTAACCAGCTAACGTTCCCTAAACATTAGTTTGGCAGTTGATTTAACGTTAATTAAATGTTTGCATGCAAACGTTTACCTGCAAACGTTTTACCAACATTGGTACTGCAAACGTTAAATCAATGTCGACACAAAACGTTTGTATGCTATCTGGGTGGCCCCTATAGAAGTCAGCAGTGAGCACAACACATCATAGTTATCATGAAGGAACAACACCGTGTCAACTTTATATGGTGCCATCGATGATCTTGAATTTAGCATGTTGCCTGCTGTGCTGAACATAGATTCCACTAACACACTGTCAGGACTGACAGCAAGAGTGTACGACATTTGATCACCCGGACATTTAGTCATCTTTCAGTCCAAACGTCACCTCTAAAACTGGCTTTGTGTGACAGCAAGCATTGAGTCCACATTTAAGTGCACTGCTGAGCATACATTATGAATAACCGGCCTTTGATTGTTATAAAAGGTGCAAAGTATCCGTGAGCTGCTGTGAAGGAGTAACGGTATCGACGCCGTGTTAACGGATTTGCACCATCCATATTTGGCATTCAGGTAACATAGAAAATGCGAAATTTGACCAACTTCCATCAAATAGATTTTCTTGAAACTGCCAGGGTTTGTATATGGTTCAATTTGGGGTCCATGTACAAAATATTAGGAAAATTAAACATGACAATTTTTGGGGAGGGGTGGGGAAAATGGTTTTATAACCCTCAATATCTCCCCAATTTTGGTCTCAGGGAGCTGAATATTTTTCTGCCCTTATAACTCAAAGGATCCACTTTTGTTATAAATTTCACGATCCTAACCTCACATTGGGGTCCGCGTGGGGAGCGATCGTGGAAATAACAGAATCATGTTGGACATCGGGTGCCCGTTTCAAATGAATTCACAAAAAAACTGTACTAAACGTAGGTAAATTCTGAGTACCATATTTTGTCAAAAGATAACATTAAAAATTTTGCACGGGCCATTTAAAAAAATTACTCCCCTAACCTGGGTTAGGGGACCCCAAACTTTGCGAATTTTGAGATTTTTCTAATTTTAGCACGCAATATCTCCCCAAATTACAAAGCGAACGAGCTAAAACTTGGCAGTCTACTAGTTTGCCGACCATACTAGTGACGGTGAAAATTTGGTGGCGCTGGGACATTTGGTGCGTGAGGGAAGGGCGCTCAAAGTTGCCAATTCCTAAAAAGTGCACTTTTTTCACGCCCCGTGTAGTGAGTGTTGTACTGAGTGGTCGACGGATTTTAATACAACACCTGCTGCTAAGATACCAAAAATCAGAACTCTAGCTCATCAGCTTTTTCTTCCACAGGCGATCAAACATGGTGAAAAGTCCAAAAACTGCAAATTGAGGCGAATTTGCCTTGCTCGACCGGCCATCTCATGAAGTGGCTCGTTATTTAGCAATCTTTCCGCGACTACCACGACTGGCAGCATGCCACGCGACGCTTAGCGGCCTACGCCGCAAGATGCGGCGCTGAGAATCGGAATGCAGCACTACAGTCCACTGTGGTAACCAAGTCCATTGTTGCGTTTCACCTACTAGACAACTGGAAAAAAACTAGAAGACCTTTATGTATAGTTTTTAGTGATTTTCGCCGCCATATTTCTCGCAATATATCAAAGTGATTTTTGTGAAATTTTCAATGTTTATAGACTATCTATCCGACTTTAGTGATGAAAAATTACGCACCTAAGTTGGAATATTTTTGTTACACGGACGACCTAACTTGCGATTGCGAAAAACCGCAATTGGCTGGATATCTGCCCGAAAATTTTCCAAGTCCACACCAGCTCATACTAGAACAGGCAGAAGGAGTTGTCGCTGTAGACCCCCTAACACTATACAAAAATCAAATTGGAAGTCGGGTACAAAAAATCGATTGTGCATGTTTCTGCCATTTCCACTTCCGGTATTTGAGAAATCTGCTATTTTGGATTTGCCTGAGCGAATTCAGGCTCGGCCTCTGGCCCTCGATCCCCCGTTCTGCTCAGTCCTACAGACAACACCTTTTTGGCCCATGAGCCCCCAAAACCCCACCCCAAATTTCAGCTCGGACTTCGGGCCTTGCGTTCGTCTCTTTTGGGCCTTACGTTCATCTCTTTCGGCACCTTTTCACGAAACCACAACTC
>Ga0209568_1001047_pt1 | contig 10324 bp, 3 predicted proteins | sample WorMetOlspDAHAB2_FD_187406 | JGI IMG/M metagenome (GOLD analysis project Ga0209568, IMG submission 187406) | Marine gutless worms symbiont microbial communities from Max Planck institute for Marine Microbiology, Germany - Olavius sp. DAHAB.2... ...
ATCCAGTGAAGAATCTTCAAGTAGGCGACGTTGTCATCTTAGTAGACAGCACCCCAAGGAATCAGTGGATACTTGGGCGAGTTACTGAGACATTTCCGTCTGCAGATGGTCTAGTCCGCACAGTCAAGGTTGCTACATAGACATCGTCATTCTTGCGTCCAGTACACAAACTGTGTCTTCTGGAATCAGTCGATGGATAGACAACTTGTCAATTGTCATAATATGAATTATTTTTACTGTCTGTCAATTTACTGAGTATGTTGTTTTATGAGTATCCGGTGCAGTAATTTCTGTTTGTCACTGCTAGAATGCTTAACTGCAGTTTTTCCTTTAGTTTGTAATAGCATCTTATTTGATTGTCAAGTCATTTAAATTGATGCTTCGCATATATGGACTGCAGTTTACTCACCCTTATTAATGTTAGTAGATTTTAGTGATGTTCTACATGAGGATATGCCGATAGTCCGTAAATTTAAGGTGCGTTTACACCTGTGTTTTTTAGTGATGACACTCTAGTTGTAAGTTACGTAGTTTCTACGTCAGCTTTTCAAGCGTATGATGATGATGTGTAAATGTGGGCCACATTTAAGGGGCCGGGATGTTAGATATATAGAGTGAAGGACTTACTTACTTACTTGCTTGAGTACATCTCGGTTTTCATTTGGGTTAATGTTTTGGGACGACATTTTATTGATCAGGGTTAGGGTTTAATTGTTCTTATAATTAATGATAAATTACCGGCCACGACCAACTGTCATTAAATCGAAAATTATCAAATTACCGAAATTGTTGACATGAACGAACAACAAGGCTGATGAACGATTTGTATTGACTTGTCTTTTCGTGTGATTGACACGGGTCGTTAGAATCACGCTAGGGGCTTACAGCACGTCATCCTTTACAGCCCTGCTGTAATTAAGTTTGTTCTTGTGGAATAGTAACCCGTGAGTCTCGAACTCAGCATGCACGCATGTTCTCCTGCGTTAGTACGATTTGTGATTGCATATTTTTTCATTCGACCGCATTGATTTTTGTACCTGAAAACTAAAGAATGGAACTCATGAGACTCAATACTGCTGCAGCATTGTGTGTAAGTCTTATTCTGCAAGCTGTTAGCCTCCTGTATTCACACCTATGCGACATTGAGCTGTGTCATTACATGATATTTTGAATATCAGACATATATCGATTTTCTGCAGACTGCTTGGACTTGATCTGTACTAGTCAGGGTGTCCAAAAAATGTAAGTCCCATACCGAATTATCATTAACTCGTATTAAATCGTGTTAAAACATGTCAATAAAATTAGATTTTAGCGTCACATCAAAGTGTTAAAGAAGCACTATTATAATGTCAGTTGGTATTTAATACTCTATGTTTGCCCTAATTTGTGACAACTGTTTGTAAGCCGCAAAGCTGCGACACTGGTCATAAAGTGCAATTGATGTCAGCGCTCCCTTGTAGCATCACTTTGCATTACTACGCTATGAAATCCACTCCTGAACCAGTTTTAGATGGAAATTCATCTAAAAATTTAATTTTATCCCCGAATTTTCTCTTTTTTTCTGGGTTTTCAATTACGATTATATCATACACTTATATGACCTACAGGGTGCGGCAAAATTAAATACCCAACTACAAAAATTGCAATATCTTTAAAACGGCGGAAGAATTTTAAATGAAAATTTCCTCGGTTATTGAGAACATAATTTGACACAACCAGCGTAAATTTTGTAAAGTTTTATTATTCCATGCATGAATGGTACGAGATGTAATTCCAAAGACGCTATTTCTAAGTGAACACGCCATTGTGTACAGGTGGGTTTATTTCTAATCGGTCAAAATTGTGTTTGCAAATACTAAAAACAAAGACTCCTGGCCACCAAATAGCCCGGACATCAATCCGCTTGAATATCATGTTTGGGGTTCGATGTTGGAGAAGTTCGGTCACTTGAATCCTCAGCCGAAGGACATCCAGTAACTGAAGTCAGCGCTTACAAAGATCTGGGACGAGTTATCACAGGATGAAATCTGCAAGTCGATCACTGACTTCAGAAAGCGTCTGCGAGCGTGTGTAAATGCATAAGGCGGACATTTCGAGCATTTACTGTAGCCTTTACTGTAGCGTTTTCATTTAAGTTACATGGTGCTCGACAAATATGGTGAATAACTAACTGTACGTTAATTTTACAGCCATGTTCAGTTGAAATATTTGATTAAATGTTTTTAATTTTTTATTTCAGAAATACTGAAGTAAACGAAGTAAAGTTAGTACTGCAGACGGCAAACTATTTCAGGAGCTGTGCCTGAAAATTTGACAGAAAACTTCAGAACCATTAGGAGAATAATGCATTTTGCACAGTGCGGTCTATAATTTTGCCGCACCGTGTATATCACAGCTTTAATCAAATAAACTGATGACGTTATAAACTAGATCACCCAATGAATATTCGATACTAGCTAATGATATTCCAGTCTTCTTGTACAGTCAAATTTGGCTCAAAAATCTAACTTTATTTGTAGGTGTTTTGGAATACAATTTATTGCTATTTCGGTAAGGGTTTGCTTGTTTGGGGCCACCCAGTGTATATACGGAACATTGGAGACCGAAGGATTTGTACTTTGTTTAGAATTATCGCTGTGAGCGAGTGCCAACCAACGACGACGTCTCCGACGGCGGCAAGAGGAAAAAAAAGAAGAAGGGAAAACGAAGCCAGAGAGAAAACCTGGATGATCTCAAGCGCGAAATGGAAATGGTCTGTTTCTTTCTTTGTTCTGTGTGCGAGCAAAGCTTCGGCAAGTTGGTGGAAGGTTTTTTTTCCCGCTGCAGACGCCTATTCTGTCAGCTCAGTAATTACAATAGTATTAGAAACGCAACCGTATCAAATTACGCCAGAGTAGATCTAACTTCGCGTCATTCGACGCGTGTTTTAAAATTTCGGATAATAGAAATCGTTAAAAAATTGTTACGTTCGATGTATCTGTTTATGTAGGATGAACACAAAATTGCACTCGAAGAATTGGAAAACCGTTTGGGAACAAGTATGGATCATGTACGTATCGATGGCTATAGTTTGGATCCTGTTCGTGTTAAGTCTCTTATTCAGTGAAACCCATCATGCTGTTCGTATCGAAATAATTATCGTGTTCACGTAATCATCATAGATACCGTATAATTTATCGAAGTGACTTCATACGGAGTATATACGAGGAAGTCCAAAAAGTAAGCCACTATCGAATTATCTTAAATTGATTTAAAACCCGTCCATGAGGCTTAATACTATGTGATACTTTGTTTGGAAAACTCTAATCCTATCGGCATGCTTTAATACGATTTACTACGATTCATTAATAATTCGGTAGCGGCTTACTTTTTGGGCCACCCTGTATACACGTAGAAGCTTGCGTTGTGCGTCATGAAAATTACTGTCTACCAGGGCTTGAGCGTTCAGCGCGCGAACGAGATTCTCGCGCAAGACGGTCCGAACCAGCTGACTCCGCCAAAGACAACGCCTGAGTGGGTCAAGTTCTGCAAGCAGATGTTCGGTGGCTTCGCGGTTCTGTTGTGGATCGGCGCCATCCTCTGCTTCTTCGCCTACTCCATTCAAGCGTCGACGTCCGAGGACCCTCCTGGCGATAATGTATGTACAAGGCCCGTTGTTGCCGTCACGTACCAACTGCGCTGCATTCAATTAAGTACGTGTAAGTTACAGCGCGGTGTGGAGTAGTTGTGCGAGACTAACGAGCTTAACAGTAACAACGGGTCCGTGTTGTAACTATTAACTGATTTCATTGCTGTCAGAAACTGGCACTTAACTACAGGCACTAAAGCTGCATAGGAAGCGATGTTTACGTGGCGTAAGAGACTGGTTAGAGCCACCAATTGCCATACTTTACGCATAAGCGGTCGAAATACATCGTGAATAATCTCAATAATGTGTACGATAAAATGGAACAATGCGGTAATACAAGCCTTGAATGTACGAGAAGACCATGTGAAACTGTGACGAATTTAGCGTACGGTTTTCAGCGATGCTTGTGATTCTGTATGTTAGCATTAGACATCTTACGCAAGCTATCAGTTATTATTTTTCGGTTGTCACTCCTGACTTATTCCCATATTTTCGAATATCATCGAATATATAAATTACTATATATTATGACATTGACTGTGCCGCGTAATTAAAAACACTCTACTTTCTTTGTCGGTAGTATTATGCTATCCAAAAAAACGACAGAGAGCTTATGAGATTATTAGTGGCGCCGCCTATTGGAATGTGATATGTGGCTCGATATGACTTGTCTGCAATGTGTGCCTGTCGTGCAAATTATGTAGAAATTACATTATTCGTGTAGAAGAACGTGCCATAATAAGTTAATGGGGGCGCTGAAAATGGAGGAGCGGAAAATGCAGGAGAGAAAATGCTGGAGTATAGATAGCAGGGGTATTGCGACCGACGAATTGAGCAGATAATGCTATTGTGTTATTAACGTCAAAGACACAAAAGCCGCCCCTGAGTAGGCCTACATGCCTAGCATATGTCGTCTCCAAGAAATGTATAGAGGAATATCAATTCAGCACTTGTTCGGACATTTGCGTTTAGGTATCCTTTAAACCCGGAATATAATTTGTGTTCACTACTATCTTGCATCACATCACGAATGCGGCCTCTAGCAAACCAAAACTATACACAAAACAAAGGCCGTCACTATTGTATAATGCACTACAATCGCTCTCTGTTCACTCGGAAGTCTGAGGACAATTTAGGAAGTAACTTAAGGGTCTCAATGTACAATATCGGTTTGGCTTTGCATACGGCTTGCCTACTCCTGCATATTCGACCCTTGCATTTTTGACCGTATAGCATTTTCCACTCCCACATTTTCAGTCGCCCCAAGTTAATAACGTAATTAAGTTGGATAATATTCGATGTTAGTAATTTCTGATGGAAAAACTCTCATAATATCCGTATGCAATTACTCACTTTGGTTGCGTGATTCTGATGAGCCGTGCCAGTTTAAAGATCTAATCTTAGCGGCTAATTATCTATTTCTGTCCGTTTCGTGTTGCAGTTGTACCTTGGGGTCGTGTTAACTGGCGTCGTCGTTGTCACTGGCTGCTTCTCTTATTATCAGGAGGCAAAAAGCTCGCGCATCATGGAGTCCTTTAAGGACATGATCCCGCAGGTATATATTGGCACTCGCCAGGTGTATTTATATGCTGTAACTCCGAACAGTAAACTGCATGTTGCATGTCTGTTCTCTTTGCTTTTTTCGCTGTTTCTCTGCGAGATAGTGTACAAATGTTCGAATAGGCCTACAGAGTGGCGCAAACAAGTAAGCCACTTCCGAATGATCATTAAATCGTATTGAAGACCCTCAATAAGGCTAGTTTTTTTCTCATCAAAATTTGTATGTAAAAGACACTAGGATATTATCGGTTGATATTACATATTCTATGTGTGACCTATGCGTGCACTTTCTTTTTTGTTTATGCCTGTGTACTTCCAGATTTTATTTGTAAGTTGAACGATATAAAACACCGCTAACAATACCGTCTGTTGCATTAATCGATCAATCAAGATCATTTGAGTCATCATGGTATCTGTGAAACTCAACCCGAAAGAGAGAAAATACACAGTTTATCAATATATGTGCTTGCTTGCTTGCACAGTAGTCGGTCGATTTCGACGGTCACGAGAAAGGTTGCAAGGCCGGAATCACAGGTGTCTTGCCAAATCTGCCCGTCCTAGGCGAGAGTCTCAAGCTGTTCGGCGGGGATGTGAGAGCATTTCAGTATTTGCTTCATGTTGTCACTAAATTGTTTCTTCTGGCCACCTGGATGACGGCGCCCGGAGAGTAGCTCACCACACAGGATACGACGAGGAAGACGGTTGGATTGCATGCGGATCGCGTGTACAATCCAACCTAGTTGTCGTTGCATAATACATGTATTCCATAACAGCTCTAATCCCATGAATGCCAGAGTTAGCTTATCTTATCACACGCACAAAAGCCTGCTGTTAATGAACTTTATAGCCAACCCATACACCGCCTACGCCAGCTACCTGGACGTGGAGGTTGACTGAAGTCGACTAACTGGATTTGAGATGAGGATTTTTCTCCGACCCAGTTTAATGCATTCGTCACTCCCGAGTTGATTAGTCTCAGCTTGCCGTATAGCCGTATATATTAGCAGTAATGGAAAATTATTTTGGGCTCCAAAAACGAAAACAAAAATAAATTCAATCATTCTATACACTTTCTCGAAAAAAAACACGCCAAAATAAGCGCGATATACATCTCCGACACGCCTTGACTACTTTTGATACTTGGTATAGTTAGAATGAGCATCCTCTTTGACACAATATGCATATTCAACTTTCAATATATCTGCACTTTTATCCGTTATCTGTGTTAGGCCTATACGTTGTCAATGTACTGTGATGTTCCCTAGTGTAAGAACCATGTTTGATAAGTTCAAAGAGCCGAAAATGAAAACACAAACTGTGAGTGGATTGAAATGGCGATATAAGACTTTGCGTGCAACGAATTCACTGATGAAAGTGAAACACTCAAAAATCTGTTATTATACTCGCAGCACGTAGTTAAGCGTAATATGAACATAGACGTTGATACTACACCACAAGGCTATATGCAATATAACCAAAATTCCACTTGTTGCGTCACGTCACGAGACGACACAACACGCTAATGCATTTTGGCATAGGAAAAAATGACGTGCAGTGTTGCGCTTGTCGGACAGCACAGCGCGACACGATCGTCACGACGAGCACGAAAGTCGCGACTCGCACGACACGTGTTCATGGGCGTCGCCACAGAGTGGACTGGGGTGTACATGTCCACCTTACTTTTTCCAGAAGTTGTTGCTGAGATCGATGCAAATCCAGAGCACTAAACTTGTACACGCGAGCACTGCTGCTTCTTTGTCGTCCTCCATGTCGGAACAAGCACTGCGTGACACGTTCGTCACGACGCGCGCGACACGCACTACGTCGTGCGTATCGTGTCGTGACGTGACACAACAAGTGGAATTTGGGCTTAAGGAAGCAAAACTTGGGTGATGATGTAATAACGAAAACAGCTGTTGTGTGTTTTAAGCTGCATCATGAGTGCAATATCTATCATGCATTTGTTTACTATTTAATTCTTTATCAGCCTTGATTTAATTCTGGTTGTTTTTCTATATGTGTATTATGTGCTACTACCTGATGGTGAAATAAAGTTTATCGTCATAATTTTCGTGTGGCGACGTATTGTTTTGTTTTATCCTGAGTACCAGCTTATAGTCCAGCGGCTAAGTCAAAACTATGGCAGAATATTTTACTTTTTGGAGAAATTATGAAACTTGGCGCGCTTGTAGGGGACCCCTGTAGGATCATTTTTCAATTAGGACCCAACTCTAAAACGCCTCCTGGTGGCCTTCATATTGATGTCAATATGGCCGCCATATTGGACATACTTTAGCTGATTTCAGTGCCTACTTCACATTTTGGGGGTAGAGGAATCACTGAAATCATTAGTTTGTACTTTTGTACTAAAGGTGTCGGCCGCCGTTTTAACTCTCAATCTGGCATCGGGCGGGGGGATAATAGACCCGAGGGTGGTTTTTGCAAAATCTCACCTAGATTTCATCCATATTGCTTTTCTAAATGCCTACGATTCGAAACTATAGGCAATTATGTTTAAGACGGTCCATCTTGGAATCCAATATGGCCGACACCGGAAGTTCAAACAAATGATTTTACTGGATTCCTTGACCCCGAATATTTTTAGATTTAGACGATGGACTATTAGAAATCTATACAGCGGTGGCGGAGTTTTGGCATGGTCGGCGAACTGAACATGATTCTGAGTGATGCAAAGTCTCGTCAGAGACTGGCGGCTAAACGGCTGCGATTGTCGTCATACCGCATGTAATCTCTTTCACTGTGACGCAGCACAGACGAAAGATTTCATCCAATATTCATGCAGTCTCGGGAGTCCCGACTGCGATGCGCGCCAAGACACTTGTCTCTCCATAACCGGCGACAAAATTTGCGTGTGCGGGTTGGTCGACCGCAGAGCATGTGAGCGGAGCAGGAGCGGGAGGTCGTCGGAACGGGCACGAGGAACAAAGTCTGCCGCTCAAAATCCGCTCTACCGTAAAACCGTGCACTCAACGTAAAAAGCTAAAAAGCAATTTAACAGTTACCACGAAACTGTCAGTGTGAATTCATTACTACTTTGTTTGTTGTGCTGAGAATAAATCCGATTATCTGGCAAAGGAACATGACTTCAATTATGCAATTATGCCGCGTTACTGTCAGGATATGTTAAGTGTAGGAGCTACAAATAGTTATGCCCAACCTGGCCCATGCAAGAGCTTAGTAACTCACTGAATGCTTCAATTTTTACAGCTCTTTTAATAGGTCTATGACTTAGTGTTAACTGTTAGGTAGTAATAGAAATTGTTTAAATAATATTAAAATGCATCAGAATTGCGTGAGTCTTATTTAATCTTCGCTTCTTTTGGATCATTGAGGTCAAAACAGTATAACGTTGATGTTTACACACAAAAGTATTGTGATCAATATGCACAAACGTGTTATGTTTCTTTCTCATTCTTCGTTTTCACTCTAAATGACCTCATACAGAAAATAAGGTGAAAGAGATTAAATTATTGCGGCGGCAAAGGTTTAACAACAAGATAGGCTACACATTATTGACTGCACAAAGTCAAAATAAAAATCTCAAAATCTATTTTAACAGGCCTCTGTCGTTTTACGCATGTACTTACTGCTGCATCTTTCATTAAGCAAAGCCGTTGTGCTGCCACCGGAACTTTCAGCTGTACCTATAAGATATTCACTATAATGCTTATTGCTTCATGAAACTCTTCAGAACAAGCGACATAAATGTGCAGGCGAGGAAATGTAAAAGAAATTAATTACCTAATGTGTTTGAAAAGTCGAGAAAAATTTGTCAATGTTTATGGATCAGTGTGATGGTAGTTTGTCTTTGTGATTGCCGGTGTTGTGCTGGACATCATTTAGTTTAGATTATTATTTTTCGTTTTTATTTATTGTGTTGTTGCTGTTGTATATACGTGTAGCACTTTGTTTGATTTTCTACGCTACCGCTGCGGTGAATAAAGACGAAGATGAATGTATAATGCAACGACGTCATCTCTGTCAATAGTTGACTCGCAACCGTCTCTTTCACACAGACTACCTCTGTTGAACTGACTTTACGGACTCTGGTTTTTGAAATTCTATACTTAATTTTTTTTAATAGTTTGTCTAAATTACTTAGTTGCGGCAGTCTAAGTTGGTAATATTTTTCTCGACCGCCGTGCATATTTTGCATTTTGTTCATTCTTTCATTTCGATTCACGTTGATACGGGTAATCGAAACATCAGAATAAGGCGCAGCTTTAGACTAGTGCATATTCGTCTTTATTGCGGCCGGTCTTAACGATGATTCGGTCGAGTGACAAGACAACATTGCGCTCCGGAACTCTCGCATCCACGGTGCCCGACAGCTGCCGGAACTACTGCATATGTTGATCAGACGATCGGTCAGTCAGTCACTCGGTCCGAATGGAAGACGAAATTGATCGAGAAAGACGGCAGGCATTAACGCGAACGTTGCCGCTATGTTAACTGTAGGCCTATACGTGTGCACAGTTATCAGCATACAAAATACCGGAGATAAATACAACCATAAGTTTCGAATTTACCCACAGAAAGATTACACCATTTCACAGTCCTTCTGAACAGGGTGCTGTTCCATTTTTGTTGGCATATTACAAACTCTGCATATCAAGTACACAGGGTGCGGCAAAAATAGCCCTCTAACATCTTTTTTAAGTTTCATCAATAATCACTTTGAATTTCAAAGCGAAATTGTACCAACTTATATAGTCATGCTATGCGTACATAATAATCTCATCAGCATAGGATATTTAAGGTGTTTTAACGTTATCAGTAACAACATTACAGGGTAATTGTAGTAGTAACGTTAGCGTCATATTTTTAGACATATTGTTTAATACATAGCTTTTAGTATGTCAACTTGAGTACCTTTAACACATTAGGGCCTGTATGGTCTTATGTGTATTTTGTGAACTGTTATTTCACTTACTAAGTTTTTTTTAAATAAATATATTCGGATAGCATTGTTCGCTAAAATTCAAGATCAATGGCGTTGAATGTTTTCTTCCTGTGCTGTCGTGAAAAAAAACTTGAAATATTTTCGTCCCCAAGGCAACTCTTTCCCGACCGGCCACCGAAAAATATATGCATGACACACCAACACTACAC
>Ga0209568_1001048_pt1 | contig 10317 bp, 11 predicted proteins | sample WorMetOlspDAHAB2_FD_187406 | JGI IMG/M metagenome (GOLD analysis project Ga0209568, IMG submission 187406) | Marine gutless worms symbiont microbial communities from Max Planck institute for Marine Microbiology, Germany - Olavius sp. DAHAB.2... ...
GGATATGTTTGACGCATTGTGCTTTTTTGTATGCGAATTTGTTACTGAAGCTCGCTGTCGAAAATTTTTTTAACAATTAATAATAACAGTGAGTGAGCAGTTTATATCGGCACACCATGCAGCATTGTATAGGCCATTCAGTGCCATTCAAGATAATAGCGGCATACCCACCCGAATAGTGTGCAGACCGCAACCATACAGTAAGGCACAAAATGAAAAAGTAAGCATATGGAAAATGTCTAAAAGCAGTCACGTCATATCGACTAAAAGGATTGTGAAATCAAAGCTATGCAGCTGAAATAAAACCAACAGGTCAGTGACTGCGATAAAAATCGGCGTGTTTGATAAAGTCGATGATAATAACAGCATTAACAACACAGGCAACTTACAGTGGGAACTGGTTACAGGCAACTTACAACGGGAGCTGGGTTTTCGTAAGGATCGGCGAGTGGATAGAGATAAGCGTCTGGTGACGAGTTCGTTGCAAGAGGTTTGTTGATCTCTTCCAGAAACGTCATCATGTTGTTGCTTACTTACGTGTTCTTTCATTGGACATTTTGACCCCATATCCATCTATTCCGCGTACCCGATTGGTGGACATTTGACCCTCAACTCCTCTCGCATTTACTCGAACTTAGTGTCTCGCATTTACTCCTCGTGGTAGACATCTGCCCTCCCCCTCCAAACTCCAGTTCTTTCGTCCCTCATTGGTCGATATTTGGCCATCCTACCCACTTGCCACTCCCTCCATTCCCATCGACGTCTGTGGACATTTGACCCCCAACTAACTATCTGCAGAGTACTCGACCAAACCCATCATCATCACCCTCATCAGCGTCATCGTCGTCGTCGTCATCATCGTCATCATCATCATCACCCTCATCAGCATCATCGTCTTCATCATTATCATCATCATCATCATCATCATCATCATCATCATCATCATCGTCAGCGTCATCCTCAGCATCATTATCATCATCATCATCATCATCATCATCATCATCATCATCATCGTCAGCGTCATCCTCAGCATCATCATCATCATCATCAGCGTCATCATCGTCATCATCATCATCATCATCATCATCATCATCATCATCATCATCATCACCCTCATCAGCATCATCGTCTTCATCATTATCATCATCATCATCATCAGCGTCATCCTCAGCATCATCATCACCCTCATCATCATCGTCATCATCGTTGTCATCATGTTGTTGCTGACATCGAGTGGATTGTCGAGCGTGTCCAGGTAGTCAAGTATCTCGTTGTATGCCTCATTCTCTTGACCAGTAATTTCAGCCACCTGCCACAGCAGATTATACACTTACAAGTTACAACACAATATAATACAATGTTCTAATGCCCAGTCCACAAAAATATGGTCGACTGTGTATTGCAGTGTCGGTGAATATATACGATGACAGTTATGAAGAAAAAACACAGCTAAGATGTGACTTGAGTGCACGCCTGAAAACTGGGTAACTGTCGATATTTCGAAGTGCAGTAGGAAGACTATTCCACACAATAGGACCACAAACAGAAAATGCACGCTTCCCGAACTGAGTTCGTGCGCGTCGTACGGCGGCGGATCTGGTAGTTGAAGATCTGAGGTGACGTCTCTGTGAGTATGTCGTGTTAAATGTTACCAGGTCAGCGGGATAGGACTTAATTAACTTAACTCCACCCTAACTTTACCCTAACCCTAACCCTTCGTAAGTAACTAAATTACTCGCTCCATCATTAACTAACTAGATTAGACTGAACTAGACTAGATTAGACTAACTAACTAACATAATAGATCTCGTGTCATTATTTCTCAGTATTCACACTTGCACTGAAGTACCACGGAGTTTCTGACACTTACTCTGACCGGGTAGATGACAACTTCCGTTTCGTAACCAGCGGCGTTGGACACTTGAACGTACACCTTGTTGTGGTGATTGTCGTTTGGATCTCCGGCTGGAAAGTTGAGCGAAACGCTGGTGTTTCGCTCCGAGTAGAGCGGCAGCAGCGCCCTCTGGTGGCGGAATGCGACGAAGTAGCTGTACGTCATTATGTCGTTGTTGACGCTGAGGCAGTTCAGCCAACCGGCGCATTCCACCTTGAACTTCTGCACCAGAGTCTTGCCTACGCGCACAGGACGTCGCCCGCTTGCTAATTTATGCAAATTACACGCTGTGCATAATTTATGTAGATTTATGCTGTATTTATTTCTGACATTATGCACGAGCTACAGGTGCAGGTTGGGTGTGAGTAAAATAAAGATTACAATATGTAATAAGTACGTTAGAACTGAACAATACTCACAATAGAGTCGTCGGACATGAAGATTACACGACAAAGAATAGACCCACACCACTCTGCGCAAGCTCTAACATTTGTTGTCAAATGCCGACGAAACTGGACAATACTTGACAGCATTCGCAGCATCTTGTACCCGTATCTTAAAAGTATGTAGTTCCTCTAAACCCTTCACTTCATTCCCATTCTCTTTCCTCTTTTATATCCTTCCCCTTTTGTAAAATTACTGGATTCACTGTCTGTGAACGACCTCCCCCCTATTGTAAAATCATGGGTAAACGCCTATGTGAAGAACACGCATAAAACCGATGGTAAAAAAAAGACACAAAATAAATCAAATAAAATAAAACCATGAATGACAACGACGATGAGCGGCGCCGGAATCAGCGACTTTTGTTACCGTCGCGTGGTGTGACTGTGCAGGCTCCTCCCAACGGCGGACACGAAGCGATCAACAGATACTCGGCAGTGACCGTCGGCGACTTGTGAGTGTTTGCGTACACGACAAACTTGTAGTATCGCGCGTTCGTCAGCGCAGAACCACCAGTCAACGTCATCACCGAACTGTTCACGCCTGCGTAAACACATCCACCCGAAATACTTAATAATAATAATAATAATATTAATAATCACGACCATATTTATAGTGCTGTCATCTACGGCGCCAGCCATATGCGAGAGTTCACTGTGTTCATCTGGGCCAAAGGCGGTCAGCGCCAGGTGGCCGCCAACTCGTAGGCCAGGCTGCAAACTTGATCTTTGAGTCCGCCTGTAAGCTGCTATAGGCCGAACATTCGCCCATCGCCACTGGTATTATTACTCAACCATAAGGTTGATACTCATTTGCCGCCTCGGTCGATCTCAAATCGCATTATACATACAGGATTTATTGTTATAATAATTATTATATTTTACCGGGGTTAAACCACTGGTGGCTCAAAAATTACAAAAGTAATTATGATTATTATAATCATATTGTATGCTGCAATTCGTGCCTGTGGCGATGCTGTCAAGGTCTGAGACTTCGGTGAACGGATCCAAAGATGTCGATCCACCTTCGAACAATTTCCACCGATAGAAAGTCGATCCGCCGACCGGAGACCAGCATCTCTCGGTGCAGATCGCCTCCAGTGTCAGCGATCTTTCCAGCGACACGTGGATGTCACAGTTTTTGTCCAAGCACCTGCAGAGCACGCCAATCAACAATTACGTGACCCCAGCCAACCGCGCAATAAGTAAGTAAACGAGTAACATGATTAAAAAGCGCAGTTGAAAGGGGATTCGAACTGTGTGTGTGGTCCCACAGACAAAATATAAAAACGTTTTCAACAACTGTATGAAATTGCTGCAAGTCCGGATGTCTGAGATCCGTCAGCAAATATAGTTCCAGACTCGAGGTCCTGCTGCAATGAAGGCACTGTCGCCGAAGCGGAAGTTGGTGCGCGTCCAACGTCTGGCTAAAAAAGTAAGTAAGTAAGTTAAATAAGAAAAAATGTGACTAATCAACCAACCGACCAAGCGACCACATATCATGGTATTTAATCAGCGTATACCTTATTTCAATGGTAGGTTGGATTGGTCGTTCCACAAACACAGCGACGCTGTCCGATGCCTCGCGAATGTCCTTGCTCAGCACAAACCGAACACTGTAGTTGACCAGTGGTTCCAGGTATCCGGAGTTGAACTCCAACTCCCAGAGTCCGTCTGCAAAGCCAAGAGCACCCGGTCCAACGGTGCCAAAGCACCCGCCATCCGATCCATTGTAAGCAGAAGCGAGACGCCCAACCATAAAACGTTGTAATACAATAAGAATTTCACGAAAATATTGTCATATAATGACAGTTGCGTCTACGCAGAAGAATGGTGACATTCACCATCCGATCCATTGTTTGGAACGTACTGCTGAACGGGCACGTGTTGTTGCGGCGGCCAATCCTCGTCGAACCGTTTGCATCTCCATTCCGTCGACATTCCCGACTTGTCGGTTCTGTCGGGAATGTTGCTGTCGTGTGTGAAGTTGAACGCTGACAGGCGAACGGTCTCGTTGAAAGGAACGCTAAGGAAGCTGGTTCCGTTGCCGATGACTGCAACCAAATCACTGATGACTTGACCTGAATTCGATAACGACAATCGATAACGACCTCACACGAGAAATGGCTTGTCTCGACCCGCAGGATGACCTGACCTAAATACGAGTAGAAACACCAACTCCGTACAACGCGTGCACGGCAGTATGTCGCAAACGTCAAAATAATCTGACTCATTTGCCCACCTGACCTGACCTACATGCACACCAGGGGTGCTTACTCGATGATGAGTTTGATACCCTCAGTGAATCAGTTACCAAAGTGACCTTACCTATATGCAACTGAAACTGTCTCACACGACCACTCGAAAGACCAGACCAATATGCAAACGAGTTGACCTGACCTAAATCCGAGTAGAACCGCTACCGCTTTGGATATACATCGTCTCCGTGGAGCGACCAAATCACTGATGGTGATGTTGATGTGCGCGTCGGTGACCACCGTGTGTTCCAGCAGGTTGAAGACGCTGCTTGACAGCGACACCGTCACAACGACCGTGTATATTCCTGTAGGTAGAGCGTATGCGGTGGTGCACGATGCCACTGGGATCTAGGTCAGGTCATTCAGGGTGCCGTTCTGCCCAGTAGGTCATTCCGGTTGCATACAGGTCAGGCCATTCTAGTAGTCGGTTCAATGCGTTGCTTGTTTATGGGCATTCATTTGGGCAATTATGTCAGGTCATTCTGTTAGGGTCATTCTACTGATTGTTTCAAGTCATTTTTCGGTTCCTGGTCCTTCGATTCGGATGTGGTTCAGGTCACTGGAGGTAGAGCGTATGGTGGGCTGACGAACTGGCTGTTGTTGGCAACGGTTGTGACGACGTTCTCGTCTGGATCGATCACGTCCCATCTGATGGTGACGCTTTCGTGCTTGCGGCAGTTCAGCACGAACACAGCCGTCGTCATGAATCCAAGCTTGTTCTCGACCAACGACGCCCAGAAGCCAACGTGTTGTCTATCGAAGACGGGACATTTATTCCAACCTGTTCTCAACCACTGAAGCACGGCCGCGATTCAACAAGCCCAGGCTGGTGTCCATCACAATAAAAGGAAGGTTTATTTCAGCCTCTTCGCTACCGCTGAAAGAAGGCCAGGGTCCGAAAATGCCAACCTAGTGGCCAACAATGAAGGGAGGTGTATACCAGTCTGTTCTTGGCAGGTAAAGTAGGACAGGATCCGAAAATCCAAGTCTGGTGTCCACCAATGAAGGACGATGTATTCCAGTCTGTCCTTTTTCCGGTAAAACAAGGAGTGGATCCGAAAATCCAAGCCTAGTATCCACCAATAAAGGAAGGTGTATTCCAATCTGTTCTGCATATCGCTGAAGGAAGGCCAGGGTCCGAAAATGGGAGCTTGTTTTCGACCACGGCGGCGAGGTCTGGGTCAGAGCAGGTGAGATCGAGCGTGACGTTCGGCGTCTCGCAAGGTGGTTCAACCACGTCAACAACTGTGGTCTCCGTCTCCTCTTCGACGACGTTGAAGCCACGAACGCTGACCGTGTACGACGCGGCCGGACCAATGTAAGTGTGCGTGAGAGTGATCGTAGTTTCAGACGACAAACTCTTCTAAACAGCCGCCAAACCGACGCACTTAAATCTCCATTACGTTAATACTAATACGTTAATTACTACAATATACATCATCATCATCATCATCAGACTCCATGGGACCAGCGCCCGTTGGTGTCGACGGCACGTTTCACCAGAATTCTCCACCCCGCCCTATCCACAATATACATACCTTACAAATACAAAAGTAATAGGAAAAAACGTGTAGCGACATCATGATGTAATGTAAAACAGTATTCGCTCAGTCTGAAGTTGTTGCGTGATTGCGCGCTGCTGCTCATAGACGCTGGCATACCAGTTCAGGTCAATGAGTAAGAAATAGCAAAGGACAAAGTGTATGATGGCGGAATGACGAGCTTCTGTGCTTCAGCAGAGCGCAGCTTGGACGTCCAATTACTAATGATGTCACGTTACAGCAAATGCATGTGCACACACGCCCGGAAACGAGATAATAACGTATTCGTTTTAATTTTGTACGTTCAACTGTCTCGGTTCAATAGTGTTATCTTACAAAGGTACTTACTTAATTTATTATTCGAGATAAGATAAGATAAGATAAAACAGAATTTATATAGCGCCTTGGATACAGAGGCGCTTGGCGGCGGACAGACTAGGGCGTCGTAAAGTAGCGCTTGAAAATGTTTTTGAATGGGATAGTCTAATTTTAGCGACGAGGAGATACTTAACTACATCCTCTACCTGCAGTTATCTGCCGCTTGTCACATACTTCTTACTTGTTAAGATAAATATCGTATGTACAAACCTCGAGCACTACCACACGTCAACGTACCTCGACGTAGATTGGCGAGTGTCCCGGTACAGTGCCGGAGCAGCTTCCATCGCGATAGTAGACCAGCGGACTGCCGTCTCCCATGTCCCACTCGTAGCACGTTCCGCTGTCGAAGCGAAGGATCGTCACCTGACAGGTCATCGGTTCGTACGACGTCGGCGAGTCGCTGCAGACCAGGTCGCCGAGAGTTGAGTTGTCCATCGTCACCCACGTCGAGGTAGCACTCGACAATTGATAACTGTACGTACACAACATTCATCTTAACAAGCAGGAACTATTTGAGCAGCGGCAGATAACTGCAGGTACGGGTTATAGTTAAGAAGAAAATTTGATCTACGGTAACAAATTAAGTACGAACGTCAGTAAGTAAACACTATTAACCAGGGCTGTTGAAAGAACACACGGGCACTTAATTACGAGTACCAAAATTGAAACGTAAACATCATTATCTCGTCTCTGGGTGTGTACACGCAACTCACGTCACTGCAGACCAGGTCGCTGAGAGTGGAATTGTCCACGGTAACGTTAACGACGATCGTCAGCGTTTGACCGGACGCCGGGATGCAAACCAGCAGTCACTACCGCCGCCTCCGAAATGACGCAAACTATATCCAGGAGGACATCAAGTCCCGGTCAACGATCCACTCGCTCACTCAATTCCGGGCCGAAAACGGAGTCACTCGCGTTCAGCTGCTATCTGCGTACATCGAGTTCTGCCGATGCTTACACGACACTGTGCATTTTCCTGAACTGTTTCTGTCAGTATCAATCAAGAAAACCTCCGAAATGACCAATACTATGTATTGCTCGACACACTGGAACAGCATAAGCGCACCTCGTTTGATGACCCAGTGTCGTAATAGGCAGCTACGCCAGGGTAGCTGAACTGTTGTGTTTATTACGTATAATCGTATAGTTTTACGGCCTGGCATTTTCCTGTGCTATTAGCTATCGATCATCAAGTGACTGGTTGTCAACGCCGCCTCCGAAATGACCCAAACTCCAGCGCGACAATCACGCCATACTCACTGAGACACTTATTTCGGCAGCGCATGCGAAACGAAACCCGTTTTCAGTTATTGTTCGGGTTTATGGAGTTATCCTCAAACGGTGTTGTACATTTGCAAGTACTCGGTATTCGTCACATCATTGGTTGACTCCGAAATGACCCAAACTGTGTCCTCGACAGGGCATGTCTCCTCCTCCGTTGCGACCGACTCGTTGACTGGACGCCGGGTTATGACAATTGACGCTGACCGTCGTCGTGCCTGCGTCTCCCGCGTCGAAGAAGAATGACACCTCGTGATCTGAGACGGCGTCCAGCTGAGCAACGTCGTAACTCTGGAGCTGGTGGTTCGGTCCCATGTCCCAGACACAGACGATGTGTTCCAGCGGACGTTGGTCGGGACCGGCGTCTACTATCCAGTTGCCAATTCCAGACGGGAACCTCACCGACGTGTCGCCCGATAGCATAAGATCCACGATGCGCTCATAAACGGTGATGTTGGCAGTTGCTTTTGCCTCACTCAGGTCGTTCCGTGCCAGCACAGTGATCTCGTAGGTTCCCAGTGTTTGGAAGACCATGCTGACTATGAAGACTTCGAGGTCGCTGGCGTTGCTGCATGGCTGCGCGGCTGTTTGTCCCTCGCCCCAGTCGACGAAGATCATGACGTTTGAACCGCCGTTCAGCCAGCCCACCAACTCAAGCTGAAGACGTACTTCAAACTGAAAACGAACGAACATCGATTGAGTTAACGCAATCGATCAAACAGACTCGTCGAGCCAAACGCGTCGCCGAAACAACGGTGAGATAACTTTTCGAGTCACGAACACTAGCTAACAACATCCATGAAGCTAACAGCGAACATCCCTGAATCTAGGAACACCCAACAAACCACGAACAGAGAGCAACACGAGGATCATTCCCCTAAATTTAACCATAACCTAACCTAACCCTATCCGAAACCTACCTTTGACCACAACCCTAACAACGTGAAGCAGCTAACAAAACCGTCAACACGCAGCTAACAACATCCTTCAATCCACCAACTCAAGCTCGGTCAGCGTTGCGACATCAGGACCAGGAAACGACACGTTGATACTTGTTATCGGATCCTGGATGCTGATGCTGTGTTCCAGAAGGTACGCGCATTGTGGGTCGGCGTCATCTGTCCAGTCGAGGACCGTCATCGCGAAGGTTCCGCGAGACACGTCCAGTTCGAAAGTGGCGTTGATATCGGGAAGATCGCAGTCTTTCACGACAACTTCTGCCACCCCGTCGTCCATGTCAAAAGCCAGTACGTTCACCGATCCTTGCGAGGCGGTTCCGGCGATCTGCAACTGTTGGCCGTGAACCAACTTGTCCGGAACGTCGATGGTGATGCAGCTGGACTCGGTCACCGGCGTTCCGTCGTACAAGCCGACGCTCAGCGGTTGAGCCACCGCTGCAGTAGTCGGACAAACACACAACGAAATGTGGAGATGAAATTGCACGAATACGATTTGTACGTGCTAATTCATACACGGAATTATGTACCATCCCCACACTGGAGTGTTAACAGTTCTTACACATACTCTGGTAAGGTCAATGTTATTTTCAGTCTGTTATTGGCCGGTAAAGGAAGGACAGAGTCCGAAAATCCAAGTCTGGTGTGCACCAATGAAGGACGGTGTAATCCAGTCTGTTCTTTTACGGTAAAGCAAGGTCAGGATCCGACAATCCCTAACTGTAGTAGCCTTAATTACTGCAGTACAGCGTTGAGCAACGGCTGCAGTCGGACAAACACACAACAATATTTAGGAGATGAAATTGCAAAAAAAACTCCATTTGTGTGTATTAATTCACATCGTCAAAGCCACGTTCGATAACTTCCCTTCTACAGCAAAAGCACCTGCTTATATCGCCACGTGAACGCCGCCACGGTAGCGTACACTAAACAACATGGACGAGTCCATCTAATGGATTGGATAATAATGTCGATCAAGAGATCTCACGTCGATTACGACAGGCTCGCTATAAAACACCTTGAAATTCATAAGAAAGTTTTTTTGCGCTACACTCCAGTTCAATGTGGTATGTATGAATACAGTTGACAACCGAGCAACCGAGCAAGCGTTGCAATGAGATATTAGTAGCACATGTCCTTAAGTTAAACGTCGTTCAAAAAAGTTTCCGGAATCGCTTTTGGCAGCCAGGATACGTTAATATGATGCCTCAGCCGAAGACTGTACGAATGATAATTTGTATCAGGTTAAATATGAAATAAAACGCGATGGTCATTCGCCAAAATAGTTTCAAACAAACTGTCTTCCATATCGCCTACAAGTTTCGTTACAGTAGGATCGATCATCTTGATAATGATAAAGTTCAAGGCGAACGCATACAGCGATAAACAAATTCCTCGTGTCTGTCTCTATCCAACTGCTAGCATGTCGTAGCCTACATGCTTGCAATAACGTGAGCGGCAAGTAAGTAATGAAATTTCTTGAGCGCAGTTAAGGGCGTATCCACACTTTGCTTTGGTCCCTCTGGCCAAATAAAAATGTCTTCACTCAGTGACTCTTTG
>Ga0209568_1001049_pt1 | contig 10311 bp, 3 predicted proteins | sample WorMetOlspDAHAB2_FD_187406 | JGI IMG/M metagenome (GOLD analysis project Ga0209568, IMG submission 187406) | Marine gutless worms symbiont microbial communities from Max Planck institute for Marine Microbiology, Germany - Olavius sp. DAHAB.2... ...
ACCTTAGCCTCTGATGGTGTGAATCTCCAACATGATAATGACTGAAACCGCGTTTACAGATGACCTGCATGTGGTGGAGGGAGGACGGACGTGTTCTGTAGTTAGGCTAATGGGAGTCTAATGATGCATCAGGGTCGCGCTTGCCTGCTACACTGGGGACGTAGATACAGTGGTGGAGATGCGGACTACCCGCTGTTATAAGTTTATATGCAAGTTATTGTAATTACGATGCTCCTGGGGGACATTGGGTGCGAAGCTGGTGGCATGTCGCCCGCCACAGACAACAAGTGGCCATGTGTTAGAAGTGATTTCTTCAGCGCTGTTCTGCGTGGCGTAGTCATAGAGCATCAGTAGGACTTTTTCCGCGAATAGGCCTATACTGAATGTGCAAGTTACATCCGCTATACGGAAAATATCGCGAATATAGACAAGGAAGTTAATCCTACATGCTATTTATCATTTTCACCGAAGTTTTCACTTAGTCTGTCACTCGGTCTGAAATGTTATTGAATCACGTGCGCTAGCGTCGGTCTTGAGGTGAAATCTTTTCAGTGCTCGATGTGCTCTGCAAAATTTGCTTAACATAAGTTCATCGAATGCTGCATGCGAGCCGTTGCACATTTTCATATTAAGCATCTATCATAAAGTCGATGGATATGCATGCCATGGCGGAGCGTCGATGACTTTGCAGAGTTTCTACTGGATGCAGACATCTATAGCAGTGTATTTTGCTGGGTCAGATAAAAACCCCCGCGGATTGCACATCGAAAATGTAAGCAGAAACAGCATCTGCAGTAATTAAATGCGATCGCATGTAATTAATGCAGACGCTGGTTTTGCTCACATCGTCTGCATTATATACAGAAATCGTCAAGTAAATCGTATCGACAGGCTAATCGATTGTCGTGTCATCATCAGGCATGCGGCTGAAGGTGCATGAATTCCATGCAGTCGTTTGACATCGCTGTTAATGTCAAGTTACCGACCGACAGAGTTTATGTTTCATGCCAGCGATGGACTCGGCCGATGATGAGCTTCATTAAGACATTAGACGCACGGATACCGGGCTTAGCCTCGTCCACACTCCATAGTCGTAGTCTGCTCTTTCGTTGTTCTTGCGCGCAGTTGCTGTCGTCGGTGAGTAAGGTAGGCCTAACAGTTAAAACGTTCTTTGGAATTATGAAATGTCGAATTTTCAACTGTTGTCTTCGTCAGACAACTTTGTTTTGTTACTGTATACTTGCAGTGCCACTACCAGCAAGCACCAGTAAGTACACTGCAATGTACTGTATAGTGTATACTGTCATTAATGCAACCGTACAAAATTCAGTTTTCAAATGTAAGCTGCAAGACAGGATTATGAAATATGTCGCAATATCCACACTGTGATTTATGAAAAGTGCATTTTTGGCAACAAATTCGGCAAAAATTGATCATATTTAGAAAAAATATAACTTACATGACGTTTTTCTGAAGTTGTAAGCCGCACGACAAATAAAATGTACTGTTTATAGAACTGCCAAATTCTTAAAAATCTTCGCCAGATTTGACCAAATTTTGTACACATTTTTCGAAAAACTTTCAGCTTCTGAGGGACGAAATCCCCCAGACTCCCTACCGGGGCTCTGCCCCTGGACCCCGCTGGGGGACTTCCGTCCCCAAGACCCCCTCGGTTTGCCCCCCACTTGCATACTGCTTCCGCCGCCACTGGACAGCGGCGCTTAGTCACCCGCAGTTTCTGCATGCAGTCAGCCATTCTGTCGGCGCTCATACGGAGTCCCTATAGCCGCGGGACGACAACAGCAGCAGCAGCGAGGACGAGGGCAGGCAGGCGCCCGTGCCGGCAGCGACATCTTCAGGGGCGTCGGAATCGGTAACGGCATCTGCGGCAACAACCTCGGACGACTGTAGCGAAGTGTGCCTCGTGGCGCCACGTGCTGGCTTCGCACTGGTGCCGTGCGGACATGCGCGGTTCTGTGAAGCGTGTGCTATGCGTGTGTCTGTTATGGATGGGGATGTCCTGTTTGTCGTGCCGATATTATCATGGTAATGCGTATTTTTATAGTGCGCCGAAACGTTTACAGAGAGCTGGCCAACTTACTTGGCCGCACGTATAGGAATAACTAAAACAGAAAGAAATAGAACTAAAACTTTAATTCGATGAGCAGCTCATATAATACTCTCTGCAGCAAACATAAACTTGTAGTGAGCATCTACTCGAACACTGAAACAAGTCTCACGATGTTCACCCTTGCTATATGGTCTCCCGCGTCCAGTCTCGCGATGTCAGGTCTCGCGTCTCGCGTTTTCAGTCGCCCCGTACTGATATTTGATGTGTTTTTGCTTAATGTTCTAGAATAATTTTTGCCAACCTGTATGCACTGTACAGTGTACGAGGGCAGGTACTCAATAAATAAAGAAATTTTAATCAATTTAACTCCAAAAATTAACTTAATCGATTCATTTTGAACAGGTTTTATAGTCAGTTACAAGATCACCGAAACTACAGAATGCAACTACGGGTAATAATTTAGTACACTAAAGCAACATTGGAAAGTTGAATTTTTACGGACAGGAACGCTGGTAGTGTTGTCTATTCAATACAGTACACTACAGCTTTCGCATCTGTTGGTCGTTTTTATGCGGTTTGCGGCTTTTGAGAGAATGGAATGGACTTAACTATGCCGAGTCAAATTTTGAAATTCGTTGCTAGATGTCACCACAATCGGCGTTCAAATAACAATTTCAAAAACTGACCAGACATTTTTTGTGCATCTCTTCGACCATTTATAATGAATCCAGAATAAAATTTCGACATCGACTTTATAGCTATATAGAATTGCAAGCGTTTATGATCCGAAATTTTTTTCGACATCTCATTCATTGACGACACTATGCTTAGTCAGCTTGCATATTAGTGCCATTTTGAAGACTTCAGTAGTGCTTAACTCGACAAAAATGTTAAGAATTGCTGTAACTGCATTGTGCTGCAAAAGGTTTTTAGGTTTCTCTTGTGGAAAAATTTTTCTAAAGTGCCCATAATGGTGGTATGAGAAACTAACGAATTTGAAGATGCCGAGTTTTGGAAAACATTGTGGCTACCTTATTGCATCTTTCCGAACACCCTGTACAAATTCACAATACTTGCTGCCCGTTTGCATTGGCTTCGAGGATGCAACACTTTCTAGTTTGTAATTGATTAATTGTTAATTTATGCAGCCGTAGTAATTACCAGTGGTTTGTTTTGGTTGTTGGGCACCTGTATGTTTTCTGCAAGGAAGTATAGAGTCTGTCAATAAGTACGATTGTTCTCTATGACATAATAGCTTCGCCATTTGTAGACTAATTTTGATGTTGTTTGTGGTGCTTTTTTAATGTACGCAATCGGCGTCCTGTCACATTGTTCACCTGCCTGTTCTATTGCCATTTGTCGCTACAATTTTTGCTGAAATAAAGAAATCAAAACAAATTTCCCAGAACTCGATTAAAAAAGTTTGTAATATATGTATCACATCTACCGATTTCAGTATATAATTTTAAAAATTTCACTAAAAAAACTGTACAAAGCTGTACAATCGTAAATATGAACCTATAGATAAATGCCGGTAGCCGAGATATCAATCTCAACTACCGGCATTTACTGCCGGTGAACAGTGCACTCCAGTTTCACTGATAATTTGTCAAGTGGTGTTAAGAGGCTGTGGGGCATCTTCTTTCTTGGTGACAAAAGAGTGTTAATATTTTCGTCAGTGAGCAATGTTTTTGGACAGTCACCACCAGTCTTAAGTCTACCATACCGATGTCTTTCAACTGCTTTAAAAATCGTTAAGCATCGTCTTTTTCTAGCCTTTTGAAAATCAGTGCATAATGTGATTGCAATGCTTCCTGCAAATTTTCATTAATAATTGGCTTGTTTTAATGAAGTTTTAGAAACATGTCTAATACGCATGGACTTAATTATTTGTGTCGTTAATGGAATTTATGTTGTAGAGAGAGCTGAAGTTGTAAAGGATCTTAAGAAACAAATAGAACATCTTGTCTGTAGCCGCAGTGCTGATGTTTCCAAGGCCTTGATACCGCATATTGAAGAGATTGATTTTCTGAAAGCTGAACTTATGTCAACCAAAGTCCGCTTGCATGATGCTTTGTCTCACAGTCAGGCTGAAAAGGATGCACTTATCCGACATGCAGATGCTAGACGTTTAGAACTTATGCAGCTTGTGGAAGAACTGCAGAGCGAATGTCAGCCTGTTAGTGAAGCAGAAAGACAGTATTCCGATGGTGAATCTTTAGTCTCTCCACATATTAGTAGAACACTTGGGAATCAACCTGTGCTTGAAATTGAAGCTGTAAATGGTGTTGTTGAGAATCTCTGGAAGACGTTAGCACTTTTGCGTGAACTTGTTCTTACAGAAAAAGATAAATGGAATTTGCTGCAGACTGACGTATTAGACAGTGAGCATTTAAAAGATGATGCAGTCGACGGCACTGTCAGCGAAGTTGCCAGAGGCTCACAGAAGATCAGATCATCTTGGGGCATACTAGAAGTGCAGGTTTTGCCATTAATTGAGAAAATATGTACTGCTCTTGATCAAGTCATTTGGCCTGGTAACAGTGAAGGAGTGAAAAACAGTAGACATTTGCTTGAAAACGGAACTGTGCTTCATGTTGAGAAAACGAGTGAAGATGAGACTGTTCATTTTGTGAGACAACAGCTAGAAGAAGAAAAAAAAGAAATAATTCATTTGAAGGAAGTCATGACTGGAATGCAGATTTTGATGCACATAAAAGACGAAGCTTTACGCGAGATGGAAAGTAAGTGTGGTGCACTACAAGTTGAATTTGATGCTGCACATGAACAGCTGCAGAGTCAGGTAGAATTAGCCAAAAAACTTTCAGAAAATGTGGAATCTTCCAGTGAGCAGCTTATGCAGCAGACAAATGAATTATCCTATAAACATTTCAAAATTCAGCAGTTACATACAGAGGCGGCTGAATTGAAGGTACAGATTACTGAGGGATTGTTCTCGTTGCAGGCTGACTGTGACGGAAAACTTGAAACAGAAAGGAAAATATGGCAGGCAAAGGTTGATGCAAAAACTGATGAATTTTCAGCTAAATGTACAGAGCTGAAACAGCAAGAGTGGTCACTAAAGACACCTTTTGATGAGTACAGCATGTTGGCTGCAGAACGAGATGAAAAGGCTACTGCATTAGCGAACAGTGATGTTCAGATTGATGAACTTACTAAGGAGATAAATGTTGTGAGAGAGCAGTTACGTGATAAATCTTTAGAAATTTATGAAACACAGACGAACACTGAGTATGAGCGGAATTTGCTTAAAGATGACACACAGTGTGAAACAGAAGTCATGGAGTCTAAGATTGCTGCTTTAGAATACGAAATTAAGGCATTACAAGAGCAGCTTGAGAGCAAAACCACTGACTTAGTCGATAAAGGAGAAGAACTGACTTTGCTAGAACACAGGACTGCTATTGAGCGGGAAAATTTTGTCGCAGAGATTGCTGACTTGAAAGATCAGTTACAGCATGACCATAAAGCATCAGTGGAAAAACTGAATGTCATCACGAGTGAGCTGAAAATAAAAGATGCATTAATAAAAGAACACGAGGAATCACATGCAACTAACTCTGAGCATATTGATGCCAAACTAGTTGAACTTACTGCTACAGTCAGTGCAAAGGAATCCGAAATAAAATCTCTGCAAGAGCATCACATGGCAGAACTGCAGAAGTGTGAAATGTTTTACGAAGACATGAGCAACCTCACTAGTGTGCATGAGGCTCAGGTTGATCATCTCAACAGCTTAATCACCGAGTTAATGGAAGACAAGCTTACTCTTCAGTCTGAGCTGCAATTGCTGACAGATAAATTAAAAGCCAGTTCTGAAAGCGCTGCACAGTCTGAGAACAAAATCGAAGAGCCTACGTTAGTGAAAGAGGAATTTGAAGGTCAGTTGAAGGATTTGCACTATAGAGTGACCGCTGAATCAGAACATGCAACAGAACTACAGGATGAACAAAAAATTGTATTGAAAAGTGCATTATCAGACGAAGACTACAGTCTTTCAGTTCAGTATGATGCCTTGTCTCATATTTGTCGTGAAGACATTCAGTCAATGGACCCAGATTCTCACACGTTTGTGTCCAGTTGTATTGACAGTAGCAAGGCTGCGGAGGTGTTAGATGCTGGTGCTTGTGATGCGGGTTACGGCGTGGAAGATCTGAGTGATGAGCAGGTATTACGTACCAAAAGCTATGGCGTACAAATGATAATTGATCGGATAAACTCTCTTGGAGCAGCAGATACGATATTACGGGAGAAAATTGGAGCTGATCTACTGCAGATTAAGGTGACAAGTGGAGAGTCTCCTGAACGTCAGAAGACGTCATGCTCTTTAGGTACTGTGGCTTTCTTATTACCAAATACTTACTAGTCTTGTATACGTTCTTATAGGTCTGTGGTATTTATTTATGACATTTATGGTATTTGCCCCTGTTCTGGTAACTGCTGGCGTTAAGCAAAATTGTACACTTGCACCTGTCATATTTACATTCACATATCAGTCAATGATGGCATTGACATAAGCTACCATCGTAGTGGCAGTGTCTTCAATCTCCACGCACAGTTCTAAGCTGTTACTGATGCTGGTTTGAACTGCAGTATGCAGATAACGCTGCTGTTCCAAGCCATTCAGCTGATGGCTTGCAGCGCAACCTCACTGATACCACTGGAGCCTATCAACGAGCTTGATTTACTGTTGACACTAATAAAACAAGTGATGTCACAGATCTCTACCATTTAAGTTGCTGTAACCTCAACTGCAGGCGAGGAGTTACACAAGGCCTCTCACTTTACTTATTGGTAGCATCCTCGGCAATGATTGTGACATATCCTCTGCATCATATTAAACTTGCATCGTCCACCTTGTACGCCTCTCACAACGAGTTTGTACTCCTCCTTCAAAAATGACCTAGATTGTGTCGGGTGGGGCGTTAAACTCTACTCACTCACCCTCAACTGTAACATCACAACGTCTACTAACGTTGTACCGTTGAGTGCCATCTATGTTTGGATCCAGTGAAATCAATCAGAGACGATAATGGCATCAACAGGACACCTGGCCAATAATGTTGCAATGTTTCAGAAGCGTATATATTTGGACTTTAGCTTTGTTCCTCCTGCCCAAGTTGGAAAATTAGACATGACATCCTCTTGTGATTCATGTTTGTCTGTAAGCTCTGCCTACTTTTGTAATTCTAGAGAATTTCTTATGCCTGTTTTTGTGACGTCCTATTCTCGCTCTTCAGGCAGTTTCAGGTATCCATTTGCAGATCTCCCTTCTGACAGTATTAGAAAATAACCAGCCATTCTCAATCTTTGGATTTCAACTAGAGAGCTGGAATCTCAGCACTTAGCAACCAGATCATTAGTGATACCATCATCATTCATCATCATCATCATTTATTCGTGTAAGAAAACCAGCTGACAGAACGCAACTGCATGTATAATGCTAAGAATACAATATAAATGAGTTAATAAGTTCATTAATAATAATTCTTATAACGATAAAGTTTTTGTCGGCCAGATGTCCTTTCTTTTCAGGAAGAACTCTACAATGAGCCGCTGAGCGCAAGTTATAAGAAATCTCAACTCGATCAGTTAACAGCTCATGTAGGAAGTGGTGATTCCTCCGTATGACTTGATCAAATAGTGTGCTACCATAAGTTTCTTAATACACTGTCGATGGAACACGTCAAGGGCTTCTGTCATCTCTCTTGTATTATTGTTGTTATCACTATAATGGCATTTGGAGACAGATTTTATGCTGTTGGTTATGAATGACTGGAGCAGAAAAGGCTGTGTTAATCTGTTAACTTATAACAGACTCCACCGTCCTTCATGATGGACTAAATATATACGGTGTCTCAGACAAAAAACTGTGCCAACTTATCTTTAGCCCATGACTGTCGATTTTAATAAATATTGCAAAGATTGTCCCGCAATAAACCTTTAACAAAACTGAGCCTTAATTGCCCACTTTTCGAAGTATGTGCTTGCACTACCTTGGGAAATTTGAAGTGTCAGATTGAGCCACTAACACAATACTTAAGCGTTTTTGAATAACAACAAACGCGACTGACAGTTATTGTCTCTCAATAAGTCACACGTTTACAGCATATGTATAAAATGTCCGCCTCCAACCCGAACGCAAGCGCGTCACGCATCAACAGCACGTTCAATAACCGCATGATTCAGAGCGTCCCACTCGCTGTTGATACGTCTTTTCAGTTCGTCGACATCCGAGATCTTGGTACGGTAGACTCGCTCCTGAAGCACACTGCACTCCACACAGTGTAGTCAACTGGGTTGAGGTCCGGTGGTCTCGCAATGATTTTCTGAGCCGATAGTGTGCTACCCAGAATGAATTCACTGTTGTAAACGGCCAAAATCCAACTTGATATGGAGTGTTGAGTTGATATGGGCGAAACTGTAGTTATTTGCTTCAAGTTTCTTTATGATGTTGCATGCAAAAATATTAAAATTGGCCGATGTTTTAGGGATTTATTAAAAATGACTTCACAATTTTTTCTTGGGACACATTGTATAAACCCGCAAGTAGCGATAAGATGAGAATACAAGCCCAGTCCAATCAGAACGTAGTATTTTGTCACGTGATCTAAGCCCCGCTCCATAAGAACAGCGTGTTATGCCCCCGTACACTTTACCTCGGTTCACTTTTATGACGCCTGATATGATTTATGACTCTCCCCCCAGAGGCTCTCGCGCTCGAGCGCGAGGCAGTAACCCTACCCCGCACTCCAGCGCGGCACTTATGATGTCAATGAAATGCCGACGGTGACATTTACAATGTGGGGGATTTTGTTCATATCTCGACTGTGACCCCGCCCCTAAAAACCTCGTGTTCCAACACGAGGTCACAAACCTTAACCCTACCCGTACCCCTACCCCTACCCTAGGAGAGAGCGAGGGAGGGGAGAGGAGGGCGCGAGCCCTGTCAATCAATTTCGCACTACAGTGACCACGACGACTGACGACGACGACCAAGACGACTGACCACGACGAGCAAGAAGACTGATCACGAAGAAGACTGACCGCAATACATATCTGCACCATTTTGACTTACTAGGACGCATCCGTGTGCAACTTTTGACATACATGGACATGTCTGAGCGGAAAGTTTCGTTGTTTTTCCCACTGCGAACGGACTATAAGACGTGTTCACTGTAAAACAACGTGTCTCTACATAACTTTTCGACTTACGAAGACATGTATATGTATAACAGTTAACATATTAGGCTACACTATGTTTTCTACCTACCTTCCCATCTATATACCTGAATTCTCATACCACCACGTGACTTTTTAACTTACAAATCCTTCTCAATATGCCACTATTAACATACGAAGCCATGTCCAAGTACATTGGTTAGTGAAAACGTGCACCTCGTCACGTCACACAGTTGATACAATTTTGTAGGGGTAGGGGTACGGGTAGGGTTAAGGTTAGTGACCTCGTGTTGGAACACGAGGTTTTTAGGGGGCGGGGTCACAGTCGAGATATGAACAAAATCCCCCACATTGTAAATGCCACCGTAGGCATTTTATTGACGTCATAAAAGTGCCGCGCTGGAGTGCGGGGCAGGTTACTGCCTCGCGCTCGAGCGCGAGAGCGTCTGGGGGAGAGTCATAAATCATTTCAGGCGTCATAAAAGTGGACCAAGGTAAAGTGTACGGGGGCATAACACGCTGTTCTTGGGGGCGGGGTTAAGATCACGTGACAAAATACTACGTTCTGATTGGACGGGGCTTGTATTCTCATCTTATTGCTACTCCCGCATCAGAGACCATTCTGTTTGTCTGTGTAAACTCTCTGTGATACTTTTGAGCCAGCTTAACATACCGGCCATTTTTGTCGTCATTGGGTACTGTTAGCTTGTATGCTCTAGGTCATTTGATCATAAACATTGTGACAAAACTCGTCATAGTCTTGACATTACACCATTTGCATTTCTGAAGCTCTGCAAATGGTGCTCTGTTAATCATTATTATTATCATGATCATCGTCATCATCATCAATATTAAATATAGGTAGTTTTTAACTGGTCTAACACTAAGCTGCTGGGTACATAGATTTTGTTGGGCATTAATGAAGTTCAAATAAAAATTATTGAAATTTGCTTTCGTAGGTGGCCTTAAATGATCTTATATAGGATCGTATGGGAGTTATTTTACCTCCTGATAGCCTTTAAGGAACAAGTGTAAGT
>Ga0209568_1001050_pt1 | contig 10310 bp, 6 predicted proteins | sample WorMetOlspDAHAB2_FD_187406 | JGI IMG/M metagenome (GOLD analysis project Ga0209568, IMG submission 187406) | Marine gutless worms symbiont microbial communities from Max Planck institute for Marine Microbiology, Germany - Olavius sp. DAHAB.2... ...
CCCATTGACTTGGCCCATGGCTTATACAACAGCTTGTACTACCGTACAAGCCGTGATACGAAGGTTCGTATGTATGTACCCTACGACGAAAACTGTGCACCGTCTTACGCAGACAATGCCGCTAGTGCGGGAACGTGTTAAGTGCTGCAAGCCCAGCTATACAATGCCGACAGATTGTTCCACAAAACGTAAAAATCGTTAAGTTCCATAAAGTTCCATGTTCATTATAAAGTTCCATACAGTTCTGGAACTTTTCCCCAATCGTAAAGTTCGTACAGTTCGTACGGAACAACTATGCAAAAAAGTGCACTGACGCCGCATGCAAGGTTGACTTAGGGCTAGCGTTGTCCCTCGTTCTGTGTCCAAAAATGCAGGTCCCCTCCCCACCCCGACAGGCTCACGCCACCAGTGCATACTGCTTTATGATCAGCAGTGTAATCACTGAAGGACAAAATGGTCTCTTGACATAAGGATCAATCTATGAAACAAGATAAAGGAAAGAAAGTAATAAAAATGTTAGAATATATTACAGTGCCACAGATACAAAAAGTTATAGGGGCACTTGGAAGACAGAGCCAAACTAAGAGAGCATGACAACAAATAAAAAGCCAAAAAACACCATGTACTGCATAACGGCGTGCCTCAACCTACAAAAAAGTGTACTCTGACATGCAACAACCGTATAACTGGGCTATAAGCACGACTATGAAATGGCGCTTAACAATTTTAACGTACAACGGTATGACTTATACCGTATACAGTGGAACAGTCTCCCACCGGCTCTACAGTATTTAAACGCCAGGCCAGACGAAATTACCTAGCGCCGTGGTCTAGTTAAACAAAAAAACACGTTTCAGACTGAAACATTTTTATTTAACTATAGACCACAGCGCTAGGCGACTATTTCGTTTTATTACGCCTCTTGGAAATCTTCTAACTATAGCTAACAAACTCGCGTACCTGGAAAAGTAAAACAACCTAACAGTTTACCGTTTACGAAAACATTCAACAGTTATGCTGCTGCTACAGTGCTATCACAGTCATAAAAGCGTCTGATGCCGATAAAAATGCCACAGCCTTACAGCAAGCCAGGTTCAATTACTGCCACGCGTATCAATTTACCACCGCAGCCTACAAAGGAAAACATCAAACGGCTGGTAAAACAGTGAACGAGTCACCAACGGCACGAACCCATTCGCTTGGTTTCGACTCACCGCACAGCGACCACCAGACAACTGAAAGCACTCCGTCCGAATCAACAATGGACCCGACCGATAGCTGACGGCCCAACCGGCATCATTGCAAAAAATCTTTTGCAGACATCGTTCTGTTGATAGCACTTCCGTTGGGTTGCGGTTTATTTACACGAAATATACCACTATAATAAGACATCGAGCGAACGACTTATTGAATGATACTGCACAGCAAATTGATTCTTTTCCTTCTGTTAACTCACGAAAACACTGTCAATGCATGTACTTAAGCGCAGCAAAAAAACCCGCTCTTAAAAAGTACACATCGTTAGCCTCATCATTCAACACGACAGATGAAACCACACACAATGCAAAATGCTACAATGGCAAGCGAGACGACGTCTCGGAGAGGAAGGCGAGTTGAAATTGGAAAAGTGAGACTTCAGCGGCACGGTTAGCGGAGGAAGGCAGTTGGGACTGGGAGGCGACACTTTTGCAGCGCACTATCTCCAGTTGTCAAGAGTGCACGAAATGCTTTATTTCTTACGATCCTATTCAATGTTCCCTCTATAAGCTGCGCGGCTGCACGGCCGCGCAAGTGACAAGAAAACGCCGCGAAGCAGTTTCCAACTGCCGCGCAGTGATTTTTAATGTCATATGCGTGATACACCTCTGATGGAAGCAAGCCGCTGGACTCTGGACTTTGGTCTGGAGAGTGGAGACTGGATGTAGGTCGAGCGACATTAGGAGAGTGTCACATGTAACTGATTTCGTTGTTGTCTTGGGTGACATCTGTGAAAAAACATGCAGGTGCTCTGGCATGAAAATGTTTTGCTCAAACACTACTTTTCCGCGCACACTGAAAACAAACTAGAGGGAACACTGATCCTATTATTACGCCTGAATACTGTTCCGAACACAGATATTAAAAAGCCGAACTTTTAAACGTCTATAACCATGCTGTGCATTTTTCTAACAACGGTCACATTCAGGCCATCAACGAGCAAACTGCAGGAAACGCAAACGCTGGTAATTAAACAGTTTTCTGCGCCACAACAACGACGACGCCGAACGTCGCCTACGTTTGCATCTGTTGCACGCGCACAAACCACATCGCCAGCTGCTCGCTCGACTTTGCTCAGCGTCACTCTCTATAGCACGCTCTAATTGTCAATCAATCGTCGGTGTCGTTTTAGCCTCCAGGCCAAACATCTGATATTAATACAGCCACAGACGACAGATGCCAGTCACTCGGTTCAAACGAGCAACATACTGCACAGGCGACGAAGTAGGGGATGGGGGAGGAGGCGAGGAAGGGTGACCTGACGTAAGCGTGGTGAGCAGAAAGACTGAGTAGAAGCAACGCAACACGACGCAAACAAACTGACTTCCAGTTCGAATTTCGAGACGAAAAAATTGACAAACAGAAAATCCTCACATCATACAACGTCTGCCTTCTGTCCTCATAGTCACCGAGGAAATTCAGACAGACTGAACTTTGAACAACTTGTTCACCACGGGACTTTGCCATATATTACGTCTTAGTAACACCATCATAAATTATTCAACAGTACGACACTTCGCAACAGTAGCAAGATATTTATCACGATCACAGAGGGCAAAAATTACCTCTAACACGTGTTGTGCTTGTCTGATATATAAAGTATTAAATTGTTTCCTGTTGTCTGTTGGTGAATTATAGCAACTTTCATTCGTTCCACGGCAGTTTTCAAAAAGTGTCATAATACTGAACAAGCTATAGAATTCTTACGTCTTACATCAATCTAATTCATAGATAAATACAAAATATACAGGAAAAGAATATTACTATCGTGGCATCCTCCCACTGTACTGCAGCCACATTAAGTTTTGATGACTGCCCGCCCGCCGTCTGTCAGTCAGTCTCGTCCACACAATTTCTGACTTACAGAAAATCGCATAAAAGTCTGGCGGCCGCAAGCACATAATACAGTACGTTAACAATTCCGTCGGTGGCTAAAGAGGTTCAACCCGTGATTAACCCGCAAACAAGGGCTTGGCAACGATCACCCTCCGACGACGTTATCGGTTTATCATTAGTATGGTCTATGACTAACAGTCTATGAATCTGAACCGACTCGCCGACAGGCAAGCGCAACACATGCGTTGACATCGGCGACAATGGCCCGCCGCATGTCTAAGCGACAACACCCTATAGGCGGCTACTGTGCCGTGCGGCCTGATAGCAAACAGTCATCAGACGAGAAATCTTGCAGGCAACGGCGCACACAGATTCGCAGTATATATGAAGACAAAAATACAAACTGGGTGCATGAGATGCCTCAAATGACAATCCGCGCATCGAAATTCCGAAAAAGTCTACAAACAACTCGAATGCAGGGTTCGGGATGGTCGGGTCAGGGGGGTCAGCTGACCTTCCTAAAATTTGGAGCTGAGGTCAAAAAATCACATATGGCGCTTTTGTGTTGTGTCGCAACAAGTGAATTTATAATTTGCACATAGGTCCCTTTCCTCTTACAATGCATTAACAATCAGTACGATTTCGAGGGGTGGGTTAATCAACGTATCATGTTACATGATAAAACTTGATTTTTGACCTTGACCCTTCCCCCCCCCGTTGAAAAATGGTTCCCGCGCGCCTGCTGAAATGTATGCAGATGTGATGAAATAAAGTTGTGATACGTGTTCAAATGCACTTTAGAAAAAAAAAACAACTGACGACATTGGTTCAAGGCAGCAGACACCACGGCTGCCTCCCTATGCATAGGAATGTGTCGCAACGCACTGAACAGACGGGAGTGGAGGCTTCCGCGCAGCAAGGAAATTCCCAACAAACGAAATGGGAAGGCAAAAGCCAGTATAAATTGGGGGAATTTCTCGGCGTTTCCTCCTTCAAATACCACCATGTCGAAGAATGAGAAATAACGTCACGAACACGCCACACCGTGACCACTCGTATGTTGCACAAACGCAGCGAATCACACAGGCAGTTTGTGGCAAGATACGGAGCCTGGTCCCGAGGCTAATGGTAAAGCATTTCAACAGTCTTGTCATGTCACTCATTGCTGCACGATAACAGCGAAACAAATTGGTGCATCACTGTCAAACACCGGCAAACAACATGTAGACTAGACGGCGCATAAAAAGGGTTTGTCAGTGTGCCGTTCTATACAAAACGTGCAGTTCCAATCGCATTTGTGCAGTTGTGAAACCAAATGTTGCCATTAAATTTAAAGTGTCGATTCTGTGTCACAAGAAGCAAAGCTCCACGAGCAGCACTGAGCTTTCGGCGCGACGGAAACGGAAGTAGGTTGTGCTGTTCGAAAATTCCCGTGAAACGCTCTGACACATGCAGCGGTCGTGCTGCGAAATGAAGTCCTCATTACGCAGCAAAAATGCCACAACAAGCCGTTAATACGTCAGCTCAGCGGTTTATTGACCTTTATCGACCCATATCCGGCGAGTCGAGTGCCAGTAACAGTAGGCGCCATAACGGGCGTGGCATGCTGAATATATGGCCGCAATGAATGAAAACGGCCAGTCTGCATATTCACATTCTATGGAACTGACCACCACCACCACCACCAACAACAATAAAAACAATCACTGTGACGTCTGGATATCAATAACTTTGTCGGATCTCAAGCGATTTGCCACATTTTAGACCGCAAAATTTCCTATTGAGAAATGCAATGTATTTTCCAGTCCACCACATCTATAAGTTATGCTGCTACACAACCGTGTGACGGGCAAAATTTCATCATTCAGGACCGTTTGATTAGACTGCGGCGAAACCATGGCACAATAAAGTCAAGTCAAATGTAGCCTTAATATAAACAAGTACACAGCAAAACTATACAAAACAGTAAGTCACACCTTTGAGTTGTGGTGTAAAGTACAATACTGCTAATTAATTCTATGTGAAAATGAAAGTAATCTGCAAATTGGTTACGATTCGACGATGATGCCGCCAAATGTCAAAGACTTTTCTCACTGAACTGCTTGCTATAGGCCCACAGATTGTAAGCAAAGCATTTTGCGATGAAGGTTGCGTATCGCAAAGCTAAACAAACAAATCCAACCGACTGCGTGCTCCGTCCGCGAGCGGTCTGTAAGCGATAGTTCCACGCATAACGTCCGTGTAATCAGATTCTGGCCGGGAACGAAACGGTAGTCTGTTTCAGGGGCCGGTCGGTGCTCACACCGCCTCCTGCTATCAGCCGCGTTCTCGGCACGCTGCACGCGCTCCCATATAGGTGTACTTGGAACGACAGGCGGCGTATCCAGGATTTCAGAATAGGGGAGCGATGATATCAGGGGGTCAACCGGTCAACCACTCTACCCCACAGAAGCCGACGCAAAAAATACAAACACACGCATAAAATCTGGCATCACATAAACGCTGTCCAAACCGTTGCCACATAGCAGTTTCAAATCAAATCAAGTCATCTCTGCTTCAGGCAATGCAGCAGGCAAAACAGACAGACAGACAGACAGAGAGAGAGAGAGAGAGAGAGAGAGAAGATATACTGTATACAATGAAAAAATCAGTTATACCTGCATGGTTGTATTTTCTGTACATATATACGCACACAATTTCAAAAACTAAAGATGCAATAGAGGAGTATGAACTCCATAACCCCTCATTTGCGTATATACGCCTCTGGGTATATATGCTTGACTGTATAGCGTGTCTGTCTGTATCCAACGACCTCTTCTATGCATGCGTGTGTGCGCGCCGACAGCGGCCAATGAACCGCCAGCGAGTACGATTAGGATTAGCCCAGACGTCCTGATGGTCTGGATTGCAGGCCACGTATGGATACGTCAGTGGCAGACGGGAGAAAAGGGATTCCAAAGAAGAGGTGACTGGATAATATAAACTGTCTCACAGTTGAAATGAAACTGAAACAAAACAGCTATGTTTCATATCATTTCAACTGTGAGGACAGTTTAACACAAGACTGCAAAAAAAAAGATGAATCTGCATCTATACACTGCTCGCCAAATGATAATGGACGACAGTGACTGAGTTTGCAGAGTTCGAGGTCGCCACCTTGGTTCACAGATCCAGTGCTTCGGCCACTCTCCCAGTTACCTTGCTCATGACCGCTGTCCCGTTACCGACACTCGTACGCTTCTCGTTAGTCGGATGCGGACCAACTTCGGCGACAGAGCCTTCACTGAAGCTCTATAACCTCAACTCTGAACAATCTTACAGCGGACCTCAGACAGCCAGACTTGTCATATACAGTCGATATCAGGCAGTCGCTGAATATGCTTTTGTGGGGGCAGTGGGACCACAGTGCAATCTGAACAGTGTTCAACTGCGCCAGCAAGAAATATCCTTACTTATCATCCGCTCTGAACTTCTGACCACTACACACAGACAACTGCGAAGAAATGAAGGCACCGACGGCAACACGCTCGCTTGAGGCAAGCGTCAAACTGAAAACCAACCGATCGACACATTTGATCGACGTACACGTATTTTCACACAAACAACCGCCCAGTAATCGGCGAGGACAGAGTTCTATTAATCCATTTACATATAAACGTCGAATGTCAACGCAGTCTCACGGTGTATGGTCTCCGACAGTTTTAGTTCCAATCCCATCACTGGCGAACCCAGGGGGTTGGGAGATTTCACCCCATTGCATAGACTTTCAGATTTCTCTCCCAATGCTATGTATGTACAGTACAAAATATACTGTCTGGTATCACAGATTCACCACAGAAACGCAGTCAGTGCCAAGTTTCTCTTCAAAATTGAATCCTAAATTTTTCACAGGAGAACATTAAAACATGTTCACTAATTAAACTTTTTGCTTCACTGAAAATGTATGGTACACATATGACCCCGACCCGTCGACAATTCATTGCGCCACCAGTGATCAAGGCAATACCAAAGATTAGAAAGTGTGGCACCACTGCCATCAACCGCCACCGCAGGCAGTCGCAGCAGCAGAGCAGTTCATCATTCTCGGTCTGACCACGTTTATCGGTTAATCCAGTGCAGTTTAGCACCGACGGTCTTCGGGGACTGGCCAAGCCTCACGCCACATCGCAGACCAAACGCGTGGTTAACAAGTGCGCGAGAGGTCATCGCTCCAATGAATGGCGTCTCCAGTGTACACAACCGCCGCCGCCTCATACGAGCCACTGCTGCATCTAACGAAAACAGTCATCATACGGCGACCTGTGGTGATGACGTCGACAGTCGCAATTTATGACCAACAACAAACTAAGCGAAACTTTTGATTCTGCGCGCAGTGCTGAACAACGCACTCGACACGGCTCTCGGCATGCAGTGACACGAATATGACACAGTGCCGATAACATAACAGCTTTATTTTGTACAGAGTCATAATTGAAGTCTTAAGACTGCACAGCGTTGGCCGCGTTGGACTGGTTCGCCAGGGCCGGCGGGTTTAAACGCGAAAACATAAGAAATCCATTTAACGCAAGTAATGGCCATGTTCACAGTACAATGGATATGACGTATCCATGGAAACAGCAGAATAAAGGCAACAGCGAGAGCAGAGTTTAACGCCCCAGCCGACCAGGGGATTTTTTTAAGACAATGTGATTGGTGGGGACATCAGGCTAAAAGGGCACGGTCGCGGGGTCACAAGGGCACTCTGGGGGACCCCACAGTGCCCCTTGTGACCCCGTCACCATGCAATATGTATATACTATTGAATATCAAATTTTTATCTTGCAGATCTACAGCACCTTTGTCTAGTGTCTAACGTTGCTCGTCGGTAACGGACCGTAACTGAAAAAGGCAAAACAGTTAACAGTTACCCAAGGGCTGGTGGGGAAATTTCCCAGCACTTTGTATGGTTAAAAATGCCCGGCACCCGACACAACACATGTCATTTCAGAGGCCGGAAAACATAAGACGATAAGCTACACAGAACTTAGAACCTTTTCGTTTTTATTCATTATTATTTAATTAAGCGCGTGAACGCCAGTGTGAATCCAGTTACGGTTTTTCAGTTACAGTTACAGTTAATATTTTTCCAGTTACAGTTAAAGTTACACATGCAATTATTGGAATGATCGAAAAAGCCAATCATGACCATCAGATAAATACACAAACAGTCAAAAAGTCAAAAGCTAAAATTATGGGGCAAGCTAAGTTAACACAGGCACAGGTCCACATATCAGTCCACAGCTATGCAGATACAAGTTTCCTGTTCAATTTCAAGAACACACGATGTTCCAAGCACTTTGTGGCTCGGTTTCGTTTACGGCGCCTGAGAAGACTCTTTCAACGTATACTTGAGAGGCAGGCGCTGAGATGAAATCCTCTGCCAATGGTGCCAGGAGCAGGTAGGAGTGTTCTCGTTCCTGCCAGAAAAGTAAACCATTGTCAGTCACAACGTCAGTCGTCTTCTACGTGTATCGATCAAGTTCTGAGTCAACTCCTGCTGCCGTTCCTCTGGCGTCGTCATCTTGTTTCTAGTGTCTTGGGCGAGCAGCTTGAAGCGCTTCAGCGGTGGTGGCTGACATTCAGGTTCAGCTGCAGGTGCATTCAGCTAACGTAACGTAGCTGATGGTCCATAAAAATCATAGTTTTGACTTTAAAGATTATTCAAGTACTTGGCACTGTCGCAACAGAAGAAAGCCATAACTATAACTGTATAACATTTGTTAGTTACTCAGTTACAGTTTTTCAGTTACTATTAACTGGCTTCACACTGGTGAACGCATATGGTCTCGTAGTGGTACATACGCTATTCGAAATTTCGAACGTGCGTTATACAGAACGCGCGTGCCGTGCCGTATATAGTAATTGTTAGGCATTATTTTTTAATTATCTTTTATTACGCCACAATGGCAGCATAAAACACAAAACACATACACAGATATATTGTCACAGGTTTTTATTGGGGGCATAGTGGATTCTTCGCACTCAGACCATCTGCGGAGAGAATAGTGTACTACGCTGGGAGAGACTACAGCTATACACTCGGCCGTTCTGTGATGAGAGATGCTCGCTACATCGATCATTTTACTGGTATAACACACACATTCACGTGATAGAAGCAACGAACAGACATGAGCGAAAACACCGCTCGCAGCGTATAATAATAGCGAACTCGCCAAGTTTAGACGCTAGTATCGACAACACACATTAACACGCGAGCGAGCATCGGCGGCGACTGTCAGCATTCTGCCATTCCGGTGTTTCATTCGATACCGTCGACAAGTGTCATTTATCTCCTATGCAACGAGCACCACAAGCGCCTTTGGGCCTCCAGCATATACGCAACTTTTCATACCAATCTATCGCAGACTGGTGGTGTTATCTAGTCACTGTGGGGATTGAGTTACAGCACAAAAAAGACTTTGAACATATGCAAAAGGTGTTTCCTTATTTTCTGCTACAGTCTCAAATTATGTTCTAATAAGCAGTGTAAAAAGACAAATTTGAAAATGTGAAAATGCGCACCGAACATAACAGTTGCTGCTACGATATTTGTCACTCGCGGGGGCCAATTATCATAAATTACGTGGCATCACAGGAAGTAACTCATTCACATAATTAATGCAAATTATGGCAACGGTTGGGGGGGATAATTGCGCAGACGTCAGATGATGGCCGCGCGGGCGAGACGAACAATGAAAACAGAATGATAAACGACAACGCAGTCAGTAGCCACTGTCGCAGCTGCTGCCGAACTCATCTGTACATGCTATGTATTCGTTCTGTTTGGACGGTATTTAAACTTGCACCGAGCACAAACGCGAGTTCAATTAGCTAAGCAAACAATGCACCCAGTTATATACCACAAACCCTTGACGAAACCATTTCAACGATGTTAAGGAGGGATAACGTTGTATGCGGAGTCGGTAGTTTATGTCGCCGATGGCAGCGTACGCACTACGCATGCAGATTACACCAATAATATATACATAAGGTGGCCCAAAAAAGTAAGCCACTACCAAATGATCAAAAATCGTATTAAATCGTGTCAAAGCTTGTGAATGAGATAAAGATTTATTCGTCAACTTGTATGAATCAAACACTATATTATTCGATGGTATTAGATATTCTATGCGTGACCTACTTGCTGGCCTCAATAACTATGCCTGACCGCAAACGGG
>Ga0209568_1001052_pt1 | contig 10296 bp, 10 predicted proteins | sample WorMetOlspDAHAB2_FD_187406 | JGI IMG/M metagenome (GOLD analysis project Ga0209568, IMG submission 187406) | Marine gutless worms symbiont microbial communities from Max Planck institute for Marine Microbiology, Germany - Olavius sp. DAHAB.2... ...
GTGGGCGGGGATTTAGGGGAGGTCCTTGTCCAATAGGGGTGTAGGAATCTGGTGGTAAACGCCTCCTGCGTCAGCTCGCCTAGTCTACCACTACTTCTATGGCATTCATACTGATCCCAGTCTCGAAAAATTGAGGGAGTTGCTACAGGAAAAGACACCAGCTAAAAACGTTGAGATAAAGAGATATGTTGCCTTAATCTCCAGTTGAGTTGGACTGACAACCCAGACATTATCTTTTCAGGTTGTTCTGGTAAAGGCCACGAACTTTTAGTTTGGTGTTTTTTTATTGTGCAGAGATAATTCCTACACTGTTCTTACCAGAATGTAATAACGGATCAATGTTTAATACATATTTTTCTGTATTTTGTTCTGTTGGCCTGTTGTCAAACTGCTGTTTCATCTCCCAAATGACTTATTATGTGTCAGGTGGGATGTTAAACCTTACTCTCTCACTCATGTTGAACTGTTATATTTATCTTTATTCGCCGGAAACGTCAGCATAGCATGAACAGCGAGAATGAAAAACGATGAAAAAAGAAGCGAAAAAAACATAATCACTGCGACACTTCACATGAGCTCAAACGTTTTTAACACAAAGTATCCATTTTCAGAATTAAATTTTTTAATTTCTAAATAATGTGGCTTTAATATTTTATTAATTAAGGGCTGAACTGATTGACTAATCTCTAAAATTGTGCCAACATGGTATTACCATGAACAGAGAAAATTTTCTTTAAGTTACTGTCAGCTTTACTTTCGAATATTGTTGTGAGAAAAACGATGCCTCGTCTACCTGATCGAGGTATTTTCTCTCGCTGATCCATTTAGCGAATGAATCAATCAAATTTCTCACAGGAACATGCTCTGCAGTGCGCAGTCTGCTGCATTCAGTTGAGATTGTTTTGTATGTTCTAGTCGATTGCTTCTTCTAGTCTTCACGCGGCCTTAAGACAAGCATGTTTTTGTTTTGCACTCTGAAGTTTTTGCACTGAAATTGTAGTCCTATCGTGGTAGAAGTGCCACACTTTGCATCACTTCGCGACGGCGAACGTGAAATTTCGATCCTTCGCAGTGAAGATGGATTGACATGGAATCGACACATGCAAGCAGCCAGTGATTCACACAAAGACGTGCAGGATATCATAAAGGCTGTTACTGGCGGTACAAAGTTTTGTGTCAATGTTCTGCTTTTTGTCACGTTTCAGCCGACAACCTTTGCTTACTCACAAATCTCCCATTTTTCATCAGTCTTCAGAATCTTTTCATTTATTTGTCTTTTCTTTACCTGTCATCAACACGTTGCCATGCACTAATGTTTGCTATGATGAGATATTCATGTAATCCTAAGAAGAGTGGCACTTCTAACTCTAACAAGTGCTACTTTATAACCTGCATGCTGTTCCACAAATGCTTATTAGTGATGTTTCATTGCTATATTGACTTTTATATCGTACTTGGATTTTCTTGTTGTGCATTGTGTGGTTTGACACGTGTCTTTTAATAAACGAATATACATATAGGTGTGATTAGTACCCGAAATTATTACGATTGCTTCTCTTATGGCCGAATTATTAAAACATGTTGATCGTTAGACTGCTTCCTGTTGTCTTTGCATAATGCTGACCATTTCTCATGCTCGACAGTTTTAATTTTCGTTTGTTTCGTTTGTTTTACGCCAAAGTTTTGTGACGGCTTTTAACGTGACGTTGTTTTTGAAGATTTCGTCACAGTTAGAACGTGATGCGTCGCAGTGACTTGCAGCCGTTGCTGCTCAGACGACGGTGCAACTGATAGTTGTTTTGTAGAATATGAGAAAGACATGAGTTGGGATCGTGTGAGTCACATCTTCACCGCAGAGTTGCCGTGCTATTTCGCAGTTTTGAGTCGTGTGCATCAGCAGCAAGAGTCAGTTGGACCTCAAGGTGCAGTCGTCAACTCTGACGTCGTACCCAACGTGTCAGTCGCTGTTCCTGCTGGATCACAGTCGGACGCCGATACAATGACTGTGCAGGTCTGTCACATGTACGATTGCTTTGTTTCGACGTTACTGACGTCTGTATTACATATGATTAGTATTACGTATGAAACAAACACAGTTTCACCAATGTAAAATCAGCATTTATGAATTATTGAACAGGGTGGGTAGAGTCTATTGTCACTGTAATCATTTGGCCCAATCCTTACATGCATCCAAACTCTTGCGACATTAGTTGGTAAGCTACTTGCTAAGAATGTGAGAAAACGTAAGAATTTATTAAGAGACAAGAAATCAGAGTCTTCAAATAACAAAAATATAGTTAACAGTCATGTAAGCCTGTCATTCGTAAAATTAAAGTATGAATCAAGCACTGTAATATTATTCGTTGGTATTAGATATTCTGTGCGTGACCTACTTTCTGACCTCAATAACTATGCCTGACCTGCAAACTGGCGATATGCGTCACATACGGTGAATGATGTCAGTGCTTCCTCTGGAATCAGCTCGCCTTAGCAAGCTGTGAATTCTATGTCAAAATGATCTTTTAGATGGAGATTTATGTAGAAATTTCTTTGATTTCTATATTTTCTTTTTTTTCTGATTTTCAATCATCATTTATTATATAATTTGTTTTACCCATATTGCAGCTTCAAAACAGCAAGTGATGACGTCACAAATTAGGTCACACTTAGAACATTTAATACAGACTTATTTTATTCTTGTGCTCATTTTGTAGTCGAAATTGATGAAAAATCTAGCGTTAATGGCGGGTTTTAATACGATTTAATGATGATCCGTGATAGTGGCTTACTTTTTTTGGGCCACCCTGTATGTCATCTAGTATCAATTAATTAGAAGTGTTGCATATCAGATGAAAAAATTTTATTTCAACAGTCACAATCCTCTCAGTAAGATTTCGGATATGGTTACGGTTAGTGTTCACACACTCACACGGTAGTGTGAGAGTGATGTAAAGGCGACAAAGAAAGTCAATGGAAAAGGCCAAACTTCGACCCCTTGCCACGCCAAAACCCCTTAACTGATATTCACAAAAATTCGCATGCGTGATTGCGTCATGGACGGCACCCAACATGCAAAATTTTGTAGGGATCGTTTTAGGGGTTTTCGCTCCCCAAATACGTGATTTTGCCATGCTTTTTGATGTGACTCGTTTTTTTCTTTGTTTTTTTTTTGGTTCTTCAGTAAGGTGACAGCCTAAACAGATTTTACACAAAATACGTCAGAAGGCGTCGTTCCGGGTAAGGAAGTGCCTTTTGGGGGTCCTAATAACTATATTTGATATTTAGACCCTTAAATTTCCGAAAAACCGCCATTTGGGGACTGATTTTGACTGGAGTTTTCTTGGCAGCCCAAAACTGCTTTAACGTGGGAGTGCTCCTATATATAAACTTCCCTTAATGGTCGTCATAGCCCCATAAAAGTTGTATCGTGAATAGACATTTCGGGGTCAAAAAATTGTTACATGTGGTTTTGGGGGACCCCTCTGCACCAGTCACGTGATACTGCCATTTACTGCACATGCGCGGTGAACTTTGTAGCCTTCACAATGAAAAACGCTATTTTCGCCTATAACATGGCTTAATCTTTGTCGTAGTTCCCTGAAAATTGACAAAGTGAATAGGTAAATTGGGGTCAGGGATTTCAAAAATGTGGATCATTTTGGCCCCCCCCCGGTGGTAGGTCACGTGACACGGCGCATGCGCAGTGACCGTTTCGTGTGATGGTGATGTGATCAGATTGAGTCATACATTACTCAGGAGCGGGTAATTGTAGGATGCTACAAATTGGTATGTGCGTTGGATGTGTCAAGATTAATTTATCATATACCGCCAAGATCAAAAGGTCAAGGTCACAACGTCAAATAAAAATTGTGCATAAAAACATCAAATATATGCCGCAAACGTCATCTGATAGTGGAAATAGTGGTCTTATTGGTAATCGAGGTGGCCAGAGCGAATGGCAGGGTCAGATTTTTGACCGGAAGCTCCTAAATAGCCGTTTCAGCTCATGCACAGTGAAAATATTTCTAAATGTCGCGTAACGTGGTGCCGTATCTCCATAACTTCATTTCCTTTATAGCAAATTACAGTCGCTGAACACGTTGGTGAAAGCAGCTTTTAACAGGGAGTAAAATTAAAAGTAATTAACACTATTTCAATTCACAGAGCACCGAAAAATCACCAAAACATTTGCAAAGGCATTTGAGTGATGGAAGTCTTACTATTTTGAGTTCATGCGCATGAATCAAAAGGCTGTGAAAATTAATAAATGTAATAAAACAGCAAATATAAATGTAAAAAAAAACTTTCAGTTTAAAGCAGTTGGCCTACGTCACGCAACTAAAACAGCAAAAATCACAGAAATGTGCTATCACTTAGGAGCACATTGACATTATGGCGATGTGCTGTAAAAGTAATACCACCTTTTTGATTTTTGCTGTTTTAGTTGCGTGATGTGGAACCGTGTCGCCATTACAATCAGTTTTAAACTGAAAGTTTTTTTTTACATTTATAGAGTTAGGAGCCTCGTTCATGTTTGTTGTTCTTTTCATATCATTGGATCACTCATTGAATCATTTAGTCAACTGCCGTTTGTCGTCTACCCAGCAGTTTTCAGCGTATCAGGTCACTTTCAAATGCTGTTGCTAGCCTATGCTTATTTTCGGTCTACGTCGTCCAAGCATGACACCAGTGTCTACGTTAGCTCCGTGTATGAGCGCCGAGCAGCGGGCGCATTATTGTTACACTGCACGTCGGTGTTCTGACGTACGCAGCACTCGATGGCCATGCTTCTATAGACAGATGTCGTCGTGCGTGCATCACTCACGTCGCCGACTCACGTTAGAGAAGACTCAGTTCTTCAACTTTACGACAGCTAGCAAGACACTCTTTCATTTGTCTCACTAACAGGTGGCAAGCGGGCTTCTCAGTTGCCGGCCAGAATCTCTGGAATGATCTTACTTCGGAAATCACGTTCGAAAATCTTGTCCGCTTTTCCTTTTTTGGAACTCATTTGGCAAACATTCGCTTGTTTCCTCTACCTTGTACTGATGTTACTATTTAGGCCACACTGAAAATCTGATTTTGATGATGTGCAATTCTGTATACACACACAACTTTTATTCACCAGAAACCTGTAGTAAAGCGATAATGTAATAATTATAATACATAGAACTAAACTTAACTGAACTAAGAATACTGACACAGTATAACAAACAATATCGTTACAATTGTTTGCACAGTTGGCATAGCGGGTTATCTGAGAGGTCATATTTCACGAGATATTTTCTTTTTCTTATGTCAATAACGTCAGTGACTGGGAACACTCCGAACTCAGTTTCACATTCGTGCACAACATCCTTTGATTTCACATTGAATATTTTTCTGACGCAAGTATCAATGAGGTATTGAAGGGACAAAACATCGGACTTATTAGTTGGACACATTTCAATAGCATAATACAGTATGGGTAGGCACTTGGTTTTGACAAGCTGGACTACTACATCAGGGAATGCAACTCTCCCAACTTTTCCGAAAACTGCATTGAATGCTCTATACATTCCTTTTTTGCATAACTGTAGGAACAAGCGAACGATCTCGCTGACCTAAGATATACACCCAGATATCTAACACTATCGCCAGTCCAAACCAGTTTACAACTGTCACTTGTTAATATATTGCGCCATTTTATACTGTAGCGGGCACCAAACCGAACGCATGATGATTTATTTGGATTGACGCGCATGTCAAGCCACTCAAGTTCTGCGTCACAAATACGGAGAATGCACTGAAGAGAACTAAAAAGTAAAGTAAAGTCCATCTATTTTATAGTGCGCCCGAAAGTTGACCATAGAGCTGGCCTACTTAGTCTGCCGCACTTAGGAATTTTTGCCATTCACACGCGCTAACTTTCTAAAAATTTAAACTGATTTATACGTGCGCCATAAGATCGTAACTTCAGAGGCGCTGGACAATGTGTGTGAACAACTTGTCCAAGGTTGCACTCGACAGTGCAGCGGCTGGGATTGAATCCGCGATCTCCAGTCGCAAGTCCAACGCCCTAACCACTGCGCCACCGAGCCACACAACCCAGACAGGGACACCAATAATATGTCGTCAGCGAGCGTACAATATGCGTACAACAATACGGCCTTTTTGATATTTGTCCTTGCTACCTCAACAAAAGCTTTGGTGAACCTATGAATGATATGTTTTATTTGTGAGCAAGAAATTACTTGTTTACGTACTAACACATTATCGTAATTATAATGTGTCGATGTCTAGGTTCTGCCGGTGCCGGATGAAGTGGTTGCAGAGTCTGTGCAAGCCAAGCCTCCTCTCCCAGTTGTGTGTCCTGTTGTGTCACTTGATCCACCTCAAGGAAACTTCTACGAACCAGCCACTATTTCCATCCCGTACTTGACTAGAGCCAGAGACGAAGAGACACCGACGGTCCACTTGATCGCTGGAACTTCTGGTATTTATTTATCAGTAAACCGAACCGTTACTTTATCTCTACGTGCACCAATTTCCATGATGTAATATTTTCTCTTTTGTGGGTTGTCTGGAATCTTATTGATTCTTGACATAACAGAGCAATAAAGAAATGAACACGGTGCAGTAAAACATTGTTATTCATTGGACAACATCAGTGAGCATCCGTAATGTATTAGTGCAGTACTGATTGAAGTGATAGTGACAACAGTATAATAGATGACATTTATCTTTAGCAAATACAGCATATATTTTTGTCAGCTGTTGAAGGCTTCAATTTAAAATTTTGTATTGTTGTTACATGTTACGTTTGTATTTTAACTTGTTTATTGAAAAACCGATGAACGTCTGCGCAATGTCACGTTTTTAATGTTGAAAGTATATTTACTTCATAGTACACATGGTTCTTGTCCTTTTGTTAATTCAGTGTTATGTTTTGATGCATATTTCGTATTTACGTGATAATAACTGTCACATGCCTTTAGCCTGAACAGACTTTGTACTGTGTCGTTGACTCAGAGTCGTTATCACTGTTAGTGGTGTTTGATGTCCAAACACCTCTAACAGTGATAATTTCCAAAGATCAAGATCAATGAATTTGGCAGCTGTTTGTTTTTTCGAATAAAATTGGCACAGTTCATGCATTTGGAAGGAAAACAGTTCCGCTCGATGCGCAATGCTGTTGGATGATGAAGATACCACGCTTGAGTGTTGTGCATGTGAAGCACTCCGTTTTTGTGGTTTTACGCCTTTTAACTTATTCAGGCATTGAGATAACATAGAAATTGCAAAATATCTCGAAGCGCCACTGACATATTTTCTCGAAAATTTAAGGGTTTTTAGCCCTTATCACCTTGGCCTGGCATACAAAAAATCATGGTAGGTCACAGATGGAAATTTTGAGCTAGAGGTGAGGAAATTTTTGTAAACTCCCAATATTCCCCAATTTTGGTCTCAGGGAGTTGAAAATTTGTCAGTCCTCAGAGATATAGGGGACCCACTTTCAATCTAAAAGCTTCACGTTCCTATCCCTAACCCGCCTCCGACATGGCCTGTATTGTGTTGGGTGGAGCGTTAAACTCTGCTCACTCACTCACTCACCCTATCCCTAACATTGGGATGTACAGGGAGTCGATCATAAAAATAAAAAAATTGCCCATTTTTCGACAAGTGGTGCAAATTTCAAATCAAGTCACTGAAAAGATAGATAAATTCTGTGTATGGCATGTTAATAAATGATGAAATCCAAAAATTTCCAGGAGCAATTTTTTTAAAATTTACTCCCATAAGTTAAGATAGAGGACCCAAAGTGACGAATTTTGCGTCTATTTGCCAACTTTAACACCCGATGTCTCTGGAACTTGTGGAGCAATCGAGATGTAACTTGACAGTCTACAAGAGCATCTACCTGAATAGTGATGCTGTAATTTTGGTGGCGCTGAGATGTTTGGTATTCTGAGTCTGCATTGCCTCACCTTAGACAGGACAGAAGTCGCCGTAGACCCCTAATACTATAGAAGTCGAATAGAAAGTTCGGTACGAAAACTTGATTGCGAGTGTTTCCGCCATATTTCTACTTCTGGTTTGCATAAATCCGCCATTTTAGCGGCTAGGTTCACAAAGAACCACACCCCACGCCCTTTTGGCTCGCTTCTCCCCAGCTTTCCGATCCCCCACCAAGAGCCACACCCCAGCATCTGTGACAACGTGTACGTCTGAAAACCCAACTTTTCCGGCGTCACAAATACTCCGTCCCTGATTTTTTCGACAGCTGCACATTTTTCCGCCACCTCAGCTGCTCTCTGCTCGACTCCGACCACTCTTCTGCTGCATTAAACCTGGAATTCGTTCCTGGCATTGGCTGATCAGTATGAAGGAAATGGGCAACATAGTGAGTGTCTCGTGTGCGACTGTGTGTGTGTGTGTGTGTACTCGTTACGTGTGCAGAGGAGTCAGACGCGCCGACTTGCTGGAGAGATGTAACTAATGATATGCCGTTAATGTTGTCAGACGACGAAGCTTCTTTCAAACCGGAAGTCGCCCCAATAAGGTTGTCCTTCATTTTCGCTTGTGTGATAAGTTACTCGGCACTTTCAGCGTTCGTTCTATTATTATTCGGCAATTTTTCAAGTTGCACTTTGTGACATGTGTCAAAATGTTGTAATTAACAGTAAGTGCTTAGAGTTTTGTTAAAATTGCCACAGGCCAATACGTGGTGCCGCTATTTCAGCTGTCCAGCCAGAGACATCTCCGTTCCGCCGAGCGAAATATATTGCACATACCACGTCACCGACTCAACACGTACGGCCGTCTGTCTTTTGCCATTGCTGGTCCGTCCGTCCGTTAGCAATCGGAACTCCACTGAAGCTTCTTTCAGGCGCCTGCTAAAGAAATTTTTGTTCGCACGGTACTAGCGCACCCAGCGCATTAGGGGGTCTGCTTGTTGATGCGCTATATAAATCGACACATTGACATTGACATTGACATTGAGACAGATCGAGGATATTTGAGGTGCATGCAGCCAGTCGCCTAAATGGTTAGATGACGCTGCCAAAAGTCTGGCTTTGTCCACGTCGCACTGGGCTCTTGACTGGAGCATAGATGCGTGTTTTGTTACCACCAATTTGTCCCAGGCCTTCTGGGTGTGTTGTTTGTTGCTGGTTGGTATTGGTGAGCTAGACAGTGCTTCCCACACAATTTCTGTTGAAGCCACAGACTGGTCTGGAACAGACTTGATGTTGCTAGGCTGGATGGACTCTTGGAGAGTGAGTGTTGATGCAGCTGAAGCCAGAAAGGCAGAAGATGCCAGCATCTGAGCACTCCACTGGTCCTCGTTTAGGTCCACGTTCAAAATAGTACACAGGCCTGTCCTGAGTATCTTGTCGAAGTCAGCCAATAATGGACTGGCGCTGCAGTTCAACGTTCTGAGCAGATAAAGCAGCTTTGACATTGCCAGACTGTTCTTCAGAAGGACCAGTGCGTTGTGTGAATTAGAGCTGTGCGCCGCCGCCGCCGCGCCGCCGCCGCCGACCGAATGTCGGCGCCGCGCCGGCGCCGTTTTCGTGAAGTGTTCACGTCGCGTTGTGCAACAGCTATATATTGCTAGATTTCTGTAATGCCGTTTACAATGAATCTTCAACATTGACAAAAAGCAGTAAGAACGATGCGGGCGTGTTTTGTGATAGCCCTTGATACTCAAATGAAACACAGAGGCGTAAGAGCAAAAGTGTTTTCGTGGACAATTTTGTGAAAATGAAAGCTGATGCTAAAAGTTTCGTATAGAACTTCTTTGCAAATTCAGTTAACACAGTGAAAGATTTCAACAGCGTGTACTGTAATAACTGTTTATAAAGTAGCGAAATCAAAGCGTACAGACATTGTCAGCACGAAGAATTTGTTTGGTAAAAATGCGGGCAACTTCCAACTACTCTGTTCGTCCATGTCAACACTGGGGTGACTGAAAACGCGGAATGGAAAACGCGAGACCGAAAAGTGACACTGGAAAACCCGAAACCGACACGCATTAACGAATTCTTAGTTTAACAAAAACATATGACACATACTTCCAGTCCCTGTGAGCCTAAAACTATCAATTCGGCACTTCACCATTAACGTCGTAATTATGTTGTGCAGTTTAAAAAAATAATAACACTAATAACTACATTTTCACAGTGTTCGCGTTACAAATAAACAGCAGAGCGTCAGTAACGCCGCATATAACTTTCCTTGTAGTCATTCAGCTACTAGTATCACAAATTGAGCGACGCAACAGGCTTGGCTGGACTGCTTTTTCGGGTTCGTTAG
>Ga0209568_1001053_pt1 | contig 10295 bp, 7 predicted proteins | sample WorMetOlspDAHAB2_FD_187406 | JGI IMG/M metagenome (GOLD analysis project Ga0209568, IMG submission 187406) | Marine gutless worms symbiont microbial communities from Max Planck institute for Marine Microbiology, Germany - Olavius sp. DAHAB.2... ...
TATTTAAATCATACTGCTTACCTTTTATTTTTATATGGAACTGAAGCTGTGTCATTAAATAAGAGTGCAATCAATAAGTTGGATAAGTGTATCAAATTAGCAGTGGCAAAGATTTTTAACGTGAAAGATGGCAACATGGATGCAGTAAGAGAGTATTGTGACTTACCGTATATAGGTGATATTATTGACAAAAGACGTATAAATTTTATTAATAACATGTTAGACTATAAATTTGGTGCTTGCCATTTTGCCGTCTGACTTAATTTTACCTTGATTATCTATAGTGCTTTTAGTTTGTAGTTTGATAGTTTCTACTAGTGTGTATGCTTTGTTTTTGTGTTGTGGCTGCACTTGATGCAAATAAAGATATATATATATAATGGCACGCAAACATCTACACGTTTCTAACAGATGGCCTAGTCATTACAATAGAATAAATTGTGTGTTGTGCAGCCAAGTAAGCAATGAAACGTGTGTTTGTCAAACATCGCTCATCAACAAAATGGCCCAACGAACTGGTTAAAAACAACAGAAAAAGTGCAAATTAACTTTTGTTGCTCGTCTCTCCATTTTTTTGGGGAGGGAATGCATTTTATGCAAGTTGTCACAGTTCGTTGCCATTTTTTTCAAGCACATGCATTTAGGACGCTTGTAACTTTAATCTTCCTAACAAAACAGTTGCAGAAACATTTCCTACGAAAAAAAAGCGCACTCGTGCGTAACGTTAAACTATTTCTTCGTAGCAGATTTGTCCTTTTCCATCTGTTTCACCAACGACTCTTTGTACGAGAAGATGTCACCGTCCCACTTGGAAACTGTGCGCTTGTTGCACACCCAGATCTCCTCGGCCACCTTGACACATACGCAACGCATGCACACCATTCTCATTTGCCAGAACAAAACACTGCATCGCCAGTACTCATTAAACTGACCCGCTGAGGGATGGCCAGGCTGAGTGGGCCCGAAAAGTATCCGAATGGTAAACCCGCCAAAGGTATCCCAGTACTAACCACACTGGACGTAGCATAACTTTAACTGTTGATGTGACCAATGTCGTTACCACTATGCACAACCAAAGTCTGATCTGATTCCATCACTTGACTAACAAGAACCAACAGTACAGGCAAAATACAACTCATTTAATCAACGAAACAAAGAGAATGAAACATTCAGAATGTATGCTGCCCTGCAGGGTTGGTTGCATCTTTCAACACAACCAGTAAATAAGGTGCATTTATTTGACAACTCGAGGCTTGGACGGATGTAGAAGAGAACTAACTGTTTGCCAGAGTGCATCATGTTATGGACTTGGTCATGTAACCACCAGCTTTTGAGCAATATTCACATCACAACTCTGGGTTCTGTCACTGAAATAGCCTATATTGCGTCTGGTAGGGCATAACTCTACTCAATCACTCACCCCACAACTCGGGTTAAGTCTTTCTCGCCTTAAGTAACCAAATTGGCAAGTTTGGTGCTCCGAAATGACCTATATTGTATCGGGTGGGGCGTTAAACTCTACTCACTCACCCTGCTGCACAACAGCACTCTGATGGTGGCCACTCAAAATATTGCACCACACTGGAGAATATCAGATTTCAACATGTTCTGCAGATTGGTTATGATCTCACATAAGGCATCAACGAATGTCAAAGTGTAAAACGTGGAAGGTCGTACTCGTATTACTCTCATTTCTAGTTTGTAGACAGCTGAAGATGTGAAGCATATATGTTAACACTGACGACAAAGAAATCTGGTTCACTGAAATTTCTATAGTGATGAATTGTGTGCAAAATTTACTGACAAACGGTTTTTTTCAACCAGCTTTTAAAAACGGATTGTCAACAAGCTTACGATGACTAGAAACCACAGTATTCCATAATTCAGAAAGTAACGGCAAGTTAGGAAGACGTATTTCTGTTTGTGGCTTCTGTCAAGTTATCACAATTATCGTTTGAACCTGCGAGATGAGTCGAAAGTCGTGGCTAACGAGCATCATTCCGCCGTCGAAGTCATTGATGGCCTCGGCCAGAGCATCAATTGTCTCCATGTCCAGATGGTTAGTCGGTTCATCAAGCAGCAGCAGATGAGGTCGCTGCCAAGCGAGCCATGCAAAGATGACCCGACAGCGCTGGCCGTCCGACAGGCTGCGAATTGTACAAGTCTGAACCACAGTGACACACACACACACACATCTCTCGATACCGAACTCCTCTGCAGTGTGTTGTCGGCTGTAGCAGCACTATTCACAGCTACTGCAGATTTACTCTAAGACTGATTGGAGTTTAATGGCACTTTCAGCACAAACAGGCTATATTATGTCTTTGAAAAGTATGATGCAGCAAAAAAAGTTAATAAGAAAGGTGACAATGTTACGTGTTGGGAATACATACAATAAACCATTACAAAAAAATAACTCTTCAATCTGGTCTTTGTAGGGAAAATCCTTCAACATGAAAGATATCACGTTAGTCTTTGCAGCCAATCACTTGGTTAATGTACTAACAAATAAAACCAAACGACACAGAAAAATACAAACTCAATAAACCTAAACAACTAAACTCAATAAACATAAGCTAACCCTGATTTGGTCATACTCATACGACCCTCAGTCAAGAAATGAGGTGGCCCCTTTCAGCAATGGTTTATTCTATAATGCACTAAATTTAGACTGGTCAAGTAAATAAAAAAATGCAAGAAGTGGATACATTCTGTCGACTGTGAGATGCCCAAAAGTCATACACATTCCAAAACAACAGTCACACACATTCCAAAACAACTTCACAGGCAACACAACACAATACCACCAGGATACCTTCATCAGCTGTTTGAAGTATAGGCTCCAATCACAAAAAAAGCCACACAAAAATCCCGAATTAATAAAAAACAACTCTGGAACTCAAATGGAATTCTAAAAACCACTGGAATGTTTGAGTGTTTCGGCCAACACAACAAGACATAAATACACATGCTGTCAAGCTTCTTGGCTCCAATAACAAACATTACAGTCAAACTTATTACACCTTTGCCACACTGTGAATAGGCTGCAACAATGTGGCATGGTACAGCAAAGAAAAACTCGGTGACGCTAGAAGCAACCAAAGGAAGCAAAAGAGGCCAAAGTGACCCCACATCGTGTCAGCCAACCCACAATGGACAATCCACTTAATGGTGAAACAACGTGAAACCTGCTGGCTGCCAGTGAGTCCATAGCGGCCAATGATACGCCTCATGTCCTCGCGTTCTTTCACTTCGGGATAAGCCTTCAACATCCAGTCCAGAGCCGTCATGTTTACATCCAGGATGTCTTGCAAGTGCTGTTTATCACAACACACATTTTGCGGTCATGCAACATCAATTGAAACTGCTGGATCAATGAACCATACAATAACAACAACAATAATAATAATAATAATACATGACAATATTCGTAGTGCTACCCTCTAAGGCATGAAGCCATATGCGACAGTTCACTTTGCATCCTCTGAGTGAAAGTCGCTCAGCACCAGGTGGCAGCCAACTCATAGGCCAAGCTGCAATTGACCTTCGAGTCCACCTGTAGGGTGCTACAGGCCGAATATTCACCATGAATTACAACCATAAGGTTGATACCCATATACCATCCCTCGGAGGGTGAAAGGCTGATTCGAGCTAGACAATGAAGCAAGTGTGCAGCCAATGACCAAACATGCATATTGCAGTAATTTTCGTGTAAAAAAAACAGACACTTCTCCGCAGTGTGGGTTCAATCCTAGGACCTCTCATGCTGCAGGGAAGCATGCATGCTATCACTATACCACTGCGACCTACTTAGAAATAGTGCATATCCCAATGGCGATAACATATTGCCAAATGCAACATTTCACTGTTCCTCCAATTACCTCAATGACAACAGTGACAGCACACACCACTCAATGTACATGCAATGCACAGTTGCACACTGAGTCACAAAAACTGCAACTTTTTAGTCTGGAAATATGTTGACCAAAACAACTAGCAAAAATCATCTAGAACTGACAAAATGCACTACATTCAAAAACACATTCACATCAAGGATATTTCAGAAGTAACTGATACATCAACAAACCTGATGATATCTGCCAATCTTAAGATGTGAATGACGCCGTATTAGTCCATCTGTTGGATGAATCTGTGCAAAAACACAGCCACACAATACAGTACCAACATAAAACAACCAGCAAACAGCTGTGAAACAATCACAACATTACACTGGATCCAACTGCACTGGTACCACTTAAGAAGCATCAAAACATTTCAAAGACATTCTTTTCAAACTTTAGTCCACTGGGTTCAGTTTTGGTTGGCGGACTGGTTCACGCATTTTTTGTGCCATGTAAACGTAATTCACAGTTTAATCTTGCATCCACAAAATTTTTTGGAGAACTCAGTACACGTTGGGGTTCCCCAATTAAAGATGTGCCACATTCACTTGCATGAAGTGAAAAAACAATCACGTACAACAGACAGGTGCAAAGTAAAATGTGGCAAGTTTTGCAGAAATTGCACAATCGCCCCATGTGGGGCAGCGTGGCTTTGATTTTTAAAGCTTTTTTGACCCTGGAATCCCTATGGAACACCTATGCCAGGCTTTGCCACTACTTGGTGAAATACCTCAAAATTTGCCCATGACCTGCAAAAATTAAACAGAATTCGATCAACAGACTTTCACACCATTAGCAGCAGACATACACAGCATAACATCATTCAGTACTTTTGCAAAGAAAATCTAACAGCAGAAAATAAGAAGCAAGAAAACCTCGCCAGCAATGAGCTTGAGTAGCGTGGTTTTGCCGGCACCATTGGGACCGACAAGAGCGACTCGTGTGTCAAGATCAATGCCGAACTCAAGGTTGCTGTAGATCAGCGGCTGCCACAACAACACAAGGATTATTGCAACACAAATCATCATCGTCGTCGTCAACATTTGTTTTCCCCATTTTCAGACCAAACAAATTATAGGTGATCCAGTTTCAGATGCACACCCATCCGATGTCACTGTCCTAACTACAAAGTTGTCGTCCTCAAAAACCAAAATATACAGTTAGCACTTTTTAGTTACAATGGGACTAGTTGCAGGTGAACACAAAGTTTTGGAAGCTGAACAACACACGCAGCTAATCCAAGTATAGTGAGAAAAAGGTTGATAAAATGATGTGCACCTGCTCATTCTGTACAAGTGAATCACTCTCAAAATGTACATGCTCCTGGAATTATTATTATTGGTTACTCCCTCCAAAAATGTTCTCTAGACTTACGGCTTCTATCTAACAAAATCTCTGTAGAGACCAGTTACTGACATGCAACTCTGTGCAGGGGTGTACATCTATAATTCTACAGCTATTATGTTGTGGTGGATTATTATCACATTTTTATTATAAATGATTATCAGCAAAAGCTTAAGTCAGTTCTGAAAATTTAAAAAATCCTAAAAATTGTTGCAACATCAGGCAACAGATATTCACAATAAGTACTGCACTTTTGTCAAGATTTACGCTTTTTCATTTCACTGCTAACTGGCTGTCGCTTAGCTCACTGCAACACATAATCCAAAATACTAATGAAAAATAAACTATTTATAAAACAGTAAAGGTGTGGTACATACAGCGCTGTCTTTGTAGCGAAAACTGACGTTCTGCACTTGAATGACAGGTGGAGGAATTTCACCACAATCCATGAAATAGAATGACAGATTCTAACACACACACACAATCTCCATACTAGCATGGCTCACACTGAGGAAATGGATCTTAAGCGTTTTCATTTCAAGGCTATTACTAACTCGTGACATGTAACAAATGCTTTGCTGTACTTCAACACTTCTAGTTCATGAAGAAACTTTGTCACACCAGAGAAAATGATCGTCCATAATATCGGACTAAATGCAGCTACCGAGATCACGCTGAACAGAATGAACAGAGGATCAGAAACAGAGCAATATTGCAGTTTGTTGCATTCAGCTGATATCAAACCTTGTCGGAGGCGACACGAGCAGTTAGACCACCTTCTACCATGCGTTTCAGCGTCTTCTCTTTGCTTTTCGCCTGACGTGCCAACTTGGCACTGCCGTGACCAAACCGGGCAATGTAGTTCTGCACAGAACACAACCGTCGAGCAGCAGTAATTACTCACACGTACCCCAACAGAAGTCTACACATTTAAGAGCTACATCGAGACCATCTGTTTCTGATTTCATACAGCTACTTACACCCGACATCTACAGCTGAAGCATGTCTGAACGTTGTAAGGCACTCTTGTAATGACTCTCAGCACATTACAAAAACTATCAATTGTTGCTGTTATTATTATTCAAACAGAATTGGCACACAACGAGCTATTGACATACATGAAGGCAGCGACAAGGCGTCTAAGATATTGTGCTTCCACAACTATAGCGTCAGACAAAACAGAGTACATCTGATGTTGTTACATAGAAATTCAGCCACTGAACACGGTGGTGGCAATGGCAGTTTAAAAACTAGACGCAGAATTTTAGAAAAAGGTAAAGGCAAAGTTCACTTATATAGCACCGCATTTGCATATACCACCTTCAGCCACGCCATCATCACAAACAAAGCCCAAGGTAAAACAAAACATACACCAACATAAAGATAAAGCATGCAACCTAGAAACATAAAAAGACTCGAGGCCCCACCGGGCTGTATAAACTGTTTTTGTTAACTGTGTCCATTGAAGAGGTAACACGTTGGCAATATATAAAACAGTTCTGATAATATTCCCTCTTAACCTCCAGACAATCACCATAACTTTAGATGTTGTCAAATGGAGGGGAGGTCTCAAGGTTACAAAAACCCTATCTGCAAACGTGCAACAAAAACATGGCTGATTCAAGGGCACAAAAAAATTTGTCATGACTAAACCTGACAATGACGTGATTCTACTGCCAGCCATTACTTCTTTGCAAGAGAAACAGGCACGCTAACGCACACACCTTCATGTGAGCAATCTGGTCCTGTTCCCAATTGTATTTTTTCATCTGATTCTCTTCCAGTTCGAGACGTGTCTGCACGTATTGGTCATAGTTGCCCTGAACACAGAAACACACAACAGCACATAGATACATGCAATGTTCCTACCAGCCATCCAAGAAATTCCATTCAACCATCTTTTTGACTTCGAGAAACGTGATTTACAATACTGGTTCAACAATTTTGGTTAAAATAAGTAAGTATCTATGTTGAAAACCGTCAGAGACATTTTACACATCTACATCTGACAGATCACACTAGACAAGTTGAACCTTTAAAATAACCTCCAAATGTCGCATCTTAAAACATAGGTAAAGTAGGATACCAAGATTCGGCATTGCTGACATATAGTAGGGATGTACAGGATAACAATTTTTTTATCTGGCCGGAGCCGGATAGAGCCAGATAATTATTAGACTATCTGGCCGGAACCGGAAAATAGCCATCCAATACTGTTTAGTGAATGGTTTACTTGTACTGTATAGTCTGTATTATGCAACATGTCTGATATCAAGAAAACTGTTTGCCTGCTCTGCAATGTCTGTCTTTTTCATTGCACAATAACAATGCACACATAGTTAACTCAAGTGACTGAACATCAATAAGTCTTAAAGTGCAAACTGATGAAGTGCAGTAGCACAGAAAAAGAATATCAATGACAGATGTACATCACACACAGTTTAAGTCAAACCACTAGTAGTAACTAGTAAGCACTAAGCAGTGTCAACGTCAAAATTGTCAATGTTACTGTTACATGCTCCTGCAATGGCTGAGCAGTGCCAACTGTACAGTGACAGTCACAGAAGGTCTGCGTTACATTTCATAACTATTAGCTTTTCAGCATTATCAGGGAGTAGTCGTGTTCGATGTTCCGTAAGCACTCCTCCAGCAGTGCTGAAGAGTCTCTCTGATGGTACACTAGATGGTGCGGCTCCCAGGTAAGTGCATGCCATAGACGTCAGCAGTGGGAAGCATTGCTTGTTGTCTTGCCACCAGCGTAACATATCGTTAGTGCGTGGAATGACTGGCTGAATTTTTTGTCTGCCATTATAGTTCTGTTTATTGTTTACTTCAGCATTACATCAAAATGGCGACCGGTAAGTATTTCCATAAGTAAGTAAATTATCCGGCTTCTTTGGAGCATTTTATCTGGTGCCGGAGCCGGAGAGAAGAAAACGGCCGGATATCCGGCCAGCCGGAGCCGGATATCCGGTACATCCCTAACATATAGTGCGCTTTATAAATTGTTATGAATGAATGAATGAAACACAACCATGTGTAATACCACCTGGTGGCATGTTTTTATGTCATTCTAGATGCCAGCCATCATCACAACCAATTGCTTAATAAGGGTGCTTGCATACAGAACATTCAAAGTGGTTTTCCAGGGAATTCCAGGAACGAAAAATATGAATTTTTACATTCCATAACTTTCCAGGTTCTTAACTGACACCAACGAAAACATCGCCTAGCACAAAAAAAAACACACAAAAAACAAAAGCAGCAAATTACTGGGGAAAAAGCAGGAATAAAAAACTATCACGGTTTAGTTGCCCATTATAAGCAGGAAAGATGGACAACAGCCCTCGAGTTGAGCAAAGGACAGCTAAGTGAACAGCCCAACACACAGAGACAGAACTGCATAACAACAACAAAAAACATCTGGCGAGTGACATACTCCGTAGTATTGCAGTTTACGTCCGTGCATATGAATGATGTTGGTACAGATTCCGTTTAGAAAATCTTGTGAATGCGAAATCACAATCAGAATCCGCTTGTAGCTGCAAACACATAAACAAATGCATACTTTTCTGAAAAACTTCAAGAAAGCAAAAACTACGAAGTTATAATAAATTCTTTACTGTGTTATCAGTATTTATAGGCAACCTTCAGTAAAGGGAACTGAAAAAGCAAATGTCCAGTACAAAATTAAACACAATTATAAGTCTGTGCAGTCATGGGCCATGAAAGCAAAAAAGAACTGAAGCACTGCATTTATGTGAAAACTATCTAGAACAGATACATCCCCTATATCATCAACCGAGATCTGAGACATCCTCTACCTGGGTTAGTAAAATGCTGAAGCATTACGAGGACCTAGCCAAGACCGAAACTCAAAGTAAGCAAACAATGTCTTAATAATGTTGAAGAAAAGCATGCTACAGTGATGGCTGCGGCAACGAATACAGATTGTTACCCTTTCAAATACTGTTCCAGCCAGACGCAAGCGTCCAGGTCAAGATGGTTTGTGGGTTCGTCAAGCAGCATCATCGACGGTCGAATGTACAGCGCTCGAGCGAGAGCAATACGCATTCGCCAGCCACCGGAGAAATTGCGACATTTCTCTGACATCATTGTCGATGTGAAACCAAGTCCGTGAAGTATTTCGGCCGCTCTGACCTCCGCAGTGCTGATGTCTAGCTCCTCAAGTCGCTCGTAAACCTCCAGCAGTCGTTCCTGTGCCTCTGTCAACAATAACAACTAGACTCACTAAACACTGATAAACTTTGAAACCCTAAAATATTTCAACACTGCCTACTTAAAACTGCAAAATTGTCCATGTTTTTTTATCCTGTACTGCCTAGACAACTACAACAGACTGCTCGCAGTTTAATAACTAATTACTAACAGCAAATTTAAATCCACCGGATTATCACCCTCACCAGCACAATGCTCTGTGCATTTCCAAACTGTGCTACACGTATCATTTACAGCAATGAAAAAACCTTTACCATCACTGTTGATGGTTGCGAGATGTTCGGCTTCATGTTCAAGTCGGACTCGCTCAGCGTCGACGCTCATGACACACTCAATGGCCGTCTGGTCACTGGGAGCCATCTCGTGCTGAAGATGGTAGATGTCAATGTGATCGGGGATTGGAAACTCACGGTTGCCCAGTGCCGACAGTAAACTCGATTTCCCTGCCACACACACAGCACATTACTGGTCAGCGTTGCATTCTGTGCTCAGACAGACCACAGTGTAAGGAATTCACATTCAATGTGTCTAACAAGCTTCTACATCAAAAACAACTCTGTAGTGCATCAGACAAGACTTTCTGGTTATTTAAAAACAGGACAGTTCAATTTGCTATGCACACACTGTCAAACCAAGCTGAAAATCTATAGGCCTATTTATCTGAATATTGCATGAAAAAATAGATGGTTATGCTGGTGATTTCTGCAAATAATTTATGTAAGTGTAAAAAAAACAGTGCATGATGAATTGTTGAAGATCTGAGGCATTACAGTTGATAGCGTAGATATTTATTTTATGTTACATGAACTA
>Ga0209568_1001054_pt1 | contig 10278 bp, 10 predicted proteins | sample WorMetOlspDAHAB2_FD_187406 | JGI IMG/M metagenome (GOLD analysis project Ga0209568, IMG submission 187406) | Marine gutless worms symbiont microbial communities from Max Planck institute for Marine Microbiology, Germany - Olavius sp. DAHAB.2... ...
CCACTCGTCTGTGTCCTCGTCAATAGCTTCACAAAATTTGCTGCCACCGAATAGCATCGGAGCTTAACGGTTTCGATATAAGGAGGGCTGTATTTGTCTGGGGGGAAGGGACCAGGGGTGTTTTATCCCCATCAGAGAAGGGCTGACCCTTGAGATCCCATACAAAAATGGTCTACGGAGTCTAGCTAACTCTGCGTGCTAACTTTTTCGCTGTAGCTTATGTTATTCAAACACCTGCAGGCTGATGTCCACAAAAATCAGTCAGAAAAAGGACAATGAAGTCATGGGATGGAAGGCAGGGCTTTTTGTATGTACATCTCAACAAAAATGTGCAATGCAGTTCTAAATGGGTTCGTGCAGTAGTTAAAACGTTGATTTGTGTCACCGGAAGCACGCACGATTTTCTGCTCCAAACGCAGTACTGAGCGTTCGGCGGAAGGTAAAGGGAAGCGGGTTGTGCAGTTGTGGAATTCCTTAAAATGCGCTGGTGGAGTGAGCGAGTGAGTATGGGTTTAATGCCCATGCACCCGACACACAATAGGTCGTTTCGGAGACGATTTTTACAGGCTATGTTGCGCAACCAACAGCATCGAAGCAGTGAAGGACGATCACGTTTGCTCGCAGGTGTGTTTCAGCGTGACGGAGAACACACACATGAGCGTCGTCGGCGACGGCGTGTTCAAAATGTACCGCTACCTGGACGGCGTTCTGCGCCAGTTCGCCGTGCAGAAGGCCGACTTCCCGCATTTCGTCAGCCACGCGTGGCTCTCCAGCGACCTGCTGGTCGCCGGCACCGTCAGCGGACGTCTCATTGTCATGGACTCCACCGAATACAAGCGAGAATACGTCATCTTTCCCGACGACCCGCCCGAGTCGAAGTTCGTTCCACTTAACTCTGCCATTCTGTTTTGCAGTAGATACGACCTCCGCGTGGACCCCGCAACGTGTAAATATTTGTTTATTTATTTATTCACGCATAAATTAACAAAAATATCATGAAACTCATGTTTTATAGTTTTCCCGTATCCATTGTTAGGTTAACTGTATTAGTATTTTGCTTCGGTGTTACCATTCTCTTGGTTTTTTCGTTTTTTTCATTGTTCTGCGTTTCTTATGCGAAATAAACTCACGTGGCTTAGAATCAGCTTAGAATCAGTCTGTTCATTTGTGCTATCTAAAAACTTAAGAGCAATTTCACATGTGGTCCTGACGGGATCCCTCCCATGTTTTTCAAGTCTCTTAAGGAAGTTTTATCCTTTCCTCTGATGATGGTTTATCAGCAGCCACTCTCTGTATCTTATGTTCCTGAAATATGGAAATAGGCCATTATCACCCCTGTTCACAAAAAGGCGGAGTTCAGCATTGTAATAATTATCGACCCATCTCTGTCATATGTGTTTCGTGTAAAATATTATAACGTGTTATTTACAGTGAAATACTCGGACATCTTGATTACAATAATAGTGTGCATCATGAACAGCATGGTTTTGTTAAAGGTCGTTTTACGTGTACTAAACTTCTTGAGGCAATGAATCACTGGACGTTGAGTATTCAAGATAAACAGTGTGTGCTTGTTGTGTACATAGACTTTGCTAAGGCCTTTGATGTAGTTTGTCACAAAAAGTTGTTCCTGAGACTTTATTCTTATGGAATTCGTGGTAATTTACTGTCCTGGTTACAAGAATTATTTCTGGAAGAACTCACTGCACAAAAGTTGGTGCAATTCATTTCGATCATTTCGACGGTCGCTGGATTCATATTTACTTAACGAATCTTTTAGTATACCAGTAACATTTCTTGAGACACAGCGTATTGTTTGCAAATTGTCAAAGAACGGCATGTCTAGTTAAAGTGAGACTTTTCGCGTGTTCCAATAGGCTTGAAAAAAAATTACCGCATTTTGTTCAGTTTTTGTCGTACGTGTTTTTACCAGTAATGTGTATATACATTTTTTCTTTTTGTTCTTTGTGTTATTTTTCGCCGAAATTGTGTTCATTGTGTTGTCTTGGAAAACGTAAGAATACGTAAAATGATAAACACAGCTTTCATTACAAGGATACAGTATAGCGACTGGTCATCATGTTTATATGACTTCGACCGTGCGTGAAATTTTACTAACAAAACTTGAATAATGTTATGTTGCAGTCGACCGACTATTGAGGGCGTTGTCGAGCACAGATCGTTCGAACAGGCTTCGTCTGTCCTGATGTCAAACGCGTCGCTGACAAGACGAGACATCGCGGTCACTGCAATCTTGAGCTACGTCAAAGGATTCGCCTGCGCCTGTGGTCTCGGCACCGTTCACCTGTTCGAAAAATCAGACGAAAATTACTTTCATCCCATTCGCGTTGTAACGGTACGGCGCTGTCTATTTTTGCCCGGGCAGTGTCAGTAGTATGACCATAACTATAAGTGTACAGTCGGAGAAATAGGCCTGGAAGACTTGTAGACTGATCTGTGTAGACTGATTACTGCAAGACATTTGTCTGTAGAAAAACGCAAATGTCTGCAAGCATCATCAAGACGACTTTTAAATGTGTCCAGTGTCGGAGCCTCAGTTACTGATTCAGGGAGGAAATCCCATGGATTGAGTATCCTGAAGCCAAAAATATTGGAGCGAAGACATGCTCGACTGTTTATCTTTTTTAGTTTTCTGCAGTGACCACGAGTACATCAAGTGCAGTAGCAGCCTATGGAAGCAGAGGTGATGCATTGTTCGACGTATAGGCCTACAGACCACTGAGACCACTCAGACACTTACTTGTATGTTTCAATGGCATCTCCTCTGAAACTCCGTAAAACCCATGTATCATTCTCGTTTCCCTGTGCTGAACATTTTCGAACAAATTCATGTCTTTCTTGATGCCAGACGACATTACCTTTTTCCAAGTGAAGTCGAATCATGCAGACGTAAAGTATCTTGCATCAGTCAACTGTATTTCTAACATAATGATGTAGAATTATGGGATTTTCATAACTGATAAAAATGAATTGAGAGACAAATTTGTTTTCACAATTGTGTCAGTACATGCACGTAGAATGCTATGTTCGTCTCACTATAGCCGTAAAGAGTGCTGTTTAATTAATCTCACTAAAACAACATTTTATCACAACTGCTCAGAAAAACTCTTTCGCTGTTATGGTATTCGTATGGGGACTGCTCCATACGAATTTATATAAGCCGTTGTCATTGGTCTTGGTTTTAGCTTTGTATGGTGTGTTCTGTGTGTTTTATAATGTATGTTTAACTGTGCACCCTGGTTTTTATTGTTCCTATTTTATGCATTTTATATTACGTAATATGTGCGTTTGACACACATATAAAAACTAAAAAGTCTACTTACTTACTTACTTACTTACTTATTTTTATCTATTCAATGTGAAATTCCTACACGAAGTACACATATGGCAAAGAAAAATGAAGTGAAATATATAAAAAATCGCGTCGTTAGTTTGATGTCCTGACGTATGTTGCGTTCAGCTGCCAATGGATTCTTTCAGCAGCGATCCAGAGCGATCGTGGCTGCAGCCGATCACAAGCTTAGCAATCAGTCCGGCTGAAGAGACGCTAATATGTTGTACGTCACACAGCCAAATATACTCATACTCACTTTCGTCTACCGACGCTATTCAGTTACAGGTATTACACTTGCTATGGACACTCCAGTCGTAACTGTCAATCACTCGACCCAGAAAACTAACGTCATCAATCATGATGACGTTAGTTTTCTGGTACGGTGCCTCAAGCATATTCATCGTACATAGGCCACGCCTCTACGCCGGCGCATTGCGAGGAATGACTGATGGACACTTTATGATTGGAGTGTCGTAACAACGGACTTTATCAATCCTTCTGTGTGAATGATTCGTAAAAGTTAATTTGTTCATTCATTCTTTCTTTTTGCGCCACGGCACGTAACGCTGTAATGTATCGTCGTCTGGTTATCTGTAGATAGGAACTATAAAGTTTGTTATGTGATGCATATGAAATCTACATACAAGACTGGACAAACAAGAGAAAACTCATGCTTAAATATTTTCATGTAATATTTCCTTTGATCAGCAAAGTAACAACGCCCAGTGTCCGTATGTGTGCCAGACTGCTAAGTTGGAGGTGCCTTGGTCCAACGCACAGTTCTGGCAGTATTCCTTAGCGCACTCTTTAAAAGAAACTTGTTTGCAAGTTATGTAATACACTCGACGCACTAGAGATGCTTCACGATTCTGCGCATTGCAGAGCCACGGAAGAACACTTTTCTTGCAGCTCCGAATTTCACTGTTTCGCTGTATATATAAATTAACACAGAGTTGCCACTACAACAGTTTGTCTTCTTATGATTAGTGGGTAAAATATCATGTTCCGCTGATCATGAAAAAAACGCCAATCAGTATGCATGTGTGTTGTGCAGGCGGCCAAGTTCGAGGTGCTGTTGATGCCGTTTCATTCGGCTGAGATCACCGGTCTTGACGTGTGCGTGCGAAAACCGTTATTTGCTACGTGCTCCACCGACAAGTCCGTCCGACTCTGGAACCTCGAAACCTGGTCGGCTTTCTCTGATACGGCATAACAGACTACGTATTACACATAATGTAACCATAAACGTTCATGGCATAACCGTAAGCTTTGTTTCTGCGACCTGGGACACGATTTACGAATAAACTTAAGATTTGCCTAAGCTTAATTAATAATTATCCTGGCTTCGTCCTAAGTTCCACTTTTCCTAATCTTCTGAGTAGTAGCTCCTAAGATTCTTTGTAAGTCGGGTGCCCGATTCTCACCAGGCTTTGGTGCTACATAGAATCTTGTTTGCTCACTTACGTTAAGGCATGAATGGATAATGTATCGAGTGAGCAGTTGATGGCGTTGATGCAGTACTCTGGAGCTGTATCGCGAGTTCACGGAGGACGCTTACAGCATTGCGCTGCATCCGACTGGTCTGTGGGCGCTTGTCGGATTCAGCGACAAACTTCGACTGATGAACATCTTCATCGACGACATCAGACCTGCGCATGAGTTCGGCATCCGCGGATGTCGCGAGGTACTCTATTTAATGTTGTCGCACACTATTATCGTGTTCTCTCACTCGATGATTTTCTCTGCCCGTTATTTGTGCCTTTTACCGACATTGATAAGGGTGCTGTGTGTTGTTCGTCTCTTGTGAGCTGTTTATTCGAAAGCAAAGTGTGTCAGCAATCGCTTTCAACAGTTTAGTTCAGTCTGGACATTTTTGGCGCGCATTCATACAGCCTTAACAATCACGAGGGCGCGATAAAAGCCCGTATGTTGACGGATCAGTGAAGTTTTTAGTGTATGGCGGAATTGTCCTATAGTGTCGTGGCAGGATCGTATGGAATGATGCAGGAGGCAAGTTTGCATATCGAGGTGCCGCAAAGCTGCGAGGTCGTGCATAAGTTTGTTTTGTCGCGAACACAGTAAAATGTGGTGGGCTGCGGGAGGGGTCACTAGACTCGTGTTGCTGGTCACCAGTCCTGTTAATGTTGTGATTCGCGAAGCAATCAGATCGTCATGGACGAATATGCGACCGGGTTCTTAGCAGTCGCCCGAAGACTCGTGTTCCCCCCCACCACTTTTTTGATGCCTGTGAAATGGTCGACTTTTGTCATTATCGGACACTTGCTTACTTATTTGTTTTCTGGTTGTGGCATGTATTGGGAACAGGGCAATGACAACGGAAACTAGTACAAACAGTGAGGTACGCCTGCAATTCTCCTGCAACATATTGTTAGTTTAATTTTATTTATATTTGGTTAATGGTTATTCATCCGGATTTGTGTTAGTATCCGTTGTCAGGAGCGCCGTTTGTGTGAAGTGCTGTTTCAGTAACGCCGGTCACCAGTTCGCCGCCGTGCACGGCAACGTCATCCAGGTCTACTCGTCGGTGACGTACGATGTGCTGGTCAACCTCAAGGGCCATAACAACCGCGTGCGCGCCGTCGCCTGGACGGACAACGACGCTCAGCTGATCAGCTGTGGCGCCGACGGAGCCGTGTACGAGTGGCAGATCGCGTCGTCGAGACGCGTCAGCGAGAACGTCATCAAACAGTGTCAGTACAACGGAGTCGCCGTCACCAAAGACATGCGCAGCATTGTCGCCGTCGGCTCCGACAGCATCAAAGAGATCAGCGATTCGCAGGTATTCTACATGGGTGGTCCTAAAAGTAACACTACCAACTTATCAAGAAGAAGATCTACGTATAGACCGCGAGGTCCGTTGCACGGAGCTCATCCTATTCGACCTTTGAGCCGGCAAGGGTTAGACCATATCAAGCTAACATGCAATAAGCCAGTGTGACCAGCAGTCCTGGTAACAGGCCCACTGCTGTGCAGAACTACCGGCAGCGCCGGCATACCTCGCAGAGAACATTCGTCTGACAGCCGACGTGGAAAGACGCCATCATCTACGGTCGTCCACAACAACAACGCTTGTCGTTCCGCTGGTGCAGAGATCTACCCTAGGTGATCGTGCTTTCCCCGTCGCTGCACCGCGTGCATGGAACAGTCTACCACCATCTCTTCGAACGGTTTCCTCCCTCGTTCCATTCAGACACCAGCTGAAGACATTTCTATTCGTCCAAAGTTTTGACTGACATTTACTAATTTCTCCCTTGTTATAATCTTGTAAAGTGTCCCTGCAGCGTTTTCGCGACAGCATCACTTTAATCTTTTCATTGTAATAATAATAATAATAATAACTAGCCGTTTCTTCCCCAGCGGTGGCCGAAAACATCGCCATACTCATTTCACTTACCCACGAAGGGATGGCCAGGTTGAGTGGGCCTAAACAGCCTTGGTAAATACCGGGATAGTATCAATTAATCAATATTATCGTGTTAGAATTAAACACCCGTCAATGACGCTAGATTGTTCGTCAAATTTGAGTGTAAAAGAAGCGCTAGAATGACATGTGGGAGATAGGTAAAATAAGAGTAAATGATGAAAACGTAACTGAAAAGTTGAAAAGAGAAAAATGTTGGTCAACGAAATTTTACGCGAATTTTAATTAAAGTTATTGTCCATGAGCATAGCTTGCTATGTGCAACCTGATGCAAGAGGGACACTGACATCATTTACCTTAACATTTAACTAACTAACTAGTTTCACTGCTCACGCACAGTAATAGACATCACAAATTAGATCACGTTTTTTTCGTTTCCCGTTTTATCTTGCTTTATTTTTTGGTTCTTTTATGCTAGTGTGCTTTTTCGTGCTCTGACGTATTGCACATTTTAATCGCATCCGTCCAATTTCTCGTAGTAGTAGGCGCTTCGAGGGTGGACCGTCCGGCGGACTTGACTGAATCGTGCGAGGCCATTCGTGCGGTTGCGAAAAGGTTCTGCGATCGGTGGACTCGCCGGGAACAGTGATCACGGCTGTCGTTCTGTCGCACGGCGGACGCATGCTGTTTGTCGGCACGTCGTCCGGCGCCGTCCGCTCTCTGCGATTTCCGCTCGCGACACCTAGCGAGTGGTCCGAGTTTCGCGCTCACGGCTCTTCCATCAGTAAGGTACAGTGATTGCAACAGGGTGACTGAAAACAGGGGCGTCCAAAGGCACCCCCGGCGACGCAAACTGCGTCACCGAAATTCTAGGGGGGATAAAAATAAGGAAGTTAGGGAGACAAAATGTACCTTTTTTGCTCTAAAACTCACCTTAAGCCATCTTGAATTCAAAAATTTCCCAGGGGTGATAACCCCGCACTCCCGTTATAAAGGGGGAAGGTCAGAAAGGGGGAAGAGGGAGAGGAAAAGTAGGGGGAGGTTGCGTCATGGCTGATGGGGATGGACGCACCTGACTGAAATGCTGGACTGCAATGAAACGAACCTATTCGCGGAGTGGGGGAAGAGTGACAGAGACAACGGAAGTAGTATAAATACGTGTGCATAACTGCTAACCAATCAGACGTTAAATCTAATTAAAACCCTAACCCTGACCCTACCAATAAACAGTAAGGTAAGAAACAATAACCGACCAAAATAAGATCGAAACTTAGAATTAGAAAATATCAAACTTGTCCAAAACACTGACATAAGACTGTTTAAGAAATATGATATGATTTCAGAATGTGAAGGCATTTAAACGTCACTTCAGGAGCCTAGAACGGATATGTTTTAACCTTTTTACTTATGCCGCCGCCGCCGCTGCTGTTACGCGACAGATGAAGATGACCCACGACGACCGATACATGATGACTGTGTCGGACGACTACTGCGTCATTCTGTGGAAGGTCATTGACCGCGACGGACGTGGCAAGAAGGTGGACCGCGAACTGGCCTACTCGCAGGAAATTCTTATACCGAAGTCCGATCTACAGGAGAAGGTCTGTTACTGTCATCATTATCACTGTTGTTGGTCAACCACACGGCTTAACTGTACTGTATGCTGAAAGTCGATCACAGTTTGCTTTCACTCTTTTTATAGCTTTTTTTAGCTTTTGCATGTTGTTAGTCGCCCTTGTTGTGTTTTGCGCACTTACGTTGCCGTAATCTTGACTTTTTGATATGACGTGATATGATAAAGTCCAATTTGTACTTCTGTTTCTTTACCTTGGCATCTGTTTTTCACCCCGATAAATTTAGGGGACTCAGAAAATCAACCGTATTACATTACGTAAAAAAACTATAATGCCTTGTCTAAAGAGAAGCAGAAACATTAATTAACGCACATTAGTTTTGCATAGCCTTTAACATCACCTCTGCGCAAATTCGGTCTTATTTTTCGTTTATCCTTTTTATCCCACTAGCTGACCATACATTACAAGGTCAGCTAGTGGGATAAAAAGGATAAACGATAAATAAAACCGCATTTGCACGAGGTAAGGAATAAACCTGTTCAAGGCTTCGCGAAATGAATGTGCGTTGATCGATCATCGGAATGGGTGGTGAGAGTTGAATGCTGCGAATGTTCGGCGGCAGAGAGTGCCAGATTGTGGGACCACATACAGAAAACGCTTTCTTTCCGTAGGCGATATAATTATGTAGATGCGATGCCTTTAAGTCTACAGCCGGTTGATAGGCAGCGAACGAAGCACGGAACTGCAGTAATGTGACTACAGGCTATATACAGTGCAACGAACTCAATCGTTCTCATGCACCCGTTATATGCAAGTGTGTTGACTGTCGTTTAGGCATACACTGACATACAGTAGTTGAACATGCATTCATAACTGTTTTGTAGAAAAGACCGTCTTTTGCTGTTTTCATGTCAGCAGTGCCTATACCACCAGAGTTTTAGGCTGTCCGATTGTTAGCCGAATAATTGTCGTTTTCTTGTTTTTTTGTGTGTCAACAGAACACGGTGATCTATGAGCTGAAGACGAGAGTGGACGAACTCAAGACCGAAAACGCCTATCAGCTGCGTCTGCGAGACGTCAGCTACAACGAGAAGATTAAAGAGTTAACGGAAAAATTTGTTCAGGACATGGAGCTGCTCAAGACGAAAATCGCGGTACGTAAAAATGTGACAAATTAAGTTATCAGAGATATCAAAACACAGTTGACTCGTTACCTGATACGTCCGCAATATAAAATAAACAGTCGATCTTTCATTGACTGTGCATTTTTTCATTCATAAATCGATGTAATGAACTGCAATAGTAATGACTCCGGCATGTCTGTAAACTGTAAACATTTGATGTGGAGTGGTCACTTTTATGCAAATGATTGGTTTTTCTCTGGGATTTCCTGAAATCGTCTTGCATTGTGTGTATTATTTATTTTGTGAATTTTATGCTGTATATATATATATTCGTTTTCGAGTGTTGTTATATTTAGTTGATGTACGTTCAGCTGCTTATGTGTAATAAATGACGCCGATGCAGATGCGTCGGAAACATTTCTTGCCGTTAAGTGCGTCTGTTTTTTTTCCGGAAACGGTGTAGGGTCATGACGTATAAAATTGAATTCGTATGCGCTTTACAGTTGTAACTTCATGCACATATTTGACTCTAACATTGCTCAATGCTGAACGCTACTGGCATCATATTGTACTGATGATCAGCAAGATCTAAGACCCATCTGCCCTCTAAACCCCTCTGATAGCCTGCCAAAAATGTTATAAACCTTATTACTATTGATTTTTTCGACAAAATATACTTTTTTCCTTGGGTGGCATTATTGTGCACCTGCTTTGTGTATGCGCGAACATGTGTATCGTGTACAGAACATGAAGATGGAAGCAGATCGAGAAGCTGTGAAACACGCCGACGTCGTCGAAGAGCTGTTGACCAAACACACCAAAGAGCTTGAGGACGCTGGTCTG
>Ga0209568_1001055_pt1 | contig 10277 bp, 11 predicted proteins | sample WorMetOlspDAHAB2_FD_187406 | JGI IMG/M metagenome (GOLD analysis project Ga0209568, IMG submission 187406) | Marine gutless worms symbiont microbial communities from Max Planck institute for Marine Microbiology, Germany - Olavius sp. DAHAB.2... ...
CATCCTGCAGTAGTTGCGTGGCTGGTTTCGTATGAAATTAATGAGCAACAAACTTTAATTAAGCCTAGCCGCCAGAAATTGAAAGGGGGAGGCTTCTGAAATCCTTGCACATGGGCCCGCTGTTCCAAACTTGCTACGCCACTGAAGACAGACCTGTTGTTTTCCAACACCAAGAAATGCATATACCCGAATTCTCATCCCCGTAATTTTAAACAAAGCAGTGTGCGTTAGTTTTTAATTTTAGCTTTTGGTCGCGCTTGCAGCAGATCGAGTTTACCACTTCTCCAGTTAACGTTTTTTTTTGCAAGCCACGCATTCCTTATTAATTTTATTTGTATACATGAGGTGCAGTGACGTCACTGAACAGAGCAAACCGTCACGCCGCCATGTTGAAGGTATGTTTAATACGAGTAAAGAGCGAGTTAAAATGCGGAAATATGAAAATTCGTAGCCCTATAGCAAGATTATTCGTAGACCAGTGTATAAAAGGCATATACGGGGTGGACCAAAAAGTAAGCCACTACCAAACTGTCGAAAAATCGTGTTAAATCATATTCAAGTCTGCCAATAAGATTAGATTTCTTCGTCAAATTAAAGAAGTGATCAAGCACTATAATATTATCCGTCGGTATTAAATATTCTCAGCATGACCTACTTTTTGACGTCAGTAACTATGCCTGACCTATAAAGTAGCGATGTACGTGATAATGCGTCACACAGTGTAGGCTAAATGATGTCAGCGCTCCCTCTGGCATTAGCTCCAATTAGCAATTAAGTAGTGGTCGATTTCTATAGCGCATCACGCAGTGCCTCTAATGCGCTAGCAAGCTGTGAATTCCATTTATGTAAAAATTCTTTGATTTCCATAATTTCTCTTTTTTTCTGGTTTTCAATCATGATTTCGTCATATACATCGATTTTACCCATGTCGCAGCTTCAAACAAAGTAACAGATGACGTCACAAATATAGTATTTAATACAAACTTATAGCATTCTCGTGCCCATTTTATACTAAAAACTGGCGAGAAATGTAGACGCACTGGCGATTTTTAATACGATTTAATGTTGATTCTTGATAGTGGCTTACTTTTGGGGCCACCCTGTAGTTCGCTGTGTGCATTTGCGATAAATAACGACAGGGCTGATACATTGTCTCCCTCCACCTTCAACATTTCTGGATCCGCCAGTCGTAGACAATGTAGTTCGGCAAGTGACCAAGTGTTGTCAAAAGTAGATGACTTTGTTACATACTTTATAGAAAGTAACAAAGTAGGTCTGAAAAATCTACTCTGGTCATCTTCGGCAACAGAAAACATTAGTCTCAGTCTCAGTTCCACGAGACAGTTCTTTTGTCCAGTGGATTGCGAATGCTTAAGCCAGCTATACCGGATTTTATAAGCTTAAAGGGGCCCTATTGTTCGCTATTTTGTACGTAGGCCAACAGTCCATTCTATTTCTCGGCGTGTTCTTTCAACGCATGTTCTGCGCTTGTCATTTCTCTAATAAAGAAGCTGCTTTATTCTTACATATATGGCGAATCTTGACTGATCGTTTGTGTAGTGATAACGCTTTGTGCGTGTGCAGTTTACTGTGAATTTCCGAATAAAACTTATTTTGTCCTATTGGGCTGATGCGTGTTACATAAAGGGAGGCAAGATAGTCGCCATTTTCTTTCTCCCACGCCACCCCCGCTCTACTGTCAATGCGTCGAGACCTGTCTACCAGACACAATGGGAACTGCCCACAGTGTCCGACCACACAAAACGTCCATACCACATACAGCTGTACGAGGCTCTAGCGTCAGGTTGAGAGCGCGCGCGGCGACACCGCTCTCACTGTAGCTCGACATGCATGCATGTCCGTTTTCCCTCTGTCAAGTGTTTGCCAACGGACAACAATACGGTCGCTAATTGACGAACGCGCTAGACAGCAAACTTGCTCACACGGAACCATCACGTAGCACAATAATGATCTGTTCACGCCGATGTTTGCCGACTGGACATTACATATGATACACGAAGCGAGTAACTTACATTACTGCAGGAGTAGGCCTACGAATAACCATAAATTTCCCCGCACAAAAACGGTGACCACGATGACAGCATACAGAGAACAGCTGTCGCAGCCGCAAGTTCAATGCACAGGTTCTGCCTGTGCCATAGCGGACATTATACACGCAGCCAAAAGTAAATTACAGAGTAGAGGCCTCTTTTCTAGAAGGCCTCCACCTATTTGCAGTTCGTTCGCCTTCCAAACGTCACATCACGAAACGTCAAACAGCTAAGCTAAAAGCAAGTCCACGTTTTCAAACTTCCTGGGCTGTTCTCGCACTGCGAATTCTGTGCTACCAGCGCGCGAAAAAGCACTCTCCCCCGTAACTTAATTTGTACGCGGCAGACATTGCTCAGAAAGTTATCCACTGTAAGCGAAACACGACTTCGACAGCTGTGACGATTTCAAGACGTTACGGGGGAATTTTTAAAGCACAGTGGTGGTGAGGTGTAACTTTTGCGTGCCCCCAATATTACAAATGGCTGGGCACGGGAGACACCATGAGTAGTATAGCAGACAAGAAACTGACCAGACTGCACTGACCATCACAAAAGCGCTCACCAAAACGACTAATTGTACTTGTAGAGCCAAAAAGTGGAGGGGCATAAAAAAATTTCCGGCGCTTTGAGCCAGACGTGGGCCCCCACGTTCGAATTCGTTCCAGCGCCACTTACAGTGCAGAATTAAAGCGTAACTGAATGAGAAAAAACTAGCCTGTATCTACATTACGTTTCAAGTGCACCAAATTCAATTGCGGCGGGCTCCGCGACCACGCCGAAGAGTTCACAGCACTCCCCACGACCCCACATGGGTGACAACGGGAGGAAAAGGAGCAGAAGGGGAGGGAGAAGGTAGGGAGAGATAGAAGAAAATGAAGGAGAGGGGGATATACGGAGGGACGAAATGGGGGTTGATCTCTCATTCGACTTCAAGGTATTGGGGGATGCAAACAGTACCTGAAGGGGATCGATCGACGTTCCCGGGAGAAGGCCAATTCGAATTTTTAATTAAAATACCAACGATAGCGACTATCGTTGTTCGTCGCATATTCGTAGAGAGAGTTTCATCAGAACAAATTTGAGCTTCAAAACGACCGGTGTGTCAAAAAAAGGACTCGATAATACGGAACAATAATCTCACCTGATGGCGATAAAAATATACGCAAAAAGCCACTATGTACAGTACACCAAACACATCAGTCACTCGATGAGACGAAAAAAAATTTCTCAATCCGTCCAAGCTAAAGAGCTGTCCACATCAAAACGCGTAACGTTAAACCTACACGCACGTCTTGATCGTGTCGTGAGTGACTGAACTATGCGACGGACAAGAAACCTTGTAGATTCCGCTGGGCAAAATTCTGAACGTGCGCGACGGATCCTGTAGTCTCTCTTAGGCTGAAGACACACGGGGTCGAAAACCGGCGCCGATTTTCGACTCCAAATACAGACATGGGCGAAAAAAATGACGACGATGCTGTTGCTGCTGCAATCATGCATTCATATAGTTGCAAATCATAACAAAAAAGTACGAAAAAAATGTAATCGAAATGTTTATTTACCGATTCTGCACTGTTTACAAACAAACCAAACGAAAACAATAAACTTATACCAATCACAACTGTTTCTATCAATCACGTGCTTCCGAAAATTGACCTCGAGAACACGTTCTAATCTGAGTCGAAAATCGGAGTCGTTTTTGCATGACACACGGTCCGAAAGTCCATTCCGATTTTCGACTCCGAAAATCGGCGCTGGTTTTCAACCCCGTGTGTCTTCAGCCTTGTGGATGCACTTAATGGATGCCTAAAAAAAGTGTTTATAGAAAAAAACGTTGACGTGACTACGATTCAGTCGTAAAGCCATTTATTTTCGACGCCGGTCGCGGTCACTTTGCAAGACGGCGCGAAGGTTCTGAGGCAGTGGGTGGCGGCGGTTGACCTTTGCGCTCGAGGTCATCGATGTACGACAGCAGGATCTGCTGGCGTTCCTCGGGGACGCAGTCCAACACAAGATGGCGCTGGTCATTCTGCAGTTCAACACACATACACACGCGTGCGCATTTTTTTTCCAGAGCAGTAACGGCGAGCAACAGAAAACATAACAAATGATATTTATTTAGATCGGTTACATTTTTCCCCGTAGCCGCCTAACAGCATTATGGCGCTTTATAAGTTTCGTATTATTATTAATTTTTTATTATTATTCTCTGTGTCAAGTGTTTGCTGACGGACAACAAATATCATCTTAAGTTATGAACGAAAAACAATTCACTTCTGTTTTGATGCACGCTAACCTTTTAGTTTTGATACGATTTGCTAAGAGTAAGCCTGCGTGAAGAATTGGCATTCTGACCGGCATAGAATTCTTTCCAATTGCTAAGAGTTTGGAGTCAATATTGTCAAGAAAAATAGCCACGTTCAGTGGAGCAGTCTGTAGAGCATTGTCAAAACTAAAAACGCTGGCATCTGTCGGTAAAGGTGCAGAAATGTTCCTTCACTTACGTCGCTCCCGTCGCATGGAACAAACTTCCTTCGTTCATCCATCTCAGCAGAATTTTAGCTGTTTTAAAACATTCATATCAAGACTATACAGTTCAATGTCCTGACTGCTTTACGTTATTGCAAACATCATTTAATTTTAATTTTCTGTTTGATTTTTTAATTTAACCATTTACTATGCTTATCGCGTTTAATGTAGCGCTTGTGTTCTCACTGTAATGGACGCTTTACAAATTTTGCTCGATGACGATGGCGACATTGTTGTCGACATCAGTTTAGTGGCCGCAATTGGTTGATGGAGCTGGCAACAACTTACTTCGAGCACTCGGACAATGTCTTTCATGTGCTGGTCCGATTCACGCAGCAATTTTGCCGATCTGCAACACACAAACGCAAACTACAGGCTCCAATGTGCGGTGCCTTAGCGCCGATGACGCCTTAGCGGTGCTATGCGTCACAGACAGGGTCGGCGTTCAGCATAGGCCGCAGCCAAAACCCGCACACACGGACTTCGGCCTGCAGCCATACGTAGCCCTAGTCGGCTGTTTTGATGGTCTCCGCCCCGCAATCATTTACCAACCCCAGGGATGGAGGGCTGTGGGTAGGACTAGTTGACTGACCCATAGCGGATACTTTACCCACAACGTGCTCATCTATCGACCATAGATAGGGGACAGATAAGGGAAGGGTCATTGGCCAAAGACTGACGTCCTAACCACAGAGCTATGTCGAAAACGTCCATGGTCAACAACCTTACACGCATTCTGTAACCGGAAAATCCACACCAGAAAAATGGTGCGGAAGAGAACAAATGAGTCCTGAAAACTTCTTTCCAGGACAACCTGGGTAAGCTGGTACCAGGAGAGACGTTTTAGGGAACAAAAAGTGGTGTACTGGTACTGGCTGTTTGTTTTACCACACCTTTAAGCTTGACTTCTGCGATACCAAAATCGGGAAAAGAAATATCGATGTCTGTCTGTTGTATTCAAGCAAATCACACACGCATTACAAAGTCCATTACAAATTTGTTAGCCGTTCTTCATCTTAACAGTGAACGTGCCTCATGGCATGCGCATCAGCATTTCACAGCAGCAGCATCAATGGATAAATGCAATTAACAGGGTACACACTTATACGTAATAATCTTCGTTTCTTTCAACAGTTCTCGATAGTCCAGCTTCGCCTGTACTACCCTCTCCTGTCGATATTCTTCGAACTCTTTCTCGCGTTTCTACATGCAACCACCAACAGCAACAGAAACAATAAAAAGTGTTGCAGCAAACATGGCCATCAAAAGATTTTTCACTGGCAAATAACGCCCACAGTGTCCAAGTAATTGCCACAACACCGTTAAAAATACGCGTGTGCACACAGAAAGATATTACAGAAACACTTTACATGCAATGCCAATCACACTGCATACTGAATACAAATGCAAAGAAAAACTTATTATCATTACTTATTTACACAGTTGTCTGTGATCGACTGGGCTAAGATTGAGTCAAGGCTACATTAGCAGGCCAAAAATTGACACAACACCCATAAAGCTACAACTGACAAAGTACATGTCTGGTCAACACAGTACTACAGAAGTTGCACAGTGATGACGACGACAAACCACATACAAATGACGATACGATAACTATGACAGCCATGTACTGGGCATTTGTTTGCGAGACTTGTTTGCCAGCTTCTCGATGTGATATCGAAGTAATGTAGGGTTAGGGCAACGGTTAGATTTAGTCTTCAAGTAGCGCAGTCTTAGCAGGGAACGAGATTGATGTTATGTTCTTGCACAAGCATGCCGACAATTCACTATTACTTCTATATCACAGAGTTGCTGGCGGTTATCACATTCCCGAGACTACCTCGATTCTATATCATTCTATATCACTTCACTTCTAGACACAAAACAACCAATAAGCAGTCAATGTAATTTAGGTGAGATGAGTTGCAAAACTGGTTCGCTCACAAGTACATCACCACGTACTCGATCGCTGGACGAGAATCGGGCAAATCGCGGGTCGTCTTTGATAAGTCGGCGGACGTCGCGCCAGCCGATCATCGACAGTTCGACTGGGCTAACAAACTCGTCAATGACACGCCGAAACAGCTCACGGTTGCGACGGTTCAACAAGGCGACGTGGTTGTCGAACAGACGCTGCTTCTCGGTCTTGTCGAGCAGCTTCGTTAGTCGCCAGCGATGGTCCTCGTGCAGCATCTTGCGAGTGTCGTGCCACGACATCTCTGGATTTCGAACCTTTTGTCCACCACCACAACACACACAAACTGGTTCCAGCATTAAGCGGCTGGTTCAGCGTATGGCTAAACCATACTGGCTTAAGTCGGTTAAAGGCGTTGGCTGTTAATTTGCGCCTGCCATCCGACCAATACAAGACATTCTGCTCTCACCAGCCACTCCCCACACCCGGAAGGGAACGTCTCCAAAGATCCGCTCGGTGCAGGCCAATGCAACAGTGAGCAAGACCACCATTTGAACTTTAGTGAATAAATGAAAACCACAGTATGAGGATCATCAGTAGCACAGCTCTGCAGATTAAACAGCTTACTGCAGCACTTTTATGCAAGACATTCCATGTGGTGCATTGCAGCGATAAGTGAAAACATCGCAACAAAATATGATGGTCATAGGTGACAAAAAATAACGGTTCGCTGCATAGTTGCTTAATCATATCCAAAACTGTGCCAAAGATTACACCATGTTATGTATTTAGCCAAGTTGCACAACTGGTCCTACGGCATCTAAGCCGTGACAGAAAGGCAAACCATGTCGGCCATGAGAGCGTTGAAATGCTGGACCGCTTCCTCCTTCAGGTGCTGTTCACGTTCACGGTCGCGTTCTCGGAGCGACACTGACAACGACTGCTGAACAACCTTCTCGCGCTCACGAAGACTTGCCATCATCCGCTCCTGCTTGTCCATTCCACTGCGGTCGCCTGCACTGTGCGACTGGACGAACACACAGTCACAGCAAGACCCAATAAATAAGCACACCAGATAGGCAAAAAAAGGCAACAGCAAACCACTTATATAGTACCACAAGCCACATACTGTAGCCGGAAGGCTAAGTTCGCCTAGTTGGCTGACCCATAATGGACAGTTTACCCACAAAGTGGTCACCTGTCAACCACAGATCGGGCAGCGGTCAGAGAAAGTCCACCGGCCACATACTGATGTCATAACCACGGAGCTACAATTAACAAAACGTCATATAAACAGGGATTGGCAACGAAATTGCAATTACGACAGTCTCACGTATTGCGTGAAAATGTTCGAGGCCCAATTATGAAAGACAAGTCGCAAATGACAAAGTTTCAAATTATTCGACATCCACCTGTCACTCAACTCGGCATGCCAGTTACTAGATGCACTGAAACGTATCTCTGGAAACTCTAAAGCCCCTTAAGAGGCGAGTCAGTGTTGGAAATTTGCACAATTTTCGCCGAAACTTCCATTGAATCTTTCATAAAAGTTAAAAGTTTCACGAAATTATCTACACACATGCAAATTTCATCATGCCAGATGTCAATGTGAGACTCGCCTGCAACAATAGTTCTGTGACAGTGTTGCACAAATTACAGCTAAAGATTACAGCTAAAGTGCTAATACAATAATTATTATTATCCAGCAATTATCAGTGGCTCAAGAGGTACTAAAGCGGTCTCATTTCAGAAAGTGTTCACAGCCGGCCAGACGGTCGCACCCAGTTATTTACTCTTTCTTAAACTTCAATGTTTAGTGCCTGCAACTCAGTGCTCACCGGCCAAAAATAATGACAATAACAACATAAATAATAATGATCACATTTGATCGTTCTGTTCTGTCTCCAGTTCATACCGGCAAAATAGTGGCAGCGAATTCGCGAAACCAGTCTTCCTTCTGAGTGCTGCTGGCGATCGCTCGACACCGAGGATCAAATTCGACCATTGGATGAACGCTTTCCCATGTTATCGGACGATCAGCCGACACAACCTCACGTAACATCTGCATGAAGTCGGACTTCACCTGTGCATCACCATTCATACTCATGCTTAAACAGTGCCACATAATGCAGTTCACTAGATACAAAGTAAAACCATAGCACACCTTCAATACTGTACGGATTAATTTTCTAACTGATAAACCGTTTCAATCTGTGCAAATAAATAAGTTAAAACAACGATTAGTGTTATTTTTGTTTGTTGTTTTTCATTTATATTGTAACCAAAATACCTGGAACTCAAAAATTACAAAGTAAGTTACAAAAATTTGTTTGGTAGTGCACCCTACTCAGGCCGGTCATCATCAATAAAATGACTGTGCAGCAAAACATAATTAAATCGTTGCACCACAACGGAAATAAGATGGAACAAAAGGGAATATGCTCAAACATCCCTGATTACTATTATTATTACTACTATTATTATTACCATTATCATTTATTATGCCCAAAGGCAGCAACAGTATTAACAATACATGTACACAAATAGATTAAAAATGCTAAAATAATCAATCACCAGGTAATTATTACGGTTTATACGTACATAAACACTGCATAATCGAATGTAGAGCAAATTACAAAAAATTAGATACACGTGTCTACAAATAACTTCAAACATTCCAGATCCTAGCGGCAAAGGTTTGGCTACTAATGGCTGATAGGTAGCAGTAAATAGGACAGTGCAACAACCTGGAACATCGGCAATACGGGTGAGAGTCCCAGGTACCATGGCACAGCTCATGGAGAACCATGTATGCTAGTACAGCGATCTTAAATCATTCAGGGGCCCGCAGCCAATACAGACTGATAAGTGCATCGCTACAGCTAAAGAGCAACAAAAACAGAGGTTAGTTTATTAGTTAATGAATAAGGCATTAAGTTCCTAGGCAGCTAGGCCGAGGACAAAGTCGCAGCTGTCATTGGGAACAACAAGGACAGGAAACTGTGGCTGGACACAAATAGCCAAAGCCTCTTCTTCAGACAATCTGTAGACAGGGTGCTGAAGTGAAGTGACAGACTATTCCAGATGAGTGAAGCAGCAACAAGAAATGCCAGTTTACCAACAGTGGACAGCCGCAATGACGGTACAATCAGTGCAGATGTTGATAATGATGCTACTACAGTGATGATACAGCCAAGTTACTAACGCGTTCGAGCTGTCCCCGAGTTTCCGTGTCCTCCTGCCTCCGAAGCTCAACGACGTATTCATTAAACTGCAGTTCTCGGTCGCGCATCTTCTCGATAGCACGAAACCGAGCATCACGATTCCACTTTGACGCAAATTCACTGAACGTCGACCTGACATACACAGTCACCGTGACTTCACACGACAGACACAGCAACATTCAGAGCAACGCTTTACCATAAAAAAGAACATTTGCTTGCAAATAAGAATTCTGGTCAGAATAAAACACAATCACTCTCAGCAATATGTAGGTAAAAGCATCACCAGCAAGCACTTCTCTCAGAAGTTCTCAAATAGGTCTTCAGCTTTTCACTTCATCCTATAATTTGTTTCTAAATACGATGCTGACCATTTTTGATCACCACCTTTCCTATGTCCTCCCCCCTCATAATAATGACAATAATAATAATTACGATAAACTGATTTAAAAAGTGCCATTAGGTCATAACTTCAGAGGCGCTGCTAGAAGTGGGTTGATTTCAGACATGTATGCTACGATCATGCATGCTAAACGAAACAAGTAAGTTTTCGGCCAAGAT
>Ga0209568_1001056_pt1 | contig 10271 bp, 9 predicted proteins | sample WorMetOlspDAHAB2_FD_187406 | JGI IMG/M metagenome (GOLD analysis project Ga0209568, IMG submission 187406) | Marine gutless worms symbiont microbial communities from Max Planck institute for Marine Microbiology, Germany - Olavius sp. DAHAB.2... ...
GAATTGACTTTGTATTTGATCATCCGGTTGATGCAATAATCAATAGATTCGCTTTGGGGCAGCCTGATTACCTGCCGGCGCATGGCTTCGTCTACGGAAATACCGCTCAGCACACTTCTTTTTTCGACCCGTGGCACCCAAGGCCTCCTGCCTCAAAGGTTATTAATTTAGGTTTTTAATGCTTCCAGTTTTGTACCCGAACAATGTTATACCATAAATTTTTTCAACAAGTGATGAAAGACATCAGAAACAAAAACAATGCCGATAATTTCCCGGCCATCAACCACCGGCAGTCGCCGAATATGTTTTTTGATCATGATATCGGCAATCACCATCAGGTGGGCATCCGGTGGTACGGTCACCACTTCGGGCGTCATAATGTCACCGACCAGGATGGATTTTACCTTATCCAGCCGATCGTCGTATAACTCAGCCGGATCGATATCTTCCATCTCTCCCCAGATGTGAGCGTGCTTGGGCTGAATGAACAGCAGGATATCATACATGGACAGCATGCCCACCAGGTGGTCTTTTTCATCAGTGACCATCAGACCGAATATTTTTTTCCGCTCATCCGCGATCGCCATATGAAAATGTTTGACAGCTTCGGCAATGGTGTCGTGGGGGGAAAGGGTGCGAAATCGGGTTTGCATAATCTCACTTGCGATCATAATTGTCAGCTTTCAAAATATATGGAAATAACGAAAAATCGTCAGCCCCAGAATGACGGCTCCCAGGATCAGGGCAAATATCATTTGATCGGGGCTGAATTTCTTCATTATTCCGGCTTGTCCAATCCAAAGGCCGAATGCAGCACTCTGACGGCCAGTTCGGTATACTTTTCTTCAATGATGCACGAAATCCTGATTTCCGAAGTGCTGATCAATATGATATTAATGTTTTCGGCGGCCAGAGTTGTAAACATTTTGGAGGCGACCCCCGAGTGATCTTTCATTCCGACGCCGATTACCGAGACCTTGGCAATATTTTCATCACCGAACACGTCTTCGGCTCCGATTTCTTTGGCAATTTGCTTCTCGCGTTCAAGCGCGGTTTGATAGTTGGCCTTCGGCACCGTGAACGTTAAATCGGTTTGGCCGCCGGCCCGGGTGTTTTGAATGATCATATCCACCACAATTCCGCTGTCAGCGATGGGTGCAAATATCTTGGCTGCAACTCCAGGCTGATCCGGGACCTTTTTCAAGGTAATGCGGGCCTGATTTTTATCATGGGTGACACCGGAAACGACCAGTCGCTCCATGCCGGAATCTTCATTGACAACCATAGTTCCCTCCTCTTCGCTAAACGATGATCGGACATGTATGGGGATATTGTATTTTTTGGCAAAACCGACAGACCGGATCTGCAGTACTTTTGCACCCAGGCTGGCCATGTTCAGCATTTCATCGTATGAAATCGATTTCAGCTTGCGCGCCTTATCGCAGATATTCGGGTCAGCAGTATAAATTCCGTCCACGTCCGTATAAATTTCACAGACATCCGACTTGAGGGCTGCGGCAATGGCCACAGCGGACGTATCCGAACCACCGCGTCCGAGAGTGGTTATATTGCCCTGTGGATCGCAACCCTGGAAACCGGCGATAACGACGATGTTGCGGTTTTCTATCATTTTATTGATTCGGTCGGTTCGGATGTCAACGATGCGGGCATTACCGAAACAATGATCCGTAACCACCTCCGCCTGATAACCCAGCAGGGACTGTGCGGGGTAGTTCATAGATTTCAATATCATGGCCAAAAGGGCCGAAGTGGTTTGCTCACCGGTGGCCAGGAGTACATCAAGCTCCCGTTTGTCCGGGATTTCCGAGACTTCCTGGGCCATACCGAGTAATTTGTCTGTAATACCGGCCATGGCCGACAGAATAACGACTACATCGTTGCCCTGGTCATAGGTTTTGATGACGCGTCTGGCGACATTGCGAATGCGCTCAAGATCCGCGACCGAAGTTCCGCCGAATTTTTGTACGATCAGGCTCATTTTCGATTTTCCGATATTTAATTTTTAATGTTAAGTTTTCTTCAATTTTCGAAGAACAATTTGGTGTTCATGGACGATTCAAGGGTTTTTATCAAATTGATTCCATTATGTCCATAAGCAATCAGTTCGATCATGCGGCAATCATTATCGATGATTTCAAACTGCAAGACCAGGTAGTCACCGGAAAGATTGTCCCCCAGTTTATCCGCCCACTCGATTGCCAACACACCTTGATCATACAGCAGATCATCGAGGCCGATATCCTCAAGATCCCGGACGGTTTCCAGTCGATATAGATCGGCATGAAACAAGGGGATGCGACCGGGATACTCGTTGATCAGCGTAAACGTCGGGCTGGTAATGTAATATTCATCCGGTACACCCAGGCCTTTTGCCAGTCCCTGGACAAACGCAGTTTTTCCGCTGCCCAGGTCTCCGATCAGAGCGATGATCAGCGGTTGTTTGATCAATTTGCCGATTTCTTGACCCAGTTGCCGGGTTTTTTTGGCCGAGTGAGTTGTTATATCAATTTTTTTGTCATCCATATAAACAAACTTATACTGTTAAACGTAACGTCAATATTAATTCTAAATCAGTTGCATCATACACTTTTCTAGAACAAAAAAAATCCCAAATCTCAAGTATCAAATTACATAAAATCCCAATATTCAATAGCCAAGCCATTTACGAAAGTTGTATCGCACTGCTTCGCAAATCACGGTCGCATTTGATATGGTCATTGGACCCAACTATTGGTAATAGATCGGTTTGTGATTTTGAATTTGGGTTATTGGGAATTGTTTGAAATTTGGGTTTTGGAGCTTGGAATTTTCATTTTCAATCAAACTGGCCGGTTGGCGTCCAGTATCCAGTTAAAAGCTATATATGGAGAATTTTCTTTATTTCACCGGGTATTGCTTTTATCACATCACCGGCCAGGTAGCCATAGGGCCCCATATTTTCAACCAGGGTATCAGCCGTGGTGCCGTGTAAATAGACTCCGGCGTGGCAGGCGGCTTCGGGTGTCAATCCCTGAACGATCAGGCCGGCAATCATTCCGGTCAATACATCTCCCATACCGCCGGAGGCCATTCCGGCATTGCCGGTGGGGTTGATATACACCCTACCGTCCGGATGGGCGATAATTGTTCTGGCACCTTTCAAGACGACATGCACATGATGCTGGACTGAAAACTGACGGGCACATTTAATCCGATTCTGTTGGATTTTACTGACTTTGATATCCAAAAGGCGTGCCAGCTCACCGGGATGTGGGGTTAGAATGATCGGGGCTTTAGCTTTGCAAAAAAGTTTCACTTCACCGGTCAAATTATTTAATCCATCCGCATCGATGACTGTGGGGATTTCAATTTGCCTGATGATTTTGCGGACCAGCTTTTTCGTTTCAGCAGCCTGGCCGAGTCCGGGGCCTATGGCCAGGCACCTTTTGCCGGGCAGCTCTTTTTGGATCGCATTAAAGGCGGACTCGCCTAGGACACCGCTGCCGCTTTCCGGCAGAGCAACTGTCATGGCTTCTATCATCTGGCCTTCTAAAACAGCATTTAGACTTTCGGCCACGCCAAGTGTTACAAGTCCGGCACCGGTGCGCAGCGCAGCCATGGATGTCATCGTTGCCGCCCCGGTTTTTCCGGTGGATCCGGCGACGACCAGCAAGTGGCCGGTACTGCCTTTGTGGGCCTCCGCCGACCTGGGAATTACATGCGACCGGATCAGCTGTGCGGTTATCAGAAAGTGGCTGGGCCCCACCGCCTTTACAATATGAGGTGGAATTCCGATGTCGACAATTTTAAGCTTTCCGGTGTAATCAGCCCCCGGGTAAACCATGTGGCCGGTTTTGGCATATGCGAAGGTTGCGGTCGCTGCGGCACAGATACAGGCACCGCATGGCTGACCGTTATCCGAATTTAAACCCGAAGGGATGTCGACGGCAAAGATCGGTTTGCCAAGTCGATTAATGTAATCGATAATCGTCTTAAAATATCCCTTCACATCCGATTTTAAGCCGGTGCCGAGTATGGCATCAATCCAAAAATCGATTCCGGGCATTTCAGATTTTATAATAGAATATGACGCTTCATCCGGGATTTCGACCACCGGCACTTCCAATGGCTTCAGAAGATTAAGATTGGCCAGGGCATCTCCCTGGACCCGATCAATATCAGCCAGGAGATACACCTGCACCTGGATTCCCTTTTGCTTCAGGTAACGGGCCATGACAAAGCCATCGCCCCCATTGTTGCCACGCCCGGCAATTACCCCGACCTTTTTATTTTCAATATCCGGAAATTGTTCCAATAAAAAACGGGTTGCACCCCGGCCGGCATTTTCCATCAGCACCAGGCTCGGTATGCCGAAATCTTCAATGGTTTGGTGGTCCATCGCCTGCATTTCATTTGCTGTGACAAGGATCATATTAATCTGATCATCTCCTCGACCGCCTGCTGCATTCCTGTCAATATCGCTCGGGAGACGATACTGTGGCCGATGCTGAATTCGTCAATTTCCGGAATGCCTTTAAAGGCTTTAATGGTCTTATAGCATAACCCGCGGCCGGCTTTGACACTCAATTTGAGCTTGTGGGCAAGTTTAACCGAATCGACAATATTCAGGAAGGCCTGATGTCTTGTCTGTGCAGTTTTAGCATCACAATAGGAGCCGGTGTGGATCTCAACCATGGCAGCGTTGATTCGATGTGCCAGCTTGATTTGCTCGAGTTCAGGATCGACCATCAGTCCCACCGGAATTCCACTGTTTTGTAATGTCGCCACCGTCTCGGATATATCGTCACGGTGTACGATAAGGTCCAGTCCTCCATCGCCTGAGGATTCTTCGCGTTTTTCCGGTACCAGCGTTACCAGATCGGGTTTTATGTCCAGGGCCACGCCGACCATCTCAGTTGTCGAAGCCATTTCTAAAATCAGCTTACTGTGAACAATGCTGCGCAAAATGCGCACATCACGGTCTTTAATGTGCCGCCGATCCTTTCTGAGGTGAGCGCTGATTCCATCGGCTCCCGCTATTTCAGCCAGCGCGGCAGCTGTCACCGGATCAGGAAATTGACTTTTCCGAACTGACCTTAAAACTGCCACTTGATCAACTTTTACCGCTAATCCTGCCATCGTACCCCCTTGGGAATGTCGATTGAAGAATGACAGACTTCCATCATTCGTCATTTGTCATTCGACAATCGTCATTTCGAATCATTTCCAAAAGTTCCCGGCTTTTATCTTCCATTCGTCGGGCTTCTTTTTCGGAATTTTCATGATCATAGCCAAACAAATGCAGGATACCGTGGATCAGCAATTCATTAAATCTGCGTTCTTTGCTCAAACCGGCTTCCTGCGCTTCTCTGGCAGCTGTATCCACAGATACCACCACATCTCCCAAAAGATGGGGCGTCAGATGGGAAAATTCGTCCTCGCGCATGGGAAAGGCGATGACGTTGGTCGGCCCCTGGCGGTAAAGATACTTTTGGTTGAGGGTTGTGATTTGCGGATCATCTACGAGGAGGATAGATATTTCGCCGTCAGGAAAGTCCAAGGCGTCTAAGACGGCTCGAACCGTTTGTTGTATCGTCTTCGGTGAGATGTTGTGTCTGCGTTGCCTGTTGTCTATCAGGACTTCCATTTTTTGGCCTTCCTTTGGCATTTTCACCGGCGGCAGTCCGCTTTTCAGTATATTCAATCCGGTGATGGTGTATGCCATTTAATATCTGGTTAAAGCTCCGAGCAATTTTGTGCAAGTCTTTTAATGTCAGTTCACATTCGTCCAGTTGCCCATCTGAAAATATATGATTCACCAGATTCTGGACAATGCCCTGGATTCTTGAAGGTGTCGGATTATCAAGAGCTCTTGAGGCCGCCTCCACGACATCCGCCAACATGACCAGACCGGCTTCGCGGGTTTGAGGTTTAGGACCGGGATATCTATAGTCGTCAATGTTAACCGCATCTTCGCCTTTACGCTGTTTGGCTTTTTCAAAAAAATATTTGATAAGGCTGGTACCGTGGTGCTGCCTGATGGTGTCGATGATAACCTGGCCGAGTTTGTTTTCCCGGGCTATTTCAACCCCATCTTTGACATGGGCTATCAAAATAAGGCTGGACATGGATGGCGCCAGCTTATCATGCCTGTTTTTGCCGGTCTTCTGATTTTCAATGAAATACAGCGGTTTTTTGCTTTTGCCGATATCATGATAATATCCGCAGACTTTAGCCAATAGGTGGTTGGCTCCGATTTCAGAGGCTGCGGCTTCGACAAGGGTCCCGACGATCACCGAATGATGGTAGGTGCCCGGTGCCTCGAGCATGAGCTTGCGCAGGATCGGTCGGTCCAGATTCGCCAGCTCAAGCAATGATATATCGGTTGTATAGCCGAAGGCGATTTCAACCAGGGGAGCAAGACCGGCTGTTACCATTCCGGCACCAATTCCGCCCAGAAATGCGAAGGCCCACTCCCAGAGAAGTTTTGGCCCGGAGTGTTCAGCCAGGTATAAGTTTACGGCCGTTATCAGAAAAATATTGAGCAACCCGAGTTTGGCGCCGGCCGCTATGAAAACCTTGCGTTCCCGGCAATCTCTTATCCAGTAGGCCGCCATCGTGCCATTGATCATAAAATAAAGAAAAACAGTCAGGCTGTTATCAAATATCATTGCAAATGAGATCGCCATGACTACGGCTAACGGTATCGCGACCTGCAAGCCCATAAACAGACAGATAGTCATGGCACCCGAAGCAAGCGGCATACCAAACCAGATGGAAGACATCTCGATGGGGATGGTGGCATTGATTGCCAAGATTTCTGATAATTTGGAACCAATTTCCGCCAGGAAGAAAAAGGTTAAAAACACACTGGCCATAAATATAAGGCTCTTATTATGCTCAGCCGATAGTCGGTCGGGTTGGTTTAAATGAATTATATAAGTCGCTACCAGCAGCAACAGCAGCAACATCGCTGCCCCGACACTAGTCAAGAAAACCTGCTCCTTTTTGGTCTGGGTTTCAAGGGCCTTAAGTTTCAGCAACTGGACTTCGGTGACCCGCTCACCCTCACGTAAAAGCATTTCGCCGGTTTTAATTTTGTGAAGTACCGGCTTAATTTCGGCGGCGGCCTTATTCTTTCGCTCCTCGGTTTCGCTGCGGTTTAACGTTACGTTGGGTTGAATAAGCCGTTGAACAAAATCCACCACCAGATTTAATAGTCCGTAGTTCAGATCGTTGAGCTGGGGCTGACCGACAATTCGAACCATGGTTTTGGCCTGGTCGAGTCCATAGAACTTTTTTAACTGGCGCAGCTCTTTTTCTTCCTTGGTGCTGACATCCCGCAGATGAATACCCTTCTCAGATTCTTTGAGCAGGATTTCCTTATTGGTTACAACACCATTGGTTATAATTTTTTTTAATATCCCGTTAATGTGATCTGAAATTTCTTTTGAAAATCCCACTTTCTTTAGCGCGACGAATGCGCCCTTGCTCACCCGGATACCCAGTTTTTCCTCAAGATATTTGCGTTTATCAATGATTTCAATTGGGGCCGCTTTTGGGGCTTTGTCCGTTGCCGGCCCGGCGGCCTCATTAACTGCCGGTTGCTGTGGCCGATTTTTGTCAGGTGTCTGGATCGAGGATCGCATGTCAGCAAAGACCTTATCGACTTTGCGAGTCAAACTTCCGGCGAGCCCCGCATCATAATCATAAACGGTTAATACCGCATTCACTGCCTGCTGGCGATTTTTTTCAGTAGCCGCCGTATCCTCTATGAAAAAATCTCGGGGAGATTTAATATCCCGTTCGGCTACATCGCCCAAGTCATATTTATGCCGGGTAACAACGATGTTGGGAAATAAAATGATTGAAAAAAGGGCAGTCACTGAAAATAAAACCGCCCAACGCCAGCGCCGGGCGGAACCGAAGTTTTTGTTGCTGGAATCCCTGGTTTTCTCTTTACTCATGTTTCTATTTATTAATCCGAGTTATTATTTTGTTTATCGGCTTCAAGGTCTTCATAGGCTCGAATTATTTCCTGAACCAGTTTGTGCCTGACGACATCTTTCTTCGAGAAAAAAACGAATTTTATTCCGTTGATATCCTGTAAAATATTTTTGGTTTCGATCAAACCGGAGGTTCTATCATTCGGCAGATCTATCTGGGTGATATCACCGGTAATGACCGCCTTGGAACTGAATCCGATCCGGGTTAAAAACATTTTCATCTGTTCGGAAGTCGTGTTTTGTGCCTCATCGAGAATGATGAAAGAATCATTTAAAGTGCGTCCGCGCATAAAGGCTATGGGAGCGACTTCAATTATGCCCTTCTGCATCATGGCGGCCGCTTTTTCAAACCGCATCATGTCGTGCAGCGCATCATATAGCGGTCTCAAATAGGGATCGACCTTTTCCGCCAGATCACCCGGTAAAAAGCCGAGAGCCTCTCCCGCTTCGACCGCCGGACGGGTCAGAATTATGCGGCTGACGATCCCCTTCGACAAAGCCGAGACGGCCATTGCCATCGCCAGATAGGTCTTGCCGGTTCCGGCCGGACCGATTCCAAAAACAATATCATATTTTCGGATGGCATCAATATATTCTTTTTGTGCCAGGTTTTTTGGCGTTACGGCACTTTTTTTCGAAGTTATGTATACCCGATCCAAAAAAATGTCTTTTAGATTTACGCGATCATTGCCGCTCAAGACACTCACGGCAAAATCGATGTCATTGGGGTGAATTGGATACCCTTCTTGCAGCAGATTATACAGCTGGTTAAGGACGTTGCCGGCCAGTGCAGCTGAAATTTCGTCTCCTGAAATAAAAACTGTATTACCTCTTGCGTTTATTGTGACATCCGTGATTTTGGCAATTTTTTTCAGGTTATTATTTCGTTCACCGAATAGCTGGCGGGTGAAGTCAATGTCGGTGAATTCGAGACTGGTTTGTTTGTTTGCGAGATTTTCCACCATTTTATATTAATGAGTCGGAATTATACGCCCGGCTTTTTAAAAGACTGTTGTTTAATGAATGAGTGCCCATTGGTCATTAATAGCAAAGGTTCCTTTGGGCACCTTGCTACTTTATTTGGTTCAAAGTTTCAAGGTTCCAGGGTTCAGGGTTAATTGAATCGCTGCGCTCTATCGTTTTAAATAATTTTGATCGTCCAATCCGGCCGGAACTCCTGAACGCTGAACCTTCAAACCTCTGAACCTTTTCTTATACCTATCATATCTCTCCAATTGATTGCAATTGCGAAATTGAGCACTGGCCTAAAAGAAAAATGCCTTGACTCGACATACCTGCTTTGTTACTTGATCCGGTATATTTTTATATCTGCCTGAAGCGAATGGGCGAATCGAATTTACAAATGAAAGTACAATGAATCCGTTTGATATCCTTATAATAGCTATTATGGGCTACAGCCTGATAAGGGGCCTTTTTAGAGGATTGGTCAAAGAAGTCTCTTCCGTTATCGGCGTTTTTGGCGGTTTTTATGCAGCCTATACCTATTATCAGACACTTGCCGGTCTGCTTTCCAGTTTAATACAGGACATTTCGTATCTCAACATATTGAGTTTTTTGATTATTTTTTGTGGTGTGCTGATCGTCGTCAGTATGCTGGGTATCATCATCAAATATCTCATGAACATCTCATTTTTAGGTTGGATTGACCGTATCGGCGGTGTGGTCTTTGGTCTTGCCAAAGGCATATTAATTGTATCCGTTCTTTTCATTTCACTTACCGCATTCCTTCCCAAAGGATCTGCATTTATTAAAAATTCCGTGTTGGCTCCCCACGTTTCGTGGACTTCAGAAAAGATGGCGAAAGTGGTTTCCCGGGAAATGAAACAGGATTTTATGAGCAAACTGGGGGAGCTAAAAAAAGCATGGAAGATTCCACATTAACTCAATCACCTAACTCTCTGGATGACCTTTTTCGACTGGTTAAAAGATTGCGGGGAGAAAATGGATGCCCCTGGGATAAAAAACAAACCCCGGAATCTGTCGGCATATACCTGATTGAGGAAGTATATGAACTGGTTGATGCCATTGAATCGGGCAATTCTGAACAAATCCGCGAGGAACTTGGCGACGTTTTATTTCATATTGTTTTTATGGCCAGAATGTTTGAGGAGCGCAAAGAATTCGACCTGTCACGGGTTGCCCGGACCATTACCGGGAAAATGATACGGCGCCATCCCCATGTTTTTGGTGAAACCGAAGTTGACAGCAGCGCAGAAGTCGCTCAGAATTGGCATAAAATAAAAC
>Ga0209568_1001057_pt1 | contig 10269 bp, 9 predicted proteins | sample WorMetOlspDAHAB2_FD_187406 | JGI IMG/M metagenome (GOLD analysis project Ga0209568, IMG submission 187406) | Marine gutless worms symbiont microbial communities from Max Planck institute for Marine Microbiology, Germany - Olavius sp. DAHAB.2... ...
TCATTACGCATCTTGACTTCACGTTTCTGCGTGCATCAGTAGGCTGGCACAGTGCACGTTCGAATGATTGTCTGCTAATGAAGTCTATTGGCAAGCTGTTTGTAATGATGTTCACTTGATGGTCTCCAGCTGTGCTTTGATCTAACTTTGCCCGTGTAGTCGCAGTCGCCAATGGTTACAGCACAGTGGTTGACAGTAAGCTACAGACGAGTTAATGCAAAAAATTGGGCATGCATGCCGTCTCTCTGATCATACGGACTTCAAATAGCAAATGTTCAACTATAGTAAAAATTCGTATATTTTGTAATATTATTTTGTATTATTTATAATACTATTTATTATATTTTTGTCAATTTAAATCATTTATCAGGCGCCTGGCTTGATCAAGTTTTTCTTATGTTTTTGTATCGTGTGCCACAATGCGAATGGTGAACTAAAGCGTATGAATTCACAGTGTTACTGTGCACATGTATGTGTGCGTGTGCAGATTCTCGGTGCAGCTGCCGGGCTGCATTCTGCACGGTCGCCTTTCTCATCTGACACGTAATAAGTCGCTTGTCGAAGACCAGAAGCAGCTGATCGTTGTGTACTGCGTTTGTGCAGTAATCGTCGGCGCAACTCTGTGATGATGTCGAGCAACCACGAGCTGGAGCTGAACACCGTTCTTCGTTCGTCGAAGTTCGACCTGCAACACGACGAACTCGACGCCGCAACGTCGTCAGCCGTCAGACAGCAGCGACTGTGCGGCGGCCTCGACGAGCCGACTTACTGGCAGCAGCGACGCGGGGCACCTGTCGACCACCTGCCACGGCCGTTCATGCCGCCCCCAGCTCAAACACCCGCACACGGCATTCTACCGTCGGCGTTCTACGATCCTCGACCACCGAACACAGTGCACGAAGCGCATCTGCCGTGGACGCTGCGTCATTCCAGTCCAGTCCTAGTGCCTCAGACATGTGCCGGGTCCGATTCGACGCAGCGTGCAGCCGATGTCCCTCGATATCCGTTGTGGCGTGCTGGAACGCCGGGCTCCGACTGGGACCCTGCCAACATCTGTGGACTGTCTAATGACGCGTACTTCCTTTCCGGCTACAACGGGCTTTGGTTAGCGACCACTAGCGACGCCAGCGGTGGCTATGTGCGATCGGCATTCACGGCTTTCCAGGGCTTTGAGCGTCCCAGCGTTGAAGATTCGTCGCAAATGAGTTGCAGGTCGACATCGTCGCAACATGTTCGCTACTCTGATCAGCCTGGCTGTGACTGTCCCAACTGTCATCGCGACAGGTTTGCTTGTTGGTTTCGTCCGGGGGCGAATACCGGAAAAAAACTGGAGCGGTCCACGAGTGAAGGACAGCTTAAAATGCATGGCTTAACAATATGTAATTGTATATGCATAGTACTACATATACAGTGTAATGCATAATAGGCGAAGTTGCTTTTAAAGTGTTCTGTAAATAACCGGTATTACCCATATGTACCATACGTCGACGATTACACTCAGTGAACTGCGTCTTATTACTTCATCCTTTAACGGCACTTTGAGAACAACGAATCCTTAAAATACTACATTAGGTAAAAGGTTGGAATCAGCTGAGAAAGTTTTAAAATACAATGATTCCTCGACTATGTGTGACAGACGACAGTTGACAGTATTGTTTCCGGCCATTTTCATATCTGTTGCAAGTAAACAGGATGTGCTCAATTGTTAATAAAAAACACTGTTGCAGAAATGTACGCAATTGTTCACAAGTTTACTGCGTATTTATTAAGAAGGCAATCAGCCTTGAACTGATCTGTTCAAGCAATATCTGCGACAGTAATTGTCATTAAATCTCAGCACCTGCTATGCTGTGCACTTTGTAACGCGCCTAGTTTGCAGTTCATTTCAACTAAGATGTCGCGTTAAGCCCAAATTCCACTTGGCTCGTGACGTCACGTCTCGACACGACACGTTCTACGTGTCGAGCACATACATTTCGGCTTGTCGAACAGCACGGCTCGACATGCTCGTCACGACGCTCTCTACATGTCGAACGTGTCGTGACGAGACGTGACGTCACGAGACATGTGGAATTTGGGCTTTAATCAGTGCTGTGAATATCAACAATCGTAAACATATAGCTACGCATTATATGACCCATTCACTGTATTTGTTTTATGCTAGAAATGTTGGCGACGATCGATCCACGACGTCGAGAGTGCTCCGTGCAGCCGCGTCGTCGTCGACGCCCGCCCAGCACGCGTGTCACATCGCCGGCTGCGGAAAGGTGTACGCCAAGACGTCGCACCTCAAGGCGCATCTGCGCTGGCACAGCGGCGAACGGCCGTTCGTCTGCAACTGGCTGTACTGCGGCAAGAGGTTCATGCGGTCGGACGAACTGCAGCGCCACGTCAGGACTCACACCGGCGAAAAGCGTTTCCAGTGTTCCAACTGCGACAAACGATTCATGCGTAGCGACCACCTCACCAAACATTCGCGCACTCACTGCTCCGTGGCCGACGTAGACCAAAAACAGCAGCTGTACACAGAACAGTCTTGACGTGCTTGGGATTCTGGACTCGCCAGGTCGATGGGGCCTCATGACGGATGTGTATCAGTGACGCTTATTTTACAAGACGAAAAAACGCATAGGCAGTTTGGGGCACCCCGAGGATTGAGCGTCCTGGACCCGCTGCATACATAAGACAATAATACTCTGTGGGTCCGACGAAGTGGTCACTGATTAACAGCAAAATTGATTTTCTCGGCATCGATTTAACAACACTTTCAGTACGATGAGACTTTGACGTGCCTTTAAAATATTTTGTAGCTTAAAGATTGAAATCAGTGAGAAAGTTAAAAACTATTAGGCTTTGGGGATTATGTGAAAGTTGAGTTTTGGAAATATAGTGTTTGCTACAATTTCATATTTGATAAAAGTACACACTACGTGCTCAACTTAAAAGACATGTAGCCTACAATATTCGCATGTTGGGGAAATGTTTTTAATAAGACAGCTGTGCAGTATGATGTATCATCAGGCTATCTATGCAGCTTGCTTCCTTCTGGAAAATGTATGAGGTAGTGAAGGAAGTTAAGAAATGTTTGGATAGAGGCCTATGCTAGTATGCTATACAGTTTGTTATTAGGATGTAAATTCCAAACATTGCGATATAATTATATACAATGATAACAAAAAGGCAGATATTGCAAATATGTCAATGCTGGTCGAATAATGCCACTTTCTTTGCTGCACGCAGCATTTGTTCAGACTATGATTGATTTTCTTGCAACAAAGCCGATATTACCCCCACACTGGGGGAACATTTACCACCATGGTGGTTTTTGAAAAATCTCATCTAGTTGTCAGCAGATTGTGACAGTTTTTTGTTACATTATCACTGAATAACTTGGCTTCAGACACAAGTGACGTCATCATTATATCTATTTCTGGTTTTTAGATACGGGTCTATTACGTGAATTTTTAGTCAGTCGAAAAACGGATTCTACCGCTCCGCTAAAGACGTAAAGGCTATGAAACACGCACGCAATGTTGACAAGTGTAAAAGCTTTGAATGCTATTCGCCGCAGAGGAGTATGTAACAGTGTAGGCAACTATACTCACACATTTTCAACATGGCGAACACGAACCGGAAGTGGGCTGGTAATATCCCACCATCTGCAGCACTCAGCATGACCATCATACCGTGCATTTTATAGCTTCCGCACATGACAAATCCGATGAGTGAATACGTAGAGTTTAGCGCCCCACCCGACACAATATAGCTCATTTCGGGGGCGTGATAAATGCGATGCTATGTAATACTGACAGTGTGCATGCGACAAACTGGTTACACATCAAACCGATCACCAAGGCAGCAAACCGGAAGTAGTTTCATTGAACAGTAGAAGTTGCTGTCGCCGACTGTCGATCTTGGTCGTATCATGTGTATAGCTGTACACATAAGCCTGTTTGGAATTTCTACAATATTCGGTGAAATGGCTGTTACCACCACTTATGCCACCTTTGATATTCGGCAGACGGTGTCGCCCGCTGTCGGTCGTGTACATGCGGCTAGCTTTGTAATATAATCCCATTTCGGCTTTGGAACGACGTTTCTTTATTTTGCAACAGCGAAGTCATAAGTACTTCTGGTTTTTCCGCCATGTTGACTTTAACGATAGAAAATGTCTCCTGGTGTTGCAGTATAGGTCAAATGTTGCTGTCTTGATATCGAGCCCAATTTTAGATTTTGGAATAACGTTGTTATCAAGGAAACTTGTTAAGTTATTACTACTTCCGGTTCGTGTACGCCATCTTGATATTCGGTAGAAGACGGTGTCGCTCGAGGTCTCGTCGTTGTAACGACATTTCGGCTTTGGAACGAAATCGGTATCTGTAACTATTTGAAAGTTATTTGTACTTCCGGTTTTCGGCAGCCATATTAGATATTAGACACAAGATGATATATACACTAACACGATTGTTTTACAGTTGGACGTAAACAAAGCAACGTACGAAATTCTATACAATGTAGTGATGGTGAACAAAAAAATGCTGCTAAGTTCAGGTTGTGTTAGTCGCCATTAATATTTAAGCATTTCCGGTGACGTCATAAATGTCGCGGAGGTCACGTGATATTTACAGTGAGATAGTCGTGTTGAAAATTCACTCACATATCAGATGCAAAAAATGTGCGTTAATTTCCGGAACGGTTCAAACATTACAGCAAAGTAAGCATGCTGGGGTAACTTACTGTCGGTGCACGTCGTCCAAATGTAGTTGCCGGCCTGTCGGGGTCAACATTTCTGTGCATAGCTTACCACCTTCTACCACTGTTTATTGCCAAAAGTCCCCCTCCAAAATTAGAATTGCACACAAAGTTTTGATCTTTCAAATCACAAAGAAAGCCAGGAATAAAAATATAACCTCCTTACACGTGAAAAGTGTCGTTGCTTAAACGACTGAAATCACAGGTCTCTGTACGCACTTGCACAAACGAACAACTAACATCAACAATCACTGTTTCCTTATATTTTTGCACAACTAAAATCAGTTTACATCAAAAAATATTGAAACGGTAAACTGACGCACAATGACATGAAAGATGAAACTGAATTTGAGATATAATCAACCATGTGCCACTGCAACAGCATGTTAGAAATAGTCAAATAATTTAACCAAACGAAAATCACACACACAAGACATGCCGAACAGACATCAATAAATAGACTCATTAATACAAGTATATCAGGCCAGCACAAAACCAACTCACAAGCAAGCGTGCGAAATCGAGTCAGTCACGAGCAGAAAACCAGCATATTTACATGACTCGATTTGCAGCTGCCAACCAGTTTTAATATGCATCACTTTACATAAAACAGCAGCAGAATCTGCAATGAAAAGCAACAGACAATACAAGTCTTCATGGTTTTCCTCCAAAAGAAAACACAGCACTAGACACAGTGCAGATATAGAGCTCAATATGTAATATACATCTTCAAGAGTCTTGCATGCAAAAGTTTTCTGTCTCGTTGCGTTACGTTCAGTTACAACAGAAACTTGTACAAATACGTGTGCATAACCACTGACCAACTAAACAGAAATCTTCTAGCCTAACTTTAACCCAGATGTAACACAGATCTATAATATAACGTCTTCCATAACCCTTCCACTAAAAAGCAATGGTAAGCAGCCATCTAACAAAAGTGCATGTCTTGCATACAAGTATCCATACAAGGAAACGTCATTACACAGTTTGCAGTCGCGTGTTTAACGGGGACAGGAGTGGGTCACTGGGCGATGCCTGCCCCATTTGGCGTGAAGCAATTTTTTTGCGTTTTCTGTTTAAACAATGCAAAATTTGGACAGCTGATTGTATGTTGCCACACCATATGTCACATTATAAAGTACAAAGCAAAGCACCAAATTCTTTTTTCGGCTGGGATCCACCCCAGACCCATTTGGAGAGCTTACAGCACTCCCCAGACCTGTTAAGGGGTCTATTTCTATGGCAAAATTGAGGCACGGGAGCGGATGCAAAGAAACGCAAAGATGAGCGTTCCCCTTTCTGCAATTGTAAATACGACGTCGACTGTCTGTACGAGTTTCCGCTGTCAATGTCCTTTTCTTTACTGACGACAAACAAAAGTTCCGATTATATTCGGTGTCGCAGAGCACATGCTACTTATTCGTTAGCAGTTGTAACAATGTCTGCAGCGTCGCCACCAGCAACACCGAGCGTCGCTTCGTTTGTGAGAATTTCTTCAATCCGCAATTGCACGTCATCGATTTTCTGCATGCAACACATCGCGCGATGTAAACACCGACAAAACAAAAACACAAAATACTGCATTTATACGAGAGCGACGCACTGACTACTCGGCATTCTGCAACGTGGATTAAAAATGGCAAAAAATTAGGATATTTTATCACGTGCAAAACTCGGCATTTTAAAGTATCCCACATAACCAATGCCCAATGACTGCGCATCTGCTGTATAAGCGAATTTAGCACGTTATTACACGACATTATTATTATTATTATAACAGAGACCTGTGCACACGCGTCATAATTCAATTGACGATGGGATGCATAACTCCATTTCTTGAAAAAAAAAACCATCTTAACCCAATTACTCAACCCCGTAATCAGACGCTACCTCAGTCGCATCAACTCCAGTGGAAATGTTCCGTTCGTCGTCGTCTTCGGAAAACATGTCTGCGCACGAAACCGGACTTTTAAAGCGGTGCTCTTCGCCGGCCGAACTCAACCTGCAAGCACGCGACTCCAACGCACTCTTGCACAGCTGCATCAGAGAAGGAAGTGACGACAGAGCTGGAGGAATCACAACATCGCATGCTGTCGCTGATGGTGTCTGCAAAACGGACGACCCGTTCGAAAACCAGTCATCGGCATCGAGTAGACCGCTTTGCAATGGAGAGCTGCTCTCAACCACATCGTCAGATGAACCTTCGAGTCTGGAACCACCTGCCACCACGTCCAACCCATTCGGCTGTGAGCCGGCGACATTGGTAATAGCAGCATTTGCTGATGACGGGTTAACTCCACCATCTGCATCCACCAACGGTTTGACGTCATCTAAAAAAATATCCACAAATTACTCGAACACAAAAGTCAATCAATGTAAACAAACAATGTCGACAGGTTCTGTTTCGGATTAGATTGTCTGTTGCTGCTTTCTTTGCATTCATTACTTTCACTGTTGCTTGTGTGCCACTGGAATTTGGTGAATAACGACTTTCATTAAGACATCAGCAAATTACACACGACAACATGCAATAAACACAACACTACGATACTGAGTTACACCATCATCCAAAGAAAGTAAGCACGCAAGTCTGAGGACTCATAGAGGACAGTTAAAGGGTGATTCACACTGCATTCTTTGTCCAAATAACTGAACAAAAATGTCTTCGTGACTGTCTAAAACGGCTGTATGAAAAGTCCGGCCGTCTGCGGTCCATATCAAGAGATCTTCAGCCAGTCTAAAGGTGCACCTTAACAGATTTTTTACCGCAAAGTTTATTTATGCCCACACTTTATCCAAGAAATAATTAATAATGCTGTTACTTAAATCTAAACTATGATAATAATAATAATAAACAGTCAACATAATATAGTTTCACATCTTACACCAGTGCAAGCAAAAGGCAATGACACACAAAAAAACCTTTAAAAAAATTGACAAAATCTGTTCAGCAACACCAGATGAGATTTCTGGACACGAAAAACACAACTGCGCAAAAACAGCTGGCATATCTATGGTTGGATATTTGCATAGAATAGGAAAACGAGTAACATAATATACTGACCCTTCAAGGCAAGAGAAGGCTTTGCAGCTGGCGATTCTATGGAACTGTCGGTGTCAAATGCCGACACATTGATGCCGACCAGCTTCAAAACACAAAACTGATACGTTTATCGCAAATGCAACATGTCAAGCTTGTGCATTCGAAACCGTAAGTTGCAGCATTTGAAAATCGCGAAAATTTTCCAATTTTAACGAACAACAGAGTCGTGCAGAACTAAAACAATGAGCAGAACACCGTTGGAAAAACCGAAAGCAGCGTCAGCTCCAAACCAACTGTTGACCAAAATAGCTTACCAGTAAAGATTTAAACAAAAGGTGAAAATCCATAGACCACGCGAAAAGCAGTAGATCAAACAATCTTCCTGAATACAATGAATCTGTCTTGACCGTGCACTGCCATCAGTGACTCCACATCTTCAACTACATGTCACATTGTTATGATAATTATTTTTTATTAGTACAAATTATTATCATTAAACTGTATTTCCTCACTCACTCGCAACACAACAAATCGTCGCGATGCAAGATCAACCTGGTTGGCTTCAGCTCCACTCCACGTCAGAAAGAAGCTTTTGAAGCGGTGATAAATGTAGTCAGCCCTGCGCTGAATCTGGTCACTGCCGGTGAACTTGCGGCACTGAAAACGCCAAAAAATCAAAACACGCCGTCAACGATTTACGTACACAAACTAGTTTTGCCGACATTTGAAACAGTTCATTTTCAGCATCAGAAAATACGTAAACGTTAACTGACGTCCAGCACCTACGGCAAATTGCATTCGGGTGCGTGCGTGGGAAATACAAACCACTTTTTCGTCCAAAAACTACTCAATATCATTTCACAAACAGTGTTAAAAACAGCGTTGCAATATGTTGTATGCGATCACGATAACAAAGACTACAATTATGTGACGTTGCAACAGAATATAACAGCACCGTGCAAGAGCAGACAACATCTGGCAGCAGAGTTACAAAAAAATACTTGTTGTGCCACTGTGTCACAACCGTCAATAACATATTAATGTACATCAGCGCTGCAGAAATTAACGACTAACTAACAGGTTAATAGCGAATCAGTCAGTAACTTGCGTTCATATCTGGCCGAGTGTAAATAAACAGCATGCTGGATTGGCTCACTGGAAAAATGAATATCCAATTGTGAGAAAATGGAAAAATTCACTCTATCTGGTTATGCTTTAGTTGACGAAGACATAACAATAACCAGCAGAAGACAAAAGACATGTACGGGTGTACCTTTCGAAGAGTTAAAATAATGTGCGGATTTTTTCGCAGGAGAAACGCGTCGAGTGGCAGTCGTTCCAATGCCGTCATCAACGCCATACATCGATCAACATCCTACCATTGCAGAATTACACTGATGAACAACGAAAATAACTGACAGGTCACAGTGGTATAGGAGCTACTGGCCAACTCAACCTTCCACCCTTTGTGGGACAGTGAATGAATATCAGCCTTATGGCTGAGTATTAATACAAAATGGCGGTGGGCGAATATCTGGCCTATGGCAGCCTACAGGCAGACACAAAGGTTAAGTTTTCAGTACAAGTTGGAGGCCACCTGGCGCCGACCCACATTCATTCAAGTGACCCGAGTGAACTCCCGGATTGGCTTTGGTATAGTGATAGCACTACAAACAGCATTGTAGTATTATAATTATATTATTTAAAATTATCGGACAGACAGAGATAAAGGTTATCATCAAAAGACTAAATTAAGCTAAACAAACTACAAGCTACAGAATTCCTGACAATTTTTTTCCAACAAACATCATAAGAATATCAGAAGCTTTCAGTGCACACAAGAATAAATTGATTCCCAAGCTGGACGGCCGACAGGGTGGCGCTGATCTCCGATTCTGTGGCCCTCAGCCAGGCACCAGCCAAAGCTACAGGACCATGGACAGTGTTCTGCATGGTGTGTCTGTTTACTCCCCAGCTTGCACAGGTACCAAACGATACTCCCTCGTGACAGAGGCAATGTGCATGAGCAACTTATCATCAAAAGCCACTAACTAAACAGCACAGTCTGTGAGCATTGAAGCCAGGATCCATTTATCGCAAGCCTGGTATGCAACTGAGTCACGTACAACAACTGCAAATTTCTCAAACAGCAATAAACAAAACTTACTGTGTTGCCAACTCGGAGAGACTTCATAATCTCAAGCTCGATTTGAAGAAGCTTGTACTCAACCTGCATCACTACACACCAGTACATGCACACATACGCACAGCACACTTTCGCACATCCGTGGTTGATTGATTGATTGATTGGAGTTTAACGGCACATTCAGCACAGTAAGGTTATATCGTGCCTTTAGAAGTTATAGTTTGCGTTTTGGGAAACAGAAACACCCTGGGAGTCTTGTACATCTCCTATTCAGTAGTGGATGACCAGCGACATAAATAACCCCCTCGTCTCGCATTGCTTTTTGTTC
>Ga0209568_1001058_pt1 | contig 10268 bp, 7 predicted proteins | sample WorMetOlspDAHAB2_FD_187406 | JGI IMG/M metagenome (GOLD analysis project Ga0209568, IMG submission 187406) | Marine gutless worms symbiont microbial communities from Max Planck institute for Marine Microbiology, Germany - Olavius sp. DAHAB.2... ...
AATTATTTACACTGATTACAAACTAAAAAGATAATAATAATAATGATGGAATAACGAAACACATTTAGGCCAAGAATAAAGACTAAACTTGCACAATCCAAACACCTATAAAACGCACAAAGTGTAAACCATGTCGTCCAAAACGTCATAAAAGCCATGCGTTAAAAACAACCGATTATCTGTAATAAAAATGTACTCTATTTAATCGCACAAGTTGTCATTGTTCATTACTGTGCTGAAAAGCCTCTTTGGTGATAATCAATGAGATGCATATGTTTAGGTCTCGTTTCACGTCGATTGCGGTCGACTGGCGAGTGTTAGCCGGCGACCGGCGGCGATACGACGTCATCTTTGTCGGAACAGGTCACATCATCAGTTGTCATCCCTCGATTTATTCCTGTCCTATTTTCGATAGAGTCCAGGGGCGGACTGGTTTCTTTCAAACCGTCCCTGGCTAATTAGGCTGACTAAGCAGTGGCGTAACTAGGAACTCGGGGGCCCATGCACAAATATCCAAATAGAGCATTTCATCCTCAGCTATGGTCCCTGGCCCCCCTCTCCTGTTCCTCTCCCTCCTTCCCTCTCCTCCTCTTTATGACTTTGTCCCTAGCTCCTTTCTCTCTCCTCCCCCCCATACCCTTCCTCTGTTAACGGGGTAAGTCGGAGTTTAGGGGTATATATAACCCACAATTTAATGAAATCATTTGTCTAGCGGCGTGAGGTCGGTACGTCAGCGGTCGTTATTATATGCCTTACTAATATTAAGAATGTAACAATTATTTGTCATAATCATGTTAATTGGTGACGAATAAGCAAGATGACGACGGTTGATGACTGGTTTGAGGATTTAGCAGTTCATAAGATGGACATGTCTTCCTGAGTTTCGAACTGCTAAATCTTCAAACCAGTTGGCTCGACACGTCAAATGTTGAAGAAGGTAAAGTGAAAAGTACAGTGGGTCACTTTATCTTCAGCCATTACCACGACTTGAACTGTGAAGGAATGGTTTTTGTCCACCGCTATTTGTAAGGCTTGAATGTTTAGTAAATCAAGCGTTTCGCGCATCACTATTGACTAGTCCTTTGTCCCTTGGAGTGACCTGCTTTTAGATCTACGCCGATGGTTGTTAGCACTCTAATGGAGATAGTAGTAGTTACGATAATTTATTTGTTTATTTATTTATTCAATATGAAAGTCGTACAAAAGTAAACAATAATGGAATGAAGAAAAATAAAATATATACATCACTGCAAGCCTAAAAACTGAACAATAAAATCAATTTCGTACATGCTTAGCAAAGTCTGATAGCAATATCCGTAATGCATGCAAACGCTATACTGACACTATAACAGGTTAGTCACTGATTAATTGATCGATGTGCACAGAAGACGGACGACTGCTGAAACTCATCAACACATCTCGAGGTCGTCAACCACTTCGCCCTGTCGTCATCGAAGTTCTCCAGATTTTCCAGGAGCCGATCACCCACGTTCACGTCCACGGCGCTGGCGGTCCTGGTGTTTCCGGCGCCTCCCCTCGAAGACAGAACCGCTATAACGACGGGCAGCAGCAGGAGGAGCGTCGAGACAACGACAGTTCCAAGGAAATGAACGAGAAAGTGGTCATCGTTGCGTCGCGAGTTGACGTCGCCCTGTTGCCGCTGCAGCGCTGTCACATACACACATCCTGCAGGCATGATGCTTTTCCATGGCTCTCTCCGCGCGCCACACACGTACGCTCTGTTGCCGGTCATCTGGGAGAAATACCAACTGGACAGCAGTAAACTTGTAGACAAAAATAACTATTTCTAAATCTGACACCGACCTTATAACCCGTTAACCCGAAATTTCGTTGCCTGATGGTAACCATCGCCCGGTTGACTGTTCCTCAGTTGACGTGTCGCCCTGATGACCACGCATCGTACACACACCGGACCATATGCATTCATCATCATCATCGTCATCAGTATGCTGCTTAAAGAACGCAAGCGCGTAACAGGCAGGCATGAAAACTTGTTATCACAAAATGAATTGAATGGAAATTAAGAACAAGCGAAGTTAACTTTGATCTTTGTTCGTTAGTTTCATTAATAAAGTGGTCATCTGCTTACATCTTCGTTTCGCTGTAGGCCTATCTATCAACCTGCCTGTTGTAAGACCGATAAATATGTCGTGTGTGCGCTGCAGTGCGTGTGTCGCCGTTAGAGATCCATATTGTTCGTGGTTACCGTCAGGTCAATGCGCACATTCGAAAAACGGGTACGTTCTCAGCTTACGTTTCACACGCACATAATCCATACAAAAGACACAATATACAGATAAGATTTACAGAAAAAACACACAGAAAATTAAACGTAGCTGGTTTGGCGTAGTGGTAATGGCGTTTGTCACATGAACGAAGTTAAGCTACGTCGAGCCCGGTTAGTACTGATGAACAGCCACGGTAAGCTTGTACTGCACCCATGGTACGTAAATGACTTTCAGTCTAGGATGCAGCTGCCATATTGTAGGGAAATGTGCTTTAGCAGTGTGGCATCTAGAACTTATGCCTGCCAACAGTTGTGTGCGGAATTTCACCAGTCGAAGTACATCGCCAGCGAATAACTTTGACGTAGGCCTTCGGTGGGTTTTCTCCTGTTTATTTGCACTAAGTTATCCCCATAACATGGCGACGTTATGTTATACTGCTCACTGCACCCCATGTAATGTATTCACGATGAGTGTTCATCTGGTTGAAGATATCAAAGTGTGAGCACCGGACTGCACGCCAAGTGTCGCCTACATGACGTCGTCACTAGCGGCTGTAAGTATCTGCTCTGTTATATAGGCCTATGAAGCCATGACACCGTCAAAGCCAGTGTAGCATAAGCTGAGGCCGACAGTAAGCCCAGTGCGCAAGCTCATCCGAAGAGAAGACGTTGCAGCCTTTGATGTATACGGTCTTTGTGAGTGACGATGTGTTAACGAAGGGTGTACAGTCAGATGTGTTGGTCATGCAGTGAATTTTAAGAAGCTCAATGAATGTTTGACCTCCCTGTTGACTCACCCGAGTTAAGGCACGCTAGATGGATAGCGGTATGATCCCGAATAAGCCGCATGGATCGACAAGGTATGATCAGATCGAACTGCCACTGAAGTCTGCCTCTGCCAACATCACAGATGAAAGAAGAAACGCCCATATCCTGTTTGGGATATTCTTAAGCATAATCCCCATGACATCTACAAATCGACGTTGCTGGATTATTCGAAAATCCATCTGGGGCGCCTAGCGGGATCGAATCAGGCCGGTTTGCGCATGCAGACACTGTATCCTGTAAGCGTTTCTTCAAAGAAGCTTAATGCACATGACATGAACTAGACCTATAAAGGCCTATTACACACCTCTACAGAACAACAATGTGAGTGAGTGAGGAGAGTTTACAGCGCCCTGCTTCTTGCTTCGCCAATCCCAGTGGCGGATCCAGAAGTTTTGAAGGGAGCGGAAGACAATATCAGCACCATCGTGAATTAGCGCAAATTCCCGTAATGATTAATGAAGTATACGCGTTTTATACGGAAAATGCGACTCGCTGAAAAAGATGCTAAATCCAATAGGGGCAGTTCCCATCCCACTTGAATGCGCCACGGTCCTACCACATGGAACAGTGCCATGGCGCAATTCTAACATCACCGAAGCTGTTTTCAGGTGTTTGTTGAAAACATTTCTGTTTGATCGATAGGCCTATAACCACATTGAGCGCTTAGGGAGAGGGGGGTGGGTGGTTTTCACTGATTGATGTGCCATTTAAAATAAAAAATTTAACATCGTTGACCTAATCATTGACATTGGTTTCATATTTTATTTGTACTGCGTAATATTACTGCGTAACTATGTAACATTGTAGGGCCTACTTTTTTGTGTCTTTTTGTCATTTGTACTTTGTGTTCGATGTTTATATTAATAAATATATAAATGTCTGTTATACAACTAACGTTATTTTAATGGTAGACTGCCAGACTAGCACCAAAACTGTCATTGCTAAAACGTAATTTCCTGTGTTGCTGACAAGAAGCTGTCAGTGGAGCATGCTGATATGACGTGTGTATGACGCGACAGCTGTGCGGAGTGAAACCGCTGCAGCGAAAATTGGTTCCGACTTAAAACATCTCAACGCCGTCACCGCTGCAAACGTATCGTCTCAAATCTCGGGTACGTCACATCGGCTTGCTAAGGCCGAACTTAACTATGAGTCCCTCCCTACGGCAACCACAATAGATTGGTCGCGGTGTGTCGTCTGTCTGTCTGCCGTGTCTTCTGTCCCTAAGGATGATGAAAATCACATTTAATAAGAATTTTTTTAAATCGTGTACAAATTGCTCTATAGAGTGTGGACTCGGCTAAGTTGTGAACTTATTCTGAAGAGCTATAGAATAAACTTTTGCTAACTACTTTTGACGTGCCAGTGCCGGGTAAAAACACGTTTTTTTTAAATTTGAAAAAAAAGTAAAATACGTAGTCAGAGCATGTTCCTGCTGCTGATAATGAGTGTATGTGTTAGGTCCGTGTTACACGGAGACATGGAAAGCGGGCGTTGACGTGGCGGACAACATGTACAGTGCAGAGACGATTGCCTTCGCGAGCACCATCTGCATCCTCGTGTCTCTATCTGCTGGATGTTCCCTCGGCTTCATTGTTGCCACTTACCGCCGCAGCGCCGTCCGCGACCTCACTAGCAAGGCGGCGTCACACTGGACTCCGACGTCGGAGAAGGACGGCACCGAAGTGGTGTCCAACGGCACCGCTAGCGTTCCGCTCGCGCGCCTCTACGCCGTTTTCGGCAGCCGCCATGACACCGTGACGTCACGGACGAGCGACCGTTATGCCTTACCACATCGTACTGGCAATCGCTATGCACCTCCGGTCGACAAAGCCTGCCAGACGGCGGAAGTGAGCAGTTGTAAGTCGACGCCGACGCGGCGACCTATGTCCACCACGTGTCGACGGGTGAACTTACCATGTTCGCCCAATTCGTCGGTCTTCATCTCAGACTACGCGCGTCGGCCAAGCGAAATGTAGCACTTTGCACGCCGTAAACGGTGATCGGTGGAGTAATTTTCGGTGGGGGAATAAGGAGTTCGGTAGTCAAGTGGTTAGAAAGTCGGACTGGTGATCCGGAGGTCACGGGTTCAACTCTTACCTACTGCGCTGCCGTGTATGACCCCGTGCAAGTCGCGTATCCAACGTTTTTCTGTAACCATAAATCAGTATACGGTGGCACCGACCATCGCCTGCGTTCAGGAAGGTAACCGTAGTTTTAGCGTCGTACTGGCTATAGGCCACACACCTACAAGAGGGAGATAAACACCCTACCTACGGTCCCTGGTCCATATTTACCGTAACTTTACAGGGCGCAGTGGTCTAGTTGTTAGCACGACTGGACTGACCGAGGCGCAAGAGGGTCGAGCTTGCGCTGCAGACTGTTTTTCCCGAAAACCACTGCGGTACGCAGCTCTGGGAACTGACTGGACACCCCGAATACGGTGCCTAGGTCGACTCAGCCTTCTACCTCAATGGTAAGGTAAATGAGTATAGGCGTACCAGTCATGTGGCTAAGTAATAATACAAATGGCGATGGGTGAGTGCATGGCCTCAAAGATCTGGTTATATACAGGTTGGCTACGAGTTGATGGCCACCAGGCACCGACCCACATTCATTCTTGTGACCAGAGTGAACTCTAGGCAATGGTATTGCCATAGATTATAGCACTATAAGCATCGTCCTGGTTAGTATTATTATTACTAGCACAAGTAAAATGGAAAGGACATGAGGAAATAAGGATGGGGATAAAGTGAGTGATAGCAGGGAACTCCATATTCAGTTTTAACAAAAAATTACATGTGTGTTAGTGTATCTGTCCCACACTCGCTTAATTGTAATTTGTTATAATATGGCTAATATTGTTACCGTTACGGCAGCACTTCATCACCAGTGGCAGCCAATCTAATGAACGGGTTGGGACGCTGAAACTGCAGGACCAGGAGGATCAGATTTAATTTTTGAACTTTAAAGCACGGTCGCAAAATTGAACAAAAATCGTTTAACTCAGTATGCCTATCCAACGTTAACGGCGACTCCTGCATTTTCAGCCCCCCCCCCAGTTTCGCGTGTTTCAACTTTTAATATGAGTGTGCAGTAGGCCTACACACAGCTTCCTATGTGCGTTATAAAAGCATGATGATACGCTCTGAAGTACAAGTGGTACATCAGTTGCATCTGCTGCATTACGGTGCGAATAGTTTTATGTATTCTGCTGTGACGTTTTCATGTGTAGACCTAGTCTAAAATTTTTATCGTATAAAGTGGTCAGTGCACTTTTACCAACGCATGCTTAACTGGTGTCGTTTTGTAACACGTTTAAACAGGGCTGTATTAGTCAAATTTCCTTAGGGGGGTCAGAGTTTTGGGTTTTTGACATCCGGACCGGGACTGTTTCACAGGTGGGTACGAGCACTTGGTGAAAGGTCGCTCGTAGGAGTTTGCATCCAGGAGTCGAAAGAGTAGGGGGATCAGACATTTTAGGCAAGGGGGTCGAATCCCCCTGACCCCGGCAAATACAGCCCTGCGTTTCACTTAGATGGGACAGTCCTCTGAACTTTCTGCATGTGATCTTGTCTGTATACACCCAAGTTTATGTCAATTTTTCTGCCCACGTGACGCGATCACTGCAAACCACACAGAGTGTGAGCGAAGTAGCGATTATGGCCGCAGTGCAGAAGCACGTTAGCCTATCAACGAGGCCGTCGATGAGTGGCGTATACACGCCTTCCTTTACGAGACGAATCAGCTGAAAGCGGAGAACAGTTTGAACACGTGTTGTTAATTTGGGCATTTGAGATTTCCGGTTTTGTTCAGCCTAGCTGTACGTTTTTGTCATTGACATTATGACTATGTATTGTTATAGAGGAACGGACAAAGTTTAGTGCACAGACACAGGCATTACGTTTTCCTGATGTACAGTCAAGGGCGCAACCACGCTGTAAAAGTTGGGGGGTCAGGTTGGGCCACTGATGGTGCGAGAGTCGAGGAAGGGGTGGGTACTGTGGCAGTGGCGGCTCCAGGATTTTAGATCGAGAATGGGGGCTGCAGATCATGTGAAAAGTTGGGGGCTCAGTCCAAATTTGGGGGTCCTGACCCCCCAGTGATTGCGCCATTGTGTACAGTAACCGCAGTGCATAGGCCTAGGTGTGGTGGGTAGCGTTTTCTTATGCAAACAATTTGTCTTAACGCTTAATCAATGAACTGGGCGTTAAGCACGACACCACGCCACGTTAGAGGAATACACAGTGTTATCAGAGTGGATAGTGCGAAAAAAATTTAATGTCAAGGTTTTCCACTGGTGAAATTTTACACACGATTTAGGCCTATAGCAGACGGGTGAAATTTTTGACGTTACACTGCTACAACATGCTGTGCCTACGACGACAAGACAAAGCCACAGCAAACGTTCTCACGGGACAGTTATAACGGTGTATGGAGACAACATACATAATTGTGCACATTACCGCGAACCAGCAGCGTGAATATTGCTTACTTAATTTGTCTATACACACGGCAGCTTTTACGTGTAGTCTAGTGCAATGAACCGGTGAACATTAACGTGCACTGTTTTAAAAATCAAGTCGGTCGGATCTTGCGAACTGCTGTGATAAGAAAACCGTTGTTACGTCTTCGTGTTACATTGAAATTTTGTCGCGTTCATCGTCCGATAACTGCACCTTTCACGTCACTTAAAATGCGAATGATTAGACGACTAGTCCGTTTACAGGAAAACAATGCCACTAACAAGCCATCGCTCGTCTAAAAAGTCTACGTCACGAACACTGCACAAATAGAACGCAACTTTTGCAGGTTTGCACGTGCACAGTCCACAAAACTCCAGTTAACCTACGCAGTTAACAACTGATTTTAAACTATCGTTTTAAAATTAAATAAATTATTTTCGGCTGCAGTCGAAACCATCTGGCAATTACAATAAATTAGCTAAACTATAAGCAATCCAACTTTTTCGTTAACTTTCCTCCCTCGCTGTTTGCAGTAAAAATATGCAAATGCACGTTAATAAGAAGTTGCCAATTTCGTGACCAACTGTTGTCTGCGTGGATGCACATAGCCGTAGGACTGCAATATAGACTGAACGCATCAAACGGAACACCAGACGCGCGTCAAAAACAATGTCCGTCGGGGTAGAAATCAAATCTCCAGTGAAGAGGGGGTCATGGTGAGCGACAACGAGCTTGGAAAATATTTTCACTCGACTCCCCTCCCCTCCCCTAAATCCGTCCATCTGATCATTCTGACCCCCTTGTGAAAGTACACCAAACATGCTGAAAACGAAAATAAAGTTCACATGCATGATGCAGGGAGGTTGAAACTTGCCCCCAGCTTTTTTGACCAGCGTTTCCAGGGGGTCCCTTGTTTTCCGGGGAGGGGAGGGGTTCAACCCCCCATTCCCCTGCTAATTTTCACCCTCATGTCCGCATCGTCGTGAAGTTGGCTTATCACACGTTCGATCGATCCACCTTTCAAGTTGCATGTCAGCAAAATCTGCAAATTTTCTCGGCAATTTTTTCACGCCATACGTCAATCCTGTCTCGAAACAACTTCAACAATTAAATAAAAACGGCATCGAAGGTCAAGTGGTTGGCGTCTCGTCGTCTTCGAGCATCGCAAACAGACTCAGCAGATACTCAAATCGACTGGACACCTGCAGCACATGCACAACATAACGCAATCAGCATAAAAACTACTACACGCATCGTATAGCCCAAATTCCACTTGGCTCGTCACGCTATCTAGCCCATGCATTTTGGAACAAAAAAAAGTAGTGACGTGACGCAACGTGACGTGTCGCGTTTGCCGGACAGCACGACGCGACACGCTCGTCACGACACGTGTTCAGGGGCATTGCCACAGTGTGGACAGGGGTGGACATGTCCACCTCACATTTTCCACGAGCTGTTCCTGAAATTGATGCAAATGCAGAGCACAAAAGACTAGACCGTACACGCGAGCACTACTGCTTCTTCGTCATCCGTCACGTTGGACCAAACACGGCTCGACACGCTCATCACGACGCGCACGACGTCGTACGTGTAACGTCGTGTCGTGACGAGCCAAGTGGAATTTGGGCTTATATACAAAGTGGCCAAGAAAGTAAGCCACTACCAAATTATCAACAAATGGTATAAAATCGTACTAAAGCATGCCAATGAGATTAGACTTTTTAGTCAACACAGTCTCAAACAAATACCATAAAATTATCACTTGGTATTAAATCTAATTAAACCTAATTAACGACGATAGTTAATTTGTCTGAGTTGTGATATGGGTCTATAAGGTAACTGATGTCAGCGCTCTCGCTTGCAACACTTCGCCTATTAAATATGATTTCCATCGCTAAACCATCTCTAAGATAAAAGTTCATGTACAAATTTCTTATGATTTCCTTCATTTCCTTAATTTACCTAATTCGAAGCTTGAAGCACAGTAATTGACGACGCCACAAATTAGGTCATGCATAGAATATTTAATATCCAACTAATATTTCAACTTTCAGCACTTCTTTTAGATTCAAACTGATGTAAAATCTAGTCCACTAACTGGTTTTCCATACGATTTAATGATAATGTGGAAGTGGCTTACTTTCTTGGGCCACGCTGTACATTACAAATCAGTAAATTGCTAGAACCCGATTTCAAAGAATCTGAATACGAATACTGCGCGATGATCCAACTCTAGTTCTCACAAAGTTTTAACCATATATAGTCATGCTAAACAGTCGGTGTTCGTGAAGTGGAAAGTCACACACTCGCATGGATTACTTATTTCTGTATGCTGAGCTATGTGATGTGTAAAAAAATTATAGCATAATTCCAGAGATAATATTGTCCTCTTCATATGATTTTGAGTAACTCCAATCTCAGCCTTTTAACTAAACTATAATTTTTAAGAGCACAATATCACACACTCGCACGGTAGTGCGAGAGTATTTTAAAGGCGACGAAGCAAGTCAATGGCCGACATGCAAAATTTTGTAGCGATCGGATCAGGGGTTTCTGTTCCTCAAATACGTGATTTTGCCGTGCTTTTGGGGTGACTAGTATGTTCGTTTTTTTGGGTTCTTCAATAAGGCTACAGCCTACACCCCTGTACGGATATTTACGCAAAATACGTCAAATGACGTCGTTCCGGGTAAGGAAGTGCCTTTTGGGGGTCCCTATGACTATAT
>Ga0209568_1001061_pt1 | contig 10264 bp, 8 predicted proteins | sample WorMetOlspDAHAB2_FD_187406 | JGI IMG/M metagenome (GOLD analysis project Ga0209568, IMG submission 187406) | Marine gutless worms symbiont microbial communities from Max Planck institute for Marine Microbiology, Germany - Olavius sp. DAHAB.2... ...
CTCCCCAACCCCTCTCCCGGCGGGAGAGGGGCTTTTGCGACACCCTCGGAGGGAGAGGAGGTGCAGCCGGTGGCGTGCCCAACATATTGCTATCGGCGATGTTCTCATTTAAACATTAACCACTACCAGCTTTTTATCTGGCACTTCTTGTTTTACAAGTTCTGCCTTAAGCCTTTTGATTTCAAGCATTTGTTTATATAAAGCAACTATCCGTTCAACAGCTATTGCGATGCAAGCGCCAACTTCTGGAATGTAATCTAAAAATACTGATAGCTCACTTGATGAAATTGTTCTTACTTTTAGAGGTTTTCTAGTTCCTGTAGCAAGTTCTGAAAATACAATAAGCATTTTTTCAATTTCAACCAATTCTTTACCGAATTCTTTTAAATTATTCTCAACATACTCTCTGGGAATAATTATTCCAACCTCGCATTCATCACTTTTAAGTGCATCCTCTCCAACACCAAAATATTCAAGCCCTTGTACTAACCCATTTAAATTGCTTTCAGTTTTCTGAATTTCTTGATGGATCTCTTTTAGTTCCTCAAGTGCAACTTGATATGTGATTTGATTTCTTTCGATAATACTTTCTATTGTTTCTTTAAGAACAATACCAAATTCACCCGATACACTTAACTCATTCATCGCCTCACGCCATGCAGGACTATATTCATCAACAGGTGAATTTTCTAACTTTTTATACAGTTGAGTTAAGGACTTTGAAAGTTGTTGTTGATGGTGTGGCTGCTGCGGCTGGCGGACTAATTGCTCTAAGGCACTGATCCCTTGCTGTAGTGCCGATACCGTCCCACACCTTCGAAGCTCCTGCCTCAAAGCCTTTGCGATGACATGTAATTTCGTTGTATTCATAATTGCGTATGTGCTTCCCTAATAAATCTAACGATTGCCATAACCGGTATCTAATATTAGACACCTAACTATAGGAACCTACATTTAGGTTCCTATAGTCAGATACCCACGATCACTGTGCTTATGGCTCTATCCTTATGCCTTCCCTATGCCGCCCACCAGGGAGGCAGCTCATAGATCACCGCCAGCCCGATCACCAGGATCCACACGATGGTAATCGGGATAAACACCTTCCAGCCCAGGCGCATGATCTGATCGTAGCGGTAGCGGGGGAAGGTGGCCCGGAACCACAGAAATAAGAACATGAAGAAGAAGGTCTTGAGCACCAACCAGTGAAAGCCGTGGTCGAACAGGAAGATCCCGTCCACCCAAGCCGCCGGCAAGGGCGACAGCCAGCCGCCAAGGAACATGAGGGCCGAGAGCGCGGAGATGAGGATCATGTTGGCGTACTCGCCAAGAAAGAAGACCGCGAAAGCCATCCCCGAGTATTCGACGTGGAAGCCGGCCACGATTTCCGATTCGCCTTCTGCTACGTCGAAGGGGGCGCGGTTGGTTTCCGCTACGCCGGAAATAAAATAGATACCGAACAGAGGTAGCAGCGGCAGCCAGAACCAGGTCAGCAGACTGCCCTCCTGGGCGAGCACGATGTCTCCGAGGTTGAGGCTGCCGGCCGCCACCAGGACCCCGACCAAGGCAAAGCCCATGGCGATCTCGTAGGCGACCATCTGGGCCGCCGAACGCATGGCCCCTAAAAAACCGTATTTGGAGTTGGAGGCCCAGCCCGAGATGATCACGCCGTAGACGCCCAGCGAGGTCAGGGCGATGACGTAGAGGAGCCCGGCGTTAATATCCGCCAGCACCAGCCCTTCGTCGAAGGGAAACACGGCCCAGGCGGCCAGGGCCGGGCCGAGGGTCAGCATGGGGGCGATCAGGAAGAGGAGCTTGTTCGCCTCGGTGGGCAGCACGATCTCCTTGAACATGAGCTTGACCGCATCGGCGATGGGCTGCAGGAGGCCGCGCGGTCCGACCCGGTTGGGACCGATCCGAATCTGCATGTAGCCGATGACCTTGCGCTCGGCCAGGGTGTAGTAGGCCACCAACCCCATGAGCGGCCCCAGAAGGACGACGATCTTGAGCAAGATCCGGATGACTTCCGGCAGTGAGTTCCAGAGTTCGATCATCGCTTGTCCAGTCTCGTTAGCTAATAGTACAGGATTAACAAGATTTTCAGGATTAACAGGATTTTTTGTTGTGAAGACTGTTTGCCAGTTTGGTGGACATATGAGAGGGCGTAGGAAATTCAGGAACGACAAGCATCCTGTAAATCCTGTGTAATCCTGTCCGATTGGCGTTTCACGATGAAGCTCGAGTTGGGCGCTTGTCGGTCTGAGACAGAGCCTCGCTAAACCTTGGTTATGGATACGGGACCGATTTGATCCCCCAACGTCTCGCTGCCGGCAACCCCGGCCGGAATGCGCACGCAACCCGCGGGAACCGCCTCGTCCAGGCCCACCGGCATCCGCGCAGAAAAACCGTTCTGGCGTACTTCCACCAGATCACCCTCCGCCAGTCCCAGCGCGGAGGCCTCGGTGCCGCACAGAAATGCGCCTAGCCGGCCGGCGGCCGGCGTGTGCTGGAGGGCCGGGGCGCGGCGCACCAGGGCATCGACCGCGTAAATCGGCAGGTTGCCGATGCGGGCCAGACCGTCGGCGGCACCTTGCGGCTCTACCTTGAGGTCACCCCGCGGCTTGTTGTCGGGTTTGGCGCTGTCGCAGCTTCCCTGCAGCTCCGCAAGCACATCCTCGGAGCTGACCTGCCCAAAACCCTCGAGATCCAGCAGATTGCCCAAGACCCGTAACAGCTTCCAACCGGGACGCGCCTCGCCCGGGGGGGCCACCGCCCCGCGGAAGGACTGCCGACTCACATCCGCGTTGACGAAGGTGCCGGAGGTCTCGGCAAAGGCGGCGATGGGCAGCATAACATCCGCTGTTTGTTCGAGGGACGGGCTGCGATAGGTCGTACAGGCCGCCACGAATTCGGCCTGGTCGAGGACCTGCAGCGCCGGGGCCGGGTTGCCGAGGTCGTAAGCGGGCTCGACGCCCCATAGTAGATAAGCCGTGCGGGGATGCGCCAGCAGCTCCGCGGCGGACGCCCCGCCGGTCTCGCTCGGCTGCGCGCCCGGAAGCACATGCGGCAGGGCGCCGGCCAGATAAGCCCCCATGCTGTTGGAAGCCGCCGGCAGATAGCCGACCCGCGCCTTGGTCGCCTCCGCGATCACTTCTGCCAGGGCCTTGAGAAGGCAGTAATCCGGGTGGGCCGAGGCCAGGGCACCGAGCAGAATCAGCCCCGTCCGCTGCTTGCCGGATGTTTTCAGCAGATCCGCCGTCTCCTTGTGGGCGTCGCTCGGCGTCACGTCGGAGATCAGCGCCTTGATCGGACCGGAGCCGCGTTTGCCCAACACCTTGGCGATGGCGGCCAGCTCCGCGAGCATTCCCGCCGGACCGGCAACGAGCTGGGTGGCGGGAAAGGTCAGGTCGAGTCTGAGCGGATTGACCAGGGCCACCTGGGCCCCGGCCAGGACCGCCTTGCGGATACGATGGGCCAACAGGGGCTGCTCCTGTCGTATGTCCGTCCCGATCAGCAATAAACCCTGCTGCCGCTCCAGCTCCGCGATGGGGACCCCGAGCCAGGGCAAGGGAGGGTCGGCGGCGTCACCGCGAAAGTCCTGCTGCCGCAGGCGGGTATCGATGTTGTTGCTGCCGAGCCCCCGGACCAGATTCTGGGCCAGGTACAGCTCTTCGAGGGTGGCGGAAGGTGACAGGAGCGCGCCGACCTCATCGCCTCCGGCCGCCTTGAGCCGCTCGGCGACCATGACCAGGGCCTCCTGCCAAGCGACGGTCCGCCACTGCCCATCTTGTTTGATCATGGGGTGGAGCAGACGGTCATCGGCGTCGAGGCCCTGATAGCTGAAGCGGTCCCGGTCCGAGATCCAGGTCTCGTTCACCGCTTCATTGTCCCTGGGGTGCACCCGCATGACCCGGTTGCCGCGAATGTGGAAATGGATGTTCGACCCCACCGCATCATGGGGGGCAATGCCGTCGGCCTGGGTCAGCTCCCAGGACCGGGCATTGAAACGGAAGGGCTTGGAGGTGAGGGCCCCCACCGGACAGAGGTCGATAATATTACCCGAGAGCTCGTGGGAGACCGTGCGCGCCACATAGGTACCGATACGCATATCCTCGCCGCGGCCGGTGGCGCCCAGCTCGCGGACGCCGGCGATCTCCGCCCCGAAACGCACGCAACGGGTACAGTGGATGCAGCGGGTCATATCGGTAGCGATCAGGGGCCCCAGGTCCTCGTCCGCGACCACCCGCTTGCGCTCGCTGTAGCGGGAGACATCCCCGCCATAGCCCATGGCGACGTCCTGCAGCTCACACTCCCCGCCCTGATCGCAGATGGGACAATCCAGCGGGTGATTGATGAGCAGGAACTCCATGGTGCCCCGCTGGGCATCCAGGGCCAGGGGTGAGCGGGTCAGGACCCGCATACCCTCGGCGACGGGCGTGCCGCAGGCATGCGCCGGCTTGGGGAAAGGTCGCCCACCCTGCTCCACCTCCACCAGGCACATGCGACAATTGGAGGCAACGGACAGCTTCTGGTGGTAGCAGAAACGCGGGATATGGATACCCTCACGGTCGGCGACCGTGATGATCGTCTCGCCGGGGCTCGCCTCGCAGGCGCGCCTGTCGATCTCGATGGTGATCTTGTCCGTCATTTTTCTCTGGTCGCCCGACCCTGTTAGGCAATTTGATTTATCATCGCGTTTAAAATCCCCATGATTTTTTCAATATGCTCAATGTGATATTCCTTTTTATCTATCAAGACCGTATGCTTAGTAAGTTTTAAAAATTTCCAGGCACTTCCCGTGGTGACCACTCCATAGATATTATCCAAATGATTATTTTCATTTTCATTGAATATTTTCGATGCGACCATTGCAGCCAAGCATTGCCCGATTCCAGCGATAATATTTTCATTCTTTGCTTCAACTACTGTCACAACGGGGGTGGTAAGAAAAAGTTGTTCCGGAGAAAGGCTAATAATGAAATCACAAAAACCATTCAGCTGTTTTTCTTTATCGACTTCGAAATCTATTCCTGAAAACAAACTGATTCGATCTTTGAAGCTATTTCTCAATTCCAATAAAACAAAGGCAATGATAAACTCCGATCTTGCCTTCTCCGTATTTATAGCCAAGGCCAATGGCACATTTTCATCCAATTTCATTTTAAGGTCATCACTGACTCTAACAGATTCCACTTCCTCGAAAATATCTTTGTTTTCGATGGTTTCCAATCCAAATTCGTTTTTTACTTTTTTTATTGTAAATTCACCGTATGCCATAACAATATCCTGTTGATTTTTAGTTATTTCGATTGAGCTTGACCCCTTTTCCCCTAAGCCTATTGTTTTGATTTCTATATTGGGTAGTGGTAAATATTTAAATGGTCAGCGTAGAGGGGTTCATTAACCACGCCCGATCGCTTCTTTTGATTCCCTCTCCCCAACCCCTCTCCCGGCGGGAGAGGGGCTTTTGCGACACCCTCGGAGGGAGAGGAGGTGCAGCCGGTGGCGTGCCCAACATATTGCTATCGGCGATGTTCTCATTTAAACATTAACCACTACCCCTGTTTGCTCTTTTGATTCCTCTTTTGCTTTTCTCAGATCCCGTAAGCCCTCATAATCGTTCATAATTTCCTCAAGGGCTGAAAACTCGTCGTAAGGCAAAATCACAAATTCTTTTTTTCCACCTTTCTCAATGAGTTGTGGATGCAATTTCATTGTGTTAGCTCCGAGAATATGCCTCTTTCCTATGCTTGATACGGTAGATGATAACAGTCGATTGTTCTAGCTCGAACAGCACCCGATAGTTACCTACTCTCAGGCGATACTCTGGTGAATAATTCGTCAGCCGTTTTACGTCTCCGCTGAGATTGTTTTCCAGTACCTTGATCTTTTCGACTATTCTTATACTCTGGTGAATAATTCGTCAGCCGTTTTACGTCTCCGCTGAGATTGTTTCCCAGTGCCTTGATCTTTTCGACTATTCTTCGTGCCTCGGGTTTGGGTATGTTGCGCAGATCTTTGACGGCGCGTGGTTTTAGGTCGATTGAATACATACCCCGCTCTTCATTGGGGCCTAACGGCTTGACTCAGGTACCCCATACCGCGTGGCATTGAGCTTGAAAGTTGCTGAGGAGCCGGACTGCAGCATTGGGTTGCTTGCAGCCGAATGTCAGGCGAATGATCCGTGGAAAACGACCCATCAATCGAGTCTGGTCCCTTTTCCCGGTAGTGGTAAGTTTTTAAATGGTTTGCGTGGACTTGTTTTGATCCCCTCTCCCCGGCCCTCTCCCGGAGGAAGAGGGAGTATAGCCTATTAGAGCAGAGCGCCAAACCCACTGCCAGTGGCAATGGCTCCATTTAAACCTTAACCATTACCCCTTTTCCCTTCTAATTCACTTAACTGCATCCCAATCCAGAACTTCTTTATTGTTTGGCACGGCATCAAGTATTTCCCTAACTTTTGATTTCAGCTTAGAGATCCTTTTTTGTGATATGTGCTCGTCAATCATTGATAACGCTTCTACTTGGCTTAGCTGAGTAGTTAGAAAATAATTTACCAGGTTATTCAATGAAACACCTTGATGTTTAGCCTCGTGTTCCAAACGAGCTTTTAGCTCTACAGGCACTCTTAGGGTAACAATTTGCATTGTTGCCCATTATTTTATCACGCTGCCCGTTTGGCGACAAACACCGCCCGCGCAGCCCGGATACCACGCAGATACTTAGCCTGACGCCGGGCACAGAGATTCGTGAGCGATGCCGGTGCGCCGACCGCCGTTCCGAACGCCTTGAGAAGACGTTCCGAATAGCCGACAAACCGCTCCCCATCCATGCCCAGTCGGGCCAGGATCTTGGGCTCCTGCGCTTTGATGTACCCAGGCTTATCCGCGCGTAACGCCCGCCCCGTCCAATCCACCAGCTCCAGATAATCCGCGAAGGCAAAGGGTACTGCCCAGGGGAGTTGTTCAGTGGCATCAAAAGGCATCAGCGGAGCCTGAGATAAGACCTGCGTCTCCGCCTCCGGTCGTAACCGCTCCCCATCAAGGAGGGTGTCGCAAAAGCCCCTCTCCCGTCGGGAGAGGGGTTGGGGAGAGGGGACAAAGGGCGAAGATCGGTGCCTTTTGCGACACCCTCCATCAAGTGTCGCGTCAGGATCTTTAGCGGTTACGGTCCTCTGTAAGTTGGTTTCGGACGTTACCTCCTTCTCCTCTCCCGGCAAACCACCGACGCGCTCCTGAATCGAAGTATAGTCCGAAGCCTCCGGCGTCTCCGCCAGACCGGCCCGGACCGGATTCAGATCCACATAAGCCATCGCCGCCAGTAGTGCCTTCTCATCGAGCAAGGCCTGACTCTTGAAGCGGCCCTCCCAGAAACGCCCTTTTACCCCATCCTCCGCATTCGCCCGGCGGGCGATGTGCTCGTTGAGAGTGCGCATGAACCAGGACAAATCGTGTAACCGCTTCCGATAAACCTCGGCAAGTGCTTCAACCTTGGCGATCTCCGCCTGGCTCATCTCTGCTGGTGAGTCTGAGAGATAACGCGCCACCAACAAAGGTCCGGTGAAGAGCGTCGTCCAGCGCTTCAGCACCTCTTCCACCGACCACCCCATAGCCCGTTCCCGGTCGATACGCACCACGACGTGATAGTGGTTGCTCATCACCGCATAAGCGGCCACATCAATGGCGAACAAGGCGGCAAGCTGCTGAATACGCTCGACGATCCAGCCGCGGCGGTGATCGAAATTCACCCCTGAAAACGGGTCCTCGCCACACAAGAAGGCGCGACGCACACAGCGGCACACGCAATGATACCAAGGGGTGTCTTCAAGGGAGACAAGAGCAGAACGAGGGGCAGTCATCGTGAGACTCCTGACTGAATGTTGGGCTGAGGGGAATGCTAACTTAGAGGAAAGGCCAGGCCAATAAAGTGGGTGTCCTTTTATTACACCATCCTCGGCATTTGCCCGGCGGGCGATATGCTCGTTGAGCGTACGCATGAACCAGGACAAATCGTGCAACCGCTCCCGATAAACCTCAGCAAGTTCTTCGACTTTAACCTCAGCAAGTTCTTCGACTTTAACCTCAGCAAGTTCTTCGACTTTAACCTCAGCAAGTTCTTCGACTTTAACCTCAGCAAGTTCTTCGACTTTAGCAATCTCCGCCTGGCTCATCTTTGCTCGTGATTCCGAGAGATACCGCGTCACCAACAAAGGCCCGGTAAAGAGCATCGTCCAGCGTCTCAGCACCTCTTCTATCGGCCACCCCGAGGCCCGTTCCCGGTCGATACGCACCACGATGTGGTAGTGGTTACTCATTACCGCGTAGGCGGCTACGTCGATGGCAAACAGGACTGCAAGCTGCTGAATACGCTCGACGATCCAGCCGCGACGGTGGTCGAAATTCGCGCCCGAGAAGGAGCCCTCGCCACACAAGAAGGCACGGCGTACGCAGCGGCATATGCAGTGATACCAGGGGGTGTCCTCAAGCGAGACGAGAGTGGAGCGGGGGGCAGTCATTGTGGATTTTCTGTGGTTTCGGCGTTGAAGGGAATGCTTAGTGCAGAACAGGAAAGGTGTCAAAAAAAGTGGGTGTCCTTTTATAAGTATAAGCAAACAGAGCGGCAAGCTGCTGAATACGCTCGACAATCCAACCACGGCGGTGGTCGAAATTCATGCCTGAGAATTGATCCTCGCCACACAAGAAGGCGCGATGTATACAGCGGCATACACAGTGATACCAAGGAGTGTCTTCAAGCGAGACGAGAACGGAGCGGGGGGCAGTCATTGTGGATTCTCTGTGGTTTCGGCGTTGAAGGGAAAGCTTAGTGCAGAACAGGAAAGGTGTCAAAAAAAGTGGGTGTCCTTTTATTTTCATTATTATTAGCCCGAAAAGCGCATAGCGGTTTTTGGATCGGCTGTATGTGATTGTTAGCCATTTGGTTTTTCTATTTTTGGAATATTAGGTCCATCACTTAGAAACTTACCCGATGCCCAGCATTTTACCAAGCGCTCTAACTCTAAGCAGATTTCAGAAGCGTCAAGCCTTTTCCTTTCTTCCTGGATATACGGCTCAAGGGTGTGGAATATATGAGGCGCTAAATATGATAAGCTCAAGTACACCATTTCTTCGTCAGAGTCACCTTTTTGAATACTAATTGATATATATTTTGATAACTCACAATATTTACTTTATTAAATTCGAGCAAATCATAGAATAATCTCTTACAAAACAATAAGATACAGTAAACATCATTCGCCTTTAAGCTAAATAATAAGTTAATTTCTTCATAATTCTAAGTATATCTTCAGGTAATGGTTAAGGGGTAGTGGTAAATTTTCAAATGGTTGGCGTAGAGGGGTTCATTCACCACGCCCGATTGCTTCTTTTGCTCCCTTCACCCCGCACCTATCGCCGGTAGCTCCAGCGGCATCTCTACTAGCTCCCCCCAGCGATAGGTGCGGGGCAAGCCCCTCTCCCGGCAGGAGAGGGGCTTTGCGATGCCCTCGGAGGGAGAGGGGGGGCAGATGATGGCGTGCCCAACACCCTGCTATTGGCGATGTTTTCACTTGAAAACTAACCACTACCGGTTAAGGTTTAAATGGAACCATTGCCACTGGCAGTGGGTTTGGCGCTCTAATAGGCTATACTCCCTCTTCCTCCGGGAGAGGGCCGGGGAGAGGGGATCAAAACAAGTCCACGCAAACCATTTAAAAACCTACCACTACCTATCTTCAAAATGGTTGAGAACGATTCTTACGGCATCGTGAACATCTTTATCGGAAATAACTTTGTTGTGTATCTGAGATTTAGGGATATCAGGATTGCTTAGATCATCTATTACTAAGGTTCGTACCTTGGTTAATTCGATTCCATTTAATTGTTTCGTTAATTCGAGGGAGCGTTTATATTTATCTCTTTGGAGGTTTATTTTCAATGTTTGGGCGGCAAAATATGCAGAGTAAATGGCAGCGGCACCGCCTATGATGCCAGCAGAAAATACGAGCACTTCTCTATAGGCTGGAAAAATTATACCTGATTAGCAAGAATTTTCAGCCAGACTCGTGGTCTAAGTTCTTGAGGGGCCGATCCCCTTCCTGGGTTTTCTCAAGAAATGGAGTGTGTCATGGCCATGAATCACATTCAGTTTCAGTCTGGGATGTCGCTGTCTGAGTTTTCCCAACAGTTCGGGACGGAGACGCCGCGCGAAGCGGCGTTGGAGCGCGCGCGTTGGCCCGAGGGCTTTCATTGCCCGCGCTGCGGGAGCGCGG
>Ga0209568_1001062_pt1 | contig 10260 bp, 12 predicted proteins | sample WorMetOlspDAHAB2_FD_187406 | JGI IMG/M metagenome (GOLD analysis project Ga0209568, IMG submission 187406) | Marine gutless worms symbiont microbial communities from Max Planck institute for Marine Microbiology, Germany - Olavius sp. DAHAB.2... ...
CGCCACCAAGTACCTGGACAGCTATCTCAGATGGTTCCATCTCATCGAACTCGGCGACCAGCCATCGCCAAGAGCCTGCCTCGAGGCGGCGATGACGAGGCCATGCCTTCGTTTTGCGAATTGAGCCTTTCCATATGACGCAATCATCGTCCTCGGCGCGGCCCAGCAGGCCGAGGGTGTCCCGGGGCCGGTGCTGGAACGCCGCGTCCGCCACGCCGTGGCCTGCTATGAGGCCGGTGCCGCGCCGGCCATCTTGATGTCCGGCGGCCCGACCCGGTTCAAGGAGCCCGAGGCGGCGGCCATGGCGCGCCTGGCCACGGACCTGGGCGTCCCGGACGCCGCCTTGCACATGGAAATCCGCTCGACGCGGACCATCGAGAACGTCATCGCATGCCGGGACGCCATGGCCGAACGGGACTGGACCCGGGCCCTGGTGGTCACCGACAACTTCCACATGCGCCGGGCCCTGGATACCTTCCGGGCCTTCGACGTCGAGGTGGAGGGTGCGGCGGTGCCGGTCCCGCTTACGCCCGGTGTCGTGTGGGCCTACGTGCGGGAGTTCTTCGCCGGCATCGTCTATGCGCGGATGGTGCGGGCTTATACCACCGGCCGGGTCAGATGAAGGGTGACCCGCGAGGCCAGTCGGTCTAAAAACGATCCATGAGCGAAGACCAGACGAAACCGGCTTTGGCCGGCATCCGGGTGCTCGACGTGGCGACCTTCATCGCCGCACCCTACGCGGCCTCCATCCTGGGCGAGTTCGGCGCCGAGGTGATCAAGGTGGAAAACCCGAAGGGCGGCGATCCGTGGCGGAATTTCGGCACGGCCACGGCGGAGAAGGGCATGTCCCTTTCCTGGCTGACCGAGGCCCGCAACAAGAAATCCGTGACCCTCAATCTGCGCGAGCCCGACGGCGCCGCCCTGTTCAAGCGGCTGGCCGCCTCGGCGGATGTGGTTTGCGAGAACTTCCGCCCCGGCACCCTGGAGAAATGGGGCTTGGGCTGGGAGGAGCTGAAGGCGGTCAATCCGGGCCTGGTGCTGCTCCGTGTCTCGGGCTACGGGCAGAGCGGCCCCTACAAGGACCGCCCCGGCTTCGCCCGCATCGGCCATGCGGTGGGCGGGCTCACCTATCTCTCGGGCCTGCCCGGCGAGATCCCGGTGACGCCCGGGTCCACGTCGCTGGGTGATTACATGTCCGGCATGTACGGGGCCATCGGCATCATGGTGGCTTTGCATCACCGGGACCGGACGGGGGAGGGCCAGGTCATCGACATGGCCTTGTATGAGTCCGTGTTCCGGGCCCTGGATGAGATCGCGCCCCGCTACGCCGCCGAGGGCCACGTGCGCGAGCCGGAGGGCATCGGCACCGTCAATGCCTGTCCGCACGGCCACTTCCCCACCGGCGACGGAAAGTTCATGGCCATCGCCTGCACCACGGACAAGATGTTCGAACGCCTCACCAAGGCCATGGCCCGCCCGGACCTGTGGGAGGAGTACGGCGACCAGAATGTGCGCAAGGCGAACCGGGACGTGGTCAACGGCGAGGTGGAGGCCTGGACCCGGTCCCTGGACCGCGACGAGGTGATGCGCCGCTGCATCGACAACGAGGTGCCTTCCGGGCCCATCAACTCCATCGCCGACATCTTCGCCGACCCGCAGTTCAAGGCCCGCGACAACCTGATCACCGTCGACGTGCCCGGCATCGGAGACGTCACCGTGCCGGCGCCGCTGCCGAAGCTCTCGGCGACGCCGGGCGAAGTGCGCCACCTGGGGCCGCCGCTCGGCAACGCCAATGAGGAGATTTTCCAGGGCGAGCTGGGCTTGTCGGCGGACGAGGTGGCGGGGCTCCGCGATCGGGGCGTCATATGAGACGGTTTCTGGCCGTCCTGATCATCGCCGCTGTCGGGGCCGGGACGGCCGCCCAGGCCGCCGAGCCCCTGGACGAACAGTTCGAACGCCTGGCCCGCCGGGTCGATCAGGGGGTCGGCGGGTTCACCGGGGCGGTCAGACCCATCACCGGCGAGATCAAGCTGGCCTACGGGCCGACGCTGCCGCAGCAGCACCGGTTCACCACCCTGGTCTCGACCCGCGGCGCCCTGGTGCGCATCCGGGTGGAGGCCGAGCTAACCCGCCAGGCGACGGCGGCGGGCCGGCTCATGGGGGCGACCACGCTGAAGGATTTCACCGTCGAGCATCTGATCGTCGACGACGGCGTGACCATCGCCCACGAGGCCCTGCCGAAGGGCACCACGGTGATGGTCGCCACGGACCACCGGGGCGTCACCCGCGACGCGGCGATCCTGCCGCCCTTGGGCGACGGCACGGCGGCGCTGCCGCAACCGGGCACCCGGCGTTTCGCCGAAGCCATCAACCGTTTCCCCCTGCCGGTCCTGGTGACCGAGACGGCGGTGCAGAATTCCGATGTCTTCCTGCCGCTGACCTTTCCCATCGGCGGCGGCGCGGGGATCGAACTGGTGCGCGGCGCCGGCCCCAGGCTGCGCGGCGAAGTGGATTGCCCGCGCACCCGCTGCCTGCTGGTCCAGGTGGACGAGGAAACCCGGCTGAAAAGCGCCGGCCGCACCATCGTCGCCCGGGCCCGGGGGCACCTGGTCATCACCGCCGGACCGGTCAACCTGATCGGCGCCTTCCTCAGCCTCTCCACCAATATCTCCCAGGACGGGCGCACGGAGACGGTGCGCTCCATCCTGATTAACGAACAGATCAAATAGGCGTGGCCCCGCCGGCCCTTGACGGGGATCCCGTTCTTATATATATTTAACCAAATGGTTAAATATAATCATAATCCGGAGATGGAGACACGGCTCGACGCCGTGTTCGGGGCGCTCGCCGACGGCACCCGGCGGGCGATCCTGGCCCGGCTGGCTTCCGGCCCGGCCCGGGTCACGGAACTGGCGGAACCCTTCGCCATGTCCCTGCCGGCCGTTTCCAAGCACCTGAAGGTGCTGGAGCGGGCCGGCCTGTTGCGCCGCGACCGGCATGGGCGGGTCCACAATTGTCGCCTGCAAGGTGGCGCATTGGATGAAGCGGAAACCTGGATCGAGGAAACCCGGGCCTTCTGGGAGGCCCGGCTGGATAACCTGGAGAGGTACCTGAGCCAAGAGGAGGATAAGAATGGACGCGATGACGAGTGACACGACCCTCGACTTGACCCTGACCATGACGCGGGTCTTCGCCGCACCACCGGCGCGGGTCTGGAAGGCCTGGACCGACAAAGACCAGGTGGCCGCCTGGTTCGGCCCGGCGGGGGTCACCTCGGATATCGATACCTGGGATTTCCGCGTCGGCGGCGCCTACCATCTGGTCATGCGGGAGACCGACGACGACTATCCGCTTCGCGGGACATTCCTGGAGATCGTCGAGGGCGAGCGCCTGGCCATGACCTGGACCTGGGAACACGGGGTCCTGGACGGCGTCGAGATGGTCGTCGAGGTGGATTTCCGGGCCGTCGACGGCGGCACGGAGGTGACCTTGACCCACACCCGGCTGCCCTCCGAAACGGCCCAAGAGAAACACGGCGAAGGTTGGACCGGCTGCTTCGATTGCCTGGCCGACCATCTCGGCGGCTGAGGATGCCGCCATTGGCGGCGTGCCGAGAGATTTTCGAGCTTGATCGAACCCGGGCGGTGGATTCGCGTTTATGACGCGCCGGACGGCGCTTCCATCCCCCCACCCTAACCCTCCCCCACAAGGGGGGAGAGAAATCCTCGAATCCACGTGAAATTACTCCTTCCCCCTTGATGGGGGAAGGTCAGGATGGGGGTGGCGAACGCCGGCAGGCGGACGATGGGATATGGGATTCCGATCAATCTTGAAATGCGTCAGTCGGCCGGCGGGAAGTTCAGCTCGACGACGAAGCCGTATGGCCCGGTGACGAAGATCTGGCGCAGGCCGGCGCCGGGCACGGTGCGCCGCTCCTGGGGATAGTCCAAGCTCTCGATATGGGCCGAGATCTCGTCGTAGCGCGCGCCGTCGCCTTTGAAGGCCATGTGGTCGACGGCGCCCGTGTCGGCCCCCGGCGGCCCGTCGCGGCCGATCAGGTGCACGATGGCCGGGCCGCCTTCACGGTCATAGAGCCAATAGCCCGGGAACTTGAAGGGCGGCCGCTCGCCGACCTCCAGCTCGACCACCTCGCAGAAGAAATCCTTCATGGCGTCCAGGTCGTCGGTGCGGAGCGAGAAATGATCGAGTTTCATGACCTCACAAACCTTCCGCGAAACGGGTAATGGCCTCCATGGCCTGGGTCCAGTTCTGGTCTTCCGTCAGGCCCGACTTCTTGCGCGGCTTGAAGCCGTGGTCGCCGTCCTCGAGCCAGTGTACTTGGATGGCCGGCGAAAGCGTATAGCCGGGAACCTCTTCCGCGCCGCCGAGCGCATCCCGGGTGCCCTGGCAGATGAGGGTGGGTGTTTTGAGGTTCTCCAGGTGCTCCAGCCGGTTCGGCCCCGGTTCCTTGCCGGGCGCGTGGAATGGATAGCCGAGACAGACTAGGCCGCGGACCCCCATATCGTCGGCAATCAGCGAAGCAATGCGCCCACCCATGGACTTGCCGCCGATGATCAGGTTCTCGGGGCCCAGCTCATTGATCACCGCCTGCCAGGTCTCGAGCAGTACCGGCAGCCGGTTCGGCGGTTTCTTGACGCCGGTTTCGCGGCGTTCGGCCATGTAGGGGAACTCGAACCGAACCACCCGGTAACCGCGCTCCGCCAGGCCGACTGCGAAGGCCTGCATGAAGGGGGAATCCATGGCCGCGCCGGCACCGTGGGCGAGGGCGATGGTCAAATTCGCCTCGGCGGGTCCGTCGAAAATGAGCGCAGGCAAGGTCATGGCCCGATCACGGCCGCCCGCCGCTGACCCGGATGGAGGCCCCGGCGACGTAGCTCGCGGCGTCGGACATGAGCCATTGGATGGCTTCGGCGATCTCTTCGGGCGTCCCGGTGCGGCCCATGGGCACCACGGTCTTCGCCGTGTCGAGCTTTTCCCGGGGCGGCATGTCCGTCTCCGTCAGGCCCGGGGAGACGGCGTTGACCCGGATGCCCTCGCCGCCCACCTCCTGGGTGAGGCCGATGTTGAGGCTGTCGACGGCCCCCTTGGAGGCGGCATAGAGCACGCCCTGGCCGGGATCGCCGATTTTCGCCGAGCCCGACGAGACGTTGACGATCACCCCGCCACCACCGCCGTGCTTGGTGGACATGCGCTTCACGGCCTCCCGGGCGCAGAGGAAATAGCCCCGCACGTTGACGTCGAGGACATGGGCGATTTCCGCGTCCGTGAGCACGTCGACCCGGTCCCGGGGGCCGTGCACGCCGGCGTTGTTGACGAGACCCGTGAGCGGGCCCAGTTCCGCGTCGACGGTTTCGAACATGCGGATCACGTCCGCCTCAACGGCCGTGTCCGCCTGGACGGCGATGGCGGTGCCGCCGGCCGCCGTGATCTCGGCGACCACGGCGTCCGCTTTTTCGGGGCTGGCGTTGTAGTTGACGGCCACCGCATGGCCCGCCGCCGCCAGAAGCCGGGCCGCCGCCGCGCCGATGCCGCGGCTGGCGCCGGTGACGATGGTCACCTTGCTCATGGTTTCTTCCCGGTCATGGCGGCCGGATCGACCCATTCATCGAATTCTTCTGCGCTCAGGTGGCCCAGCGCGATGGCGGCTTCCTTTAGCGTGGTGCCGTCGGCGTGGGCCTTCTTGGCGATCTCGGCGGCCTTGTCGTAGCCGATGTGCGGGTTCAGTGCGGTGACCAGCATCAAGGAGTTCTCCATGAGCGCGTTGATCCGGTCGCGGTCCGGCTCGATGCCCTTGAGGCAGTTCGCCGTAAAACTGCGCGACGCGTCCGCCAGCAGCCGGATGGAGCGCAGGCAGGCCGCCGCCATGACCGGCTTGAAGACGTTCAGTTCCAGGTGCCCGCTGGCCCCGGCGATGGTCACCGCCGTGTGGTTGCCCATGACCTGGGCGGCCACCTGGGTGATGGCCTCGGCCTGGGTCGGGTTGACCTTGCCGGGCATGATCGAGGAACCCGGTTCGTTGGCCGGCAGGATCAGCTCCCCCAGGCCGGACCGGGGGCCCGAGCCCAGCAGCCGGATGTCGTTGGCGATCTTGTTGAAGGTGGCGGCGTTGGTGTTGAGCTTGCCCGAGAGGTTGATCAGCGCGTCGTGGGCGGCGAGCGCGTAGAACTTGTTGGGACAGCTCCGGAAGGTCCGCCCGGTGATGGCGTTGAGCTCTTCGATGAAGGTGTCTGCGAATCCCTCCGGGGCGTTGATGCCGGTGCCCACGGCGGTGCCGCCCTGGGCCAGTTCCCAGATCTGGTTGAGGGCCTTGTCCGTGCGCTCGACGTTCTCGTGCAGTTGGTGGGGGTAGCCGGAGAACGCCTGGCCGAGGGTCAGGGGCGTCGCGTCCTGCAGGTGGGTGCGGCCGATTTTCACGATGTCCTCGAAGGCTTCGGCCTTGTCGGAAAGCACGTCGCGCATCTCCGCCAGCGCCGGCAGAAGGTGGTCGACGATGGCCAGCGCCAGGGCGATGTGCATGGCCGTTGGGAAGCTGTCGTTCGACGACTGGCTCATGTTGACGTGGTCGTTGGGGTGCACCGGCGCCTTCGAGCCGAGCTCGCCGCCGAGCCCCTCGATGGCCCGGTTGGCGATGACCTCGTTCAGGTTCATGTTGGTCTGGGTGCCGGACCCGGTCTGCCAGATGACCAGCGGGAAGTGATCGTCCAGATCACCGGCGGCCACCTCGGCGGCGGCCTGGACGATGGCCTCGCCCAGTTCCGCGTCGAGCCGGCCGAGCTTCATGTTGGCCCGCGCCGCCGCCTGTTTCTGGCTGGCGAAGGCGTGGATCAGTTCGATGGGCATGCGCTCTTCGGCGCCGCCGATGCGGAAATTCTCCAAGGAACGCTGGGTCTGGGCGCCCCAGTAACGGTCGGCGGGGACCTGGACGGCACCCAATGAGTCGGTCTCTGTCCTGTAATCCGTGGAATCCTTCATGGTTTCCCCCCTCGGCTGGCGGCGGTGGTCACTGGAACTCGGCGAAGAAGTCGTTGCCCTTGTCGTCGACAACGATGAAGGCCGGGAAATCCTCGATCTCGATCTTCCAGACCGCCTCCATGCCCAATTCCTCGTACTCCACCAGTTCCACCTTCTTGATGCAGTCCTGGGCGAGGCGCGCCGCCGGGCCGCCGATGGAACCCAAATAGAAGCCGCCGTGGGCCTTGCAGGCGTCGGTGACGGCCTTCGAGCGGTTGCCCTTGGCGAGCATGATCATGGAGCCGCCGGCGGCCTGGAACTGGTCCACGTAGGGATCCATGCGGCCCGCCGTGGTCGGCCCGAAGGACCCGGACGCGAAGCCCTCCGGGGTCTTCGCCGGGCCGGCGTAGTAGACGCCGTGGTCCTTGAAGTACTGGGGCAGGCCCTGCCCGGAATCGAGCCGTTCCTTGAGCTTGGCGTGGGCGATGTCGCGGGCCACGATCAGCGATCCCGAGAGGCTGAGGCGCGTCTTCACGGGATGCTTGGAAAGCTCCGCCAGGACGTCCGCCATGGGCCGGTTGAGGTCGATGGCGACCACGTCGCCACCCAGGTCGTCGCCGGAAATCTCAGGCAGGTACTGGGCCGGGTTAGTCTCCAGTTGCTCCAAAAAGACCCCGTCGCGGGTGATCTTGCCCTTGATCTGGCGGTCCGCCGAGCAACTGACGCCGATGCCCACCGGGCAGGACGCGCCGTGGCGCGGCAGGCGGATGACCCGCACGTCGTGGCAGAAGTACTTGCCGCCGAACTGGGCGCCGATGCCGAGCTGCCGGGTGATCTCCAGGATGCGCTCCTCCCATTCGGTATCACGGAAGGCCTGGCCGTATTCGTTGCCGCGGTTGGGCAGCGCGTCCAGGTACTTGCATGACGCCAGCTTGGTGGTCTTCAGGTTCATTTCCGCCGACGTGCCGCCGATGACGATGGCCAGGTGGTAGGGCGGGCAGGCGGCGGTACCCAGCGTGCGCAGTTTCTCGTCGACGAACTTGACCAGGGTTTCTTCGTTCAGGAGCGCCTTGGTCTGCTGGTAGAGGAAGGTCTTGTTGGCCGAGCCGCCGCCCTTGGCGATGAACAGGAAGGAATAGCTATCGCCCTCCGTGGCGTAGAGGTCGATCTGGGCCGGCATGTTGTCGCCCGTGTTGACCTCGTGGAACATGTCCATGGGGGCGACCATGGAATAACGCAGGTTGTTCTCCGCGTAGGCCTGCCGGGCGCCGGCGGCGAGCGCCGCCTCGTCGTCGGCGCCGGTCCACACCCGCTGGCCCTTCTTGCCCATGATCAGGGCGTTGCCCGTGTCCTGGCACATGGGCAGGATGCCGGCCGACGCGATGTTGGCGTTCTTCAACAGATCCAGCGCCACGAAGCGATCGTTGTCGGAGGCCTCCGGGTCGTCGAGGATCGAGGCCAGTTGCTTCAAGTGCGCCGGCCTGAGCAGGTGCGAGACGTCCTTGTAGGCCTCGGCAGCCAGCTTGGTCAGCGCGTCGGGGCTGATGGTCAGCACCTCGTTGCCTTCGAAGTGGGCCGTGCCGACGCCGTCCGACGTGATCAGGCGATAGGGCGTGTCGTCTTCGCCCAGGGGAAACATGGGATGGTGGGGGGTCTCGGTCATGGGGTCCTCAAGGGGTTGGGGAGGATAGGTCGCGTGTCCGGCGGGGGAACTAGGGGCGCTTGTTGCGGAAGGCGTCGAGCGCGATGACCTCGCCGGTCTTGGCGTCGCCCGCGTCTTCGTCGCCGACGGCGTCGCCGGGGGCGTCGTCCATGGGGAAGTCGTCGACCTCCTCGGCGACCATGGCGGCCAGTTCGTCCTCGTCCATGGCCACGGTCTTCAGTTGCAGGCCGAAGTTCACGGAAGGATCGGCGAACGAAGTGATCGCCGAATAGGGGATCACCAGTTGTTCCGGCTTGCCCTTGAAGCGGAGCGTCACGGCGAAGCCGTCGTGTTCCACCAGAAGGTTCTCGAACTGGTGCTGCAGGACGATGGTCATCTCGTCCGGGTGCTCGGCGCGCAGGTAGGACGGCACCTGGACGCCGTCGCCGCCGGTCTTGAAGGTGATGTAGAAATGGTGATCGCCGGGCAGTCCCTGATCGGCGGCCAGGTTGAGCGCGCGCTCGATGACGCGGCGCAGCGCCTCCTCGATCCAGACGTCGTAACGTAGGGACTCGTTATCCATACCTCAATTCTACCCCGGAACGCCCAACGTGGCCAGCCTCGTTGACCATCGCCGGCGAAGAACCTTGGCGGCGGGCCGGCCTACCTGCGCGCCTTGACCACCGTGAAGGCGGCCCAGCGGGACTTGCCCCGGGGCGCGTCGCCGACGGCCAGGTCCTTGCCGCCGCCCTTGGCGGCGTAGAAGGATTGCCCCTTAACGTAGGACAGCATGGCGACCCGCACACCGGCGGTCATGGGGGCGCCCTTGCCGGCGCCGCTCGTGGGCTTGAACTGGAAGACGAAGCGCCTGTCCCGGGCCTTGTACTTGGCCCGGGTGGCGAAGGCCCGCTTCTTCTTGCCGCTGAGCCAGACGTAGCGTTTCATCTTCTCGGCCATCATCACCACGGGCTTGCCGAAGCGCGGCTTCTTCTTCTTGCCCTTGACGTCATGCAGCACGAACACGGCGTGGCCGCTGCATTTCGTCGCCTCGGCATGCAGATAGCCCCCCGGCGAGCCCCGGGAGATGTAGTTCTTTCCGTTGGCCGTCTTGAAACACACCTTCACGGGTTTCGCCTGGGCGCTGGCCGGCAGCCACGCCAACAAGGCGGCGAGCAGTGCCGCCGCAAGGGTCTGATAGCGAATCATCGGTTTGTCCACTTTTAGCCTGATCCCGTTCGGCCGCGTCTTGGTGCGCGGATACGGGGACGGTAGGCCCATAGCCTGACGGAAAACTTACAAAAGGCTGACAAGTTCGCGGGGCCGGCGGAGCGGAAGCGGTTGGAAACGAACGAAAAATACACCGGCGCATTAAATTCATTGCAAAAATAACAAAAATGAGCAATATTGGAAAAAATGGCTCAATTCGCAAAACGAAGGCATGGCCTCGTCATCGCCGCCTCGAGGCAGGCTCTTGGCGATGGCTGGTCGCCGAGTTCGATGAGATGGAACCATCTGAGATGGCTGTCCAGGTACTTGGTGGCGATGCCGCGGAAGCCGCGCAGGAAGCCCTTGATCTGGCTGTGGCGGCTGTTGACCGTCTGGATGTGCAGCGCGCCACGCACCCGCTCGCCGGCCGAGGCGTTGAT
>Ga0209568_1001063_pt1 | contig 10256 bp, 4 predicted proteins | sample WorMetOlspDAHAB2_FD_187406 | JGI IMG/M metagenome (GOLD analysis project Ga0209568, IMG submission 187406) | Marine gutless worms symbiont microbial communities from Max Planck institute for Marine Microbiology, Germany - Olavius sp. DAHAB.2... ...
TTTAGTGACAGTATTATTATAAGTGTTCTATTGATTCAGACAGTGAAATAAGTTTGAAAATCGGTAAATATTTGATGAAGTTAAGGCGTATGAAGTGAAGGCATACAAAAAAGTGTGCTAGTTTTTTTGGGCCACCCAGTATGTGCATGTGTAATGAGCTGAAAACACATGCCAATAGAAGAGTTGTCCCCATATTATAGGAAATCAAGGTCGCTGCAGCAAACATAGGGGTCACATTTTTGACTGAAGCTCCTATGAGGCAGTTTTTGTGCATGCACAGTGAAAATATGACCAATAATTGTATTAAGATGTCGCCAATGCACCAAAATTATATTCCCTTTGTAGGAAATTGCAGTTGCTGAACACAACGGTGATGGTAATATTTAAAGCAGAGGTCAAATTAATGCACTAACTCTCAAAATTAATATAGTAAGGAAATTGTAACAGGAAACATAAATAGAAAAAAAACTTAACAGTTTAAACCAGTCTGTAACAGTGACACAGCACACACCACACAACGAAAACAGCAAAAATCAATAATGTGCTAATACTTACAAGCACACTGACATTATGGCGATGTGCTGCAAAAGTAATAGCACATTTTGTGCAAATCAGTTAAGGGCAAACACGTAAAATATAAGGCTTTGTCTTTATTTATTTTTCCTGGGCTTGCCTATTGAAGTGACCTGTGGGTGGCTTTTGACGCACAATGGCTAAAACACGCGGAATCATGCAAGAAAGTGCCTTTTTAGGGTCTTCACAATGGCCGACCACATTTAGGGGGTCAAATTCCCAAAAACCACCAGAGTGGCCGACATAGGCCAATTAGCCAATTTCCAAATGTATTCATAAGTTCTATACGCAATTGCATAACATTCTGCTGCCAGTCATGAAATCACTCAGGCATACATGTTTCATAAAAAATATTACACATTAAGCAAACCTGTTAACAGCTGTCAGAGCTGGAGGCACTTTTTGATATATACGTAGCTTCTGCCACATTACACAACATTGCACAGAACCATGTAAATCTAAAAGTACATAAAACAAAAATGCAAAATAAGTTAATGTGCAGCTTACAATGAGTTCAAAGAAGAACCAAGCATTGGTCATCGCAAGTTCACGTACTGAGCCAGTGGAAACAAACCACTGAAGAACAAGCTCTTCGTGCATCAACTACACACACAGCACATGAATGTCACCCAACTGGCTCGAGTGGCGCACATGTAAATGAATTTCTATAATGAAAGCCATCATATTAGGGGGGATGTTCAATCATCTTCATTTTATTCCAATAGATTTCCGTTGTGGTGCAACGTTTTCGGTTTTTATGCAAGACGGTTTTATTGATGATGACCAGCCAGAGTAGGGTTCACTACCAAACAAATTTTGTCATTTATTCTGCAATTTTTGAGTCACCATGGGTTTTCCCCGTTAAAAAATAAAAATAAAATAAAATAATAATAATAATAAAAATAAGAATACTAATAATACTAATAATAAAGCTATTGAACAATTAATTTTTCTAATCACATTAATTGCTGCAATTAAAAAACTTAACTGCACATTACAGCATTATTAATGCATACGTGAGACAGCGTGTAAGGGACCAGGTATATCATGGACCACCTTTCCCATACTCCATCTTAGGCGCTTTAAACAGTAGGCCTACACATTATACAGGCATACAGCATAGCAATCGATGATCTGAAAAGTACAGTCATCAAACAGAAATTCGATTCGGTCTTAACACACGAGAGCTTTGTTTGTGCCGATGAAGAACCAGACATTAACCATTCCAACTTTTGATTTTAGCTTCCAATTTTTAGCCCTCTGGATCTTTACTACCAACGGTGAAAAAACTTTTCAGTAATAAATAAATAAATAAGTTTATGATAATTACAGAAAAAAATACAGTACAGTAGCATATTACAAAAGTCAATAAAATAGTTAAGGATTAATAGCCAGTTTAAATAAGTGAGTTTTCAGTTGTTGCTTCAACACAACTACTGTGTGGTTGCATGAGAACAAGTTGGTTCAACATCACTACAATGTACTTCACTCAGTGACGACAACGGGCTGCAGGCTTAAAGCCAATAAGGTTGCATAGTTTCAGCATTGTATTTGATAGTACACAGTAGGTTTCTGTAGATGAAATGAAATATATGTACAGTCGTTTTTGGTTTAGTAAAAATTACACACGTAAAAACCCATAACTCCGCTGCTCAACAGCACATGAACCTAAATGCATTGAGTACGATGATGAAATAATGCATAAAAACTCAATGTGCTGCATGACAATCTACTGTGCAATGACAATCCTATATGCAAAGTACTGTGGTATTAGTCACAACAAACCAAACAGCTTTACATCGTCGTCACTAACATTAACTGGCTCAAGTTAAAACCATATTTCAAAACTCAAGATAAATATGTATTACTCTTATTACGAAGACTCCCTGTTTTGTCTGGTTTGCAACTGGTAAATGTTTTTGTGCAAATTTTATTACATGTACATTGTACTTCAATTTAACAATTCTCATTATAATCTAACCACAGACAGTTGTTCACACAGTTGGGCACACTATAAATCCTCTATAACATTTACAATTGTGATGATCATAATCATCATCATTATAATCCTTTCAAAATATTGTTATCTGCTTCCAAGATGACGTAACTGTCTCTCAATCACCAAACAAAGTGTTTTGGCAAAAAGTATCCATGGCTTTGCTCATCACATTAAAAACACAATGAAATTAATTCTGGTCTAATCAGCCACATATTGTGTAGTCTTAATTGGTTAACCAGCAACTATACCATATCATCATCTGCAGACAAGTCTAGACAAACCATCAATCAGCTTTGTCAAATGGCATGAGTCAACAATGTGAGACATGTCTATTAGATGCCATCTCTTTCTAAAGGCGCCACAGCTGTGCAGTATGGAATGTTATAATGGCACTAAATAGCCTATTATGTGCTGATGTGCCGTTAAGAAACTACTCTCACTCACGCAGTATGGAATGACTCAGCAGAGACCACTATTGTCGAGGAAGGTCAAAGCCAGGTTGTTGGATTGTGGGGTCAGCCAATACGTTGAAGTTGACCACCAGAGCTGACATCCAGCTCTCCCTCCTCCAAGAATGTTTGATGCCAGACGTTGTGATGCAGGGTTAAGGATATCCGAATGGATTGGCCAGATGTTGTTTGCTAGGAACATATCAATCAGTCTGCAGCTGTGGCGTTCCTTTGAAGGGCAGGCGGCTCAATACTAGCCCAAACTGGAAGCCAAGCGAGTGTGTACCAGAGATCTGCCACATAGTGGCGTTCAGCTGTGAGTCGACCAAGCTACACTGTATAGTGTGTGCTGACTGGGCCAATACTAATTATGTATTATGTTACTCCAGCACAATACTCATCGACTGAGTAACATAATACACATGCAGATGTCTGCAGAGTCTCAGCATTGACACCTCGACTGTGCACAGCTAGTCTCATCAATAGTTTCATATCCGATGCACTGAAATGACAGCATTATGTCGGCTGCAGCAGCACAATCCCATTTTATTGAAACATACGTGTCTTCTTACCTTCTTGGAAAACAGTCTTGGATATAGATTCTGCATTTCATCACGCATGCGACGATCAATTGTTCTTGTTCCTGCCAAAAACAAGCTGTCACAAAATTACAATGAACAAGGCATCTCTCGTCTTCTTCGTCATCACGCCTTATTCTCGAGAGAAGCCATTCTGGCTATTATCTGCAGCCATTTCTGTAATCCTCACTCCTCAGTGCACCGTCAGTTGAATTAAAGGCCAATGTTTAGAGGTCAAAAGTACTTCTCCATGGTTCAAATCCATGTTCGATGAATCCTGTTATTGTCCATGGCATTGCGTCTGATCTGCCATGTAGCAAATTAGGGAAATTAGTAGATCATAGTTTTGGTTAGACATAATTTGCATTTCTGTGATGAAGTGGCCTTTTGTGCATGGTTATGCATGCCAGGTTTTGCCACATAAAAACGTTTCTGATCCAGTTATCAAATAACTCAAAACCCAGTTCAATAACCTTCGTTAGAGCCATTATTCTGGACAAAATCGAAACACTTCACATTCAGCACACGCCAATAGCCTCATTTCAATACCTCTACAGCCTGTAACTTTTCTTTTACTACTACACACCACACCGAAACATAATGTAATTAGTAGTCTGTACAAACTTGGCTATTATGCCAAATCTCAGGTACACGAGACTTACACGGTTTAGTTTTTATCATCAGACACAAAGGCCATCACCACGAATCACTGACACTGAGATCTGGCTTCAGCCAAACGTCAACCAATATGCCTTTGAAGTAGTCATTGTGAAAATAGCCTGAAAATGACAGCAACTGCTAACGCAAGACTCCCATGGTGGCCCGTCTACCCTTATATCAATTCCCCCATCTAACCCTAATCCTAGGTAAATGAAACCGAAAACCGAGACACTATAAGATCATCCGAGATTCTGTGTTTAACATGATGCTTAGTGACAAATGTTGTAAAAAGTGCAGTACTGTAAATCAGTGCAATATAAACGAGGTTCACTGACATATCAGTGGATTGATATATAAGTTAGCTGATAGCAGTTGTATGTGGTCAGCTCACCCGAGCCAGTGGTCATGTCATTGTCAGGTGATGCAGGACTGCTGGTTGTCAAGTCGGGGTCACTGCTACTAAGCACACGCTGCTGTCTGGAAAGTGGCAATGACACAGGACGACCCAAAGTTGTGTAGTTACTGGAACCAACTGCGCTAGTTGGAGCTTACAACACACACACACACACACACACACACACATGCGCATGCACACACGTACTACATCAAAACAGTTTCAGCACTCAAATACAACATAATACAGTATAATACAACACAACTCAATATAATACCATATATAATAAAGATACTATAATAAATGATGTCAAGATCTGCAAGTGAATCAAAATAAATTATTGTTACTGGTTCATGAAAAAATTTTCTGCACACAGAGAAAATCTTTGTCATTACTTCCAATTACAGTAATTGGGGATAAAGAGGGCAAATTTCTAACTTCATCTTTCTAAACCCCAAAAGACACTTTCTTGGCGGGAACGACGTATAATGACGTATTGTGCATGGGAATGCGCCCAAGATGCGACCTGTGGGAGTGACAAAAAAAAGAGAAAAAAGGACAGAAACTCAAACTGGCTTTTTTGGCCCAGACCACCCACGTCGACACAGCTCCCTGAAATTTTGCATACTAGGTCGTGTCCAGGAAGTAGTTACATAGTTCGTTTCATGAAAATCGGTTGAGGGGTCTTGAAGCTGAGGGGGAACGGGGTCGAAAATCGCCATCTTCCATTGACTTGGCCCACGGCTTATGCAACAGCTTGTAGTACTGTACAAGCCGTGACTATAAAAAAATTATTTGTACTTCCGGTTTTTGACCGCCATCTTGGATATTAGGCACAAGATGGTACACTAACATGATAGTCGGCCATGAACAAAACAACGTTCGAAGTGCTGTGCAATGAGTGCATTAAAATACAGCTAGGTCTAGTCTGTGTTAGTTGTGGCTAAAATTTCTGCATTTCTGGTGGTCATAAATGACGCACAGGTCACGTGATATTTACAGTGAGACAATCGTATAGAAACTGTATCAAGTGCAAAAAAAACGAATTACCATTTTCTGCAGGAGAAGAATAGTTATACCCAAACAACCACGATGTCTTCCATTGGACTCATGATCGGGCCACTAAGTTACAATTTTTGGTTGGGTCACCGAAGGTTAATACGCCTGTTATCTCGCCAGTTCTCCGATAGCCACACTGGCTTTCAGTAGGGCAGCGTATCGAGTTCAAGGTCGCCACCCTTCTCCGCCAGGCGTTGTCTGGACATGCTCTAGCTGTCTGGCTGAGGACTGCAGCCTCGTCACTGACAGTCACCCAAGAAGACTGCGGTCAGCTGAGACTCGAATGCTTCTCCTCAGTCAAACACGGACCAACTGCAGCTGGACCTCAAGTCTGGAACTATATGCCGACGGACCTCACACAGCCAGACTTGTCATATAACCGTTCAGACAGTCGCTGAATACATTTTTATTTGGTAAGTGGGACCAAAGCACAGTGTGAAACCCCTTTTAAACTGCGCTTTAGATATCCTCTTACTTACTTACTTACAAACCACAAAAAGTATGGAGAGCGCTACACTAAACTTGTGATTACCAACCTAGCTGCACAACATTACCAACCTTTGGCCAATGCCATACGCACACTGCTTGTTACACTTGTGTACGAGTGGACTGCGCAGCCTCAACAGTGCAGCAGATGCAAACTGAACCACAGACCTGTTGGTCTTGAGTCCAGCACTTTAACCGTTATATCATGAAGCCCAGGGTTTCATTTATGTAAGAAAAGTAACAGCGACAACTAATGATCTCACATGGCAGATGAAGCTCAGGATGTGGTAGTGTACAGCCATACTCAATGCATGTCAACAACACACTCTTGTGTCCATGACGGTCAGACTTCAAGTCAACGATGTTCTCAACACGATTAACAATCTGCGCCACTGCTTCAAAAGAGGCTTGTCCAAAGTTTGCTGTCCATGAATTCATTCACAAACCAATCAGCATTCATTTATAGAAAGCACACCTTTGCTTTTTCGTTACACAAAGAAGGAACCCAAAAGAAGTACCTTTAAGAGCAAACAATGTTCACTTTAAAAATAACTAGAAACGGAAAGCGTCACCTCTAAGCCAACGTAAACCGGCAGGAACGGCCGAGTTGTATATCAATTATTGTGGATTTCAGGTAAACATATTTGTTATTTCATTTACGTTTAACTGCAAAACGGCTGGTCAACTGGCCGATGGACCTCATTTAAGTTAACTTTCCATTTAACGCATTCCAAGAACACTTAACTGAAGGTTAACCTGCCAGTTAACTTAACCTAGGATGACGCAACCAGCGCTTAATATCATGTTTGAAACACAGTCACCTACTGCTCTACAGATATAATACTACAACATTACAAAGTTATATTATATAACACCAGGGCAGCAGGCCTAAAGCTCATAATCAGCCCCTGAATAACCACAACAACATGTATACCATGATGACTTGAAATTGTGTAGTTAACACTGTGTTTGGTTAAGATAATTCAGGATACTATGTTCAGGATACTACTTTAAGATGCACATTATATTTTTAAAACAAAGTATTCATAACAACCAAAGCTGCTTTACTGACCAACTCTTCCTGCAATGACTGGAGGCCTCACAAGCAACAGAAACAGTTTGTCAAGTATCAGTGGAAGGAAGTGTATCAAAGGACCGGTGTTTGCCTGCGTCAGATCAGCAACGGATCGTTTTAACTCCGCCTCAAAATTCATCTCACCAATTCTTGGCGGAATTTTGTGTTCCTCTGCTGCTACAACTAAGTGTAAAAACCGATCCAGATATCCATCCTAGAAAACCCACAATACACACCAACAGAATCACTACATTCTGCAGTTAATCACGCATCAGCAATGATAATAACACATAATAATTACTCTTAATTGGCTTAACTGCAAAGACCCTGCACTGAGTTTTAACAAGAGAGCTTTTTCACTTGCAAGATCAATCAATCAATCACTTAAGTAATCAAGACTACTGCAAGGTACAATAAAGTGCTGATAACAGAATGATCACTGCACAGAAAAGTTTTTAGCTGATTTCAGAAAGAGTCAATGGATGATGCTGAAACGACATTGTCAGGCAGCACATTCCACCTCTTAACAGCAGCAAATGGGGAGGTTCAAGTTAACTGCAAATAATTAGGAGTTTGGAAGCCAATACAAAACAGCTGTTAGTGGCAGAGCGACTATGCGTCCACCTTACACATTGGTAGGACAAACGAGGCGTCCAAGATACCATAGTGCATGCAACTGTCTGACATCGGACACACATCCTCTATCACAACATAAAACTCAAAAACACCTTTTTACGCATTAATTTTCATCATATTCTTGTTGTTTCTATCGATCATTACCGGGTGTTTGTAAATCGGTGCACTTTGCATTGAATATAAATATGTAATTAATTTTAAAATAATAATAATGTCAAAAAACAAGATAACTGCAAGTTCAGTGTAGAGAGTGAAGTACTACACTGTGTTTCAAAAAAAAAACGGGCACCCTGTTTGTTTTTGCTATAACTTTGTTAGTCGTGATCAGATTTTTGTAATTTTTGGCAGTATGGTAATCAAGGAAATTTGCAACCGACCAGTGCTTACTGACTTTAAAAAATTGCCGGCGCATTGCGTTAGGTTGAGAACCAGCTTAGGCATATGCATATAGCAGACGACACTGAAAGTGTAAATATGATGTAGGCCTACAGTGTTGAGGATAGCATTTTAATTGAAAATTTTTGCAAATTCAAAAATTCTGATGATAACTTGTTACAGAATTTCCTGGCAAAGGTTGGACAGTTTGTAGTCTGAATAAGTTGTAAAGAAAATTGAGAAAAACTGGAAGTACGAAAACGTGTCAATGAAGCGGGCGACCTCGCAGTGCGCACACTGATGACAACGTTGATTCTGTCAATAAATTGATTTAGAGTCAGGAATGTAAGTAAGTAAGTAAGTAAGAGTATTTCTATGGCGCACAATAGCAAGTCACGATGCGCCGTGGTTGCCTAATTCCCAAACACAAAGGTTTTCAGTTTATGCTGGAAACGCACAAAAAAGTCACAGAACCACACGTAAAATTTTACGAGACAGGAATTCGTCACTTAAAGCATCATTCGTCAGAATTTGGAAGTTGAAATGATTGAAGAAGCGTCGTGCGCAAGAACTCACTGTTGCAAACTGTGCATTGCACCGAACTCGTGCAAGAATACTGCTACGTCGTTTCCCAGCATCCGCTGTGGACTTGATGTTTTTCACTGACAAAAATATTTTCATTTTGGTGCCAGAATGACCGCGTTTATGTGCCACCGATGACAAAAGAGACGCGAATTGAGTTATTAACTTTAGTGTCTGATTTTGCTGCATGCGTTATGTTTATGTCAACAGCGGCTGTACTTGATGTGTATTTTGCTTTGGTTACAATTAAATATCATGCATCAGTATAAAATTTGAAACGCGTGCTTTGTTGCAAATTTACTTTGCTACAACAATGCCAAATATTTTTAAGATCAGTCAGCAACACATACAGTAATCGCTAAAAAAGGGTGCCCCTTTTTTGAAACGCAGTGTACACACAGATAAGAGACACAAGCTAAACAGCCACGGTACTGATAATCATAAAAGCAGTGATACCAAAGTATGGATAGATGAGATGGCATCAATGTTAATGGCAAAAAGTCCCTTGTGGTTGTCCACCCACTTCATGTTTGGCAGCTGCACCTCTGGATGTAGCATCGAGTAATGCGATGGCAGTTTGTCAACAGACACTGGCAGGCAGAAGTCGCCTGTCACCAGCCGCCCATCACGCAGCAGTGGCAACCACGTGTAGCCAACAACCATCTCAAGTGCATGAGTTTCAAGCTCTGGCTTGCGTTGACAACTGACATGATAGAATGTGAACAGCAAATGATGACTGTCGGTCAACTTTGCTGGCAAAGCTATCTTCACTTCGTTATAGAAACTCGGACTCCTGTTTTAGCAGACGAGAAACATTATGGCTATAAAAAATCAATCATGTTAACAAGTACGATTATGAACAATAGCAGCCATCAGTTTGCAGTACAAGCTGTTAGGCAGACAAAAATATATAACACTTATATAGCGCCATAAGCCGCATACCGCAGCTGCATTGGCACTTTTGTGTCCCAGATAACGGGCGTACAGCCTATAGGTCATAGGCTAAGTGCTCATTCAGGGTCTTTCGACCTATCACCCCGGCTGACTTTGTGAAACTCGTACTTTCACTTCCTAACAAGCAGTGTCTCTCTGATCCACTGCCGACATGGTTGCTGAAAGCGAACGTTGACATCCTGTCGCCGTTTCTATGCCAGCTGTTCAATCGCTGCCTTGAGCACGGCATCGTCGCGTCCAGCTTCAAGTCGGGCTACGTCACGCCATTGTCGAAGAAAGCGGACCTCGAAGCCGCCGATGTTAAGTCTTTTCGGCCCATCACTAACCTGTCCGTCTTATCCAAGCTGCTCGAACGACTTGTCGCACAGCAGCTGACTGAATATCTGACGGAGAACGGTCTACTACCCGAACTACAATCGGCGTACCGTGCCCACCA
>Ga0209568_1001064_pt1 | contig 10254 bp, 6 predicted proteins | sample WorMetOlspDAHAB2_FD_187406 | JGI IMG/M metagenome (GOLD analysis project Ga0209568, IMG submission 187406) | Marine gutless worms symbiont microbial communities from Max Planck institute for Marine Microbiology, Germany - Olavius sp. DAHAB.2... ...
TGATACAACTGATTAATTATCACTCAGCCTATAACCGGATACAACGCAGCTTGAGATGACTAGACAGACGAAAAGGTGGAAACAAAGACAGACTGATGTGAAGAGGCCAAAGCAAAAGTTTAACAGCAACATTATTGACGATGACAAAAATTACACAGTACAAGATTACGTACCAATGCCGTTCTGAACGAGCAGATCGCTTCCGGTTCTTTTCATCTTTTCCGACCAATTATTCGAAGCACTCGCCATCGACGGCGACGGCTGCGACGATATCGATGACGTCACTTCCGGTTCCGGGTCGGCCGTCAACACGGCCGAATACTGTTTCCGGTTGCGGGGTGAGCGGCTGGCCAGCGGTGGCGGACATTGCCGACAGAGCAGCGTCAGTGCCGCTATGAGCACAATGATCACGCCGACGGAGACGCTTAGCAGGCCGTAGACCAGTGTCTTCTCGCCGTTATCTGTGCAGCAACATCACCCAATCAATCAATCAACCAGTGATTTTTTAAAAAGTGGCCTAAGTAACCAAAGCTACTACATGGTCCACTAATAGTGCTATAGGCAGAAAGATTGTTGCAGTAAAAAACGTTTTCAAGTGACGCCCCGATTGCTGCAACGTGGGAGTTGAGACGATGTAGCTAGAAAATTTTTCGGGGGGGGGCATAAGAAAGGAGTCAGGTGGTAGATATAAGAAGGTTCATGTGCATTTCTACGGAAAGTCGTCGGCTTCTGGGGGCTTCTCCCCCATGCCTCCATCGGCGCTTTGCCATGGACTCCACTGGCGGACTTCGTCCACCTTACTTTTGCTGCTCCCCCTCCCCGAAAAATGTTCTAGCTACGTCGCTGAACGGCATTATGTAATTTTTCCGTTACTACGATTTGGAATCTCACTTCTAGACACTGGACTCATTCAGCCAGCGTCTGAAAACATTTGTGTTTTGAGAAATACCGGGAATGTAAAACGCAGGACCCCGAAAAACGAGGACCAGTGAACGTGCGATGTGAAATGCGGACGCAAATACATACGGTGTCGATACAATGTGTTACAGTGTGCGAGACACCCGCGTATGTTGCAGATTGCGCGACAGTTAGGCAAAGGCAAATCGCTAAGTGTCAAACTCAATCTAAGACAGAAGTGGACAAACAGAATTTAAACTTCCGTTTGTCTGTTTGTCCGTTGTGTCTGTCAGGGGCGTCCATCCTATGTGTGGACGAAGCGCGATGCTTCATATAAATTTAAGGGAGTCGGGGATAAAAATCCGGGATGAACCAATAAAATACACGAAATATTGTCCGTTGATAATTGGGAAAATCATTAAAATATTGCCACCAGATGTCAAATTTTAAGGCTGAAATGCACCAAATTCGATTCCTGGCGTCTGTCCGCTTGTCTCTATGTCCGTTTGTCCGTTTGTTCGTCTGTCCGTTTGTTTCTTAGATGGAGTTTGGCACTAATTGCATCAGTGATGATGATTTGTGGCAGTGCGATGGTGACAAGAGTACCGCGAACGAATCGAGTGGTGAGCAGAAGGTCGACAACGAAGACTGAACTGAGCCGCATCCGCGATGCGTGTGGAACATCGCCGCCCGGAACAACAACCAGTCGACGTCGGACACCGGATGTTGTCGTGCGATGTTCGTCGAGTAGAACGTCTGCGGCTACAGTTAACGATGACGCCGATGATGCCGACGATGATGGCGGTGGCAGGGCGTTCAGAGGTGGAGTCTGGAGCAGTCCATCGATCCAGTCCACGTACGTCTCATCTGCATCCGTCAGCGACTCGTCCATCAGCTCTGCAAGGAAAAAAACAGACAGAGAGATAGAGAGGGAAAACACTGAAAAGACTCGCCGTCGTCTCTCCCCGAGTGTAGTAATTTCGCTGTTACGGGCAAACGAGTTACAGAGTTGTAGAATGCGTTCTACGAAATCTTGTAATCATTTGAAAGAAAAAAAATCTGGCGTCATAGAGGGGTGTCTGCGCGCACTATTGCCAACTCTGAATCGTCGACACTGAACGAAAATAACACTTCTGTACGAGCAGAAAAGTGTACAACGACAGCGTTGCAAAAATGTTACACGAAGACTGGGAACATTTGCACTGCTGCTGTTATGCGGCCAAAATATAATAGAAATAGAAATCCAGTGCGTAACCAGTTAGGGGGTTGAAAACCCCCATTACATCTTCAGACATTTTTTCGACTTGTGTGTATGTACTAAAATTCTGTCCCCGCTCTCCCCCTTCCCCACTAAATCCTAAATTTTCTTCAAAGAAACGTTAAAAATTGTACACTAATTTAACATTTTTCTTTAGTTTCTCGGCCACACTTATGGGCCACTGGACCCCACTGGGGGACTGCCACCCAATGTCCCCTGGCTCAGCCCCCTTTGGGAAAAATTCTGGATCCGACCCGTCGAATCTTCCCCATTGAAAAATCCTGGGTACGCCTACATGTAAAAGTATATGAGAGCTAAAAGCATAAAACCGACGATCACAGACAATTCAATTACAAGTCGAGCTTCAAAGCCCTCGTCCGACGAAAAAGAGGTGCTACATAGTACACAGCTCTCAGGCTGCCAATGTACATTATTAATAGCCTATGCCATTGTGAATCTAAAACGAAAAAAACTAAATGCAGAATCGCTTAAAATAACGTCAATCGTGATACTTTATGTGCCGAAATCGAGGTACTAAATAATAAAATGTCAAGCACCAATATACATGCGCTGAAGGACGTAAAAATACAGAACAGGAGAGTTACTAACCGTAATTTGACGGCAACGTAGCCGGAAGTCGCGCTGTGGAATCCCGATAAGGATGGTACTCGAACTGCGCGTCACTTTCGGCGGCGGCGTCGGCGGCGGAAGTTGTCAATCTGTTTCCGGTGCTGACGAGCGACCGACTCGACATGGTGGTTGGTTCCGTGGTCGGACACAACCCAGTAGGAACGCGACCTTCGTTGTTAATGCCTCGCAGAACGAGTTTCGGTACTATACAAAAAGAACGGACATTTTTTCTATGTAAGTACTATGGCAATGTGACAATGACAGCGGCAGGTGGAACAAATACGTGTGCGTAACCATTAACCAACCAGATAATAAATCTAATCCTAACCCTAACCCTACTACTAAACAGCAAGCAACGTTGATTCATTCATTTTTCATTCATTTTCGTTTATTGAATGGATTGACAAAACGCAAGACAACATATGGAGATAAAAAGTAACTAGTGTCAATAGCGGTTTTTATACAACATGAGTAATATAAAGTTGCAGTCAGAGAGATGAGTGGCATGTCCAGGTAGCTGCAGTGAATGTGTGCGCCGTCTAAGAATGTAGTGTTGTGATGCAGTAGATGGTGGTGGGAGCAATGTGTGTAGAATGTGAACAGTAAACATTCAACTGAATAGAGTCACATGTCCTACGTATATCCAGAGAAATTCATCCGAGACAACGTTGTTGCGTCGTTTTTACTATACTTTTCGTCGTCACTGTCACTCTGCCTAGCATACAGGGCACATGCCATCAAGATAGGCAGACTAGCAGACGGCTATCTTAGCACAAGGTCACATACATGCTACATGGCAATACCTTTGAGGCCTTCTATCTCCCCGCAACAAAAAAGTGGATTTGCACGAACTGCACAGGTGGGCCCCGAGAATCCGGAGGGGGGGGGCAGTTGTCCAAATGCTACAATGTAGCCAGGGGCGGGCAGGGTCTTCAAACCGACCCTGGCTAATTACAGGCAGACCGGCCCCGCGAGCAGTGGCGTAATAGGGATTCGAATGGGGGGGACTGCAAATAATTTGTTTAAGCAGAGCCCCCTTTCCCTAGGTAAGGGCCCCTGGGCCCCATCCTTCGCTCCACTCGCTCCTTCAACACTTGACGTGGCGGACCACCAGGCCGGCGGACCAACCGGCCCACCTGGCAAGTGCCAGAACCAGTCCACCCCTGAACGTAGCTACGCGAGTGGTCAAAAAAGGTGCGTACAGCACGCGTAAGTGACGGCGAGCCTGTGACTGTAAGATGATGAAACTGGATTCGCTGAACAATGAGGCAACAGATCGTATTCACTGCTGACAAACAGGCATCTTCGTCTGCCATCGCATAACTCCGAAACGGACTGCAGCACACAAGAACCGGTCGAACGTTGATCGGTGCACCCTACACACGTCACCATGTAATGCATGGTTTCCAGCATTACGTTTCCGTAATCAGTGTCCGCACTGCCGTTATGTAGCGCCGTTGCCGTTGCCCTAATTGAAAGGGAACGGAAAAAATAGAACTCGATCCTATTCGAACGGATGAACGGACACACCGAACTTACGAAAAGGGTGAAATTAATTTTTACGTAAGCTAAAGAATTCTTACGGATAAACGTAATTCTTACGCATTTTCGAAACGGAACACGGAGATACGGTTACGAATGAACGGAAACGTGACGCTGGAAACCAGGCATAAGTGATCAATTAAGTGATTTACTGTTCGTAAGTAACACATACAGTAACAATGTCCTGTGTGGCCAGAGGTCCAGGGCTTTGTGAGAAGGTATAGCATATTAGTCTAAGAGTCGCCAATAAAATGCGGATAACAAAACGGTCTTAAAAATTAACGAAACTCGACCCAGCGGAGTCTTGTAGCTATTTGTTGAGCATCGGGGGGATTGCATTTGTCAATTTTCGAACTGGGGGGGGGCGAAAGAGTTTAGTGGACATACCACCACAACAAAGCCTTTGTAGGAATGGAGAGTATGCATGCAAACAGCCAGAAATATAGTTCGCAGGGGAAGTTGCACTGACGTACTCCTCAGACCGTTTTGGGACGTCACGCAAGCAACCTGTTCATTTCCTGAAGGGGGTTGAAGCCCTCTCCAGACCTGTACGACAAATACATCCATTGTTGGGGGTGATCGTCGACAATTTTGGGGGTTTCAAAGCGCCAAAAGCGCTGCGACTAAGAAGCCGATTGGGGTGGGGTTGCCACTGTCAATGGGGTGTACACCGACTTAACTCACTTGCTTCCTGCTAACATTCATCAACTTGCTGAATCTCAAAGAATTGTTGTCACATTCGACGACCTGTCTGCAGTCATACAGGTTGGCCCAAAAAACTAAGACACTATTAAATTATCAAAATAATCGTATTAAATCGTATTAACGGCTGCCAATGAGATCAAATTTCTTCGTCAATCTACAGTATCAATCAAGCACTATAATTTATTCGTTGGTATTAAATAATCTGTGCGTGACCTACTTTGTGACGTCAACAACAACGCCTATACCCACAAAGTCGTGATATGAGTCACTTATGGTAAATGATGTCAGCGCTCCCTCTGGCAACAGCTCGACTTTGCAAGCTGTAAATTCCATTCCTACGCCATCTTTTAGATGGAAATAGATGGATGTAAAAATTTCTTCGATTTTCCTATTTTCTCTTTTTTTCTGATTTTCGATCATGATTTTTTTCAAATACATTGACTTTACCCGTATCGCAGTTTCAAACACAGAAACTGATGTTACAAATTAGGTCACACACAGAATATGTAATACAGAGGTTAACTATTATTATGCTCATTTTATAGTCAAACTAGATGAAAAAATTAGCTTTTTAAATGACGTTTTTTAATATGACAGAATGATGATTCTCGACTTTTTTGGGCTATCCTGTATAATAGCATACGTGAGGCCGTAACTTTCCAAAGACGACGATTAAATTAGCGGCGGCCATGTGTCGGCTTGAAGGGACCGCAGTTAGAAGACATAAATTGCTGCGCGAATGTCCTCTGTTAATAATAGAAAGACAGCGGCGAAGCTTTCATTGTGTTTTATTAGATGGATCGGTCCAGCAGCTCTCTGCTGTGTCCGGCTGCGCTGAATTATTCAGAGACATGTCCCTATGTGTGATATCGACAACGACGACACTGTCCGATTTCGTGTGTGTGTGTGTGTGTCTTAAGCTGTCTTACGTTTAAAAGTATCGTTTTTCCAATGTTCGTATCTTTTCCATTTATCGCGAATTTTGTTTCATAATTATGGCGCCCATAAAAATATGTTTTTTTTCCGACGTTGGTAAAGCAAGCACAGCATAGCAGAAACCGTACACAAAAAGAATCGAGAAAACACTACTTTTCATTTTCAGGTTTTTTAATTAATTAAATGTCTTCCTACGTTTTCCGTAATTTATTTTTTTACCTGAATAATGTCATATGTGTTATTCTCGGGGTGCGTCGTGGCTGTTTTTTATGCGAAATGAACAACATATATTTGCATCTTACTGACACATTGAAATACAACGACAGCGACTGCCGCGCAACAACGACATTAATATTGGTAGTATCGACCACCACGACAACAATAATTTGGGGCGACTGAAAATGCGGGAGTGGAAAATGCGGGAGCAGATCGCAGGGGTGGAAAATGCAGGAGTAGACTAGCGTATGGAAAACCAAACCGATATCATACAGCGATACGGCCTTAAGTTACTTCCTTAAAATTGTCTTTAGACTTCTGAGTGAATAAAGGGTGATTTTTATTGCATGTTAAAATAGTGGCGGCCTTTCTTTTTATAGTGGTAGCTTGCTAGATGCGGTATTCGTGATGTGATGCAAGGTATAGTGAACATAAAATGTACCGGGTTTAAAGGATACCTATACGTTGATTTTTAGTTTCACTGTAGTTACATGTATTTGATACTATATAACACAATCTTTCAATCGAAAGAAAAGCTTTGTAATTATAAAGAAACATATACGTGCCAACATGAATAAACGTATGACATACTAACAGACAGTTCGATATATACGTATGTATCATAAGCACAGAGTCAGTTTATAAGAAACTGAATTAATTGATGATACTATAATTATGGAATCCCTAACCCTAACGCTGTTAATGAGCATTGTTCACGGCCTGTCTGAGACCGATTCACTTTAGCTTAACTACTGGTATCTTATGGTATCTCTTCTGACGGATTTCTACGCATTACCACTCCTGCATTTTCCACCCTGCTCTCTGCTCCCGCATTTTCGACTCCCGCATTTTCAGCGCCCCCAATAATTAGTGTCAAACTCCATCTGAGAGACGTACGCACGTTCGTCTCTTAGATGGAGTTTGACACATAGAGCTCTGTATACGATGATGTGGTATATACTGCAGGTCGGTCGGATTCTATAATTAGGCATATATTGACAAATTTGCGCCCTTAGGGCTGGCATAATGCTAACGTTGATGGCCTTTACCTGTTTTACCAAAGAGGCTTATGCAATGCGCCGTCACTGGTTAAAATGCACTGTTGTTCTACTACAAAACTGCCATAATATTATCTACTGCCATAATAGTATCTCATCTTATAAAACCAGTCTAAATACATGTAGGTTGTACAGACTAATATTTACGCGTGCAACAAGACTATATAGTGACCAATGCTGGAATAATAGCGTCAAAATTTACTTACACCGTCAACATGGGCTACACAGCCCTATGTCCCCTGCCAGTCATCGTCAACAGATAAAGGAATTTTCAACAATATGAAATAAAGGTTCCCATAAGTAGTTATGCATGCAGAGCTAAACGCGTAAAGTGACCAGCGTTTTAGATTCATTTCGTTGCATGCCTGACATCTGTACACGGCGAACAAACGTCGTCACTGCTCTGGTGTTTTACTTTGCGAAGCCTAATAGTTAGGCTAATTGCGCCTATTTTCCCGAACTTTCATACGGGTATATTTTTCTGTAAATAATAAAAAGCGGTGCAAATTCGACGTTGGTAATATTACACAGATTTACAGTTCGGCGAAGCGTTTTCTGTCGGGCAGCGACCGTGTGCGCATGGAACGGAAGCATTATAATGTTCAACGCAAGAGAACCGAGTCGACGGAGCGAAACGCAACAGTGGAACGTTCTGTGAAGCAACATAGCACTCAGATCCAGTGGATTCAGTGGCGAACCCAGGACAGAAAAAAACACTACTGCAAAAAGAACGTAATATCACATATCGCAATCATGTGGCTCCACTACTCCGCGATCATCTGCACTGGCTGCGGGCAAGGGAACGCATCTCGTTCAAACTCTGCCTACTGGTGTACAAGGCAATCCATGACCTGGCACCATGTTACCTCGACGAACTGTACATTTCAGTTTCCACTGTTCCCAACTTTTCTGCTCTCAGTTCCGCTGCTCGTGATGATTTGGTCGTACCAGGAACAAGGGCATTTTGTGTGGCTGATCCAGTCGCCTGAAACAGTCTACCACTGGACATTCGTTCGGCACCTACATCGGCACTTAAAAACATGCTCAAGACACAGTTTTTCTCACGTTCTTACTTCACTGACTAACTGTTTCCAAGAGTACAAGCAGCGAACATTGTACGGCGCCCTTGTAATGACTCTAGCCATGTTACTGCGCCTTATAAATTGTCGTTTTATTATTATTATTATTATTATTATTAACTTTCCGTATATCCGCTTTTTATCAGCTTTGTCTTACTGCTTATTTCGTTTGTTGCGTGGGCCTGTGCAGACTTCTATTAAGCGGGAAAATATTATGACGACAGGCTTATACTTTTCGGCATGCATGAATGCTGTACTGATTGAAAGCGTATGAACTCAGCCGGTTTTCCAGCGGCGTGAATATTAAAAATTCACCATACATGTAAAGTATAGTCCATTTTCAGTTCCAAATTATAAGCACTTCGCAAGCAAATAGCTCAAGAAAGCCAATGTGGTGGCAAAAACTTGGTCGGTTGTTCTCAGGCTCAGCTTAGTAGTGACGAATTGGATTTTATTGTTCAGTTTTTATGTTTGCAGTAATGTATACACTTTTCTACTTTTTCCCTTATCGTACAATAGTACGATTTTCATATAAAAATAAATGCAATATGATAAATAAATATAATTAATTGAAGTTTTTGATAAACATAGAAATAACGAGATATACGACGTTTATAAAAACCGTTTCACAGGCGATTCCTTCACCGTGGCAGTAAGTTCGAAAACACTGGGATTTGCGACATATTTTCAGTTGCACATTGGACAGAGAACGTTGAGATCACATTGTTCTGACATCTTTGTTCTTCTAACACACTATGTCTGCAAAATCACTGTATTTCTTTAGTCTTTTGCCTTTTTCTTCGAATTATACGTAATGCGAGTGCGTCAAGCGAATTGTTCATTTCGGACTTTCTGACAGACAAGGAAACTGGCCAATTTTCTCAGTTTGTCAGATCCGGTAGCAATTAGCTTACCTGTGCTGCCGGTCTGCAGGTGTTCGGTGGCGACGCAGCCAGGTAGGCCAGGTATGCTGTCAGCGCTCTGCCACTCAGCCGTGTACACCGTGATGTAATGATTCGGCTGACACCTTAGCACGATCCGCTCTTCGGTGCAAGCAGACACGCTCACGAACTTAGCTGCACAGATCAATTAATTAATAGTTAATTACATGTAATCAACCAATTCATCGGCGCCGCTTAAGGAGTGGTCGACGGTTTATCAGATAATGTCGAACTCCACCTAAAAGACAAACAGACAAAAAGACAACGGACATGCCCGTTAGTCTTTTTGTCTGTTTGTCTGTTAGGTGAAGTTTGACACATAAACAATAAAGGAATACGACGTATGTGCCTATAATAAGTTAATAAACTGAACAAATGAATCGGATATTATTCATTAGCATGGGCTGGTACTATCAGAGAACTAAAAAGCTGTCTGTTTCTCGATCGTCCATGTGGAGTCGCTTCTTTCTTTAGATTCAACCTTCAAACTCAATAATAAAACATTGGCAATCACAAGTTCAACATGTTCACCGTCAGTTATCATTTCGATCCCGTTCCCTCCCCTTCCACAAAATCCACGCCCCTAAACAGATTGCAACAAAACAGACCGAAATTGATTGCCAAGAATATTAGCAATTATTCCACACGTTTGAACGAAGCGCTTCGAGCGGCGAAGTCGCCGGCGTCTGGAGATTTCCATGTTTTCAATTTATTTTTAAAAATACGATTTTACTTTTAAGGCGACGAAATGTCGACGCCATTTTGAAGCGCACGCAGACCAAACGGAACATAAAACCATCAATCGGCAAAAGGTAATTACTGCCGTAGATCCGAGTTAATGCCAGCAGCATCGTGCAGCTGTCCGTTGCGTTATGGACACGGACAGCTGAGAATGCTGAAGATGGTGCTCTGCAATAGACAGATGGACGGATGGACACGCGTCGTTTGACCGCAGTGGACACGAGCTGACCAGTAAGCCGGCCAACCGGGAG
>Ga0209568_1001065_pt1 | contig 10251 bp, 9 predicted proteins | sample WorMetOlspDAHAB2_FD_187406 | JGI IMG/M metagenome (GOLD analysis project Ga0209568, IMG submission 187406) | Marine gutless worms symbiont microbial communities from Max Planck institute for Marine Microbiology, Germany - Olavius sp. DAHAB.2... ...
GTGTGCCAATTGTTAACGAAGATTGCCGCTATGAACCTTGTTGTGCCAGTGACCCTAGTGATGGATAATGCTCGTTATCAGCGTTGCAACGTCGTCCGCGAGTTTGCGGAGTCACTTAATATCGAGGGTAATGGTTAAAGTTTAAATGGAAATATCGCCACTCGCAGTGGGTTTGGCGCACCGCAGGCTGCACTCCCTCTCCCTCCGGGAGAGGGCTGGGGAGAGGGGATCAAACAAGTCTACGCCAACCATTTAAAAATTTACCACTACCATATCGAGTTGCTGTTTTTGCCCTCTTATTCGCCTAATCTCAATTTGATAGAGCGGTTTTGGAAATTCGTGAAGAATCAATGCTGATATTCCAAATATTATCCCAACTTTCAGTAAATTCAAAAAAGCTATCCTTGAGTGTGTTTATGGCGCAAACGAAGAGCATAAAGAGAAACTCGATTCTTTACTCACATTAAAATTTCAGTCGTTCAAAAAAGTAAATTAATCCTGTTAATCCTGTACGATTGGACGAAAGCACGAATATCGATGTCTTTATTCCAATGCGATTTCCTCGACCGCAAGGCGGTGCGACAAATCATCGTCACCCTGATGGTGATTTCAGTAGCCGTCTCGGATATTGCGTACTACGAGCTGCATTCCCCGCTACGCAACGCCATTTTCGGGTTCTCGGTGCTGGTGCTCGTGGCCTTGCTCATCGGTCGCTGCCGTTTGGATGTCACTCCTTCGGTACGGTTGTCGAGTGCCGTATTCGTCTTCTATGTGTCCAGCGCAATCGTCTCCAGCGCCAGCGTCGGTTTTTCCCACGAAGCGGTCGATAGCCTGGAAAACTACTCCCATTTTCTGGCCGGCGCCTTCCTGCTGCCGTTCCTGGTCCGCCTGCGTCCGTCCTATGCCTGCCTTTTGGTCGCGGTGGGTATGGCTTCTTTTGCGAACGGGCTCTATGCGATCCGGGAATTGGCCGAATTCGGACTCGAGCATCAAGCCGCCGGAAGCAAAGGAAAAGCCATCCCCTTCGGTGATATTTCCATGCTGGTTGCGATGCTCTGCATACTGGGGGGGATCTATTGGTCTGCTATCGACCGGCGCCGTTCGCTGCTGCTTTTCGGTGCCGCCGCATTCGGCCTGTTCGCCGGCATCGCCTCCCAGAGCCGTGGAGGATGGCTGTTTTTCCCGGTCGGAATTGTCGTTTGTGCCCTTTATCTGCTTCAGCGTCACATCGGTTATCGTCTTCGGATCGGTGGCGCCGCGTTGGCGATCTGTGCGGTATTGCTGTTTGCCTTGTCACAAATCGATCTAATCGGCAAGCGGATCGAGAGCGCATCGGGCGAGATCACCTTTATGCTGTCCGGTGGGACAGCCACCCCTGATAGTACTTCTTTGATTGACCGCAGAGATATGTGGCGTGCCGCGCTGACGGCTTTTGCCGAACATCCCCTCCTGGGCATCGGTCTCGGCCAGATGAATGGGTACTTCAAGGAAGCGTATGAGGCCGGTCTAATGTCCGAATCCGTCATACGGTATAACCAAGGGTTCGGTCATACCCACGCGCATAACGACTACCTGCACGCAGCGGCGACCCGTGGGCTTCCTGGCTTGATTTCATTGGTCTTGATGTATGGCGTGCCCTTATGGTTGTCGTTCGGCGCGGCGAGACGTTCGCCGAACGACGATTCGTACCGGGCCGGCGCCTATTCCGGGGTGATGCTCATAACGGCCTATATGACCTTCTCGCTGACCGACTCGGTATTGCATATGAAGGGGACGAACGGCTTGTTCGTTATCTTGTGCTGTTGGACCCTGGTGATTTTTCTGGCGGATCCGCGGACTCGACCATTGAGCGAATGCGTGTCGCCACGCGACGCAACGACTCCGGCGAGTAATCCCGCCAGTGGCCCCGCGTCAAGGCAATAAAGTAGAGAAACAGCAAATACTGCTCGACCAGGTTCGCATCCGGCTGGTTGTTGCTCGCGGCACGCAACACCGCCGGCAGCTCCCTTCTGTCGCGGACGGGATGGACCAGGCCATCGAAACCATAGAAGCTCCTGCCGAGCACGACCACGGGCTTGCCGAAAATTAAGCCTTCGATGCCGACGGTCGAGTTCACGGTAATCACGAGCACGGACCGCTCCAGGAGCCGGCGCACATCACCGCTCCCGCCCCAGATCACCTCCGGACAGGCGCGCACCAGCGGATCATAGTCGCTTCTTCCCCGGTCAGCCGGATGCAGCTTGATGACAAGGGGCAATCCCGGCGCGACTTCCTGCAGGGCACGACGGACATCCGCTATCGCCGCCTCGAGCCGATTGCCGTATAAGGGCGAGTGCACGGTCAGCTGACTGTCATCCCTAACCTGGAGGGGGAAGAAGGCGAATGCGTGTGGAAGCCTGGGTATTTTAGACGGTATCAGCCGGCTCCCTCCTCTGACCGTCCTGCGGTGTCCCAGGTCATGTACCGCCTGTCGGAGATAGGCGATCCAGGACGCGCGGAGACGCCCCTTACCTGGTCCCTGGGAAGGCGGCAACCGATTATCCCGGTAAGCGGCGAGGAGCCTCGCAAGCTCTTGCCGTTGCGCCTCGGTCCATCGGAGCGCCCGGATTTCATCCAGGCCCCAGGTACGGGCAAAGGACGAGAATGCATTGACGCCCGTTGCATCGAGCTGGAGCGTGTTGGGAAGATAACCGTTCTCACCGAAGATAACGACGATGCCGCGCCGGCGTGCCAACTGCTCCGCGATGGTCGCGGCCAGGCCGGAGCCGTTCCAGAGGAAAACGGCCACAGGACGGAGCTGTTCGAAGAAGCGATGGAGCTCACCGACCAACCAGCGATAGTAGGGTGTCTGCTCCAGGACGCTGGTTCGGTCGGTTGCGGTACGAAGCTTCGGGATCAGATCGTCGGGATCGATGTCCGCCCCCTCGGGAAACCGCGCTCCTCTCCCGCGGTGGCGATCAGGGTACAGGGGGTAATGCAATCTCCGCAGCACACTGCGGCTCTTGTAGCGGAGCGAAAAGAACACCGGGACATACGCGGGACCCAGATAGGGGCCGAGCGTGGAGAAATACCGGATGATTTGCGGACCGAGATCGATGAAAGCGATGGGGCGAGCCATGTCAGGGCGTCTCAAGGTGGGGTAAAACGGATTGCGACCGGACCATTCGCCGTCTCCCCGCGTGGTTATTCCTGCGCAAAGAAATGAAAGAGATAAAAGGAATGAAAATAAACCAGAGTCCCCTGGTCGGCAAGCGTCGCCGGATGAGCATCAAGGCTACCGAATGATAATCGCTGCTGAAACAAACACTTGGCCGAGAAGCTAGTACCCCATTTCATCCCATTTTGCACGAGTAGGGAACGGCCTCCGTGCCATTCCGCAAGCGGTTCGGAACACCACAGAGGGCGTTCCCTACAGCAAAATCAAGCGAAATGATGTACTAGTCCTTATCGTCCTGTCAGCTCCCTGTAGAGCACCAGGTACCTGTCCATAATCACCCTTCGACTAAACGCTTTCCGTACCCGCTGCTGTCCTTGAGCGACCATCGCCGCTCTCAATTGCGGATCGCTCAATACCCGTTCGATGCCCTGTGCCAGTGCCGGACCATCGGCGCAGGGCACGCACCAGGCGTCTTCGCCATGATGGGCAATCTCCCGTGCGCCGCGAAAGCGGCTGGTTACCAGCGGTCTGGACCAGGCCCAGGCCTCCAGGATCACGTTGCCCAGGGTCTCTTCCTCGTGGGAGGGGAAGACCACCAGATCCGCGAGCCGGTAGTAAGGCGCGGGGTCCGACTGCCAGCCGGCCCAGACGATACGCTCATTCAGACCGGCCTGCTCGGCCTGTGCCGTCAACCTCGGCCCCAGCACCCCGTCTCCCAGCAGCACCAGATGCAGCGGGCGTTCACCGATCCTTGCAGGCAGTCGAGACAGGGCCTCGAGGAGATGGGCATGACCCCTGACCGATACAAAACGCCCGGCGGTCAGCAACACCCAGGCGTCCGTGGGAATCCTGAGCCTGTTGCGCAGCATTGCGATCCGCTCGGGTGATTGCGGTCGGGGTGGATCGACGAAGTTGCAGAGCTGAAAGATCCGGCTCGCGGGTAGCCCCTGCTGCACCATCCAGTCGCACAGCCCCCTGGTATTTCCGATCCAGGCGTGGGCATGACGATAGGGGTGGAGCTTGTAGTACCCCCCCAGGCGCACGATGTGGACCGGCCCGGCGCCGGATTCGAGTCGCGTCAGGCGGGTGGCACGCCCCATGTAAGTCTGGACGATGTCGGGTTTGATCCGTCGAATCAGTCGCGAGACGGCGTATTGGGAGATGGGATCCCAGACGGTCCGAAAGGGCAGTCGGTGCAGGGGGAGGGGGAGGTCGACCCGTTCCATCTCACTACCGGCACGGACGGCAAGCTCGGCGGGGATACCCTGTTCCGCCAGGGCGGCACTGAAACGGCAGAACCAATGCTCTGCCCCACCCAGGCGCTTGCTGCCCACCATCTGCAGGCTGACCGGTTCGCTCATGGGATTTTAGTTGGTATACGAAGATTGCCCGTGTTAGCCGGCGGATATTGTGGCCAATTTTTAACATCAGCAAAACCATTCCGTTAAGCTCGACTCTGGAGCTTATCTCTCGGTTTCAGGTTCTTGCTTGTAAATACCCCTAGCGAGGCATGGCCACAGACCGACCATTACCCAACCCGAGCATCATCGCGAAACGCCAATAGTACAGGATTTACAGGATTACACAGGATTGACAAGATTTTCAGGTAGTGGTAACTTTATAAGTTGCGAAGTACTTCATTATCGTTCGGACCCCACCGCGTCATTCCGGCTGGGACGCCGGAATCCAGGTGCCAGGGATGGCGAAAGCCGTGGGTGTTCGGATGATTATCAGGCTTCCGGGCGGCCTGCCACAACTTATAAAGTTACCACTACCGATTTTTGGTAATGGTTAAGGTTTAAATGGAACCATTGCCACTGGCAGTGGGTTTGGCGCTCTAATAGGCTATACTCCCTCTTCCTCCGGGAGAGGGCCGGGGAGAGGGGATCAAAACAAGTCCACGCAAACCATTTAAAAACTTACCACTACCCGATTTTTATATTTCCTAAATTTCCGATGCCCGATCACACCCTGACCAAACCGGCAAGCACGATTCACAACAAAAAATCCTGTTAATCCTGAACATCCTGTTAATCCTGTACTATTAGCTGGCGAGACCAAGCTTCGCCTTAAGCCCACTAGGCGTGAATTTTTGTGCCGTGCACAAACTTGACCCATTTGTAAAGATGCGGGTCCGTCAAGGAATCCTAGTCCCCCATTTCATCCCATTTTGCACCTGTAGGGAACGGCCTCCGTGCCGTTCCGCTGTTCGGAACGCCACAGAGGGCGTTCCCTGCAGTAAAATCAAGTCCAGCGCCCCGAAATCGATCAGATCATCGACCTCCACGGAGAGTGCGGATGCGAGCCGCGCCAAGGCCGCAACCGAGCCTTGCTTGCGCCCGGTCTCGAGCTGCGAGAGGTAAGTCTTGTCGATACCGGCTTTCCGTGCCAGTGTAGCTTGGGTGAGTTGGTAATGGTTAAGGTTTAAATGGAAGCATCGCCGCTCGCAATAAGTTTGGCGCACTATAGGCTACACTCCCTCTCCCGCCGGGAGAGGGGATCAAAGAAAAGTCTATGCCAGCCATTTAAAAATTCACCACTACCGGTGAGTTTTCTGTACTCACGCCAGACACGCAGGGGTGAATCGCCATTCACGAGGCGCCGCACCACTTCATGCGGCACCGTCTCTCCGGCATCCGCCATGGCGGCATCGTAGGCCCGGATGTCATGCATCCGTTCCGACAGCCGGACCAGCGCTTCGTACTCCTCGTAGGGCATGACTGCATACTCGGGCACGCCATCGCGCTCGATGATCTGGACGTTTGCGGTCATTCTCCCCCCAAGGCCATGTTTGCGGGCAGATTTATACGCGCTCACCCTGACCCGACACCTTTGTGAACGGCCTCCGCCAACAGCTCGCGGTAGACCGCCAGGTTGCCTTCCACCATGGCGTCTATGGAGAACTCGTTGCGCATCAGCTCCTTGCCCGCGGCGCCCAGCTGCCGGGCGAGCCCTTTGTCCTGCAGCAGCGTTGCCACCGCCGCCCCCAGGGCCTGAGGATCCCCCGGCGGGACCAGCAATCCGTTGTGTTCATGGCGGACCGCCTCCGGGATGCCGCCCGCATTGCCGGCCACGATGGGCACGCCGGCGCTCGCCGCCTGGAGCAGGGATACTCCTAACCCTTCCCTTGTAGCGGGATGGACCAGCAGCTCCAGGCAGGGCAGCAGGTCCGGCAGGTCCTCCCGGAACCCGACGAATTGCACCTGGCCTTCGAGTCCCGCGCTCGCGACGCGCCGGCGCAGATCCTGTTCCAGGGGCCCCTTGCCGAAGATGAGTAGCCGCAGGTGCGGAAAGGCTTCGACCAGAGGCGGCAGGGCCTCGATCAGAAAGCGGTGCCCCTTGCGCGGGATCAGCTGGGCGACGATGCCGATTGGTCGCGCCTGGGCGGGGACCCCCAGCTCGGAGGTCAGAAGCTCCCGGTTGCAGGGACGGTCGAAGCGTCGCAGCTCCACCGCGCTCCGCACCAGGCGTAGCTTTGCCGCGGGTAGTCCCGCAGCAAGCAATACCCGGCCGATACCTTCCGAGATGGCGATCACCCGGTCGTGAAGACGGTACTTGAGGGCCGCCATCCAGCGGGGCTCCGGGTTGTCGACCCGGCGCGAGTGGACGACCGGCACCCCTTCCAGGCGGCAGGCGATGCCGCCCATCACATCGGCGCCGATGCGCCCGTGCAGGTGCGCCAGATCCGGCCGGCAGCGACGGAGACAAAGGCGCAACCTGGAGATGAGCCGCAGGTCCAGGTCTCCCCCCATGGACATGGGCCGGACCTCGGCACAGGCCGCGGCCGCCCGTGCCAGATCGCTCCCCGCGGGACAAACGAGGAGGTTGCGGTGCCCGCGGTCCGCCAGCCCTTCCATCAGGTAGAGGGCCTGCAGGGCGCCGCCATAGAGGTTGCGGCCCCCCTCCACATGGAGAATCTTCAAGCCGCTCGCCCCAACAGGTTCCTGGCCGCGTTCAGGACCTCGTCCACCGTGATCGATTGCATACAGGTAAAGGCACCCTTACAGGTTGGTTTGCGCTTGCAGGGGGAGCAATCCAGTCGATGATACAGCACTCGGGCATCGGCACGGGTGGTGTCCAGGTAGGGGCAGGTCGACCCGAACAGCAACAGGCTCGGCCGGCTGAAGGCGATGCCCATGTGGCCGAGGCCCGTGTCCACGCTCACCAGGAGGCTGCACCCGGCAATCAGAGCCGCCGCTTGCGGCAAAGTCGTCTTGCCCGTGAGGTCGATCGGTCCGGCGGCGGCCAGGTCGCGGATACGCCCCGCGGCCTCACGGTCTCCGGGCCCCCCGAGCACGACCACCGGCAGGCCCAGCTCGGCGCGGAGCCGCTCCGAGAGCTCGGCCCAACGCGGCTCGAGCCAGTGTTTTTGGGGGCGGGTCGTAAAGGGACAGATGACGGCGAATCCGTGGCTCAACCCCTCGCGCTCGATCAGCCCGTGGGCGCAAGCGGCGGCCTCCGATCCATAGGGTACGGCCATGGAGAAATCCTGGGTCGGCAGCCCCAGGCTTTGGGCCAGAAAGTGGTATTCCGAGCCGATACGATTGCTGTCTCCACCCCGGCGGACGACACGGGTCATGAGCAGGTGGCTGCCTTCACGGGACCCCAGACCGATCCGCTCTCGGGCGCCCGAGAGATACGTCAAAAATCCGCTCTTGAGCAGTCCCTGCAGATCCAGGGCCAGGTCGAACCGGTGCGCGCGCAGGTGCTTACGGAAGGTCCTGAGCTCCCGGACCAGACTTCCAAAACGCCGCCGGCGTAAGCGCTCGCGCCACTCATGGGCAGGCCAGACAATGACCTCGTCCAGATCGGGATGGTGCTCCGGCAGGGACCGGTATTCCGGCTGAACCAACCAAGCGATATGGGCCTGCGGGTAGGCGCGACGAAGGGCGGCCACCAGGGGGGAGGCGAAGACGATGTCGCCGATGGCAGAGAGTCGGACCAGAAGAATCGCGTTCATGCAGCAGATCGGACTCCGATGCGGCACCGGACGCGGATGCTCATCCCAGGGGTACCGAATGATAAATCGTAATCAAGAAATGATGTACTAGGGGCTGTTGACATTTAGGGTGAGGCGGATAGGTTCGGTGGTAGCTGCCGTGGACAGAGTGGACACAATGGACAGCATGGACGGGGGTTACCTCCTGCCCACAGTGTCCACTCAGTCCACTAGGTCCATGGCGATTACCCCATACCTGGCCGGTAAGTGCAAACTAAATGTCAACAGGGCCTAGTTTGCTCACATTGTCAGGATACCCTTTTCCGCAAGCACGGAAGGGTAATCCAGCGCGCTGTTTCTCCATATTTTACATATATCCCGTAGGGTGGGCTATGCCCAACAATACCGTGTCTGGATGGTGGGCACAGCCCACCCTACGGGTTTATGAATGAAAAATAAGGTGAAATGTAGTGCTTGTCGAATCTCGACTCAGGCGTCGAAGGGATGCCGCTTGATAATAATATCCGCGCGATCCGGTCCCGTGGAGATGAGGTCGATGGGCAGCCCCGAAAGCTCCTCGATCCTGGCCAGGTAGCTGCGGGCGTTCTGCGGCAGTGCAGCGTAGGACCTGGCGCCGAGGGTCGGGGTCTCCCAACCGGGCAGCTCCAGATAGCACGGCCGGCACCGGCTCAGGGCGTCCGCGGTGGTCGGCGGCGCATCCAGCCGCCGGCCGTCCAGCTCATAGTCGGTGCAGATCCTGATCGTCCGCATGCCGTCGAGGACATCGAGCTTGGTGATGCAGAGACCGCTCACACTGTTGATGTCGAGCGAGCGTCTGAGAGCCACCATGTCGAGCCAACCGCAGCGGCGTTTGCGGCCGGTGGTGGCGCCGAATTCCCGGCCTTTCTCGCCCAGGTGGGCCCCGTCCGCATCGAACAGCTCCGTGGGAAAGGGCCCGGCGCCGACCCGGGTCGTGTAGGCCTTGACGATACCGAGCACGGCGTCCAGGTTCCTCGGACCCATACCGCTGCCGCTGGCCGCCCCGCCGGCGGTGGTGGTAGACGAGGTCACGAAGGGATAGGTGCCGTGGTCGATGTCGAGCAGAGCGCCCTGGGCCCCCTCGAACAACAGGTTTTTGCCCGCCCGACCGAGGGCGTGGAGCAGGCCCGGGACGTCCTCGATCAGAGGGATGAGCTCTTCCGCCTGTGTGAGGACCTCATCCAGGACGCCCCGATAATCGACCGCTTCGGCCTCAAAATAGTGCACCAGGGCAAAGTTGTGGTAGTCCATGACCTCGCGCAGTTTTTGGGCAAAGCTCTCGGGGTCGAGCAGATCGCCGAGGCGCAGGCCCCGCCGGGACACTTTGTCTTCATACGCCGGTCCGATACCGCGGCCGGTAGTGCCGATGGCCTGTTTGCCGCGGACGCGTTCCCGCGCTTGATCCAGGGCGATGTGGTAAGACAGGATCAGCGGGCAGGCCGGGCTGATATGCAACCGCCGGCGGGCCGCTACGCCGCCCCCTTCGAGCATGCGCAGCTCTTCCAGCAAGGCCCCCGGCGACAGCACCACCCCGTTGCCGATGATGCATGCCACGTCCTCGCGGAGGACACCGGAGGGGATCAGATGCAGGATGGTCTGTTTCCCGTCGATGACCAGGGTGTGCCCGGCATTGTGTCCGCCCTGGAAACGGACCACGGCCGCCGCCCGATCCGTCAGCAGGTCTACGACCTTACCTTTGCCTTCGTCGCCCCACTGGGTCCCGATTATGACCAGGTTTTTTCCCATACTTGATACCACCTGCAAGATGCCGAACTAGGGCGTGTTGACATTTAATAAGAAGTAAACTCTAATCTCCGGGCTTATCTCCTAATAGTACAGGATTCACAAGATTTTTAGGATTAAGACGTGTTGGATTACGGCACGTTCGGCCTTGTCACTGTACTTCGGGATCACACCGTGCGCCTAATCCAACCTACTACACCCAAAGGGAGGTCCGCGCGTGCAGGCCGCGCGGGGGGCATGTAGCCATAGGTTGCGTTAAGACGACGGCACCGCGCTACAGGAGATCAACGTGCCTTGGTGCGTCGCAACGCAACACGTCCGGCTCTCCAACCAGCGCCGAATAATTCAGGATTGCTGTAGTAAACTTTATATC
>Ga0209568_1001066_pt1 | contig 10247 bp, 6 predicted proteins | sample WorMetOlspDAHAB2_FD_187406 | JGI IMG/M metagenome (GOLD analysis project Ga0209568, IMG submission 187406) | Marine gutless worms symbiont microbial communities from Max Planck institute for Marine Microbiology, Germany - Olavius sp. DAHAB.2... ...
AGATCACGTTTCTTGATTGGTCAACTCGGCTGTTCCAACAATCCCCTCTGTATGATCTCAGGTTAACAAGGAGTTCTAAAACGAGATCGGTGATTTCACTGTTGGCGGAAGTTCCAAGTTGAGATCGTCTGAACTTATCATACAGAGTCCAACGTAGTGAGATCGGTAGGCCTACTGCACCCATCCCGATAATGCCCATTCGGAGGGGTGACGGGCGAGCGGAACAGCCGAGCCCAATCTCATTTTAGCAATTCTCGGGTGCTTACACTGAGATCGCTGATCTCATTTTAGAATTAACGATACGCTAAAATTCGGCGATGCCATGAGCCCCATTATTGTTAAAAGCCTAAAATCACTTACATGTGCCCATCACAATCTTATGTAACAGTCTAGTTTAGGTGCACCACCTCAGATCTGTCGCTTATTTAGTAGAACTTGTTCTGATGAAATAACAGAATAAGCATCAGATCTGAGGTGTATACGCCCTACGCAGCAAACTGAAATATGCACAAGAATTGCTAATACCCGTAGTTGCCAACACTTGCCAGTCAGTTTTACGACAAACCAACTTGCTGCCAATCCAGTTATGGACTGGTCAACTCGCCACAGGTAAATTTTTACATGTTACGGAATTACTATACTATAGTGTATTTGTACATTATACCTAACCTTTACAGTGTTTCTAAATCAGTTTTTGATGAAGTTCGCTAATGCTAGCTTATGCTTACAGAATTGTGTACTGTATTTGCTGATACAGTATTTCAAGGCAGCAGGTCTGAATGGAGGTCACAAATTTCTACTGGTGACTCTTGAAATCAGAAACGATGAGCTTGAGAAGCTGGCAAAATGTGGATCTGCATTGAAAAGGAAGGCGTAATAATGGTGTACAAAGGACTGCCATTTCTCGAAATGCAAGTGCAGACTCGGGTTATTTTGCTTATTGGTGGGTCCCGATCCTAGCACTGGGAAGTTTGGCTACTGACAGACGTCACGATATGACATTCAGGATCATTCTGCATTGCTCATTGCATCATGGCAGTAGCTTTCCGTAGAATTGGGAGAATTGGTATAGACTTGGCCATGTTTCATCACTGTTTTGCCTCCTCCCCCTTTCAAATTTCGCGAAAATTGGTCTGAATTTTAAAAGGGGATTAGCATGGTGTTCTTTTTTTTACATTTGTAGCACTGTATGTACAAGATAAGCTTACACATAGAAAGCTTTGAAACAGGTCATTGATTGTAAATCTTCAGCGACCAATGCAGTGATTGGCGAGTATGCTTCTAGTTCATGATGAGTCAGAAAACATGACTAGATACACACTCGTCCGTTGCTGTCATTGCTTCGTCACTACCAACTCATGTTGTTATACACCTTTTTATGTTATTAGTTATAATTACTCCAGACTGCAATCGACAGCATTTATGTGTGCAGAGTCTTGCCTTGCCTTAGCCGTCCTCGATCTAGATTGGCCAGAGGCTTTATGTTCGATCCCTTTGCCAACTCCTGCGATCTTCAGTTGAACGAGTGTTGTAAAAAGTGACAGAACAACAGTAGCTTTAGTTGTTCGTGTTCCTCGTGTTAGATTGAGTTGAAGATGACTTGCGTGCAAAAACAGCAGAAGTCCAATTTTTTAACCTTTGCAAATTTTAGTTTAAAGACGTGAAATATGGCTTTGGAGCATGAACTGCATTTGTATCAAAGGAGGTTGTAATGACTAAAATGTGGTGATGTCATGCCATTGTTTCATATCAAGAAAATGTTTTGTTTATATTTGCTGTTATTAACTCATTGTTTCATGTTATTGTCATCACAATATTTGTGTCGAAGTCAAAAACATCACACATTACTTATGCAGTTCTGTGGGTATACACATTTTGATGGTACGAATTACTCAAAAAAAAGATAAATAAAACTGCTCAAGTTTACTATATGCTGTGACTGTCTTCACATAACTCTCCGATTTTAAGGCAGATTTCCACATTTTTCACTCATACGTTAGTTGGAAAATCTGATGGCGCAATTGACAGCAAAAGCAGGTCATTGTGTTAAACTGTTATTGCACGAAAGTCCTCAGTTGCTTATTTGTTTATGCATTGCTATTTTTGTCTTCTTATCTAATTATTAATTTTCTCACTTTATTGTATTTCCAAGGCACAATATGCTGAAAGTGCCATTAAGCCCAATCAATCTGCAAATTTTTAATTTATTCCCAAAGTGTAATATTTTCAAACTTTCTGACTAATACTGAACTCTGATTGGCTGACATCAGTTTATCACAACGAATCGACACAATTACTGACTTATTTGTTACACTTGCGGTGTACACAACTAGACCTGCACTTTCAGTCACACACAGGATAGCAATGCAGACAGTTATAGGCGATCTACAGTATGTTCAGTATGGCTTGCCTCTGTTCCTGTGTGACACAATACACCATGCAATAAAACCAACACTCTTCGTAAAAATCAACTGCATAGTAAGAATTAATCAGCAGATTGCAGACATAGTTGTATATGACAGAAAAATGATGGATTTGACATGCACTATTTCTTTGGTGCAATGATTCCTTCCAACTGCGTCTACAACAAAACGACACATCGCAAGTAGTAACGATAATAATAACAATTTACATCGCTCCGTGCACTACAGAGCTTCAGAGGTGTCAAATAATGTAATAGTCATAATAGGTTAATTGTTGCATTGCAGATTATGCACAGAAACGCCACCAACTTAGTTCTGAGCTACTGTGCTTGCTGTAAAATCGCTGCACTGACCAAGGCATGATATAGCTTTATTGTGCCGCAAGTGCTGTTAAACCCCCAATAAGTCTGCACTAACCACTGTGCGAGTACCACAGTATCGCATGTACCGAGTTAATGTTTAGCACTGTTAACCAAGTGTCTCATCTGTCACTGCCAGAGTTATGATGCAAACGTTGCACATATTTAATTTTATTTATGCTCTGTCACACTTTAATGTGCCACTTGTGTTATGTACCACTTTTAGAGGTGGTACGTCTGTCAATGATAATGCCAAACCACTTGTCAAACCGAACTAGTTGATGAAAACAATACTTCGTCCAACTAACTAACCAGCTGCGTATGAAAATAGCAGCAAACGTACAAATTTGTTTCCACATCTCGATTAGGTGAATCTAAGCTCTGAGGTCTACCTGGATGCCTATTGCACAACTAAGCTCAGCCAGTCGACAACACCTTACTGTGCCACCACATTACTGGCTAAACACGTTCGGGCACCTTCGGGCCTTTTCTGTTGCCGGTCCTACTTCGTGGAACTCTACCAGATCGTCTCCGTGACCCCACACTCCATTCTACTTAAATTGCGTAATTATTTGCGAGTTGTTAAACGCAGTAGAGACGCTCTATGATTCTGTGCCTTATAAATTCACAGTTGACACTGAAACTGATTCGACTCCAGAAAGCATCCAGTTAACCAACTTTTGCAGCCCCCTGTACTTCAGGTTGGCTACAAATGTCATGACATGGTGGCCAAATGTTAAAAAATAATTTAATTTAAAAACGTTTAAAAACCGACCGACCTTGAGTTGTTGGTTGGTGCGTTTAAGAAACTGGATTTCCTCGGCATGTTTCTTCTCTTCGACAAGTCGCTGTTCCTGCGCTCTCTTTTCCGTCTGTTCGCATTTTGCTTTCAGCTCGTTCACCTGACGCTCTTGCTCCTGTTTCTCTGCCTCCAGCTCCTCGATCTAAATCACACGACAGTTGCAAATGACGCATATAACACTTGTATAGCGCCACAAGCCGCATACCGCAGCTGCAGCAGTGCTGTTCATGTCACAGACAGAGCTTGCATATTGCCCATAGGCCAAGCCTGCGCCCACAGACTGACCTACGACCAACAGCCATATGCAGCCCAGTCTGCCGTATGGTCTCCCCCCGTAATCCGTACTCCGTAATTACATTGATTACTACTTATTTACCGACCCTGGAGGGATGGAAGGCTGAGTTGGCCTGGTTGGTTTACCCATAGCGGACACCTTACCCACAAATGGTCACACGTCAACCAAAGATCAGGGAAAGTCCGCCAGCCAAAGACCGATGTCCTAACCACTGAGCCACACTTTCCCATTCAAATCAAAATCAAACTAGGAGGATGCAGATGGCCGCCGGGACATTCTAGTTAACATGGTCCAAGACTATACAGCAAGACCTGAAATCGGAGAACCTTTCCCTGAATGAAGTGATCGATATGGCTCAGAACCATCCACTATGCGGAGATTGTTGTCTACGCTTGGCGCTACGCACTGCTAATGGTGCATGCCACAAAAGAAAAAAATGTCTATCAGTTTGGTTTTTAGCATACGTTGGAATGAGCTGGCCAGTTTTATGCTGAGCGACAGTCAAATGACAGTGAGTTCCAGATTGAAGGAGCGCTAACGCTGTAGGCTTTTGCTGACAACACTCGTATTGTAACTATTGTTCTACGCAGTGGCTCAAAAGGTGCATCCTTGGGCATATACCACATGAATTATCAGAGTATAAAGAAAGACAGGCGTGCAAGAGCCACATCAAACTGATAAATAAACAGCCGCTAAACACTTACAAGTGCAACCGAGTCACAGAAATGGAAGCAAATTATGGATCTTCAAACTGAAATGTTTCATTCCATCACAGGGGCAGACTGGACCACCTGGCTGTCTGGCACTTGCCAGGTGGGCTGGTTGGTCCTTTGGCCAGGTGGGCTGCCACGTCAAATGTTGAAGTAGGTCAAACAACCTACCCCGTTAACAGGGGAAGGGTTAGGGATGGAGGGAAAAGTATCGAGTGACAGACAAAGTCACAAAGAGGAGGACAAGGAAGAAGCAGGAAGCGAAACTGGGGAGAGGTCCTGGGAACCTTAGCTAAGGAGTGAGGGCTCTAATTAAACATTTGTGCAAGGGTCTCCGAGTTCCTAGTTACGCCACTGCTGATGAGGCCGGTCTGCCTACTTAACCAGGGCCGGTACGAAGAGCCAGTCCGCTCCTGTTTCATCAGGTATAACGAGAGACGTTGAGTAGCTGCTGTCAACCTGGTTCTTCATGTCGGTTTTGCCTTGTTCAGCCTGCAGTGCCTTTCGCATTCCGAATGCAACGCTGCTTTCGTACAGCGTCTGGTAAGCAGCGATTGTCATGCGGATCTCATCACGCACGCGCAACAGAAGAAGACCTCGTTCAGCACAGTTGATCGTCACCTGACGAATCAGCTCATCTGTACACCATCACACCACTCAGTCAGTGTGATCCGTTGAACTGTGTTATCGTTATGTTGGCGGCGTCGCTCAGTGCCTTTCCCATAGTTGAAAAGCTGCTGGAACGCATGTGAACGGCGTTCCCACTGTTAAAAATGTTACACTATGGACGGCATTGCAACCATTTTCCGGCCAAAAATGCACTAAATTGCAGGATTTTGCATATACGATCTAAAAAATTTTCTGGGGCAGAAGCTTGGACCTGGGTCCAGACACCAATTTCTGCTTGGCTCGCCAGTGATTCCACTGTTTCCGTTTTACGAAACGACCACCGGCGTTATCGTTATGTCGGCGGCGTGGCTCAGTGGTTAGGACGTCGGTCTTTGGTCTGTGAACTTTTCCTGACCTGTGCTTTGCTCAATCTATGGTTCAGAGGTGACCACCTGTGTGGGGTAAACTGTTCACTGCGGGTCAGCCAACTTGGCCAACTCAGCCTTCCATCCCTCTGGGGTCGTTAAGTGAGTAGTAATCCATGGATTATGTGGGTGCAGACCATTAAACAGCGAACTATGGCTACGCATGGTTTTATGGCTACAGGCCAAAGTCCATGACACTGATATTAAGACTAAATGATAATAATAATAACAATAGTCCTATAGATATATATATATCGCCATTTGGAGATACTCAGAGGCACTTGTTAGATGAAATGACAACATAATTATGCATCAGTGTGCGGACGATGTGCACAGTCCCAGTTGTAAAGACGAAGACTTAATGTTGTAGTATTAACGACATTAATTGATTACATTAATGTCATCTCAGTGATATGTTAATGCTGTTCTAATAATTGATTGTGTATACACGAGGTGAAGTGACGTCACTTACATAACATGCGCCATGTTGGAGGTACATTTAGTATTAGCAAAGACTGTTAAATGACGAAATATGGCCAAGGTTATTCGCAGACCGTGCTTATCGACTGGCATATAATTCCGCAGAAAAGCATACAAAGGTCTATGATGCTTCAACTGGAATACCTCCAACATGGCAGTGTTTATTATTGTATACAGAACAGCGTCACTGTCGCCCCATGCATGCATTTTAATGTTACCGAAGCACTGAGAGTAGAGTTCGCGGCGGACGGGACAGATGCCAGTCTCGCGTGCCTGCCGCTGCTGGAGCCTTCGGTCGAGCTCTTCCTGTAGAGTGATGACATCAAGCCGTGTCGCTGGAGTGCTGGACACTTGCTGCACCCACAGCTGACCACCTTCTGTCCACTCCCTATACACATACACGCACGTCTTCAAGTAATGAAGATTTTGCGGATTTAGATCCATTGCCATTTCAACTTGCAGTCGATCAGCAATTTTTATAGCTGGCCTAAGTATGCAATTTACACCAAAAGTAGGTAAAAGGCTAAACGTAAGGTTCACTCGGCATCTCAAAACGCACTATTTTCATTTAGCCTACCTTAGCCCCTGATGACCACCCCCTTCTCAACGCGCCCTGATTCTTTAGAGACTAAGGCGCCTTATAAATTTTTTACTTACTTACTTACTTGTACAGCGCCGCATATGCCGCCTCTGCGGCGCTGTGCGTCACAGAGAGGACCGTTGTTCAGCCTAGGCCACAGCTCAAGCCTATGCTCACGGACTCTGGCCCGCAGCTATACAGCCGCAAGTAGCCCTAGTCTCCAGTTTTTTAATAGTCTCTAGAGTGTTTACAGCAGACAGATTGCTGGAATGGAAAAGTTTTCATTCGCTGCTGGAAAGAGTCGATGGATGATGCTAAGACGACATTGCCAAGCAGTGCAGAAAGTTGTTTCTCATGAGCAATGCGTAAATACTCGCTTTCTTAGTGAATTACAATTTGCTCGTCTGTCTCTGTCATGATCGTTGTTAACGCATAGTCAGCGAGCACTGTAGCATCACTGCGGAATAGACTCTCCTGATGGCAGAACGCCATAAGACGACTAGAGAGTGATTATCCTGACGCAGTTGGGTCTACCCACCTCCCGTGCGGACGGCCAGGATGGCGCTTCCAGTTGGCACTGTATGGAAATCTGTTGAGAGAAAGGTTGACCTGCAGCTTCAAGGCCTGATGAGCTGAGCTAGAGGCTGGCAGCCTGGGCATGTGGCATAAAACAAGACCACCGTTTACAGATGAGGTCGCTGACAGATGGCAGTCCGGTACAAAGGGAGATGTCCGCGTTCCGAACTGATCTTTCTGCCGGATTCATAGCATCTTATGCTGACAACGAAAGTGGAATGCTTCATGCAGAGTTCTCATGTCCGCAGCTGGAATAATCCAAGTTTTTGCGGTGTACAGCAAGACCAAGAGGGCGAGTGCCTGGGAAATGCATGTCTTGGTAGAAAGTGATAGACGATATGCCAAAAAATATTGTCTAATGATGACATCACGGAGGATGCATGGCGTTTGACAGTAGACGTACAGAAAAAGTATAATGTATATAAATTATATTATATTATTATGCCTTAAATTATCAGTTATTATTAATTCAGTATTTTATGTTCATCCTCAAGTCTTGATGCATTCGGTTTAAGTAATATACAGTGGAGTATGTACCAGCTCTTAGGCATATTTACAGAATGAGAAGCGGTGTGCTGCTGTGACATATATGAGGTGCATTGACGGTATTGCGTCAATAAAGCAATAAAAATGTTTATTTATGTTTATTTACATGCCGCCATGCTGGAGGTACTTAATTTTTATAAATCTTAAAAGTTCTTATGCTAAGGTTATTTGCTGAATGTGCTTATTTATACATACACACAACAGTTTGGGCGCATAATTTCCTTGTTAAAATGCAGTAGCAGTATAGCATTGTAAACGCAATTATGCTTCCAAAATTTCATTCATTCATTCATTTATTTGCTCAGCAAGTAACACATGTTTAAAAAACACATTAAAACATACTGCAAGGTGAGCTGGACAACAAGGCATGCTACTACAGCGTGTACCTCCAACATGGCGGCGGTGATTACTATAGATAATATGACGTCACTGCCACCTTATGAGTAAATCAGCTGTGAAAGTGTGTTCATTAATGCAGCTTTGTACATTATTCAGGACAGGAACAACATTGCATATTAATTGTTGATTTACAATATTACAACAATGACCACATCAAACATAGACCACATACTGAAAAATGCACTTCCGACACCATGCTGAACACGTATTCAGCAACATTACCAGTTTAGTAACATATGCCAACTGTGCCACAGCATTTGAGTGTTATACCTTGGCGGCAGAATGGAGTTGAGAATTTCATCAGTTTGCTGATTGGCTGTCACATCGGTCACAGCAGGTGCTTTGCCTTTCGTTGGTGAAGCTACGACCGAGCCATCAGCTGCCTGTTGTGGACTTCCTTTCAAAGGCTTCGTCTTCACACGTGCATAAAATATTGCAGTGGAGTCAATGGTTATCGTCTGTGTCTTAGAGGACTGCATGCAAATTTGAACATTGATTGTTGCTGTTTTGCAGTAGACATAAAAGACAGAATTACGACCATCGACAGTGTTACAAAATTTCATGATTTTTTGGCCTAAAATCCTAAAATATTTCATGAAATATTTCAAAAATTTCACAATGTTTTTAAAAAGTAAGATAAGTGTCTTAAGTCAGTAAGTAAACCAGTAGGTACTCTGTTCTTATGCAAAAATACAGCGTGTCTCAAAAAATGTCACTAATTTAATCTAGAATAACTTTAACGAACTTGAACCGATTTCAATTCAATATTTTTTGCACATAGCATTAGTAGGATTTTTGCTACAAATCACAATTATATTTTCTTACTGAAGCTCCTGTGAACTTACTTCAACTTGCAATATCTCACAGTGGCGTAAATGACATGTCGCCATGTCATCTGTTCCACAGAGCATGATCAACAAAGTCGTTGATCAGTGGTGTACTCGGCTGTGTGCTTGTGTTAAGGCTAAAGCTGGCCATCATTTTGAACATTTGCTATACACCTCTGCTGATTTCCGTCGTGATCTAACCAGCTTTTTCGAGCTCACATATTTCAGAGGAAGACTACAGAATCGTTCATTTTTGTGGTTAATGTTTTCTCAGGTAGTGCAGCAACATAGCTAAGATGAGGTTGAAAATTTCACAACAGGGGCAGCAACACTGCTCAGAAACTGAGGAGGCACGCAGAGGCTTGAGGCGCGGATGGTGAGTGCCTGCGCCACTTGAAATCGGCGCATATATGGAGCCTCGCGGCGGTAGAATGCGGGCAGGAGATGTCCCCCTCCACAGTGGATAGGGGTATGGAAAGGGGGGACATTTTGGCTTCAGGGTCTCAAATTCGGTGAGTTTTGGTGCATTTTGGATGGCAAGGAAGTGCCATTCTATGCAGTGCAAGGAGGTTCTATACAGGCCTTTACACATCCAACTGTTAGAATGGCACCTCCTTGCACAGTATAAAATCTCCCTACTTTAAAACTCGCTGCCGTTCTCACATTTCCGGAGTACCATGAGTGTCAGCGTCAGTTCGTTGCCCAAAGGGGAGCCGGCTTAATTGGCCCCGTCTAAATCTGCCACTGCAGTGGTTTGGACCTTCTAAAACTTGCACGCTCTGCCCTTGTAGTCCACATTTTTTATTTAGAGTACGTTTCTAATGATGATCAGTTTTGATGCATTCTGAGTCGCCAGAACGAGAGTTGCCAAAAAATGTCATATTCACAAAACTACACGACTGCTGTAACTCGAGAGTTACAGGCTACACACTCCACAAGTCCACTGATAAGCTGTGTGTAGTCGGTCACTGTCGGTAAAGTGTTGTCAATGCTAATACTATAACAAAACTACATGGCAGCCAAAATCGGAGGAGGCCCGCTCCATAGTGTGCCTCCGGGTCCTAAAATCTGAGGTGGCACGTGCCTATGGAATCACCGCCTATGGTTTAGAAGCCAGTAGTTTCAGCATGTGTGCCAAAAATTATTAAAATAAGTTAAAATATGTAAAAGTTATTCACAATTAAAGTAGTGACATTTTTGCGACACAGTGTATATT